>Ga0209401_1000874_pt1 | contig 20355 bp, 36 predicted proteins | sample M_140807_MF_Meta_FD_187318 | JGI IMG/M metagenome (GOLD analysis project Ga0209401, IMG submission 187318) | Freshwater microbial communities from Lake Montjoie, Canada to study carbon cycling - M_140807_MF_MetaG (SPAdes) (version 2) | ecosystem: Environmental > Aquatic > Freshwater > Lake... | reverse complement strand
CAACATGACTGATTCCAACACCGTGGTGGCGGCCGCTCCTAGTGCGCCGACCGCCCTCGACATCGACGCCATCGTAGCCAAGGCCGTGGCCGCTGCCATCAGCGCCAAGACCATCACCGCCGCCCCTGCACCGGAGCCCGTTGCCCCGGTTCGCATCGAGAACCTCGGCAATGCACTGCTCGAGAAGCACAAGGGCTTTCAGGCCGGCAATGACCGCCGCAAGTTCCTGGTGGCCAACCACTCCGAGCTGTTGCGCCAGAGCGCCATCCACGCCCCCCAGAACGCCAACACGTTCGCCTCGGGCCTGGTTGTCGATTATCTCGCCGACGCAGTGATCACTGTGGCCGCCACTCGTTTGGCCCTGGTCTCCGCTTTCAGCCGCAACGTCGGCCTAGACAACCTCAGGCCCCGCGCGTCCGTGCAGGTGAAGAAATATACCACCGGCACCGCTGCCCAGACCAACCCGACGTCCTGGGAAACCAACAACGATTCGACGCTGGCCGCCACCGCGGTCACCGTGAACCAGATCAGCAAGAACTTTACGGTCACTCAGCAGGAACTTAACCAGGGCTTTATGCTGTCCGACCTGGCTGCCGGTTCTGCCGACCTGTTTGCCTACGGCATCAGCGACGTGCTGACCGCCCTCATGGTCTCGGGCAACTACGGCGCCGCGACTGTTATCGGCACCGCGGCCAACTTCGACACCTCGGATCTGCCTGCGATCCTCGCCCTGGCGAAGAACTACCGCAGCAAGAACCTCATCCTGGACGGTGGCCACATCGCGCGCCTCCAGTTCTCTGCCGCGAGCAACACCTTCCCTGACAGCCGCCTCGAGCTGCTGGCCAATGGCCGGTTCGGCTTCGACGTGGTCGCCGAGAATAACCGCTGGACCTCTGCCGAGACCAACACCGCCGGCTTCGTCTGCGGCCCTGATGCCATCGCCATCGCATCCGGCCTGCCGGTCGGCATGATCGCCGGCGAGTTCCTCGAGCAACGCGCCGTGACCACCGCAAACGGCCTGAGCTGCCTGCTCTCCGTCTGGTACAGCCGCGCGACTCGCAGCCACATGGCGTCTTACGACATCATGTTCGGCGCCGCGGCCGCGGACACGACCCAGGCCGAAGTTCTGGTCACCGCTTAAGGCTGAGTCATGAGAATCGCCACGACCATTGCAGTGGACAAGGCAGGCAAATCAAAGATTGTCGCCGGTCCCGAAGTCGATGCAGCCGCCCAGCGCACCGACTTTAACACTGCCAAGATTGCAGAGGGCTCAAAGCTGATCCTGTGGATACAGGGCAGCATTGCACCGAAGATCCGCAAAGGTTAAACAACCAAAACTGGGAGGGTCACTGGACACGCTAGTGACCCTCCCTTTAACCGAAACACAATTTTATGGCCGTTCAAGCAGACATCTCAACCGAGTATTCAATGGGCCGCGAGGGCTTTGCGCTGGTCACTAGCACCGCCGCTCAGACCGGCAACTGGGCTGGCTTGATTCCTACCGAGCCGACGGTGTTTACTAGCATCACTGGCTTTGGAATATCTGGCACTTGGACCTCCAAGACAATTCCGGCTGGATTCCCTCTAGTGGGCAACATCACTGGATTCCAGATTTCATCCGGTAGCGTTGTGGCTTTCCTAGCTCGCAGCTAATGATCTCAATCGGCATAGCACTCAATCGGTTGTTCTCCGGTCAAGCCGGTGGCACCGATGCGCCGGTGCTGCGTCGAGACGTTCTGCGGGAAGACGAGGGCTTCCTGTGGCAGGAAGATGGAACCTCAAAGCTTGTTATTACACTTGGCACTTTCGATTATCTGTTGCGTGAAGACTCTGGTTTTCTGCAACAGGAAGACCTCTTGAAACTCGCAATTCAATCCAACTGACCTATGGCAGACTCAAAGATTACAGCACTAACAGCCTTAACGGCTGCTGATCCAGTCAACGATATGTTTCCGGTAGTCGATGTCTCTGACACGACAATGGCGGCATCTGGTACGACCAAACGTATCAGCGCAAACAACATCCTCTCATCCTCTCCTACCGCGAGTGGAGCATTGACTGTCACCGGACTCGTTACCGCTGGCTCCGCCACCATAACCGGCGATCTGACGGCTGCTCGTTTGATTGTTACTGGTGGAACGATTCCTACGAACGGTCTGTGGTTGGCGACGACCAACACGCTTGAGTTTGCCGCGAACAGTCTCGCTCAATACCGCATTGCCCCGCTTGGCGTATTCTCATGGTACGACGGCGCAGGCGGCACTCGAATGACCCTCAACTCTACGGGGTTGGGCGTGGGAGTTGCGAGTCCTTCTCAGAAATTGGATGTAGCTGGAAACATCTACATCAGCAACAACGCTGCTTATCTTTACGGAAAGACCAGCGGTGGTTCTGCAACAAGGATGCTTGGAATCAATGCTTCCAATGATTTTTACATCGGTTCGATAGATCAGTCGATCAGCAACATCCGTTTCAATAGCGGCGGAACTGATAGAATGTTGATCGACTCCTCCGGCAACGTTGGCGTGGGGGTTAGCACATTCGGAACCTCTGCTGCTAAAGTTCTCGGTCTTGCAAACGCTACCGCTCCAAGCACTTCTCCTGCTGGTATGGGCCAACTCTACGTCGAGTCCGGTGCGTTGAAGTTCCGTGGATCTTCTGGCACCATCACCACAATCGCAGCCGCCTAATCTATACGACCATGATTACCATCTCTTGGATCATCGAACGCCTTCTCGTCCGCAAAGCCGAAGGCTCCCTCACCGATGTCGTCATCACCGCCGATTGGCGTTGCAACGGCGCTCAGGATCAATACAGCGGCACTTGCTACGGCTCCTGCTCGTTCGCTCCGCCGTCTGGTGAGTTCACGCCTTACGAGGATCTGACGCAATCGCAGGTGCTTGGTTGGTGCTACGAGAACGGTGTCGATAAGACCGCCATTGAGGCGAACGTGACGCAGCAGATCGAGAATCAGATCAATCCGCCCGTGGTGACGCTGCCGTTGCCGTGGGTGCCGGTGCCGCCTCCGGTTAAGGTTGCGGAGCCGGTGGTTATCGCTGACGCTCCCGTCGTATGATCAAGATAGAACTCACCCAGGAGCAGGCCAACAGCCTCCTCCAACTCATCGACATTGCCATCAAAGCCGGTGGATATCAGAACGCTAAGGTAGGCGTTCCTCTGGCAGACTTAATCCTCGCAGCCGCTCAACCCAAGCCCGAGTAATGGAACCAACGAACAGCAGCACCAGCCCTGGACTCAGCCTAGCAGCAGCCGCAGGTGCCACCGCTGTTTCGTTTATTCCAGCCCTCACTGACTGGGTAAGGCTTATCACAGCCGTGGTTGGCTTAGTTTGTGCCATCTACGGCGCATATCGATTATTCCGCTCTAAATGAAAAACACGAAAACAACTCTCGCCGGTGTAGGTGCCATCCTCGTCGCTGTCGGTGGGGCCTTGAAGGCCATCTTCGATGGTGATGCGAGCACCAATGTCGATCTAACTACGACCATTGCAGCGGTCACCGCTGGCATTGGACTGATCTGGGCTAAAGACGCTGACAAGAAGCCGGAATGAACGTGATCGAGCAGATCGTGACAGCGATTTTAAAATGGCTGACCGGCCTGGCTAAAACTCAACCAACAGCCGAAGATGCAAAACCAGACCCCGACCTTAAGCAAAAGCTGCTTGATCGCATTGATAAGTCTGGCGTCTAGCTGTGGATGCGCCACCCGTGTGGTCTATGTGCCCAATGGCGAGCCTGTGCGCCTGGCTGAGAGTGTTAAGGCGCGAGTCTGGGTCAAAGGTGCAGACGGTGTTCCTGTTCTCTCTAGGAACCGTATAACGCTTACAGAAGGTTGGTACGCTCTCCCTAAGGAATAAAAATCATGGCCCAGCAAACGATCAACATCGGCACCATCGCCAACGACAACACCGGGGACACCCTCCGCGGCGCCGGTGAGAAAATTAACGACAATTTCGACGAGCTGTATGCCGCGGTGCCGCTGGTTACACCGAGCACCTGGGTGCCGACGCTGACCGACTCCGGCGGTGGCCGCACTTACGCCATTACCACCAACACAGCCCGGCACACGTCCATCGGCTTCGTGACTACCTTTACCGCGGACATCACCGTCAACTCTGTGACCGGATCCGCCACGGGCAACCTCCGGCTGTCGCTGCCCGATGCCGTGACCTACGAGGCCGCAGCCGCCGTCTGGCTGACCAATGCCACCAACCAGGCTAAGACCGCCATCATCGCTCGACTAATCGCCGGCACCAGCTACCTCGAACTGTCGCACTTCGAGACCGGAGCAGCCACTAGCCTAGCGGCCCATCTCCAGGCCACCAGCCGCCTGATAGTCTCCGGCACGTATTTCACCACCTGATGACCACCATCGGATCCAGTCTCCAGCAGGGTATGGCGGTGCTCCAGCAGATGCTGGGAGCGCCCATGTTCATCTGGGAAGGGACGTCGATCCGGTGCATCCCGGCTGCCGTCAACGATGCCAACGTGCCCATCTCCGGTGGGTTCCAGGATAACGTGACCTCGAGGATCCTGGTCATGTTCTCCGACTGGAAGACCTGCGATTCGACGCTGGTCTCGATGGACTCGACACTCTACACGCTCGACCAGGGCACGACCTTTTCCCGGCTGCTTAAGGAGGACGGCCTGTTCATTCTCCAGGAGAACAGCGACCGCATCGCCCTGACCTTCTGCAAGCCTCGGCCGGTGGTCGGTAGGACTCTGGTCTATCAAGGCCGCACCCTCCGCATCCTGTCCTGCCGTGTGGATGCCTCCGGTGGCTACTACAACCTCGAGCTGGGGGCGAAGACCAAGTGAAATTCGGAGTCAACATGACGGTCGACAGCGGAAAGTTCGATCTTGCCATGAAGCAGTATCTGCTGACGACGAGCCGCGATCTGCACAAGGCCATCAACAGCAGATTCTTTTATCTGATGGTCCGGCTGTTCGTCCTGGTGCCGCCCAAGAGCCCGGGCCAGGAGCGCCGAAGGATCGCCGACTACCTGGGGACGCCGGTTGGTGACATCAACCGGAAGAGTAAGAAGACCGGCAAACGCATCGGCAAGTCTCGCATCCTTCGCCGGGTGCACCTCATCGCTCAGTCAAAAGAAGCCAAGGGCGGTCGCCGCGGCCTCTATGGCGAAGAGATGAAGGCAGCAGCCTCAGCCCTGATGCGGAAGGCCATCGGGTCGGTCGGATATCTACGCTCCGGTGTGGTGAAGATGATCCGAGTCTACAACAGGGGCTTCAGCCAGTTCCAAAGCCCGAAATGGAAGCCGCTGTCGAAGCCTCCCGGCTACAAGGCGCCGAAGCAGACCAACGCCGCCCTGGTCTCACTAGCCAACCAGTACGGCCTTCCTCAGGAGAACGTCGCCACTCACAAGGGGACCAAGGCCCGGGGCATCCAGGCGGTCCCAGGATTCAATCCGACAGCCTCGGTGGTAATGACTGCCGGTGTGGCCGACAACCAGTACAACCGGGTGGCCGGCATCTACAACACCGCCATGCAGAAGGCTTTCGACGACGAGACGACAGAGATGGTCAACCACATGACCGAGGCTCTCCTGGCCAACGGCAAGGTTCTTGAAGACAACGGGATCACAATCAAATGAACGCCGCCGCCCTAAGAGCAGAACTTGCAATCGCTGACTACCTGGCGGCCGCCGACTGGTCGGCCTCAGGCGCCGGCACGCCCACCTGCCTGACGTCCTACAGCCGCGGCCTCTACGACGACCCAGACGACCAGGACGTCATGCCCAACTTCCCGAGGCTGGTTGTCTCGACCAACTCGGCCAGGCCAATGCAGCGCACAGACCTGACCTGCGAGATCGAGATCGCTGTCGAGCTACAGCTCTCGGCCGACGACACCGACGAGGCTGCTGTCCTAACCACCGTCCAGGTGCTCGACAACCTGATCCTGCCGCTGTTTGACGACGCCGGGGCCTCTGCCCTTAACGCGCCATCAAACGACGCCAGCGGCCCGTTTACGGCGCAATTCGCCGCCCCTCTGGACTTTGGTGCATCCTCAATCTCTAATCGGTCCAGGACGTTCACCAGGACCTTCACCCTCTACTGTTCGGCAACCATCTAACCACCCACACGAATGGCTAATTCACAAGGACTCGCATACCAGTTTGGTTCACCGGCTTCGGTGACGATGTTCGACACTGATAACTCAACCTCTATTTTTACGGCCCTGGCGTCGATTGAGAGTTACGACCTGACTCACGAAGCCGACACCGAGGAGGTTCGAAATAGCGCTGGTGAGACGGTCGGCCACATCGGCTACAATGAACGGGTGACACTTAACCTGAACCTAATTCCCTCAGGCGCCAATGCGGCCGCCGCCCTGGCCTTCTGTTCACTGGCTCCGGTCAACGGAACCGTGGGAATTACCGGCGCTCCAGTGATTAAGATGATGGGCACAGCCGACATCCTAAACACGGGACGGTTCATCTATGCCGGCGGTGGCTCGGTTAAAATGACTCAGAGCGGCAAGGCTATGGTCTCGATCACTGTGAAGAAATTCAAGAACCTGACCACCGCTGCCGCTGTCGCCCTAAACGTGTGAGCAGCCTGGCCGCCATTCTAAGCGCAACAGCCAAGGCCTGTCCGATGGTGATCGGGCTCCGCATGGTGCCCTTTACTGTCGGCCACGCCATCCTGCTGCATCGTCTGGGATCGCCATTCGTCACCGGAGGCCGGGCCAGTGCCAACGACCTGGTCGAGGCTGTCGTCGTGTGCAGCCAATCCGCCGAGGAGTCGATCAAGACCATGGCCTCGGTGTTCCGGTGGGTGCCGCTCCGGCTGATGCGTAAGAAGGTCAGCAAGTCCGACATAGTGAAGGAGTGCCACACCCTCCAGGAGTGGATTGGAGACAAATCCGACTGCCCAGAAGTTCTACGGCAGCCGGGTGCAGGATCCAGGGAGGCGGCCATGCCCTGGCCCGAAAGGCTGCTGGTTGGCCTGGTCGACATTGGATTCACCGAGGAGACGGTCCTAAATATGCCGGTGACCGATGCCGAAAGGTTCTTCCTGACCAATGCAGAAATGCACGGTCAGGTCGAGCTGTGGAACGATAAGAACGATGCCCTCTGGCGCCTGGGTCAAGAACGGGAGACAGTAAGGAACTAACAAATGGCCATTTTCTCACTCATCGCAAAGCTCGGCCTGGACGGTTCGGCCTACGAAAGCGGCCTCAAACGAGCCTCAAGCGTGACCGACAAGTTCAGGTCATCCGTTGGGATGCAGTTAGGTGCAGCACTGTCTGTTGCTGCCATTGGCTCTTTTGTCTCAAAGGTAGTCGAGACAGTCGATGCCATTGGGGACTTGTCCGAGCAACTCAACATCAGCACCGACGACGTGCAGCGCCTCCAGGTGCTGGCAGGCCAGACGGGTGTTTCCTTCGAGTCCATGGCCAAGTCGATCACAGCAGTCGGCCAGGAGCGCCTGAAGGCTATTGAGGAAGGAGGCAAAGCCCGGGAATACTTTAGAGCACTTGGATTTTCAGTCGCTGAACTTAACGACAAGAGCCTCTCGAACATCGACCTGATTTCAAGGATGGGTCAGGCCCACAAGGATGCAGGCAGCAGCGCACAGACACAGGCGGCCATGATAGCCATCCTCGGCGAGAAGGCATTCAAGGCCGCGGGTGCTATGGCCAAGATCAAGGAGATTGGTCCGATCAATCTGATATCAAAAGAGCAGATCGATTCTATTGGAAAATTGGCTGATAGATTCGACGAGATAAAGCGCACAATTATTCTTTCTGCAGTTCCTGAGATCAACTTCTTTGCAGACGCAGTTGAGCGGGCTGCTAAAGATGCTGCAACAATGGAAGATGGATTAACTGGCTTTTTCCAAACACTAGGAGGCAAGGGATCAATTTTAAAAGCCAGCTTTCAAGAAGCGTTTGCTTCGCCTCAGGACGTTAACAGAAGTTTCGAGGCATTGCCGCTCCAACGCGGAGCCATTGGAACAATAGATAGCAGGGCAAAACGCGAGACATCAATGTTTTCAACAGAAGCGCCTCCTGGATGGGTTAACACCATGGTTGGTCAAATTAAGATCCAGACCAACGAGACCCGTGCGATCCGAGTAAATACCGGCAGAACAGCTCAGGCTGTCGAATAACATGGCAACACTCCAAGGCTCACCAAACCCAAACAACCGCGAGTACATCGAGGTAAGCCGCGCCTACGACAACAACGGCAACGGCCGGGTGGTGCAGTTAGTTTTCCGCGGCGACAAGAATACCCTCCGCATCGCATCGGCCCAATGGGTGGCCCTGGGCGCCAAATACAGCATCCGCGAGGACGGCCCCTATTCCGAGGCCACCGTCACAATCGGAGGGAGTTCCTTTGACCCTGATACACCAATTCAAGACCAGTCGGCACCGCCACCTGGAGAAATAGCAGACATTCGATACGAGTTCCGCACCGATTACCTGGATGTTTCGGTGTTTGCTTTGCCGGCGGTCGACAAGGAGGCTAACTCGACAGGGAATCCAAACCTTTACAAGTTAGTCATTGAGACAGCCGCTAAAAACGGTGAGGTTTTATCTCAGAGAGATACTAACCTCGCAGATCCAGCTCGTTATCCTTTAGCGCTCAAAGTCTGGCAAATGCTCTACCGCGGCCAAGACACGTTCCCTATTGCTCGAGTGAGTCTGACCAGAATAGCCACCTTCAGCGGCAACATGGGGCTCCCTCAAGTTCCTAACGGAATCCCGCCTGTCTACCTGCCGGAATCGTTTGTTCAGAATTGGAATTTGCCATTCTCTGTGCAACAAATGCTTCCCAAAATTCCAAAAGATATCGTCACAGGAGCAATCTTGGCTCCTTACGGCACGGTATGGGGATGGAAGCAGACAAACTATTCTACCAGCCTGATAACCAAAACAAATCAGGTAGAGCAGGTCATTGCATGGACTTTCGCACCTTACGACACACTAATCTATCCGTTCCTCTAACACCTACCCACTAAAACTATGGCAGACGAAATTCAAATGACGGCCCGGTTGTACGCCTCCAAAAACGGCGCTTACCTACCCTCGGTCACCTACACCAAAAGCGCCACCATGGTCGGCACCGACCTCGGAAGCCAGACCCAGGTCATCGGCATCACTGTCGAGACCCTTGATGTGCCGGTCGACGTCACAAGCCCGTACAAGCTCCTGATCTCCAATCTCGACAGCACGAACTTCGTTGAGATGGGATTTGTGTCCGGCACCTACACGATGCGGATCCCGGCCGGCGAGACGCTGCTGATGCCCTACGTCAGCGCCACGCTCTATTTAAAGGCGGACACCTCATCGGTGACCATCCAAGCCACCTTCTGCGAAGTTTAAACCACTAACACCATGGCAAACGAAGTCGAGATGTCAGCCCGGCTGTACGCCAGCAAGGGCGGCGCCGTAATCAACTCACTGTCTTACAGTGCGATTGCCAACATGACCGGCACCGACATGGGACAGCAGACCCAGGTGGTCGGCACGACCGACGAGGCCCTAGACCTGACCGCTGACCTGGGTACGCCCTACCGCCTCCTGGTGGTCAACCTGGACCAGGTCAACCCGGTGTCCATCGGGCCTTCCTCACCGTACTCGTTCCAAATACCGGCCGGGCAGTTCGCATTGCTGCCCTGGGTCGACGCCACCATGTACGTCAAGGCCTCCAACAGCCCCGTCAAGATCTTTGCCCAGTTCTGCGAGATCTAACCAGCCATGGCCATCCAACTGCCCTCAAAACTGGCTGAGACCGGCTTCAAAGCAGACCATGCCCGGGCAATCAATCAGCTCATCGAGGCCGTGCGCCGGGTCCAGCTCGTCGCCGGACCTGGCCAACGGGTCGAGCAGAATGCCAACGGCACGACCCTAAAGACCCCGGTAATGTCCAGCACCGTGCAGACGTCCGAAGAGTCCTGGTTTTACTAACATGGCTTTCGCCACAGATCGGAAAGACAAGATGTTCACGGCTAAAAACCTGAACGATCTGTATGCGCGTTTCGACCGGAAGTGCTATCTGGCTCTTAACGGCATGAGTCCATTGTTTGCTAACTCAACAGATGGAGCTTGGGAAGGAAAATATCCATACGGAGTGTGGTACGTTTATAGAAACGACGCAAATTCATGTAAAAGGCTAAGGGCTGATAACCCTGTAGGTCCTAATTACATACCAGGAATTGGAGGCGAGTGGCTTGATAATTATCAACAAATCAACGCAGGCATTCAGTTATCAACTCTTGAAAATCAATATGTAGATAAAGAAGGAGGACAGGTTTATGTTGATCACTGGGTTTATCCTAACGATACATTTGCTTGTAATATATCAGACATCCACTACAGCTTTGAGCTTTTAACAAAAGAGATCGAAGGAATAAAATACGACGTCCATCTTGGCTGGGATCCACCAGAAGGATCGGGGCTGACGTCGTATGTCCGCGGAAGCCTTGGCCCTGGTATTGACCCGACACTTCCTCCTGGTCGGATCCACAAGCACCGGCTGGCTGTTGCCGAGATCGCAGTCGAGGGCCCATCCGAGTTCAAGATCTTAAACACCTACCAGCGCTACGACTGCTGGCGGGTCCATGCGTGCGGCCAGAGCGGTGTTACCGTGTTCCTCCAGAATCCCGACGGAAGTGCCGACCGGCACCTGGTCGACCGCGGATCCTGTCGAGCCTTCCGGCGCCGACCTGACGGCAAATGGGCAGCTCGATTCCCGGGTGGTGGAGTCTGCTGTTACTTCTTCCCGTACTTCAGCGGGGACATCCCGTTCCTAGCAGAGGGCCCACCAGAATGGTCGGATAGTGTAACCCAGGCCAATTTCGTCGCCATTGAGAAATCCGCTCAGGCTAACAACGTCGCCAACCCGTTCATCTTGTTCCAATGGCGCCAAGTGATGGGCGCGGTCCATGACCCATTCATTCCATACGATCCGAGGCAGGTTTACACCGGAGTCTATGCCGACCCATCTAACGCCAACACGACCATCGGTGACGCCGTGTTTACCTGGGGACGTGCCCGGGTAACCTACGCCAACGCCGCGGGTGATGTATTCACGGACGTCATCAAGATATTCTCCGGCGCCAATAATCTGGTTCAAAACCTAAGAGACCTAGGGGCGACTGTGAACGTGACCGACACCGAAATCGAGCTGTCGAGCACCATGGGAACGATTCGAATCTACCCCATCGACGCCAACATTTTCACGACTACGTCAGACCCGTATTGGGAAATCGGTTCGAGCCCGGTCACCATCTCGACAATCTATCCGGCCCAGTACAGCATGGGAATGGATCCGTTTGCAGGCCCTGGCACCTACACCTGGGACGCCGGGAATGAGCCCACCATATTCGACTCGATGCGAGATCTCCGACGCAAGATCGGCGTGCAGGTTGGATTCCTCACCAACTACACCGAGGTCGACGATATCACGGAGGAAAAAGTGTCAATTATCAGCATGACCCCGTTGGGGCTGATGTGTCGGGCTGCAACCTCATCGGGAATCGGTGGCAGCTTACTCAACAACTTGGAGACCATTGCCACGAATGAGACCCTCTACGTCGCAGACCGTGCCGCTCAATTCGGAGTGGGCGCCTGGCAGAACTGGCTGTACACCTCGGGCACTCACATTTTCTACCTCCATGTCCCAGGATCCTTTCCGAGGCTTCAATGGTCCAACATTCTACCTGCTCGCAACCCTGTGCCTGGTTCATCTGAGCAGGCAGTAAACACGTCATTTATACCTGCTGGTGGTCCATGGGGATTCTCGAGTTCAGTCTATGACTTTGACTTAGTAAGAGTTTTCGAAATAGACCTAAGCTCGGGAATAGACGACAGACCATGGGGAGGCGACTTCTGGGTTAATAAGTGGGGAGGCCCAAACGGATCCGATGCCTCTGTGCGGATCCTAGGAAGGCCCAACATGACCGAGCAGTACTCATACATACCAACAGCGCCAAACAGCTCTTTCGTCGACCTAGTGGCAGCCGGAAAAGATGACGTTTTCAAGGACGGCCGCGGCGCCTCGTTTGCATCAACAGTCCCGTTTAAATCAGGGACTTACGTGCCGCCCTATCTCGACAAAATGACCCACATCTGCTGGACAGGTGGCGTCGAGCAAATCGGCTTTGACCTGCCTTACAGCCCAATTGAGAACCCCTACCGTCCTGGAGGAGGCCCATTCTTCCACAAGATCCCGAAGTCGGCCTGGCTGTGGGATCTGATGGAATGGTCGGTCAGTGCATGGACTAGGGCGGTGCCCCTATGCCATGGCGAAACATCCTGCCCGCTGTATGACGCCACCGGATCGTTTCGGGTGCTGGGCGTGCTGACCATTGGGATGGTGCTGGCATATTCATCAGGCGTAGAGGCGTTCGGTGGGCCATGTTTTTACCTGACTGAGCCGCTTTACGACCTTCTAATTGCCAACGGAATTATTTGCTACCGAGCGACAGATTCGGTCGGGAACTTTCGTTATTATGTTCCATCGGCAAATCTGGCTTCGTACAGCGTCAGCCAGGGATTTATTGCGTATAATTTCGACACCGAAAACGGCCAATTCTGGGCCAGCCCTCCAATTGCAGCCACAAGCTACATTTCGAAGCGCAACTACAGCTTCGGTGAGACCATTCAGGGAGCCGGTTACTACGACCCGACCACCTCGACCCAGTACTTCGACCGCATCCGATACGTCAACGTGCGCCTGGGCAATGAGTTAAGCGGCAATAATCCAATCGAAAACCCTTTCCAAAGCTAGTTCTGGACCGCTGTTTGACCCCTGCAAACATTGGGTTTTCTCTCAAATCTACAGAAAAACGGTTTTCTCTGTAGACGGAAGGCGTGGCATCGCCCATCTTGATCACGTCGAAGGCAACAAAAACAGCAAACCGAAGCAAAACATGAGCAACATCATCACCGTCCAACTTCCGACCGAGACCTCCTACTGGGGCAGCACCGCCACCGAGGCTGACGTCTACCGCATCATCGGCAACTTGGAGATGATGATCCGAAGCCAATTCCCTGACGTCGACATCGACTTCCAGCATATGCAGGAGCCTCGAGGCCGCGGAATCTTTGGAGACGACCAGTCGCTGATGGATTCCATCTACCAATTCATCCAGGACAACTGGACTGCCGCCCTCTGACAACCTTAGCCCCGGGTGGGGCCTAAACCACCTCCAGGGGCGCGACTGGCCAACGCGCACAACTCTCCAAACCATGACCACTCTCTCCAACCTCATCACCGCTCTGATAGCGGTAGAGTCCTCGGGCAACGATCTTGCCATCGGTGACCAAGGCCGAGCCATTGGATGCCTCCAGATTCACAAGGCCGTTGTCTTGGATGTGAACCGATTCACTGGGTCGAACTACCAGTGGCAGCAGATGACCAACCGGGTACAGGCCAGGGCGGTGTGCGAGGCTTACCTCCGGCACTACGGCAAGGGCAAGAGCACCGAGGAGCAGGCCCGGATATGGAATGGCGGTCCCCAAGGACACAATAAGAAGACAGCAACTCAGGCCTACTGGGCTAAGGTTAAAAAGGAGCTAAAATGACATTTGATTCACTGCTTAAAGAAAATCGAGACTTACGCCATTACGATACTATTGGCCCTGATGTCGGATGCCCAATCAAAGCAATATTGATAATAAACAAAAACGAAATTGCGTTTCTGTTTGCTCCAGACAATTGCTGCGATATGACTAGGATTATTGAGTTTTCTAAATCTATTCTTCCAGATGTTACCATTATATTAACATTTAGCGGAAACGATGAGGATACCTTTTACTTTCTTAGAAAAAGTGGTGGCTGGGTTTCATCAATGACTAATTGGCACAAGAAAAGCAGATTTTAAATGACCAAACCCAAAACGATCAACGTGAAAGAAACCACCCACAAGACCCTGCGAGCCTACTGCCTCGCCAACGGCCTCAAGATCCAGGCGGTGGCCGACCATGCGATCTTGGCCTGGCTAAAGAAGGCCGCCCGATGAAACGGATCTTGGCCATCGACCCAGGGATGTCCGGCGGCCTGGCGCACTTCGCCGGCAACCGGGTCACCCTGGAGCCCATGCCGACGACCGACAGGGACATCCGAGATGTCCTGGTCAACTACCTGTCGCAGTCAGATGTCTGCTACATCGAGAAGGTCGGAGGTTACATCGGCGGCCAAGGGGCACCAGGCAGCGCCATGTTCAACTTCGGTCGCAATGTCGGCTTCCTACATGGTCTCATCGCCAGCATGAACACCAGGTGCATCGAGGTTACCCCACAGCGCTGGCAGCGCACTTTGGGGGCTGGCACCAGTAAGACTCATGGAACGCGCTGGAAAGGCCACCTGAAGGGCTTAGCGCAGCAAAGGCAGCCTAGCCTCCACATTACGCTCAAGACTGCTGATGCGGTTCTGATATTGGAGCACGCCTTGATTGCGGAGGGATTCAAATGAGCGACACACCGAGAACGGACAAAATTCGGTTTACTGTTGATGTATGCGACGGTGAGGACGTTGTTAACCTTTGGTTTGCTCGCAATTTAGAACGCGAACTCAACGCAGCAAACGACCACATCAAACGGTTGGAGGAGGATCTAATGGACGCGAAGAACAAGCACGCCGCGCTGGTTGCGGACGTTGTGTTGTACGAAGACAGGGGTGAGCGCATCAAGCGGCTGGAAGACATCATCAGTAGAGCAAGCAGAAGGTTCTTTCGGAATGGTTCAAGCGGTAAAGTTGCCAGTGGAATGCTAGCCATTTTAGAGGAAGTGAGGAATCCGTGAGCGACACCCCCATATCCGACTCAACCCCGCACAACATAGCCGAGCTGGGTATGCTATGCCGGAGGCTGGAACGCGAACTCAACGCAGCAAACTCAATTATCCGGCAGCAGCAATTGTTGGATGAAGAAAACCTGCGGCTTCAAGACCGCATCAAGCGGCTGGATGAAACACTGGAAGGTGTTACCGATAAGCTTGACGGCGCGTGGGGAATCTACATGAAATTTAAGGAGGCCAAGCTGTGAGTGTAGAAGAGCGAATACTGTACATAGCGGAAGATCCGTTTGGCCTATGCGATAAAAACTCACTCCGCAAAATTGCTGTGGAGGTCCGTAAAATAGAAGATCGCATCAAACAGTTAGAGGAAGAAAACGACGCAATGCGAGCGGATCTATTGCTCTACAGGGAGGACAAATGAAAGACTTTGATGTAGCCTTCACGATGATCGAATACGGCGGGTCATTCGTTCGCAAACTTGGTGCCGCGGCGCTGGTGGCAGACCCAGAGAACCTAAGGAAGATCAAGGCAGCCTGGCCTGAGTACTGGTCGCAATACGACCGAATGGCAAAACAGCTTTCGGAGGTCGAAAAACAGGCCTCCAAGTAAACAACAACACAACACAGCAACAACATGGGAATCACAGTATCAACGAAACAAACAGGCGGCACCTTCACACCGTGCCCTGAGTACACCGGCCGCGCGGTGTGCGTCGACATCACACCGCTAAAGACCTACGAGACCGAGTATGGGCCCAAGCAAAAGTTCAAGATCGCGTTCGAGTTGGACATGATAGACAAGACACGCAACCCGGTGCAGCCATGGGTGGTCATGACGGCGCCGATGACCGCCAGTCTGCATGAGAAGGCCGGCCTGACTAAATTCCTCAAGGACTGGCATGGTCGGGCACTTACCGCCGAGGAGACCACCAGCCTTAACCTGGACAGCCTTATCGGTCGACCGGCCACCGTGGTGATCGTCCACGAGCTGTCAAAGGACGGCACCAAGACGTTCAGCAACATCAAGCTTATCATGCCCCACAAGACCGGGGAGGCCTTGAAGCCCTCGGGCCTGTGGGTACGGATGCAAGACAGGCCGCCCAAGGATGACGACCAGGTGAAGACCATTATTACTGACGGTTCGACCAAACGCTCACCAGATCTCTCAACCACCCAGGTGCACGTCGGAAAATTTAAGGGCGTGGCCATATCGGAGCTGACCGACGACGCCGTGCAAGGCCTAGCCGAGCGCTGGCTGCCTAAGGCCAAGATTAGCCCGGGCAAGACCCAGGAGGACATCAAGCTCATCGCTGCCATCAATGAGCGCCTGGAGCAGATTAACGCCAAGAACCAACCAGACTTCGACGACGTGCCATTCTAACATGAAAACCAGGAAGCCCTACATTAAACTGGTCGATAAGGTGCCTGAGGTGGTTCGTATGCGATCCGAGGGAATGACCCTCGAGCAGATCGGGCAGCACTTCGGACTCTCTCGGCAGCGCATCAACCAGATCGAGCAGGCAGCCGAGATGCATGAGGAGATCCTGCGCCAATGGGGATTCCCGTTCTCGACCCGGACAGCAAACATGATGGATCGACTGTCGATTACAACACGCCAGGAGGCCCTCGACCTCTACAACAGCGGCCACCTTCGACCAGGAGCCATTCGTGGCTTCGGGTGGGTATCCTATCATGAGATCTGCGAGTGGCTGGAAGTACCGACCACCCGGGAGCCGATCAACTTCCTCGTCTGCCCACATTGCGGCAAAAAGATCTGACCACCTTCCGGCAGCCTGTTGCTGTCGGGGACTCGTAGTGCCGGGGGCGCGCATCGGCCGACAAACGCGCATCAACTCTCAACAACTCTTACAAATGCCAGCCAATCCAAACATCTACTTCGACATCGAGACCGGGCCTTTACCGCTCGAGCAGCTCAACATCCCGCCATTCAACCCAGCCGACGTGAAGCTCGGCAACATCAAGAACCCCGACTTGATCGCCGAGAAGCTCCAGAAGGCCGAGGAGAGCCACACGGCAGACTACATCCGCAATGCTGCCCTGGACGCACTATCGGGCCAGGTGCTGTGCATCGGCTACCGGGTCGATCATCAGGAGCAAAACATCCTGTGCGCCGATGCCGACGGTGAGGCCCACCTGCTGCGACAATGGTGGGCGCTGCTCAACTATTACGAGCGCCAGCCGCAGCTCATCGGATTTAACATCAAGGCCTTCGACCTGCCGTTTTTGATCAAGCGGTCCTGGCGCCACAAGATCATGCCGCCCTACTGGTTGCGGAACGGCCGCTACTGGTCCGAGCTGGTAGTCGACCTTCGGGACGTGTGGCAGCTAGGTGACCATCGGGCCCATGGGAGCCTCGCATCCATCAGTCGCCACCTGGGACTGGGCGAGAAGTCAGGCAGCGGCGCCGACTTCAGCCTGCTGTGGAACACCGACAGGCAGGCGGCCATTAACTACTGCCTTCAGGACGTGAAGCTCACCCAGGCGGTGGCCGACATACTGATGCCGGCCTACTGAGGGCTGGACATCGAGCAGGAGAGCAGATAGATAGAGACCGTCAGCGTGAGCCGTGAGAAGCCAACGTCGACACCACAAATACAAGCCATGTTCAACCCACTTTTCCCCACCCTTTCCGTGTCACGTCCCGTGCTTGTACGGGAGTTCTCACCGCGGATTGGGTGGGGTTTTCCGTTTGAAACATGAAAGACATGAAACCCAAAGGAAGAGCGCCAGCCTTCCAGTTCTACGCCGACGACTTCCTGGCAGGCACCATGACCATGACCAACGAGGAGCGTGGTGCCTACATCAGCCTGCTGTGCCTACAATGGTCCAAAGGCTGCGTCACTGAACTCGACATCCAGAGAATATGCCTCGGTATGCCAACGCATTGCCAAGGCATATGCCAAAGCAAGTTCCAGCTTGGAGATGACGGCCACTACCGGAACCAGCGCTTAGAGGTCGAACGCTCCAAACAGAAGGAAAGAAGCCAAAAACAGAGCAATATTGCCAATTTACGATGGAAGAATCATGCCAACGCATTGCCAACGCATAACCAAGAGGATGCCGAAGCATATGCCAGATCGGTGCCAGAAATATGCTTTCCGTCTCCATCTCCATCTTCTATAACTAAGATACAGGCGGACAAGCCGCCCAGTGTTCGTTTCCAGAAACCTACGGTCGAAGAACTGACCGCCGAAGCCATCAAGATCGGCCTGCCTCTACCTGAGGTCGACAAGTTCCTGAACTACTACGAGTCCAACGGTTGGAAGGTTGGTAAGAACTCAATGAAGTCCTGGCCTGCCGCAATGAAGGGCTGGTTGTCTCGCCTAGGTGAAGCATCGGGTCTGGTTGGATGTAAAGGCGCGGCAAATACCGAGGTCGACTGGAGGAAATCCGTATGACCAACGACGTATTCTATCCCGAGCAGGATGAGCTAGGCATGATCGGCGCCTGCCTTAACGGATCCATCGACACCTGCGCCGATGCCTTGTCCGACGTCAGAAGCGACTGGCTGCTGAATGACAGCCTCCGACTGACCTTCGATGTCATCCGCGGCATGGTGCAGGAGAACCGGCACCCATCGCTCCAGGAGCTGGGTAAGGAATGGAAGAAGGCCTACGGCCAACTGCCCATGCCCTACGATGCCTGGAATCAAGCCATGGAGGTATGCCCATCACCGGCCAACCTGCCGTATTACGTCCAGGGCATCACCGAGGCCGCCCATCGTCGCCAGTTAAGAGACGCCGGAGACCGCTTAATCCGTGAGTCCGCTGTCCTGACACTCAAGCCGGATCAAATCGTCGCCAATGCCGAAGCAGGGCTCACCATCGACGTCACCCAGGAGACACTGCAAACCTCTAAGCAGGTGGCCGGATCTTTCATCGACTCAATGCAGGACAGGTTCAATCGCAAGGGCACGCTGTCGGGTATCGCCACAGGCTTCCATTGGTTCGATCACAAGACCGACGGCCTCCAGCTCCGAGAGATGGCCCTCATCGCAGCCCGGCCAAGCATCGGAAAGACCGCCATCGCCATCGCCATCGCTCACAGGGCAGCCATTCAGGACAAGGTGCCGACCCTGTTCGTCAGCCTGGAAATGTCCCGGGAAGCCATCTTCCGGCGCATGGTCTCGACCATTGGAAGCATCCCGATGCAGAACCTAAAGTCTGGCGACCTTACCGACGGTGACATGAGAGCCATGTCCGCTGCCTCAGCCAAGATCGCAAGCAGCCCCCTGTGGTTCCTTGATGGACCCAGTAGCCACAGCATCGCCAGCATCACCGCCCATGTCCGACGTGCAGTCCGCAAACACAAGGTTCGCCTAGTGATCGTCGACTACATCCAGAAGATCAAGGCAGCCGACCGATCAGAGAAGCGAACCTACGAGGTGGCCGAGGTCAGCGGCAAACTAAAGGACATCGCCGTCCAGACAGGTGTAGCCATGCTCGCCCTGGCTCAACTCAACCGGGAAGCCGAAAAGGAGAAGGGTCGCCAACCCAAGCTGAGCGACCTGGCCGACAGCGGGCAGCTCGAGCGCGACAGTGACCTGGTGGCCCTTCTAAACCGTGACAGGACCGAGGCCTCCGGCGAAGCTGCCATCATTATCGCAAAGCAAAGAGACGGCGAATGCGGCCACGTCAAACTCCATTACGAAGGCCAGTACTGCCGCTTCACCGACCCATCACCATCCTTCCAATGAAAACACCATACGACATCGACCGAGTTAAACTACTGCACGAAGCCCCCAACCTGGTTGCCTTGGCGATCAAGCGTGGCTGGATGTCCTACCCTCGCAGCGTCAAGCTAAGCGCCCTAGGCACTCCCATCGTGGTGCTCGAGGAGCAGGAGGACTACGAAGTCACTGCCACCGCCCAGGATGCAGACATCTGTCGCAAGGCCTACGATCTCCGTGAGCGTGACCTAAGCCTAGACGATGTGGCCAAGGCTTGCGGTGTTGCCCGTGGTTCGGTGGCTTACATCATTGCGAAAGGCCATGAGATGTATTTAAAACAGCAGAGGATAGAGCATAGTACAATAGATACATCTGATAAACGTATAAATATGTAAGGAATCTTTTGCCATATCTCCAATAACAGGTGAACGCGAGACCCCTATCAATTTCTGCGAGTAATGCTGTCATCAAATAATTTATGCCTAACCAAATACAATTCCTTGTCGATCAGTTCGGCCTGGCCAACACCGCATGGTTTATCCGGCTGATGAAGAGCGGAACAACACCGGAGCAAATTGTCGGTTCCCTGGTGCCCAGCAACTACGACAGCCGAAGGGACGGCGTCTTCCGAGCGCTTCAGTTTGCAGCCAACCTACCCGACTCAATGATGCCCGAGGAGATCAAGAACGCCTTGCAGCCATGACACAAAAGGAATACGGCGACCGCATCGGTATAAGCCAGCCGCGGGTCGCACAGCTTATATCCCAGGGGATGCCCATGGACTCACCCGAGTCAGCCGACCTCTGGCGATCTCAACACGTTAGGTCACGCGCTAAGTCTATTCCTAAACAGAAGACAACGTCGGACACCACCGCAATC
>Ga0209401_1000872_pt1 | contig 20390 bp, 30 predicted proteins | sample M_140807_MF_Meta_FD_187318 | JGI IMG/M metagenome (GOLD analysis project Ga0209401, IMG submission 187318) | Freshwater microbial communities from Lake Montjoie, Canada to study carbon cycling - M_140807_MF_MetaG (SPAdes) (version 2) | ecosystem: Environmental > Aquatic > Freshwater > Lake... | reverse complement strand
CGAGCGTTCTGGTCGTGGCCTTCCGTCTTGACTGGATGCGTGGTTCTCATAAATGGAAGCTCGAACTGCTCGGCTTCTAATAATGCGATCATTTGATTCCCCTTCCGCTTGACTTCCGAGCCGTGAAGTTTTTGCTTTTTGCGTTCACGATTGAGGAGTGATGACATCCCCAAGCGCTCGCAATCTCTTTTACCGTCAGTCCCGACTCATATTGAGCCTTCCAAATGCCCCATCGCTTCTGAACTGTATTGTGGGAACGATTTCCCCTTGCCCGATAACGCCCGAAGGTTGGCCGTAACTCCCTTGGGATGTCTAGGGGGGTGGTTGTACCCATAACTAGGTTTGCAAGCCCTTTAGAGGCCAATTCCGTGCGATTTTGAGCCATCTGTGCGGTGAGTGTGCTTATGAGTTGTTCAAATTGGGCAATTTTGTCCTCGCAACACTTCACCCGATGGATTGTGGCCGCTAAAACTAGGTCGTTCACGGACAACCCGCCTTTTCCCACGCTTCGAGCGTATGAAAGCCCATAATTTTGTAGGTTGGTGGGGATTCACACCCCGACTTGATTGGTTTTTTCATTGGTTGATTTCCTTTCATTGGTTGTTGGTTGCTCCTACGCTGACAATTTCTCGCACACGCTCGCCAATCCTTAACCGATGCCCTTCCCCCAACCTTCCATCCGTTGCTCTGGTAGTAATCAAAAGCCGACTCTGCATCCGTAAGCCTCCATCCGATCTCATTTGCAAAGGCAATCCATTCAGCGTGCGTAGGGCGTAAGACCTCTCTCTCTTTCTTGTTATCCTTATTACTATAACTCTTACTCTTACTATTACTATTATTATATACGATAGATGGTTCATCTATGGACGATAGATGGTTCATAGATGGTGCATCTATGGCGCATCTATGGGTTATCCTTCGAGCATATCCAGCCGATCTTTCCTCCATCTTTGCCAGTCCAGAGGCCACTCCTCCGTGATAAATTGCCCCATCTTTAATTTCATAAACCCCTGCAACCTCAAGCTCTTGAAGGAGTGGCTTGGCATCTTGCCCAACCATCCGACTGATCTGCTCTGGGCTTGGGGAGTTGCCGTTGATCGTTAGCTTCCCGCCGGCGTTAGCCTTATACATAAGGCATAATAGGTGAATCCATAGTCCCTTGGCCTCAAGGCTCACCAAGGCCAGCTTCTCATTCGCAAGCCAGCGATTAGGTTCAAAGGGAAACCAGAAAGAATCTCGCTTCACTTTTTCTTCTCCGCATCTCGCTTCTGATACTTCTTCGCTCGTTCCAGTAGTTCTTTAGTAATACGATGAGAGTAGTCGAGGTGGCTGATGATGTCCTTAAAGTTTTCCACTTCTGCGTGGTTCAATCTCTTAAACAAGTCTTTCAATCTTCTGCTAACTAGTCCGTGAAACTCATCAACAAGGCTCAATCTTTTGACGCTCATTTTTTAATTCTCCTCCATATATCTTTTATTAAATCCCACAACATTTCGCTCGCAAATAGAATGGTGAGAAACAGACTCAAGCATCCTATACCGACCACGAATAACTCCCACAAAACTTTCCCGATGGATGAAAGGAAAGTTACCATTTGGGTGCTTTCGGCCAGCTTGCCCAAAGCCGAACATCATTTTCAGAATGTCCCCAGCTTCGAGAGACAAACGAGCCATCAATGAAACGACCGACAACAACTTCACCGCCGATATCCATAAGAACTCTTTCATCGTTATATGGTTTCTCCTTTATTGTTTTCCAAACAAGCATTGACCATTTGGTTTCTGGAACTTCAACATCAACGGCTGACATCTCCTAGCCTCCTAATCGCAAGCACGACCTCATTTAAGATTCCGGTGATGACTGCATCTTCCGTTCCGTCTGCCAGTTGTTGCACGAGGTCGGCACATCGTTCTCTTTCGAGGTCGGCGGCCTTATTCCTCACATCGTTAAGAATATCTTGGATGAGTTCAGAATGGGATTTCATCGGGTGTTCCTTTACTTAACGCCTCGCTCTCCAAAAGAATCTCTTGGATGATTTCGTTGCGTATGATGTCGTTCTTATATGGTTGGCCGTCCTTGCCGGGTTTGAGTTCTTGTTTGCTCAACCAGTCCAAGTAGTCCAAGCCCTTCTCACCGAAGGCGGCGATCTGTCGAAGGGTTGAGCCTTTATACTTACCAAACTTTAATTCCATATCCCTTGGCTCTGCTCCGTTGGTTTTATTGGGGGCGTTTAGTTTAGCCGTGATGTCTGCCAAGTCTGCCTTGCTGATCTTTGCGGGTTCGGGCTTGGGTGCTTCCTCAAACTTGTCCGTGTTTATGTCTTGGAATCCACCATAAGGAACTTCCTCGGCTGGTGTGGTGGATAGGCTCTTGTCGATTAGGACTACGATATGAGCAAATGCAGAGCGACAAGCCCGACTGATTGCACGAGTCTGGCACATCGCTCGCTTCGCGTAGGTCGGGCGGCTTGCCCACATCGGCTCATCGTCACCCAAGAACCCCTCGGCACTTGATATTACTTGGCCGTTGTCCATTCGCTTCACCTCACCGATGCAACGATAGCCATCTTCGAGACGCTCAACATCTCTAGCACTCGCAACGCATCCGTGAGCTACTGCGATGGATTGCCAGCCCTCGACACGCACATACTTCTTATCGCCTTTGCCTATCTGCTGGGCTGTTTCCATTACGATTGCCCTACACACGCCGGCTACATCGGTAGCTTGTCGCATATAGTTTTGCACTCCGTTGGAGTGGCCTAGGCCGTGGTCATTCTTTAATACTATCTGTTCATTCATTTGGTTATTTCTCCTATTGTTTATTGTTTGTGTTGTCCGTCGTCGAATACGCCAAAGCCTTCGGCGTTTTCTTTCTGTGTCTTGGGTAAGTTCAAAAATCTAAAGTCATTCCGGCTGTCGAACTCTGTATCGGGGAAAGCTCCAAACACTCTTACTATCCATTCATCCGTAGTTTCATTTGGTAATTTTTTCTTGGCTGGTTCTTGATGCCAGAATGTGGGCAGTTCTTCACTCATTTGGTTGTCCTTTCTTTTATGGTTTTTATTATCGGGGAAAGCCACTTGGCAGAGATATCGTGAGAGGGTATTCGGAAAACTAGGATGCCCATCGATGCGGCAAGGTTGTATTTTTCCATATCGTTGAGGAATCCGGAGGGTCTGGTATGCCTGCCACGCACCCACACCCCGCCCTCCAATTCAATGGCTACGCCGTCGATGTGATAGTAATCAAAACGAAACCTTCTGCCATCGGCAAACTTGTATTCCCTTATCAGCCCCCACCCGCCCAGACTCTTCCAAAGAATCTCGAACTTGGCTGATGGGGAGAGCTTCATTTAGTTTCGCCCCACCCAGTTCTTGCTAGGCAGGACTAGCTCTGGTTGCTTTGGTTCTTTTGGCTGGTTGCCCTCGGCAACAATCTTGTCCATCTTGTCTAGCTCGGCGGCCACAAATAAATAAAACTTCCTGCGTTCATAATTCTGCTGGTCGATGTGCTTTGCAAATATCCTCACGCCCTGCAGAATCAGAAGCCCAAAGAAAACTACGAGGAAAATAATCACCAGCGTATCCGTTGCTTCTGCCAAGCGGGGGAACAGTAAGAGGGGTTGGTGATGTAGGGATATTTGCCGTCATCAAGGGCTTTCATCACGAAGCCCTCCCAGATTACTTCCCCCGCCTTATTGTTTTGGAAGTTCATCTCTTCCCATATCGAATTGATCTTATGGTGTGCGAGACGGACAAAGCGGAGGAGCTTGTTGTTTGGGATATCAAAGGTGACGGCCTCCAAGTGTTCAATCTCTTTCATCCGTTCTGCATAAGGCTTCGGATTGGCTGGGTCGAACGCATCCATCACTACGATTGTTCCTTTGCCAGTCTTTGTCCTTTGCCCCATAATTTCACAATCGACAAAGCGTGATTTGATTCCAGCACCAAGAATCCTCTCGGCCATTAGGTTGTGGTTCGAGGCGAACTTGCCGTGGCGGTTGTAGCCTTGCTTGGTTTCTTGATCGAACAAGCCCCGCCAGCCATTTGCCTTACCTTCGATAGCTGTATCTTTTTTGAACTCGATGTGCCGCGCTGGAACTGCGGAGGCTTGCGGTCTGGCGGGGAGGGGGAAGGATGTCATTTGATTTGTTCTAGGATTTCGATTTTAAGTTGTAAAGGTTTATTTAAGTAGATGTTCAACTATTACCAGCACCGAGCCAGCCCCGATCACGAGGCCAGCGATGTAGGATATGAGGAGTTTGTTCATTTGATTGGGTTCTTTCTTGGTTGGGGGTTATTGGGAATCTTCTTCGTATCCTTCGGCTTTCATCCATTCAAAGAGGCGGGGCTCAAGGTCTTTCAAATCATCAGAAAGCCATCCATCATTTTCAAGGGTCAGCATATAGCGTCCTCCCTCGTGGCCCTCACCAAGATCAACGATGTGTATATTTCCGTTGATATCGCTCGGATGATCTAGTCCTCCATAAACGATTGCATTTATTGTTTCCCCATCTTCATCGGTGAATGAGTGGACTTGTTTTGAGTATCTTGTGTTTGCTGTGGTTGTTTGCATACCCACACCCTATCACACTCCCCCAACTTGTAAAGGGTTTATTTGTCTTATTTTAACGATTGTTTGTAAGTCCCTATAAACACGCTACTTGTGGGGGTGCTTTATAGGGAGAATCTTGAAGATTTTAAGGTTGCGAATTACACGATGATCTTTTCTGGCAATAATAAAGGGATGTCTTTTCATCTCCACTTTCTTTTGTTCGAGCATTTGATTGAGCATCCGTGAGGTTGTGTTCATTGATTTCTGCCACAACTTACTGACTTGTTCCCTCGTATAATATCCCTCTGGCTGGGGTGGAGCAAACTTGTCTTTGATGTGTTCTTGTAAAAGTTTCTGCCAAGGATTTGATTTCATAATTAAAATGCCTTTATGTCCGTGGGTAAATAAAACTTGTTGCCTCGTTGCCTTGCTTGAAAAACTTCGTGTGTCTTGTCTGGGTAGATCGCCCCAAACGCCCAGCCGTGTTGCCAGCGGAGTCTACGGAGTTGGCCTCGATTATATTCTGGGGTCTTGTTGCATAGGCATCCGATATTGTAGCCAGTCCGGGGGTCGATCGAGACGCTACGGAAATAGTCAATGGCGTGGGTGTGGCCGAAGATAACATCCCCATAGGCATCGCTGTGTTGTTTGGCAGAGTGCATTGCGTGGCCGTAACCGTGTGCGAATGAGAGCGAGCCACACTTGTAAATCCCGCCGACTGAATCATAAGGGAACATCCTCGCCTTGGTTTCCTTCATTATCAATTCGATATTCTCAATCCCATCATTGGCATAATCACGAGCTACTCCGCTTCGGCTGTTACTAGCCATATCAAAAATCCGTTCATCGTGGTTGCCTCTTAAAAAGATTCTCTCATCGCCGAACTTAAAGAACTCTCGAATGAACTCCTCCCCTGCGTCCCAATCCTTTTGCAAGCTCGATGCTTGCTCCTCATCGCCCGCCCCTTTTCTGATTGCCCTAAAATCCCAGAGGTCACCGATGCAAACTACGAGATCGGGTTTGTATTCTTTCGTGAAAGCGAGCAGGGCTTTCACCGAAGGAGCGTCTTGTTCATCGCCGTGGATGTCTCCACAAGCGACGAACTTTAAGGGCTTCATAAGGGTTTAGATTGGCCTGTAAGAGTTGTGTAAATAAGATTGCAACACTCTCTAGCTCGTGGGTTTGTCAATGTTTCGTCTGTGCATCCATCCCTAGCAAGCTCCATTACAATGTGCATTTGCTGGCGTAGGGTGAGGAGATATACCATTTGATCTGTCGCCTCGGCTATGGCTTCTTCAACCAAGCGGGCAGTGGGCATCTCCCACAATTTAGTTCCACAATTTTCTACGACTCCCTTTTTATATTTTCTCTCCATCGACTCGACCGCCGCCATTTGCAAGGTGGTGAGATGGAGATCGTGCTTCTTTGTAAAAACTTCCTCGCTGGTTTTCTCCACGCCCTGCTCTGATGTCATCCTTTATCTGCTAGACCACGGACGCTTACTTACTAGAGAAATCTTTTGCTTGTTCACCTCTTGCTTTTGTGGCGAGACAAGCTCCCGCCATCCAGAGATATTTGCATCTTCAAGGTGGGGCTGTTCCCAATCCAATCCTCGGAGGCCGTGCTTCTCCGCAATCTTGCGTGTGATTGAATAGCCTTGGTCATCATCCCACGAGGTCACCAGATCGCCACTCGGAGTGCGGGCAAGGGGAACATAGTCAATGGCGTGAGAGCCTTTACCTTGGTCAATGTGGAGCGATTGCGGGGGTATTCCACGAGCGTTTGTGACTTTTCTCCCAGCCTTTGTCCGTCCTTGGGCGTAAAGCTCCTCTTGCTCTTGAGGGGTACGCACCGAACAATAGATCAGCACCGGAATCTTTTTGCTCATCAACTCGCTATACCAAGCTCCCACCCTCTTGCCAAAACTAGGCTCACACTTTTCTATGTGGCCTCTTGACCTTTCCACCGCCTCCCGAATCGTCATTGATCGAGCCTCTTTCGGAGTCGTTCATTCTCCTCCACGAGTCGAGAAATCGTTTTGAGCGATTGCCCAAAAAGCTGTCTGTATTCTTCTGGGGTTGATTTGTTTCGGTCGAGCTTGTCCCACCGCATAATGTAGTCGGTAATTGAATCTTGGTTCGGGACTTCGCCAAGGTCGTAAGGGCGGGTGGTTACGCACCCACAAAGGAGAAAGCTAGTTGCGATGAATCCAAGAATCCACTTCCGCATCTCGTAGACGGCGGTTGTAAGCAATCTCTTCATCGTCTCGTTCTTTTCTTGTCTTGGCTCGGTTCTTTGTCCACCAAGCGATGATTCCAATTAGTCCAGCGAGCGAGGCGAGAATGGCCTCCCACATTGTTATTTCCTAGAAAACTTGGAGAGAAACGAAACGATCTTGGTTAGCGTGGCCTCCGGCTCGTCACCGGGTATCAATGCACAAATAGCAATCGCCGCAGTCAGAAGGGCGGTCAATGCTCCAAGCCAAGCAAACAAGTCTTGTGTTTGAACGAAGGATAGGAGTGTGTTCATAAGAAGGGGGTGAGTGTCAAAGGGGCTGTCCAGTCGAGGTGTTGTAAGTGCTACCATAAGACCAGTATTCTAGTGGAGATATTGTCATTTGTGTTGGGTAATATGGGTTAATATCAGCACGCTTCCAATAAAGAGCCTGAACAGAGTTATCAAGTATATTTATTGTGGTTAGTTCCTCATTATCATTTGTGCCGGCATAATTTAGCGTATATGTTGCTGGTTCGTTATCGCCTAAACTTAAAAATAAATCTATTGGGATATAAAAAATACCATCGGATTGAACCATATTTCCCCAGTTAAATATAACTCCAGCTTCATCGGTAAAAGCATAATTTGATATAGGATAAACGAAAGTTCCAGAAGAAACTATATCGGTTATTTGTGCGTCATAACTCCAATAAACACCTCCGCAGACCAAGTTTTGTTCGTCAGGGAGTGGGGAAAATTCGTAACTAAATAATGATCTTTGTATTTTGCCTTCTTGTTTTTCAGAAAAGTTAGTCCCCAGTGGCGTGAACCATTCATAAGACATTGTTTGTATTTTCCAATATATGCTCATTGCCTCTTTGAGCGTAACTTCAATAAATGACCCAGAAGTAATCTTTCCTTTCTGAACACAAAATGGGAAATACCCGCTGTAACTAGCGTGAAGAACCTTGCCCATAGGATTTCGTTAGGGCATCAGCCCCGAGGCTATTCTAAAACTCTCTTGGCTAGGCTGACTGTGGCTTGAGCCACGACCTGTTCGTTCGTTCCGTCAGTCTCAAACACTTCCATAAGAATATCCTTTTGGGTGGATGTAGATAGGATGGCGTTGGCCGAGGCGGTTGTAATGTTAAAGGTTAAATCTAGCTGATTTCTTTGTAGCTGTGGAGTCTGTGGGATAGGAGGCTTGGAGAAAATAATTGCAGGGTTATCCGTAAATCCAAAGCCCCTAGCTAAAACATTGATATTTTGCAACTGCCCATTCTGTATTGTCGGATTATCTAATCTAACACCTAGTCCAGTTGCGTCTTGTATTGTTGCGGTATAATTATCAGAGGTATAATAAGAGCCAGCACAAGTAATTGAAATAGAGGAAATGACAGACCCCGCCGGTGTTGGGACAGAAATAGCCGGTGCGGAGGTATACCCTGTGCCACTTTCGACAATTACATATTCACCACTAAGGTTGTTATCAACAATATAATTTACCTTGGCAGTCTGCCCCCCAGCGGCGGCTGTGCCAACCGTGGCCTCGTATGTTCCCGGTGCATAACCAGCCCCCATAGTTGTTATGGCTACTGACGAAAGCAGACCATTAGGTGCGTCTGGGCTTGGTGCTGTCACAATGGGCGCAGAGGTATATCCAGCACCAGCATTGACTATCTGAAATACATATTTAGATTCTGATTCTTTAATGAGATTTGCAACTGCGTTACCCCCCGATTGTGGGCTTTGTTGGATTTGCAATGAGTAGGCTTGTCCAACTTTGTATCCGTTAGGACTATTTTGCAATTCAAGGGTATTTAAGAATCCAGACTCTAATCTTCTGTCTGGGTCTGGTGCTGTGGCAACTTGCGCTGTTTGATAGCCAAAGCCCGGGTTTTCAATAATTACGCCGACAGACCCAGAGCTAGATTGTGTGAACAGAACAGATGCTTGTCCTCCGTCTATTGGGCTGGTTGGAACAGAAAGAGAAAATGATCGACCAATGGAATATCCTTGAGGTTGAGTTAAAACAGAAACACTTTTTACTTGCCCACTAATGAAGTTTGGTGCTGGGGCAGTTACAATAGGAGCAGAGGTATATCCGCTACCACCATTTACAACCATAATTGTAGATTTTGCTCCCCCCCTACTAACAATTAAATCTATTTGTGCCGCCGTTCCGGAGGCGGGGGCTTGCACAGAACAGCTATATGTCCCATCTGAATACGAGGCTGGCGCATTAAGCAGGGTGGCAGAACGAACTAGGCCAAGAGTTTGAACGGTTTGAAATCCAATGTTTACGCTTTTTGTGTATCCAACTCCACCGCTTCCTAGCAGATATTGAACAGAGGCTGGGCCGGGTCGAGTTGTAATAGAGGCGGGTTGCGAGAAGGGCGAATCAATAAATCCAAGATTGAAAGTAGCTGGCATAGTATAGACAGTTGCCCCACTATACTCAAAGATAACTGGGTCGCTGGTTAGTGTGCCTAACTCAACAATATCAAACCCCTCTCTATATGTGGATGGATACCCCGCCCCTGCATCTAATAGCCTAAACTCTGGCGTAAATCTGCCTCCTCCAAAGTCTTGAAAGCCAAATTTTGAGCCGTTCTCGCCTTTGTCTACAACAGCTACTTGATACGATGTATCTCTAGGCGGGATTACAATTTCCATAACTGCGTATCGGGTCGGAACAAAATTCCTATTTTTGGGAACAATCGCAACTCGGACGCTTTTGCCAGCAAATTTTTCGTGTTGTGGGCTTGCGAATTGATCTGGAGTATTTCTAATAGTGTTTCTAACGAACGGCGTAGAAATTGTTGCTGGCGCTTCATAGAGTCTTTTGGGATTTATTTGCCCAATAATTGCAACGCCATATATAAGCACAGGCGTTCCTCGGGGGAAATATGTGGCGTATGCCTCTGCTGAAATATTGCCAGAACCAGTTAGGCCGCCTTTATTTTCTGCTGGTCTAAATACTCTAGTTTGCTGAGGATCAAATATTGACCCAGTTACAACAACCCCAATAGAATTTAATAATTTTGCGCCATACCCAATAGTGCCACTACCATCAACCCCATCCCTTAGTGCTTCAAATTCCGAACCACTTGTATTAAATCCCTTGAATATGCCAGAAGTCTGACCCATCCCACCAGTAATAAATTTGCACATATCGGGGAAAATGCCCGACCCAACCCCAAACCTAACATTAAGGCCGCCAAGATTGATCTTTGTTGCGGTTTCAGAAAAGCCGACTACTGAGTTTATGGTCATTCTCCCAAATTCGCCACCTCCTACAACATTCTTATTAACAACTCTAGAGTACCAAGAATTTGCATCGCCCCCTTGACCAAACCCAGCCCTTGCAACAGGCAAGAATGCTAGGATATCGTCGTGCGATACGGTTGGGGTGGTCGATGTAGAATATCCATATCCCACATCAGTAATCGTGGTTCTCCATAAAGTACCCGACCCAGTATATGCTATTGAAGCAACTGGTCTTTTGGATGTCGGAGGTGTTTCTGAGCCATCTGGGTCGCTAAATATAAGAGGAGTTTCATTTGTGTTTACTCCCTTACACCCTAGATCAACAATCGCTGTTCCGGTTGCATATAATGATCTTGTTGGTCTAAAAAGCGTTACAGCGGGAGCAGAAAGATAACCAAACCCTCCGCTTGTAATTGTTGCTGACTGGATAAATCCACCGCTTGCTACGACAGTTGCAGAGGCAGTTCCCGGTGTTGGCGCATCAAGAGTGACGCTAGGTGCGGTTGAGTAACCAGTTCCTCCGTCGGTAATAGTTATTTTGTTGATTGAGCCATTAAGGGAAGATGCGGTTGCCGCCGCTGGGGTTCCGGTTGTTGCACTAAATACCAAATTGAACGGCCCGACTCCGTAACCAAAACCGCCAGTCACGATTGATATTGTTGTAACCACCCCGCCCGATACTGTCGCAGTAAAAGTAGCCCCCGCAGTTGTGGGTGATGCGATGTTTAGGCTGTAACTTCCGTTTGGATACCCAGAGCCTCTATTTATAATATCTAAATCAACAACTTGACCGCCAAGTATAGTTGAGGAAAATGTTGCCGTTACCGTGGTTCGTAGTCCTTGTGATAAATCTGGGTTAATCAATATTTGGTTTTCCAAAAACTCGTAGCTATTGGCAATATTAACGCCCCCAAGACCAGAATCTATATATGCAAGCGGCCTAGTAATAATACTAGGCGTTGGTATTACAAACCCCGCTGTGATGCTTGCTGTAACTGGCGCAACATAATCCACATTCAATCTAAAGACTCCTGTTACTATTGGGAAAGTTGCTATGGAAGAAATCAGATTTGCCGTAACTGGCGTGTAAGTAAATATCCGTGCCGACCCAACTGTCCTCGATGCTGGCGATGTTACTATTGTCGCAGTAGCTCTAATTGTGTTGATTGGCTGTGTGCTGGCGACTTGACCATCTGCTAATTTTAATGTCGAAGTTCCAAGTCGAGCCTTGAAGGAGCTGTCGTCTGCTGGCTGTTTAGAGCTAACAACATTTTTATTGACTTGAAGAACATTGATTTTTAGATTCCTCTGCTCATCAGAAAATATTGTTGGCTTGCCGGCTGGGACAGCGCTTTGCCCATCCAAAAATCTTCCACTAGAAACATCCAGAAATAGCTCTTGATAGTTCACTTTAGTCTATGCCCTTGTCAATTACTTGCCCAAGACCATAATTGTTGAGGGCGTGCCATTAGAACAGACTGTGAGCGTGACGGCTGTAAAGCCAGCAGGCACTCCTCCCCCGCCCCCAACATTGATTCCAGCCGTGGCAGATATTACATAACTTCCGTCAGTCACCTTAATGTCGATATTTGCGCCGCCTATTGGGGTTCTTTGCCTTACGGCGGCCTCTAGGTCGTGGAGGTAGGTCTTGGTAATAATGCCGTTATCAGCTAATACAGGCACACCAACAAAAGCCGAACCATTCCCATTTTTCATAAATCAAATTCGTTCTGCATTTGTCCTTTAGTTGCTGATGCCCTTACTCTATATAAACCCCCGGCATTTTCAACTGACGAGCCTGTAATAATAATTGCATCTTTATTTATTCCAAACCCATATACAGGATAAAGCACCGTCCCAATAGGAGCAATTCTGTTTGGTTTATTTCTGATAATTTGAACATCAAGATTACCAACAAGAGCCTTAACTCTATTCTGAACATCAGTTACATCAGCAGATTGGCTGTTGGTTGTGATAGTTGCTGTTGGGGATAGCCACTCGCAAATATAGGTAATAGCAATATCTATGGTTGGAACTTGAACAATCCCGCTTACGGCCTCTTTTTGATATTGATAGCTTGTTTCTAGGACAAAAAGAGAATTGTTCCCAGTCCCGCCCTCTGCCGATACTTGAAGCCGATAAAGTCCATTTGCCGTGTCCCCCGCAATATGCGTCATATTTCTCCGCACAACACGAAAGCTACCGGGTGGCTGATCTGGAACTCCGGACACATCTTCATCTAATAAAAAACTAGAATTTAACGCACTAAACGAACCCACAATAGAAAACTGAAAGACCGTAATTCCATCACGACTATTATCTGTTTGAATATCTGGCTCGTAATCAAACGAGCTAATATTAGATATGATTGTAGCTGACATAGATTATCCTTATTGAGCCACGGCGGCTGGTAGTTTCATGTTCAATTCTTCAATCGCTTTAAGGAGCAGAGTTTGTGAATCCTTGCCCCCACCGCCCTTTGCTTGTTCTGCGGCTATCTGTGCTGGGTTCTGTCCTGTCTGTCCCCCAAGCAATTTCTCTGATAGGCTGGGGGCTTCACCGGCGGCTTGTTTGGCGGCCTCTCTTTCCATAATCCCCATACGACTAATCGGGGGCAACCCTTGCTTTGCTCTTTTCTTGTTTTCTTCTTCTTGCATCCCCCCAAAAACCTTCTCTTGTGTCTTAAAATCGGCTGTCTTGTTTTCCCTAGCTCTCACTTTCCTTGCCGTGTCGAGGGCTTGTTGCCCCGATCTGCTTGCTCCGAGGAGGCCGCCCCCTGCTTGTTGGGCTTGACCAAAGGATTTTGCGCCTTGATCTTTTGTTGCTTTGGCAAGATTATATTCTGATTGTGCTTTCTTAACTCTTAAATCTTGAAGAGTATTTAAGGTATTGTCTATTGCCTCTTGGTTTTTCTTTGCCCCAGTAATCGACTCAAGGGTTTTAAGTAAATCCTTTTCCGCTAAAATGGTTGTCTCTAGCGTTCTCAACTCTTCTAGGGCGAGCGCAACATTCTCATCTTGTGCCTCACCCCGAAGGGCGGCCAGTTTGATGTCTATTTTATTAAGGGCAGAAACTTTCTCTAGTGTTTTTAGAGAGTCCTCTGTTCCTTTGAGTGCGTCCCTCTCTTTAATTCTAGCCGCCACAATTCCCTCTTGTGCGGCAAGCTGATTCCTTGCGTCATCTAATGCCCTTTTGGTGTCTCCAACTCCTAGGTTAATACCAGAAAACTTTTCAAGCCCCTCTAAAAATCCTCCTAATGCCCCAAGCTGAGTGATCTTACCTCGTAAGGATTCGATAGTATTCTCTGTTTTTTCTAGCCCCGCTTGTGCTTGTTCAACCGATGTGCTTTTGAATGATGTCTCAAATGCGTCCGCAAGTGATTTTTGAGATTCATAATAATCCGTTGATGCTTGTTTTACGGTTTCTCCAAACTTATTGATTGAGCCAAGAACCGCCGCACCAAACAGACCCCCAGCCCCGAGCCTAGACAAAGCCCCAAGGGATGTTCCTGCTCTGCCAGCGTTAAGGCCAAGAGATAAAAGGCTCTTGCCTAGTCTCTCGGTAGAACCACCCGCCTTGCGGAATGTATCGGCAGTTCGGTTCGCTTCTCTCTGGACATCTTTGAGGGCGGTCGTCCCCTTGCGTCCGTCAATAACTACTTCGCCTTGGAGAATGAACGACATATTACCTTCGGAGCTTGTTAAGCCTTTCCTGCTCCTTCTTCTCTATATATTGCTTCATATCAAGTTCTTCTAGCCTTATGGCGAGGCGAAGTGGGGCACGCCCAATTTTGTCAATCCCATTGACTGCGTTGGCAAATGTTGTCTTAATAAAATCCTTGGCCGCAAAGGCTGGCCTTGCATACCCCTCGCCTGCCGATGTTCTTGGGGATGGTGATTTTTTTTGCTGTCCCCCTTCCTCTTCAACAGTTGGGCGAACACCAATTCTCTTGTATGCGTTTAATGCTGGCAACCATCCGGCTCTTACATAATTGCAAGATCGTCTAACGGATTTAACGAAACTATTATAAAGAACGCCCATCTTTTTACCGCCTAACCCATCGCCTCGCAGTTTAGGGGGCAGACTTTCTGGCCTAAACTTTCGCCTCCAATTAAATATCTTAAATCCTGCCGGTGTTCCCTTGTAAAACTCACGATTCTTTTTTGCCTTGGTTTCCTTTCCGCTTTTTAAGAGCCGAACTTTCTCAATCGCCCCAAGCTCTGCAACTACCCTAGCCGGGTTTGTTCTCTTGGTATATTTCATCGCATTCATTATAATGTTAGCGGCTCTTTTGTTTGCTTCTTTTACAAAGTCCACATTTCTCTCTTGCACATATCGATCAATCGTTTTGTTGAAGTCGGTTGTGTCTAGCTTGAACTTCGTAAGCATAAATCTATTGTCCTTCGTCAAGGAGGCTGTCGATAATGTTTGTGGCGTTCTTGTTGTGCCTACGCACGCTGATTCCCCTGTTTATCATTATAGCGTGTTCAAGCTGAACGAGTTGCACCTCTGCCATCTCCCAAACTATTTGATCTGTCGTCCAACCAAACTCCTTTGCGAATAGCCAGACGAGCGAAGCAATCCCGGCTGGCTGAACTATTTTGGGGGTTCGTTTCCTCCGCTAGTTTGCACCCTCGCATCGGCAAGCTCATTGAAAATCTCATCTACAATCTTAACGCCCTCCATAAAGTCTGCTTCTACAAACTCATCAGACCAATCCAAGACCGCCTCTCGGAACTTGGCCTTGTCCCACGCTAATTTTACAAGGTCGGCTCGTTGGCGGGTTAGGCAGTAAAGGGTAGACCAAATGAAGAACTCCGTTGTGTCGCTATCCTCCCGAATCTGGTTGATGATGATTCTTGTCCCCAAGCTAAACTTATTCAGCTTGCTCCCCTTGAAAGCCCTCTCGGTAATCACAAAGGATTTGTCGAGGGATTTGTTCAGGATTTCTTCGTCTTTTTGGAGGTCGAGGTTCATAGGTATTTGCTCAGTTTCTTTCGTAGTTCTGGGGATGCGTTCTTGCTAACAAGCAAAGTAGCTTTCCCAAACTGCTTTTTTACTAGCGGGGTGGCGTTGTTGATTGCGTCTAGGAGACGCTCACGATTCTCTAGCACGGCTCGGCAGTAGGCTAGGGGGTCATCATAGTTTGTGATTGCTGACCAGCCCTTCTCCCATAACTCAACCAACCGCCCTCCGAGGCCATTGGGAAGATCGGTAAAGAAAAAGGTGACGCTTCTCTTATTACCATCATCAGCATCCTCAACTACCGCCATCGGCTCTTTGTCTCTAAAGGGTATGCCAAATGTGGCAAGAACCGAGGCTAGTTTAATGTTGCGAGTATAAAGGATTTTTTCTTGCATAAGGATTTCTAGGTAAAAACTAACTTATGCCATCGTATCGAACTGCCGTGAAAGATACCGTCTCAAAGTTGTCTGCGCTACGATTCCTTGAGATTTCTGTAACATAAGCCGCACCAGAAAGATCATAGTTGCTTCCGTTAGATACTGTGATTGTCGCCCCAACGCTTCCGCTAAAAGTCGTGTATGCACCCTCAACCGAATAAGTAACTTTCTTGTTGCGGAATACAACCGCAGTCACATCCCCGCCCTTGTTCTTTAATTCAACCGCATCAGCCGAGGCCGAAGATGAAATGGATTGAATCACCATTCCAGTCTGTGCAGAGGCAATGCCAAAGGCTAAATCTGTGCTATTTCCGATGATTGTTGCGGCCATAAAGTTTAGGTGCTTAACCCCGTGTAGGATGTTGCGGAAAGGTCAAAACTCTTAAATCCATCAGAGGCTTCCGTGAATGAGGTGTCGGTGACATAGTAAGTCCCGCTTGATACTGCGGCTGTATTTCCAGTTAGAACGAGGGTCTGACCAATTCCAGAGGAGGCAACAGCACCGCTACAATTACCAGAAAGGCTGACATTCCGTTTGAAGCCAGAGAACGCAACCGCTGAATGTGTGCCATCGTGCTTTGAGACTTCTGTTGTCTCGGCGGTTTGAGTGAGTGAAAAGCTCTGAATAACAACGCCAGTTTCAGCGGTTAATCCAAAGGCAACGGTAGAAAGTCCTATACTTGTAGCGGCCATTTGATATTCCTTTGTGTCAAATTATCGTGGGAACACCCGCACTTTAATCAGTTCCCAGATCGTGCTGAACACCGCCCCCGACACTAGCGCAACCAACCAGAGCTTTGTTTTGATGGTGTGCGACTCCCTCTCTAGGGTGTCCACCTTGCTGTTAATCTTGCTTGTCCATTGAGCCAACTCGCTAGTGTGCCTCTCTAAAATCTGAATTATACTTGTCTGCCTTTCTTCAATCCGGGCAAGTCTCTCCCTCAAATCCGCTACTTGGTCTGCACTCATACTTCACAATCCTCTGCCCCCTCACACACACGAACGCATAGATCGCCGTTAGTATCGTAGAACTTCTCTATGTAGCCCTCGGCCTCAAGCCATTTGAGCGAGGACATAAAATCCTCATAAGTATATTGGTGCGTCATACCGGCTCTATTTGCTAGGCGTTTGGCCTGCGTCCTCGGCGGCTTGCATCATATCATAGTTCGGCAGGCCGGTGTTCTCGGCTGGCCGTGGCGAGCAGGAGCAGAGCAAGAGGGTGAGGAGCAGGAGGGGCATTACTGGATGTCCATAATCCAGTTGTCATTAGTAGAAAACAACAAACCATTCGGAGATGCCGTAGGAACTATGGTTGAATGATTAACGACTTGAATTTCTGGTCCGAAACGATTGGAGCTTGTGGAGTTAGTCGGTCCTCCAGTCAGAGTAAGCAAGGGAGTTGGGCTTATTACAATGTTTCTTACTGTTGATGATTCTGCTCCGTATAAATTAATGTTGCCAGTGCCATCGCTTTCGATCATACACGCAAAATATCGATTTGAATTTGCCACAATAGCAAAACCATTTGTGAGCGTGGTGTATGATGATGGGGTAAGATAAGCCGAGTTAAACCCAATGAGTCGTGCTTGAACAACTCCACTAACCACAAAAAACTCAACCCCAAACCCTTTTACTGTGAGTCCATTTGAATCAGCGGCGGGAGGAGCTACGCTATTGCCAGTCCCTCCAAATACAAAACGAATGCGACAATTTGTTGATGCAAGATACATCATTCCTTGAACAGCAAACCGTATCCTTTTTGAATAATCTATGGTAGAAGCACCATATTGAAAATCTGTTTCTAGCGGGTCGTAATATCCTTGTTTTACATATCCAGCGGCAGATGTTCCGCTTCTCATATTTAAGTTAAACGAGCCTTGAGCCTGTGAAGCATCGTTAGTTGTTCCAGTTCCAGACGCAAGTGCATACATTCCACCAAAACCTAATCTTCCCGCAATACTCCTACCTATGTTAAATAGTTTTTGATCTGCCGTGCTAATCGGTCCTGTAAAAAGGTTGCCCATTGTTATCCCTCAAGGATTGACCAAGCCGCCCCAGTTGTTGCCCCTAGCCAATAAACTGCACCTGTCGGGCAGAACGAATCAAATACAATGCCAGACCCAGCGGATAGTTGTATTCCTTGCGTGGTTGTTGGAGAAAAACCGATGCCCATCGTCACGCCTCCGATTGAAATATTTTGAGCAAAAAGATATTTGCGGGAGGTGTTGGTGACTGCGGTGGTAATCTGTGCCGTGTTTGCAGTTGTTACAGAACCAAATCGTGTTGTTAATGCTCCCGATGGATTTGCTGAAATTGATGCCGTAACAGAACCAATCTGGGCTGTGCCAGCCGCCAAAGCGGGAAGCGAAGCGATGGTGACGCTGTTACCTACCGTAACAGAAGAGATGCTGACCGGAACCGTCCCGCTGATGGATGCGGTGACCGTGTTGGAAATTGATGCGGTGACAGACCCAATCTGTGCCGTGCCTGCGACTAACGCTGGTAGCGTAGTTAGTGAAACAGCCTGCGTGGCTGGAAAGTTAGATATGCTCGCTGTGACGCTTCCGATTTGTGAAGTGCCAGTAGCAACCGTTACAAAGCCAATACGGTTGTTGCCTGTAGGGATGGCTGTAATAATCCCAACATAGCCAATGTTATTGTCTCCAGTAGGTAGGGCATTATTTATTACAACAGGCCAGTTTTCATTATAATTACTTGCATAATATTCTAATGAGCTAAATATATTTTCAACATTAATATTGTTAGCTACATTCGCCGTCACCGTCCCAGAGATGGCGGGGAGGGAGGAGATGGTGACTGTAGTGCTCGCAAGCGTAACGCCGTGGGTGGGGACGGAGGCGAGGGAGACTGGTTGGGTATAGTTAGAGCCATCGACACGAATTGCACCAACCGCAGAAACGTGAGCTATATTGCCTGTGGTAGATGTTCCGGTATGTCCACCAATTTTAATGAAATTTGTATTAGCTGTAATTCCCTCTGTTCCAACAGTAGATTGCAATAATCCCAGATTGCCAACGCATACGCTTGTCCCGCTGATTGCACTTGTGATATTAGAGATCGCTTGACTGCCCAAAGAGACAACCGTGTGTGAGGGTATGTGTTGCCCACTTGAAACTATGGTCGAGAGCGTGGTTGCTGACTGGTTTCCGTCTAAAATAGAAAGTGCCATATAGCCTTACTCCTTGTTAAATCGTGCCGAGGTAGAAGCTGTTTAAGAAGTCAGAGAAGTCATAATTTCTTGTTCCGTCAGCAGTTGTGTCTGGTGTTACTACAAATGAAAGAGTTAGACCCCTTTGCCAAGCTCTTTTGTCGGCTCGAATTGTAGGACTTTGGCTTGTGATTCTACCCATAAATATCTTCAAATCAGTTACCCTATCTTGCACCTTTTCGGCTAGGGTAAAGGTCGGGGAATATAGGCTTGAGAAAACATCGTAATAGGTCGCATCAAAGTCGGCTTGAGTTGTCTTGGCCGCCGAGTCTGAATAGTTGATTTCAACGGATACCTCAAATACCCCAGAATAAGGGACAATATATTGCTTGCCCAAGGAAGCCTTAATTGTAACAAATGGAAACAATCTCGACCCAGTCCTATTTGAAACAAGCACATTAAGCCCTGAAATTGGCGTTAAAAGCCTTGCCAGAGCGTCCTCAACCTTAAATTGGGGTGTAATCATATGCTGGTGCAGGAAATGTCTAGGGAGAGGCTTTTTGACCAAGTCCTATTTTCTGATTTAATCTCTGGGCTTTCCGAGGTTACATTGGCAAGAAAGACCTTGAGGGTGGCTGTGGTTAAAACGCTTGCTAGACTTGGGCTTTGATACATCACTTGCAAAATGTCTTGAAACTTAGAATCAAAGGTTGTCCGGGTTGTTGTGTCTGCTCTTGTTGCATAGATGATGGTTGCAGGGCAACGAAACACGCCAGAATAAGGTATGATCTCCTCCGAGCCGATTGAGGCTTGGATGACAAGGCTAGGCAGTAATCTTGCTCCCTCGGTATCGCTTTTGTATATATTAACCCCACTAACCCCCGCCAAGGCAGTCGCTAGGCTTTCTTCTAACTGCCTCTCAATCGAGGTCATTAGGTTGTCGGGTCAGCCACTTCGATAGTAAAGCTAACGCCGTCCACGCTCTGTTGATAGCCAGCAATCATTCTTTCGGCAGTCCCAACTGTAATTAACGCCCCGATGGTTACAGGTGAGGAGATGGCCGAGGCAGGGACAGTTAGGCTTTGCGTCACTTTAATTACCTCGCCCCCAATATCTAACTCTGAAGCAACGGTTAAATCTGTTACTGATGCCGAGACGGCTGATGAGCCTAGCCCTGTAACAACCGTGAACATATCTCCAATCATATAGGTTAGATCATTGGAGAAATAAGTGGTGTCGATAGTCCCCGCCATAAACCCACCCCTTATGTCAATTTAACTCTACGCTGTCCCAGATGAAGATATTGTCCTTGTCGAATGGTGCATTTGTTTGGGGAAAATAGACAACTTTACTTTCTTTTCTTACCCCAGCGGCGATTGCCATTTGCCCACTATCTATTGACCAAAACTCACCAGCCCCTCTTATCGCCCTAGCCATATCTGGTATATTGGGAGCTGTGTAGGTCTGCAGTCCATTAATCTCCATACCCGGAGGACAAAGCACAAAGAAATTGTTTTCCCCGCACTTCTTTCTTGCCTCAACGACGATTTGGAGAGGGTCACGCTTATGGCCTTGGCTTATCCCAAAGGGGGCAACCATATTGTATTCTGCGGGTAATCCCTTGGCGGGTTTATCGTCTAGCTTATCAAAAAGGATGTTGGTCGGGTCGGCCTTGTTAATGGCTGGGTGTGAGTAGACAAACTCTGTCCAAGTCTTATTTGAGAAACGATATTCTTGGTATTTGTTAGGCCAAATCTCAAGGTCTATCACATCGCCCTT
>Ga0209401_1000869_pt1 | contig 20395 bp, 27 predicted proteins | sample M_140807_MF_Meta_FD_187318 | JGI IMG/M metagenome (GOLD analysis project Ga0209401, IMG submission 187318) | Freshwater microbial communities from Lake Montjoie, Canada to study carbon cycling - M_140807_MF_MetaG (SPAdes) (version 2) | ecosystem: Environmental > Aquatic > Freshwater > Lake... | reverse complement strand
CAGCAATGCACTGGTCAACTTTGATTACATCACCAACTACTTACAAAAACAAAAAACAGTTGACAGCATATTAGAAATAGGCAGCCACGAAGGCCGTAGCACCTGCTGGATGTTGGCGAACATGCTTAGTGACACAGGCACCATTACCTGTGTTGATCCATTTGCGGATCGTCCTGTGACAGCATTCAGTTATGATAGCATACCAGAAGATCGCAGCATTGAACAAATCTTTCGTGCCAACACTGCAGAAGTTAAGAAGCCTGGACAAACTGTGGAAGTCTACGCTGACATGAGTTTTCTTGCCCTAGCACAGCTCATTGTGGACCGGAGACAGTATGACTTCATCTATGTAGATGGCAGTCACAATGCAGATGATGCCTTGGCAGACGCTGTGATGTGTTTTGGATTGTTGCGCCCCGGAGGCGTCATGCTGTTTGATGACTACTTGTGGGAAGATGACCAGCACTATTTGGGTCGTTGCAAGCAAAGCATTGACGCATTCGTAAACATGTTTTATCACAGGCTCAAATTGGGCTTGGTAAATTATCAGTTGGCAATAGTTAAAAAGGAACTAGAATGAGTGTTGAAATAGGAAAAACATACACCATGCGCATGGGTTATGGTGAAGAGATAGTGGCAAAAATCACAGGATTCAACAGCAGTACTTACACGCTGAGCAAGCCTGTGGCAGTGGTACCTGGACAGCAAGGCATACAGTTGATGAACAGTTTGTTCACCGCAGATCCTGAGGAAGAAGTCACGGTAAATATATCTAGCGTGGCCATGATTGCTCCTGTGCGTGAAGACGTTGGAGACAGTTATTTGGAAGCCACAACAGGTATCAAACCTGTGCGCAGTAAAATCTTAATGGGATAACATGCCAGCAGTACAACGACAGGGTGATCCAAACGGTTCGGGCGGAGTGAACACTTCAGGTGTGGCTTCTGTGCGTGTAAACGGTCGGCCTATTGTGGTGCCTGGCATTGGGGTTACACCACATCCTTGCTGTGGACAGTCCGGTTGCGGCATACATTGTTCAGCAGTGACCGCAGGTGGATCTGGATCAGTACGTGCCGGTGGCCGTCCTGTGATACGTGATGGAGACACAGATACTTGTGGGCATAGTCGCGTGGCAGGATCTAGTACAGTGAGAGCAGGATAATGGCAGAGTCAACAGCAACACCCTTACAACTTACAGCAGGTGTGGGATTTTATTCAGGCAATGCCATTACCGCCAACACACAATTGGCCAACAATATTGCCACTTATAACTCTCTTGCACCCATAGCCAATTTAATTTATACCATTGGCCAAGCCACAAGCAATGTTGGACTTGCTATCAGCGCAGGCACAATAGCCAATTTAAAAGCCATTGGTGCCAATGTATCAGGCAATTATTGTCCTGCATTGGGAGACAGTGTACCCAGCAATGTGTCTTGGACTGTGGGCAACGCTGGTTATGCTACTACTATTACCACAGCGGCCAGCACTTATTTGGGTTCAGGTGATTTTGGTAAATTTGCACAGGCATTTGGAGCCGCGCAAGGTTATATTTCATTGACCAATAATATCATCAACAGTGCAGTCAACGTCAATAGTGATGATTATCTTGGACCCACATTTACCAACATGGACAATTTAATCTCTGGAGATATTGCCAGAGTCAACTTGGCGTTTCCAGCATTTGGCGCAGATCTTGCTAACATTGGATGTGCGATCAAGTTCACTAGATTGCAACTTGTTGGTACTCCTGCTGGATTGTTGCAAAACTTAGCAGAATGTGGCAACATGTTGAATGGGTCAACCCCTTGTGTGACTGCCGCATTAAAATTAGAAGGATTAACCAACCAGGATATTTCTGATCTTGTGAACAACAATGTGCAGAGCCTGTACAATCAAAATGGTCTTACACAAAATCAATTTGATACATTGCAAAAACGTGCATATCCTGCACTACTGAATGTAACTGGAGATTGTTTAACAGATGTATTATCCATATTAGATACCACTACATCGGGCATTGAAACTATGGCAGACCTGTTGAATCCTGTAAAATTGTTTCCTACTAGTTTTAGCAGTTTAACACTACCTACACCTAGTGGCCCAGTATTGATGTATGATGAAACTGGCGCAGTAAATTCCAACATAACAAATATTTTAAATTCAGGTTCTGTGAGCCCTACTGGTTGTGATGAATTGGCTAAAATTATCCCGCCGGCCAACGCTGCCGCTGCTCGTGCATTACAAATTGCATTCCAACAGGTCAAAGGCATCACAGGGGTGACCACACAACAATTAGCGGCAATACTACAATGACCACACTGGCACAAACAGCAGCCGAGACGGCAGCATATTCACAAAAACTAGGTACACTCAAGGGCCTGCCTCTGGTGGCCAACACTACGACTCCTGTGCCTGCCGCAGTGGCCACGTATTACCAATCTAATTTGGCCAAAGGTTCAGGACCCAATGGCACATACTTGACCACAGACTTTTTTGGATCAGCAGCCGGCATTCCTTACAATACTGATCTTGCCACAGTCAATTCAACCATCACAGCACAACTTGCCGCTGGCACACTGACCACACTCAACACCATTTATTCTCAAATGAAAAATGTTGTGTCTGGAACATACGGTGCACCGCCTACTATTACTATTCCATCTGGATCAGCCGCAGGAGTTTACGCCACATATGATGCAGCCGTTGCGGCCTTGATCACAGCCGCAAATGCAGCCATTGGTACAGCTATCACTGCCATGGGCACTGCTACTACAACCTTGAATACCGCTTGGACAGAAATGACCAAACACAGTGCCAACGAGGCCACATTCCAGACACAAGCAAGTATCAACTATACCACACTCACTGCTGGCGCACAGTTGCCTATCACTGCTTTTATTCCTGCCTTGGCCGGATACGGTCAAGAAACACAAACAGGTATGGCAGCTGAATTTTTGGAAAGCATTGCCAACACTGCCAACCAGTATGGACAAGCCATGGTGGGTGCATTGCGTGAAGGACGCAACACTGCTGGCATCAATGCTGTGGGACTCAAAGCAGACAATGATGTGCCTCAACTGCCCAATGCAGTGCCACCACAAGCCACGCTGAGTAGCAGTGAATACACACCCGCTGAAGCGCGAGCACTGGTATAAAAAGTAATACTTTTTACTACTTGACCAAAAATGCCCAAAGTGCTATAATAACAGCATGAACCGGGTAAACCAATTTAAACACAAAGTATTACAGGCATACTATCGTACTAAGTTTACGGTAGCAGAACTGCTGGTGATTGCAGTGCTCACATTTTGGTTGACCAAAAATTCCGTTTTGTATATAATAGAGTTATTGTAGTAAAAAGGAGTCCAAGATGTATTACATTATTGTTCGAAGCACTGGAATGATCCATTCAGATGGTCCTCATCCTACCCGTGCTTACAAAACTTTTGGTGCCGCCCGTGCAACACGGACACGTCTGTGCCGCAAAGAAGGTTGGAGTGTGAGCGATCTCAGCATTGTGGACACCAAGCACTATAAACCTAAAATGGTTGAACGTGTCAACATCATGACTGGTGAGAAGTTTGAGGAAGATGTTAACACACCGCACTTCTGCTCGCCCAGCTCAGAATCATTCTGGAGCATGTAATACTTGAGTATTACCATTTTGGTGATTGACCAATAATTGCCAAAATGCTATAATATGGACATATTGTAAACAAAGGAGCCCGCAAATGGAACAACTCACAGAGATTCAGCAAATTAATTCAGCAATCATGTTTGGTAGTTTTACTGACACTGAACTCAGTAGCATACTCAGTGCCGTGCAGTATGCTAAGGTCCAACTTCGCAAAGAAAAAATTCGTAGTTTCACCAAAGGTGACGTGGTCAAGTTTTACAGCACCAAACGTGGTGTCAATGTCACAGGCACAGTCACTAAGGTTGCCATCAAGTATGTCACAGTCAAAGACGGTGTCGTGCTGTGGAAGGTGCCAGCTAACATGTTGGAGGCCGCATAATGAATGAATGGATTTTACTCGTTGCCTTTATCAGCCCTGGTGGCAACTTTATAGACAAGGTGCCGGTGACCATGCCTACTAAAACTGCATGTGAACGAGCAATTAAAACACTGCCCAAAAAAGGCGAACACCCAATGGGTGTGCAGTATCGAGGCGTGTGTATTACGCAAGCCCACTGGAATGGTACCGAACCAATGAAAAATGTTCCACTTGATTAAAGGAGACAAACATGGGACTTGACATGTACGCATACGTAGCCGCTAGAGCAGGCCAGCAAGCAGAATTTTACGAAGGCTCTGAGTGGGATCCAGATCATAAAGAGCACCGCAATCCCAACGTCAACCGGCCGAGAGAAATTGCTTACTGGCGCAAACATCCCAACCTACATGGCTGGATGGCTCAACGCTGGCTGGCACGTGAAGGCAATGCCCTACGAGAAACAGACAACTTCAACGGCATCGAATTTGAACTCACATACAAAGATTTGGATGACTTGGAATATGCAGTGCAAAACGATCGACTGCCCTCAACCACAGGATTCTTTTTTGGCAATGAGGCTGATGATTACTACAAACCCAGTGATCTAAAATTCGTTCAGGAAGCCCGTGCAGAAATGTTCTTGGGACTGAAAGTATTCTACAACAGTTCATGGTGAGTGCCAATAAGTATCTGATGTTTGATAAAAAGATTTTATGCTTGGGCAACAATGATGCAGATACAGATATTAGAACGTCAAAACTAGCCGAACAAAATGGCACAGTTAATCACGGGCTAATAACACACTCGGCACAAGTACCTGAGCAACCAGGATATTATCATACTACCATAATAGACTTGCCATTTGGCGACATACTTGAACTTGCAAAATATTTTGATCAAATAGTGTTTTTTGATCAGCCGGTCAGCGACTGGAGCCACTGGAAGCCCATGTTATCAACCTACAAAATCATGTTGAAGTTGGATCAGCTAGGGCATGACACCGTTTACAAACACAATACCAACATAGAAAAATACAAAGTTTTTTACAAAATGTTGGAACAAAACAAAAGTTTTTGTATCTATCCTTGGATTAATCTAGCAGAAGAACGTGGGCACCTTAGTGTTTGCGTTAGATCCACAAAAAAAGTCACAACAATACAAGAATTAAAAGATTGGAAAACAGATCCCAACTACACAAAAATTAGGCAGGACATGTTAGACGGGAAAATGCTACCTGACCATTGCGAGTACTGCTACAACTATGAAAGAAAAGGTGTTGAAAGCTACCGACAGTTTGAAACCAAAGAATGGATATCCAAACTGGATATTAATTCTGTAGAGGACTTGCATCAAATTGACCGTCCTTCTTATTATGAAATAAGACTAGGTAATAAATGCAATTTAATGTGTCGTTCTTGCAAGCCAGAACACAGTCATCTAATAGATCGAGAGTATAAAAAATTCAAGATTGAATACCCTAATGCTGACATGCAAACTTTTAAATATTCAAGTTTGGATCTTGTGGACATTGATAAGTTAACTCCAAAAACTCGAGTATATCTCACAGGTGGCGAACCCACAGTGATGGCAGAAGTGTTGCTGTTTATGGAACAGTGTATTTCGGCCAATCAAACTGATTTTGATTTTACCCTCGGTACAAATGCCGCCAAGTTGAGCCCTAAGTTTTTAACATTGTCTAAACAATTTACCAACATGAATTTTTCAGTTAGTTTAGACGGCTATGGGAAAGTAAATGACTATTGGCGTTGGGGATCTAACTGGGATACCATAATAAAAAACACTCGTATTTTAAAAAATCAAGGGCATACAATTTCAATCAACTGTGTTCCTGGCATATACAATGTTACTAATTTGCACTTGCTGTATGAATTTCTAGATCAAGAATTCCCACATGCAGGAGTTTATCTGCAAATCAATCATGTAGGGATACAGTCTGCGTACAATCACCCTAACTCCAGATTGGTAATAGACTCAATGAGTCGTTGTCAGCAGACAACAACTTACCATGCAGATGGCAAAAGCAATCAAACAGCCATCGACTCCTTGTTAAACTATTATTCCAACAATCCCAAATATAATCTACAAGACCTTCGTGCATTTTTTGATTATAACGATCAACTGGATCGTGTTCGAAATGTGCAATTGGGAGACTATATTCCTGAACTTGAGGCCTGTAGAAAACTGGTTGACCAATAATTCCCAAAGTGCTACAATATAGGCATGTTGAAACAACAAATAGGTACGTAAATATATGCATGACATTGACTTTGCACACAAACAATTCAACGGTATCACTGTGGCAGCTGATTGGATAAGAGATCTTGAAAGCTCGGACAGTCGCTTGCACAAAGAACGAGTGATTGAAAAAGCACTAATGGCGGCCAAATTGGGCAGTGCCAATGCACAGTGTTTCTTGTTCAACTGCTATCAAACCTACAATCCCTACTACACATTCCATGTCCGGCAGGTGCCCGAGAGTTCTGGCATTGAACATGCTGAAAATCCTTGGCCTGTGTTTTGGGGACTGCTGGAAGGCCTGCGCACACGGTCATTCTCAGGACATCGTGCCAGAGACGCTATTGCAGAATGTATGAAACGCTTTGACAGTGTAGAGTGGAACAATCTCTGCAGACGTGTGTTGATCAAAGACCTGCGATGCGGCATTTCAGAAAAGACCTTGAACAAAGTGCTGGGCAAGACAGAGTGGAAAATTCCTGTGTTTACTTGCCAACTGGCACAAGATTCTACAGACCAACCCAAGAAGTTGAAAGGCATCAAACGCCTGGAGTGCAAACTGGATGGTGTACGTGTGTTGGCTGTGATCGAAGATGGTGATGTCACACTGTACAGCCGCAATGGCAAGGTGTTTGAAAACTTCCCCGAAATCGAAGAGGCTATCAAGCAACACAGCACCAAGTTCATGCTGGGCGATGGTGGTGGACACAGAGTACATCAACGCCTTGTCTTGGACGGTGAGATTGTGGGTGAAAGTTTTCAGAAACTCATGAAACAAGCACATCGCAAAAGCAATGCAGTGACCACAGGCATGACCTATCACATCTTTGACATGTTGCCCTTGGCCAGTTTCCAAGAAGGTCACTTCAATGCACAACAACACAAACGTATTGAGAGTTTGGAACGTGCCCGGGTGAAACTGCCCGAAGATGGTCCTTTGCAGATCATGAACGGCTTAGATGTGGACCTGGACACAGCCGAAGGACATGACATCATGCAACGCTACGCTGAAGCCGCTGTGGAAGGCGGATTTGAAGGCATCATGATCAAGAGCATGGATGCACCTTACTTGTGCAAACGCACAGACTACTGGATGAAATGGAAACCCACAATCACAGTTGATTTGAAAATTGTGGGTTTCGAACAAGGTACTGGTCGCAATCTAAACCGACTGGGTGCTATAATCTGTGAAGGAGATGACAATGGAAGACATATCTGTGTTAATGTTGGTAGCGGCCTGTCTGATGGCGACAGGGATGAGTATTGGCGTAGCCGGGATCTTCTTCTTGGTCACTTGGTTGAGATCCAGGCTGATGCAGTCACACAAAACCAAGACGGATCATACAGTTTGAGATTCCCTAGATTTTTACGTTTCCGTGATTTTGAAGCAGGTGAAAAAGTTTGAAGTATTTTGCATATGGTATGAACACTAATCTAGAGCAAATGGCAGCCCGATGTCCGGGCGCTGTTTGCTTGGGTCCAGCATGGATCAATGACTATGCTCTAGTGTTCCGCCACTTTGCAGACATTGAACCTGCGGCAGGCAACTGGTGTGATGGTGTGCTGTGGGAAATCACAGATGACAACTTGCAGGCACTGGATCGGTTAGAAGGCTATCCCTATCACTACACACGATTCACGGTTTTGGTGCACACTGACCGTGGATCAGACACTGCTTTGGTGTATCAAATGACTGACCAGTCCTATGAACAGCCGCCCAGCGGCCATTACTACAACATGGTAGCAGAAGGCTATGTGCAAAACAGTGTGCCCACAGATCAATTAATTGCAAACTTGGAACTACAATGATCAATTTAAAATTTGCAATTGAGTACCCTTTGATCAGAGTGTCATTCAATCATATTTTCAATCGTGTTTGGACTACGCCATTCAAACACAAATATCTTGAATTGGAAGTATTTCAAGACTGCGAAAATCTATTGCATTTTAATTTTGATTGGACAACTAGATGCGACCATGCAGGCATTAAATTTGAATTGGGACTATTTGGCTACGAACTAATGTTTAATTTGTATGATAGTAGACATTGGGATTATCATGCAAATACCTGGGTAGCCAATGACTAAGAAAGTCTACTACGAAAAACGTGGACGTAGATATGTGCCTGTAATGGAGTACGACGAGTACCTCATGGATGGTTTGCCTTACGGCAATCACATGATCATGGTTTACCCAGGTGGGCAGAGCACACGCTACAATATTGATCCTGCACTAGCACCCATGATTGCTGCCGGACGTGTGGCTGAAGACAACATGACTGAGGCTGTGCGTGATGCCAGTGCCATGCGCCCGCGCCGCCACCCACTTACTGAAAAACAACAACAGGCTTGGCAACGGTTGAATAAAGCCCTGGGCGATGATGTTTACACTTTGGAAATTGCCTGTGCCAGAGACATTGTCGAAGCCGGTATAAAAGCCATGCAAAAGGAAGCCCAGCAATTATTGACCAATCCTGCTGTGAAACTGGCCTACGAGCAGTTTCTCCTGGTATGCGAATTAACTAAAAAACAAGTTGACAACGCCTGACAGTCGCAGTATAATTACTGTGCATGACCAGGGAGGTGGGTTGTTTAATGGGCACTGTAGGAATAGATCTGTAACCGGTCCTGCCGTGCGCCGTGGCATCAGAAACGTAAATCCCGTAGGATGAGACACTGGCTAGATCTGGCAACAGATCAAAACACTGGCTGGTACCCAGTGGAGTATGCCTTGTAGATAAAAACAGTGAGAAGGATAGTAATGTCTGTTGAAATTGAAACCTCTGCGTTGAGTATGTTTGAATCCCTCGACTCTCTTAGATCAACGCCCTTGGTCATGCACCGTATTCAGATTGAGTTGCGTGATATCAAAGTCTGGTATGCAGTAATACGTGAACTCAATCAGGTCTTTCACCACAACTGGCGAGGTCAAAGCCATGTCAAACGCCGACTGGAGAATTTGATCTGGGACAACAGCAAGACCCTCTGGGTTTGGTTTGATGTACCGGATGAGAAGATTGCCACATGGTTGGCCGTTAAACTAGCCGTATCCGTCCGCGTAGTACCCAATAAATAAATCTATGTTCCTCAGTTATTTCACACTATTAACCGCTCTTTCATTGAGCGTGGTTGCGGCCTGGTATAGTATACTGGGTCTTACTGCTATTTTTGCCAGTGCCGTTATCCCTATTATTATCATGGGATCCATCTTGGAAGTGGCCAAGGTCACTGTCACAGTATGGCTACATGAATACTGGCACCGTTGCCGACTGTTGATGAAAATATACCTGGTGCCTGCTGTGGGCATGCTCATGGTCATAACATCCATGGGCATTTTTGGTTTCCTGTCAAAAGCACACACTGATCAAAATTTGATCAGCGGTGATGTACTCAGCAAGATTGCAATATATGATGAAAAAATCAAAACTCAAAAGGAAAATATTGAAGCAAACCGTAAAGCACTTAAACAGATGGATGAGGGAGTGGACCAAGTATTGGGCCGCTCAGCAGATGAAAAAGGTGCCGACAAGGCTGTGGCTTTGCGAAGAGCCCAGCAGAAAGAGCGTGTTAGACTTCAAGCTGAAATACTTCAGTCGCAGAAGTCTATTGCAGAACTTACGGATGCCCGTGCGCCTATTGCCGCCGAGGTACGTAAAGTCGAAGCAGAGGTTGGGCCAATTAAGTATATCGCGGCGTTTATCTATGGCGACAACCCGGACGCCAATGTATTAGAACGTGCTGTGCGTTGGGTTATCATCATATTGGTTGTGGTGTTTGATCCACTTGCCATCATGATGGTGCTGGCTGCAACAGAGAGCCTGAAATGGGAACGTGAACGCAGATTGCAACCGGCCTATGAACCCGATGATGGTCCACTTACTGACGAGCAAATTGAACAACTACGTGAGACAGCACAAGCAGAATTGCCCACAGGCGAGGTCGTCACTACCAGTTCGTTGTTTGACGAAGATCTGCCCAAGGATCCGCATCCACCAGGTTGGATGTACGATGAACTGCAATCAAACACCCTGACTGAAGAGGAAGTAGAAGAAGTTATTGCTGAGTTCGATCAAATACATCATGCTGGTCCGGTGGAATTTGACCAGGAATATTTAGATGCAGTGGCACAAGACATTGCGCAGGAAGACCATGATAACCCCAACATCAAAGCCGCTATTAAACAATGGAAGAGTGAAAACCCGGACCGTACTATCAAAGAAGAACGTGCTAAATTAGCCGCTGGCAAGATTCAAGAACTACCTTGGATGGGCTTGGTAGCAGATAATGATTTGGGCAGAGAACCCACATCAGGATTTGGTATTGCTTATCCTGCCGATCCGGTTAAAGGCGACACGTACATGCGTGTGGATCAAATGCCCAATGTACTGTACAAGTTTAATGGACATCACTGGATTATTGTGGACAAGAATTTAACTGATAACTACACATACGATGATGCATATATTGAGCATTTGATTGCCAAACTCACCAGTGGCGAATATGATCCAGACATGTTGAGTGATGCAGAAGCAGATGCTATTGCCCGTCGTGTAAAACCAATTTAAATATGAAATCATCTGACACGTTAGACAACTGTAGTTTCTGCGGCAAACACAAAGATTCAGTGGCCAAACTCATAGTAGGCAATGAAGTGAGCATTTGCAATGAGTGTGTGGATCTGTGCCAAACTTTGCTCAAAGATGAACTACCAGTCAAAGCCAAAGATGCAATTGATGATACCTTGGATCCCAGAGCCATCAAAGACCACTTGGATCAATATGTGATTGGGCAAGACCATGCCAAAATGGTACTGAGTGTGGCCATTGCCAATCACTACAAACGCATTGCCAATGCAGATCCTGACACCGAGATTGAAAAAGCCAACATACTCATGTTAGGCCCAACAGGCTCGGGCAAAACATTGCTGGCACGTACTGTGGCACGTTATTTAGATGTGCCGTTTGTTATTGCAGATGCCACCAGTTTGACCGAAGCAGGATATGTGGGCGACGATGTTGAAAGTTTAATCACAAGACTGTACACAGCCGCTGGCGGCGATGTGGCCAAGACACAGCGCGGTATTGTGTTTGTGGATGAAATTGACAAAATTAGTCGCCGTGGCGAGAGTGCCAGTATCACAAGAGATGTGTCGGGAGAGGGTGTGCAACAAGCCTTGCTCAAGCTGGTAGAAGGTACCAAGTGTAGGATCACTCCACAAGGTGGACGCAAGCATCCTGCAGGCGACACAGTGGAAATTGACACAGCCAACATCTTGTTCATTGCCGGTGGCGCATTTGTTGGACTAGACAACATTGTGAAGAGTCGAGTAAAAGGTACCTCAATTGGATTCTCAGCGCAGGTTGTGGCAGACAGCACTAGTATTACATTGGACAAAACTACACCTGAAGACCTGATCAAATTTGGCATGATCCCAGAGTTTGTGGGACGTTTCCCCAGTTGGGTTGCCTTAGCAGAACTCAACAAAGAAGATCTAGTACGCATCTTGCAAGATGTTAAACACAGTTATGTCAGCCAGTACCAATGGATATTCAAACGTGATCAGGTTGAACTGGAATTTAGTGCAGACAGCCTGGATCTCATTGCTGAACGTACCATTGCCAACAAAACTGGCGCTCGCGGCCTACATAGTGAACTAGAACGTGTGCTGTTGCCACACATGTACAATTTGACACGTTATCGCAAGGGCGGAATCCAGGCTCTGAATATCAACACTGACCTGGTAAATAATCCTGAATCACTTCGGGAAATAAATGAATAAACCACATGCCAGATCAGTCATAGTACAAGACAACAACATTGAAAAAGCCCTGCGCAAGTTCAAGAAAAAAGTACAAAATTCAGGCATACTAAATGATCTCCGCGAACGTGAATTCTACATCAAGCCCACTACTGCCCGCAAACTCAAACGTAGTGCAGCCAAAAATCGTTGGCGCAAGTATCTTGAGAGTCAACAACTCCCGCCCCGCACACATTAATTTTTCCAAATATTTTGACACAGAATGAAATTTGTGTTATAAATATACATGTAGCGCCGATAGTCGGGCTACAATTCAAAAAGTCATCTTGCTTAATAAAGGAGAAAACAAATGACAAAAACTCTAACCCTTCGCAGTTTCGATATCCCCGCAATTCACAAATTTGGTATTGGTTTTGATAACCTGTTTGATGATCTCATGCGTGTGAATGCTCAACAAAGCAACAACAACTATCCACCTTATGACATTGTGCAAATCAATGATGATGAGTACATGATCAGTTTGGCTGTGGCCGGATTTGGACATGACAACCTGAGTATTACCAAGGACAAAAAATTCTTGATAATCGAAGGCAAGCACAGCCGTGACGCTGTGGACAATGAAGACTCTGCTACAAAATACTTGCATAAAGGCATCAGCGAACGAAGTTTCCGCAGGGAATTTCAATTGGCTGACCATGTGGAAATCAGCAATGCACATCTTGAACTTGGTATCTTGAATGTTCACTTAAAACGTGAAGTTCCGGAAGAAGCCAAACCAAAGACCATTGCAATTACTTACAAAGAGTAATATAATGTAAATACAGTGACAGCAATCCTGCTGTCACTGATTGAGTAGCAAGGAATAAAAATGTCACAAAGCGATACCCGCACACGAATCAAACCATCGGAGGCTGTAAAAGAGCCGCCCATGTTTAAAGTTATCTATTTGAACGATAACCAGACCACAATGGATTTTGTTGTAGACAGCCTGATTGAATACTTTGATTACACTGCCGAAACTGCGGAACAAATCACTGTGGATATTCATCAAGCAGGACAGGCCACTGTGGCAGTGTTGCCTTATGAAATTGCCGAACAAAAAGGCATCGAAGTTACACTCAGCGCACGATCACAAAGTTACCCACTGCAAATCAAACTTGAACCTGAAACTGTAAATTAATTGTCTACAACAATGCGCAAGGGATGGTATACATACTGACGCCACTCAGTATCGCCTCGCCCTCGGCAGTTGTTGACAAACCGCACACCTTGACGTATTTGATCCACTGACCCGTGATAATGACCAAAGCACCAGGTGTGTAATTTCTTTTCTGTGTCTGCACTCAGCGCTCTCATCATGAATCCATTGCCCATGGTATTGAATCGTAATGTGTCGGCTAGTCCAATGTCATGTGCAATCAAACTTGAGTTGGGTACAGTGTGTGTGACACAAACAATTTTTTTAACATCCGTATGAGTTTGAAGTCGTTTGATACTGGTAGTCATATAACTGGCATCTGTTGTGGCCAGCCGCCCTACAGTTTTAGCAACTTGGCCATTAACTTGGCATTGATCTTGAAACCACAATGAAGTTTGTTCTGCATCTATTGAAGGGTCAAGGTGATATGTCCACCAACCGTTGGTACCTACCACAGCCACTCCGTCGATTACTACAACATTGTCTTGCAAAAATACCACGTTGGGTATTTTCTTTAGTCTACGAGCAAGATCGGCATAACTGGCATTCAAGTCGTCGTAATGATATCGATGCTCATCGTTGCCATCGATATAAAAAACTGCTTGATAGCACGATCCAAGATGTTTCAGTGTGTTTACCACAATCTCGCGGTCACGTGCAAGATCGCCAGCCACAATACAATAAGGGCTGGTGGCTAGACCAGTCCAATCAAATTCTGCCCAAGTTTCTGCATGCAAATCAGAAATTAAATCAAACGCAACACTCATGATACATATTTAAAAGGATTACACATGAACATTATATTTGGAGACGCCTTAGACACACTACCAGACAACTACACTGTGCTGGAGTTGGATACATTTGTATTTCCTCCTGACAGTGATAAACGTACCAGTTATTGTGTGGTTGAAAAACTGCCACTAGGGGATTTTCCTTTGATGGAAGCATATATCAAAGTACATGCCGACATGATGCAGGCCTATAGAGATCAGAACTGGGATTATTGTTTGCATGCCATCAAGGGCTTGACAGGGCGATGGAATGGCGAACTAGACAGTTTCTATGCCAACTTGTTGAAACGTGTGGAAAACTATCAAGCCAATCCGCCAGGGGAATATTTCACCGGCTATATTGATCGACGTTAATCTCTGCGATCTTGCAGTTGTTTGAGTCCGTGTTTGAGACGTCGAAAATACTCTGCATCTGCGCCCAGTGGTGCAAATACTTTTACACTGTGTCCGCCAGGCAAACTGGCTGCAAATTTTGCCACATCAGACAATTCAGACAGTGGCACTTCTGTCTCAAAGTCATAGGCCATGTATGTGTTGGCACCGCGACAGTTGAGATCTAATTCTTCTGCTATTCTACGCAATTCCCATTCAATTCTTTTGGTGTCAGATAATAACCCTGTGATTAACCCTGTGGCTATGATTGCGGCTGCAACACCAGACATGTTGGGCTGCCAGGTGTGCCCATGACTCCATGTTTGTTGATTTAACTGTGCATTGACTTGCTCATTGCAAACAGCCGCGCCCAATGGGGAATATCCGGCTGTGAGTGATTTGCCAATGGCACATATATCTGGTTGTACCAGATAAGACTCGTAACCGAACATTGTACCATTGGTGCCCCAACAAAATGCCACATCATCCACAATCATCAACACATTGTGGTCAGTGCAAAGTTTTCTAATCTCTTGCCAAAAGTCCATGCTATACGGAGCCATAGTAGTAGACCAACTCACAGTTTCCATGATCAAGCAACCAATTTTTTTGTTGGCAGTAAAGTGTTGTTTAATTTTGGCCAGGGTTAATTGTTCTCGACCTTTTTGTTGATAAGCATATTGCCATTGCGGTCCGGTCACAACTACCGAACGACCAAGACTGGGGTACTCTCCACGCAAGTGTTTGGCCAACATGGTGGTACCATGATAACTGTAATCAAAACTCAAAATTTGTGGACGGTCCTTACCTTGTGCTTGCCAGTATGAATCATTCATGGCAATAGCAGCTTCCACAGCATCTGACCCACTTACTGCCCAAGTCAATGCTGCCCAATTGCCTAGTTTGCAAATTTGATTGACTAATGCGGTGTTTCCCTGTGAACTTTCCCCTGTGTTGCCGCGAATAAAATTCACAGTGTTTTGTGCAACAGAATCAATGATTTCACGCCGATCATAACCTAATATGTAAGCCATGTTGCCACATTGTATGTCTACGTGTGTTTCACCGTTTTCATACTCAACAAAGTATCTGTGAGTACGTCTAACTTTTTTTTCCTGTTCGCCAGGCGACCAATATTTTATTTCCATGCAAATATATAGCAGGGAAAACTGGGCAGTTTAAATTTCAGGTTTGCTTGAAGTTTCGCCTGCACCCAGCACACAAGCCATGCTGGCATCATATTCAATCATGGTCCATGATCGTTTTTCCCGGTTGACCAACAGTGTGATGTGTGTGCCTGTGTTGGTCTTACCCACCCATAACGGGGCTTCTTGAAAGTTGATTGAAAAATAATTCATCACAGTCTGTGCGTCAGAGCATTTGATCTGTTTTTGCATGTCAATAACTTGTTGGGCGTGAGCTATAGAGCTGATTAGGCAGAATAACAACGCCACTGATAATTTTTTCATAGTGGCTTCTCCTGTGTAATATTTATTACACAACAGGCACTAAATTGTCTCTAAAAATTTCCCAGGCTCTGTCCCAATTCCAACGTTGACTACCATCAAACACTCGATGTCTGGGCAGGAACAAACAGTCAGTAACTGCTTGTTTTAACTGAGCATTGATACATCCTGTGATACCTTCATCTATTACATCTAGTGGCCCAGTTGCAGGATAAGCTGCCACAGGCGTGCCACAGGCCATGGCTTCAATCATTACTATGCCAAATGTTTCCCACTGGCTGGGAAACACAAACACGTCCGCCAAGTTGTAATAATAAGCCAAATCAGCACCAGTTTTGAACCCAACAAATTCTACATCAGGATACCGAGACTCTAACTCTGCGCGATATGGCCCGTCTCCTACCATGATCTTGCGTGAGTTAGGATAACTCATGCCACAAAAATCATCTAGGTTCTTTTCTTTGCTGACTCTACTGACACACACCAGCGTGGTCTTGGCATTGGGCAATCGTTCTCTGGGATAGAACACAGCACGATCAACACCGCGTGTCCATGAAACAATTTCTCCATCAAACCCATGTTCTTTTAATTCTCGAACCATGGTGTCTGTGGTGGTCAACACTTTGCCTGAGTGTTTGTGAAACCAACGCACTAGAGGCCAAGTAAGGGCTTCAGGTATGCCAAATAATTTTCTAAGTCCTTCTGGAAACTTAGTATGATAAGCAGTATTGTACCTATAATGACGTTTGTCAAGATATTGTCTAACACGCAGACCAATAGGACCCTCGGTGGCGATGTGGATATGATCCGGACGGATCTCCTCAAGTATCGGGCCCAAGTTCCGCGGAAAGGCAATCTTGACTTCGTTGTAGCCAGGGCAATCAACGTAGCGGAACCTCCGGGGATCAAGATATACAACACGATAGTGATCGCGAATCGCGCACGCCTCAATATTTTTGTAAGTGGTAACCACGCCATTGATCTGATCCGGTAAATTATCTGTGACTATTAAGATTGTTTTTGACATTGTCCCGTTACCTTGAATGTTTTAAACTTTAACTCATATTTCATGGTGGCCAGCACCTGCTCGCAACTGAGTTGATTTGGGAAAACTAATTCTATTTTTCCGGGTTGATCTTGCGGATTCGTGCTGTGTACTGCTATCAATATCATCAACCACATTGTCAGTCTCCTGTGTCCAAGTTATGATTTCCCATGTGCCATCATGCCGCTCTACCAAGGCTGTGCATGACTCTACCCAGTCTCCGTCATTCATGTATGCAACGCCATCTATATCTTTGATCTCAGCATGATGTATGTGTCCACAGATCACTCCATCAAATCCACGTTTCTTGCAGTATTGAGCAAGATTGTGTTCAAAGTGAAATATAAAGTCTACTGCTTTTTTGACACGATGTTTAAGGAACAGGCTAAGGCTAAAGTACCCAAAACCGAAACGATGACGAATCCAATTAATCCGAGTATTGAGGCCAAGAATGAAATCATATGCTTTGTCTCCTAACATTGCCAACCACGGCGCCAGTCTAGTAATGCCGTCAAATAAATCTCCATGCACTACTAGATAGTGTCGGCCGTCTGCACCTATGTGCTCTGTTTGATTTACCAATTCAATTATGCCAAACCCAATGCCATATTGCATGAAAGGTCTTAGAAACTCGTCATGATTACCAGCCACATATACAACACGAGTACCACGCTTGCTATGGCCCAGAACGCGGCGGATGACATTGGTGTGACTTTGTTTCCATCGCCATTTGTTTTGTTTGATTTTCCAGGCATCTATTATGTCTCCTACAAGATATAGTGTTTCGCAGGTGTTGTGTTTGAGGAAGTTGTTGAGTTTGTCAGCCTGGCAGTCTTTGGTGCCAAGGTGAACATCGCTGATAAAAATACTGCGATAAGTTTTTTGCATGTATTATTTAAATCTATATGTGTTACAATAACATTACAAACCGCCATCACATAAATGTGTAATATGTTGGCACATAAATACCCCGTGAAACCCACTATAGCCCTGTTCATATACGATCCCAAATGCTCAGTCCAATGCGGAAATGGCATGATACAGGCATTGAGTCCCTACTACAATTTCAAACTGTTCTCAAAGAATCGTGTAGAGAATGTGTTCTTTGATGATGTGGACATGGTTGCTGTACCTGGGGGCATAGGTGATGCAGATACCTTTAAACAACTGTTCAAAAACAACGGCGACCGTGTGCGTAAATTTATTGCTGACGGTGGCAAGTACTTAGGTATTTGCATGGGTGCATACTGGGCCGGCAGCCACTACCTCAATGTGTTGCAGGATGTAGATGCTGTGCAATACTTGAAACGCCCAGGTGCAGACACACGCAGACCACATGCCAAACACATGTCTATCACTTGGCGCGGCCAGCCTGATCACATGTTCTGGTATGATGGATGTGCGTTAGTAGGAGACAACACAAAGTTTGAAACTGTGGCAACTTATGTCAATGGTGATGCCATGGCTATCATACAAAACAGAATTGGCCTGATAGGTTGCCATCCTGAGGCAGACAAATTTTGGTATGATGGATACTCATGGATGCGCCGACATTGGACCGGCAATCGTCATGCACAACTGGTAGAGTTTGCCGATCAACTCATGCGGTCGTAAAAAAAAAGGTCCTTTCGGACCTTTAGTACTGGTTACGAGTTCCAGCGCCGCTCTATCGTTGCGGTCGGTTTATCTAATACGTATCAGAAGCGGAATTGCATACCGATAGCAACAGCGTGTTGAGCATATTTGCTGTCTGAGTATGTTGATCCATCTGCATTGGGAATCCAACGATCATAGATTGTGAATGGTGAAGCTGCACCACTAGCACGATCGGCTCTTACATAGTCAATAAAGATTTCTGTACGCTTGTCGAATGCGTAGGTAGCACCAACAGCAGTCATTTGCACATTGTCTTTACCAGCAGTGATTTTATCTGTTACACTGTAGTAACCACCGTTCAAGCTCACACGGTCAGACACTTTGTACTTGGCACCAACAAACCATGTGTCTGCATCTGTCTTGCCATTTGCATAGCTTGAACTAGAATAGAAAGTGGTCTGTGATGTTGGGTTACGTGTTTCTGCATAGCCAACGTTCAATGTCAATGCAGGGCTTACTGCATATTTGGCAGCAACTAAGTCAATGTTTTCACTGACTACAGTATTGCTCAAACGTGCTTCTTCGTGTGTGTATGCCAGGTCTAAAGGACCAGCAGTGTAACGAACACCTGCATTGTAGCTGGATTTGTAGCTGGTATCACCCAACTGATTACCGGCTGCGTATGCGTAATCAAGTTTTACACCACCAAAGCTGGGCGATGTATAACGAATCATGTTGTCAAAGCGGCTGACGCCTGAACCTGAGTAGAACCCAGCATAACGAGCCACTGATTTAGCACCACCAAAGTTCCAGTTACCACGCGAATCAAATTCATCAAGTACGTTGTACAAGAAGTTCTTGCCACGGCCCAATTGCAGTTGGCCATATTCTTTGTGGCTCAATGCTACATTGGCTTCACGGTCAAACAATGTTGTACCTGCTGAGCCTGTGCCACCAGAGTCTTTGCCGGCTGCACCAGTACGAGCACTGAAGTTACCTTCCATTTGGAAGTTGGCTTTGAAGCCATCACCTAGGTCCTGTGAACCTTTGAAGCCAAAGCGATTGCTATTGTGCAGTTGTTCGCCTACACCTGAGAAGTCTTGATTGCTGGAACCAAAACCACTGCCGCTGACTGCGCCAACACCAATAACGCCGTACAATTCTGTATTGCGAGCTGCGTCCTGTGCCTGTGCTGCGCCGGTAGCGATACCAGCTGTTAACAATACGGCTAGAACAATTTTTGTAAATTTCATAGAATCTCCTTTTTTAATTTACTCTTAATAGTATAACATATTATGTAGCTTTGTCAAGCCTGCATAATTTATTTCTTGATCTGTGTCCAAACATCACTACGGATGCGATCAATCACAGCTTTTGGCAGCGGAACATAATCAAGATCTGTGGCCAACTTGCCGCCATTTGCAAATGCCCAGTCAAAAAACTTAATGGTTTCTTGGCTGTTCTTTGCATTTTTTGGTTCACGATACATCAGGATAAATGTTGCGCCAGTGATGGGCCATGTCTGTGCGCCCTTTTGATTTACCAAACTGATACCCATACCTGGAGTACCAAACCAGTCTGCACCCGCGGCAGCTGCCGAAAATGTTAAGTCATCTGGTTCTACATATTTACCATCACGATTCTGCAATTTTACATGAGTCATTTTGTTTTTCTTGGCATAAGCATATTCCACATAGCCTATGGAATTTTTCACACGACTCACATTGGCTGCAACACCTTCGTTGCCTTTGCCGCCTACACTGCTAGTAGCAGGCCATTTGACAGCAGCGCCTCGACCGACTTCTTCTTTCCAGATTGAGCTGACTTCTGTCAAGTAGTCTGTGAAAATAAATGTTGTACCCGAGCCATCTGCACGATGCACAACTGTGATTGTAGCATCGGGTAATTTAGCCTTG
>Ga0209401_1000868_pt1 | contig 20400 bp, 10 predicted proteins | sample M_140807_MF_Meta_FD_187318 | JGI IMG/M metagenome (GOLD analysis project Ga0209401, IMG submission 187318) | Freshwater microbial communities from Lake Montjoie, Canada to study carbon cycling - M_140807_MF_MetaG (SPAdes) (version 2) | ecosystem: Environmental > Aquatic > Freshwater > Lake... | reverse complement strand
ATTGTCAAAGTTTTCGTGGATCCACGCAGTATCAATGTCCTTTTCGGTTCCACTTAGTTTTTCAAGTAAACGAATTCCAAACGATGCATACGCTGTGAACTCGTAGAATTCATCAATGATTCGGTCAGAAGTTGTTTCCAATCGTGATACGATTTCAGGATTTGCCCAGTTTTTGGGTTCCGATTCAATTCGTAACAACATATCTAGATACCTACGCCCTGTGCATTGTTTTGAACTGAGTGTATTGCTGACGGTATCTAAATGAACACGTGACATATCAAAGATCTGTGTTCTGAAGTTCTCTTGAACTGCACGAGATGCCACCACCATCACCTTTTTATCTTGAAATTCAGGACGTAGGATATACTCTTCCGCAACTTGAATCGCAGAGCACGTCTTACCAAATCCTGTGCCATGAACCATCAATAAATTTCGCGTGGGTGAATCGGGAGACAAAACTCTACGTAAAAACTTCTGTTGAGGTTGGAGAGAAAATGACGCAGTACACATCTCTCTGCGTAAAGTCTCAAGTGCTTCTAAACTTGCAGCAGGCAATGATTGAGTTGTAATTTCTGCCAACTCTGCATGAGTCAAGTTAACCATTACTTTGTTTCCTGATTATTTACTAAAGATGCCTTCCTCACCTCCTGGACCACCACCGATGCCTGAAAGTAAAGAAACGCCCAAAGACACCAAGTCTGAAATGAGCCCATGGGCAATCGTCTCCCTTGTGTTTGGAATCATTGTAGGACTTGTCTGGCATTTGGGTGCCGCAAGTTTATCGTATGCGAAGTACGGGTCGATCGGTTGGGCGATCCTGGACTTCTTCTTTGCTACATTCTACTACCCATACTATGCATTGGTCTTAAACACGCCTTCCACTCCTACCACAATGTTCGGAGGTCGCCGTCTTCGTCTTCCAAAACTTTTTTAGAATAATCGTTTTCGTCTGTAGGTGTTGCGTTTGCTCTTCTTCTTGAGTTTACGACGTGAACCACCTATTGTTGCATTACGAGGATCTGGTTGACGAGTACGTTGTCGTGATTTTGATCTTCCTGGTTCGCTATTTAGTTTTCGTTCTTGAGTTCTTCCTCGTTGAACAGGATCAGAAGACACTTCTTGAGATTCCGTTTCAGATGTCTCAATGATAGGTTCTAGAGGTTGTTGGGTGATAGGTTTTGGAGGTTGCTTCCAATTCCAAGGACTACGAAAGTTAAGTTCAGCAGCAGCAAATAGTCTAGCAATGTATTCTCGCTTAAATCTATTTTTAGATTTTTGATTGGTTAAATTTTTATACTTTTGATCAGTTAATATAGTAGATTGAGCCTTTCGTACAATTAATTTTGTATTTCTAAGTCTTTCGTTAACAGCTTCAAAACTAACTTGACTTATAATATTAGTACATACTCTCTCTGCTAATGTTGTTATAGCTTTTATTCTTTCTCGTATCCATGTTTTATAGTATTTAGGTGGAGCTAAACAGTTAATTAATGTTCTATTTCCTTCTTCATCTGCCCAACCGTGTTTATTTGTACTTGTATATAAATCATTAACAAACTTTGTAATAGTTTTTGTGTTGGGTTCAAAGTTATTGAAATCTGGTTTTCCACCTGTTTTTTTACAAGTTACAAACAATCTTTGCGATTTTTCGTAGTTGCAATGATAGCAAACTATATACCCATTATCTTTAAGAAGTTTCAATTCTTTAGATTCATAGTTTTTTGAAGTTACAATTCTAAACACAACTGCTGAAAAATTAACTGGAACAAAATGATCATAACTCCAAGTAAGTGAATCACTTGCATAATCATGCGTTCTGTTGTGAATATAAGAAATTCTATCTTGTAGTGGAAATCCACATAAAGCACAAGGGGACTCTGGTTGTATAAAGTTTTTTAATTCATCGCCATATATTGCCATTGCTTGACTAGTAGCGTTGTAAGTTTCAAGACGTATATTATCAATAATCAATCTGTTTGCACTAGTAGCTTCACTTCCATCACCTATACCTGAAGCGTAACCATCTAGATCTATTATTGACGATGGAATTGGTTTCTTTTTTTCAAGTTTTGCTTGATTTTGTTTTTCCTTTAAAGCTTGATCCTCTAGTTTTTGTTCTTCAATATCACGCATAACTTGACTTTTTCTTCTCTCTTTTCTAGTTACTATTTGGGGTTGTACTATTGGGGGTTCTTCTATTTGGGGTTCTTTTTTTGCTTTTTCTTCTACTTTTTGTTCTATTTGTTGTTCTTCTTTTTCTATTTGTTGTTCTTTTTCTTCTTCTTTGTTTATCAGTTCTACTTCATCATATGCTGATTGAGATGCTTGTTCAATAATCTCTTTAGTTATTCCAAATTCAGTTTCTGCGTCTCCTGTTAGAGGGTTTGGAACACCGTCATCCTTCACATAAAAATTTAAGTCTAATGCTGTTTCTTCTTCAGGTATTTCTATAGGTTCTTCATTCTCCTCAATTAAAAGAGAAGTTGTTCTTGTGATTGATGCCATTACTTCATTTCAAGACTTTAAAACTTACCAGTCCATCAAGATGTCTTCTAGACGACACTCTGTTTCAGGCAACGCGCTCAATCGTTGGTTGACCTCTTGTAAGGTTGTGTCTTCAGGTTCTTCATCGGGTCCATCCGGTAGACGTGATTCATCTACCAAGATATCCACAAATCCTGTTCCACAGGGTGGTTTCTGACCGAACATGATGTTAGCAGACACACCTCTCATGGTATCATATTCACCTCCCATTGCAGCATTGAACATATTCTTGCTCGTCTCTTCAAATGAAGATCGCGCCAGAACTCCAGTTTCATTTTTGTTCATACCGAATCGGTTAACCGCTACAATTCGTCCTGAGAAGGTCATGCTGTCGACCAATACACTCAGATGGTGGTAATTCACCTTCTCTGAAACGAAGACCTCTGAAAACTCCTCAAAGATTGCTAAGCGTGCTGCTTCAATACCAAATACATCATTGATTTCATGAATGTCGTTTGAGAACGTACGTGTTCCATCTGCACCTGGAAACACCATGAGTTGATACAAATTGGTTCCGTCCACATCTAGAACATATTGCTCTTTCTGTGCGTATCCGGCAACTTTTTCATCGTAGATCATTTCATTCTTCACCTTTCGCAAATGAACTCCACCTACTCCATCAACTCCAGTCAATACAGTATCCAATACCTTTTCCTCAAGGAACCTTAATTGAGTTGGGTTCTTGATGGTATTTGTGTCAAAGGTCATTCGCAAGATGATCTTCTTTGCAGAAGCGTCCGAATGCATACATTCCAAGATCTTCAATCCTGAGTTGCGAATCTTAGCAACCACTTCTGTCAAGTCAATGATGTTACGTGCTGCCTGTTCTGCGTCATTTAGTTCTAAACGCATGACCCAAGGTGATGCGCAAGACGCTTCATTCATAATCGTGAATTCCCGATACAATGCCAGAATCTCAGCGTCTTCTTCCACTGCTGTTCCTGATGATGGAGGATCGTAGTAGATTCTCACAGATTTGGTAATGTCTCTCAAGGTTGTACGCTGAATCTCCTTCATCTTGGAGATAGTTGCATCTTGATCGGTAGAAATGTGTGGCAGTAAGTAGACTGTATTACCTGGTTTCTTAGGATTTGCCGATGCTGATAACAACTCTTCAATACGTGGAACACCTGAAGTAGCGTTTGCCTTGACTGTTCCTGCAGAGTGGAAGGTATTCAATGTCAATTGTGTCGTAGGTTCACCAATGGATTGTGCTGCTAATGCACCTACCATTTCACCTGAATGAACCTGACTCTTAATTGAACGAAATTGAATGTCTTTCAAGAGTTCATCAAAGAGCGCTACACTGAAACGATGGATCACAATACTCTTCTTGGGTGCCAAGTAGTATCGAAGTAATGCATGGAAGACCCGACTGTGTGGAAATGATTTTATGATTCGGTTTAGTCCTGTAATGACATACGCAGGTGTCAAATCCGTCATCGTTGAATAAGGGTTTTCGTATTTAGTAATCAATCTCTTGAGATGAACCGGTGCAAGAACTGTATCATTCTTGCGGTATCGGAAGACTGAACGAACTAGAAGTTCACGATCTGCAATGATTTCTTCAACCATATCTGGAGTTTCAGTCACACTCTCTTTGAGGAATGGATTCACATCGTCTGGAGTCAACGCATAGTCTCGATAGATGTTCTCCAAGGTCATCAGTGCGAGTTTACATTCTTGAGATTCAACTGCGACTGTGTCCATACCGTCTTCACCGTATACGAACTGAATGACTGAACCTGTTACATTTCTCACAGTTCCATCATGTTCTACGTGTTGGTCTTCCATGGATTTCATCAACCTACGCTGAATGTATCCTGTATCTGAAGTTTTGACTGCCGTATCAATCAATCCTTCACGACCTGCCTGAGCGTGATAGAAGAACTCAGCAGGCATCAATCCATCTACGAAGGAATGTTGAACAAATCCACGAGATTCAACACCGTCATCGTATCTCGAGAAGTGAGGAAGAGTTCTATCTTGCAACGTATACTGAACTCGTCTACCTTCAATCAACTGCTGTCCCAACAAAGCAACCATCTGAGTAATGTTATGCTCACCTCCTTTGGACCCTGAGTCAACCATCTGAACAATACGATTGTCCTTGGACATACTCTTGATAACCTCGGTATTGATATTGGCAGCAACGTCCTTCAAAGCAGACGAAATCTTGTCTTCCAAATCTTCTCCATCTGAAAGACCCGACACGTTCATAAACTGACCTGCGTGCATATCTGATAAGATGACAGACACACGATCACGACCTGTTTTAAGTTGGTCTGCAACGAAGTCTAAGGTAACTTGATTTGCAATCAAATCGGATGTTCCAACTGAGAAACCCGTATACAAATTGTATTGAGTCACAATGGATTGAATGTCATTAATCAATTGACCACATCGTTCAGGACCAAAGTCAGTGTACACTACGTGTAAGAGTCCACTGAATGCACCTTTTTGTATGATGTCTCCTGCATTAAGTTGTCCATTCTTCAAGGTAATACGACCCTTGTAGTTCATCATAGGGAACGCTGCTGAAATCAATTCAGAACCAGTCCACTTACGATTCTTTCGTGAAAAGGGAAGTCGGATTCTTGCAAGAATGTTCATTGCGATGGGTTCAGGGACTTCAACATTCGGTTGACTAATACGATATGCGCCAGTCATCGTATCCTGAAACAACTGAATGATTGGACTGTTCGTTCTTGGACTCACAATGTTTCGAAGAACACTTGCAATGTATCGGAGTTCAGTTGCCGATGCAATACTTTGAGGAACGTGCATGTTCATCTCATCGCCATCAAAATCTGCATTGTAAGGACGTGTTGCCGATACGTTCAAACGAAAGGTTGAATAGGGTAGAACAACAACACGATGTGCCATCATAGACGCCTTGTGAAGAGACGGTTGACGGTTGAACAACACAATGTCGCCGTGAATCAAATGACGATGGACTACGTCACCTTCACGAATGTCAATTGTGTCTGGATTCACATAGCGTAAACTGAGTGTTCGGTCATCTGCTTTGAGATACACGGATTTAGCACCTGGATGTTTGTCTGGACCATTTTGAATGTAACTCATGAGACGCTCACGATTGTAAGGACTTACAATCTCTGGAAAGGTCAAATTGATCGCAATTTCTTCAGGAACACCTAGTTCATCCAGTTCGATGTTCGCATCGGGTGTAATGACTGAACGTGCCGAGAAGTCCACACGCTTTCCCATCAGATTTCCACGAACACGTCCAGTCTTGGCACCAAATCGGGACTTCAATGTTCGTAAAGGACGACCTGAGCGTTGTGCTGAAGGTTCAAGACCCTTGATGTCATTGTCTACGTAGGTTGCAACGTTGTATTGCAAGGATGCAGTGTACTTGTCCAACATGATTGCAGACTCGTTCTTGTCAATCTTGTCACGCAGACTGTCGTTGGAACGGATGATTGAAATCAATTGATGAGTCAAGTCATCTTCCATTCGCTGATTATCGTCCATCACGACGGAAGGACGTACTGCGAGAGGTGGAACTGCCAAAACAGTACAAATCATCCATTCAGGTCTTGCAAACTCAGGGTTCAGTCCAATGAAACGACAATCTTCATCGGTCATACGTTGAAAGGCGCGAAGAATCATTTCGCATTGAAGTGTTACGGGTTCTACAACTGTATCGGGATCCGTATTATAGATGTGTCCTTCTAAGGTTGCTGCCTTTCCAAGAACTTTGGCAACTTTCTTGAAAATCGCAGTTTCGCAATGGGGACATTGAAGCACTTCATCCTTACGAGGAGTGGGTCGTAGATCACGAACTTCTTTGAAACGAGAGAGACCTGTAGACTTCAAGGAGGTCACAACTTGTTCAAGAGCAAGGATCTTGGAGCAGTTGAGACAGATGACATTTGCAAGTTTTTCAATCATATCAAAGAACTGGTAAAGGTAGACTGGGCGTGCTAGACGAATGTGTCCAAAATGTCCTGGGCAGAACTGATTGGTCTGTTTGCAAGTAGGACAGACTTTGCCATTTTCGATCACACCAAATCGTGCATCAAAGACACCATTTGGAATCGGTTGACTGCCTTGATACGTTTTGTCTGTAGTGACTTCAACGACAGAGCGTTTGACAATGTCCTCTGGATTTGCAATTCCGAATTGAACACCAATAATTGTATCACCCATAGTTATTACCTCTTATCCTTCCCTTTAGATTATTCCATTTTGTTTCACACGTTCAAAGAGTGTCAAGAAGACTGGAATCAATTTATGATGAACTCTGGCAAACCATTCAAGACTTAAGAAAAAGACCGAAACACTACTTCCTAATATAATCAATGCAGATGTCAGTTCTTTAGTGGGTTCAATATGATAGACTTCTAAAATAGGGGTTGCAAAACTTCGTGTATCTCCAATCAATTTTTGTTCTACTTTGGAAATCACACATCCATTACAAGCAAGATGTTGAAGCCACACAATTACACAAATACATAACACAATCGTTTGTAACCAAAATGCTGGATACAATGTATGTGAAATCACAATCAAGATAATTAAGGCGTTGCTCAGAAAATCGTGGATATATCTCACCAATTTACCTTTGCGAACTGGGTCCTCTTCCCAAAACATGATTTTATGCACTGCCCATTCAGTCCATTCGGTTGCAATGGTTTCCATTCTTAATTACGTAGAGAAAAACAGACTTCCCAGAACTCATCGTTTTCTACAGCACGTTTCACTGCTTCTGGGTCATACTTAGAGTTCAAGGATTCAATAAACTGTTCATATTCTTCGCCACGATGTTCTTTGAAAAGAGCACCTTGACGAAACCGTGTAGTTCGAATGACTCTCAAAATATCTCCAGCAAGTTGTTCAGTCGTGTATGCTGGAATATCAAACTCTCGTTCGGAATCTTTCATCATTCTGACAATTGAAGCCCAGTGGTCTATCGTTAAATAATGGTCCATTATGTTTATACAGTGAAAGAATAAACAATTTTTACTTAGGATCTGGAGGAGCATTGATCGAATAATAAACAGTTGCACTTAGAGATGTTCCTGCAGTAATAAAGTAGAAAGTTACATATACATACCAAAATTCAGTACCACTTTCATTAACAGGACCAACATATGCAGTTTGTATAACAGGATTACAATCTGAACTAGTTACTTTTACACCTGTAATCCATATTGGAATGGTTGAAAATGTTGAAGCTGAAGCAGATACAATATGACTTCCACTTTCAGGCGAACCATCTGTTGTCCAACTTACAAGCGTATTAAAAGAAGATATATCTATTTGGGTTGGACCTATGAATCCTTGAGTTCCTTGACTTCCTTGACTTCCTTGAGTTCCTTGAGTTCCAGAAACTCCCTGAGTTCCAGAAAATCCTTGACTTCCTTGACTTCCTTGACTTCCAGAAACCCCTTGACTTCCAGAAACACCTTGAGTTCCAGAAAATCCTTGAGTTCCAGAAAATCCTTGAGTTCCTTGAGTTCCCTGATTTCCAGAAACCCCTTGACTTCCAGAAACCCCTTGACTTCCTTGAGTTCCTTGACTTCCAGAGATACCTTGACTTCCAGAGACACCTTGACTTCCAGAAACACCTTGACTTCCAGAAACACCTTGACTTCCAGAAAATCCTTGACTTCCTTGAGTTCCTTGACTTCCAGAAACTCCTTGACTTCCGGAAACACCTTGACTTCCGGAAACACCTTGACTTCCAATAGATCCTTGACTTCCAATAGATCCTTGACTTCCAATAGATCCTTGACTTCCAACTAGACCTTGAACCCCTAAAATTCCTTGAAATCCTTGAAATCCTTGAAAACCACTTATGCCAAAATACATAATTCCATTAGGTCCAGTAGCTCCAACTCCTTGAGGTCCATCCTCTCCCATTTCTCCAATAGGTCCTTGAACTCCTCGTGGACCTCGTGGACCTAAATCACCTGTAGGTGATTGTCCAGTCATTCCAGTAGGACCAGTATGACCAGTAACTCCAGTGGGTCCAGTAGGTCCAGTCGGTCCAGTCGGTCCAGTCGGTCCAGTCGGTCCAGTGAATCCTTGCGTACCTCTAGCTCCAGTTCCAGCAGATGGTCCTTGAAGTCCTATTCTTCCAATGGGACCGACTCCAGTAGGACCCGTAGTTCCCGTCGTTACTACAGATCCATTAAATCCAGGACGTCCGGTGGGTCCAGTGCGTCCAGTTGGACCACTTGGTCCTGTAAATCCAGTATGACCACGTGGACCTTGACGTCCAGTTGGTGAAATACCTGTGGGTCCAGTCAGTCCAGTGTTTCCAGTACTTCCAGATGCACCTGTGAATCCTCTAGGTCCTAGTGATCCAAACGAACCTGTGAATCCTCTAGGTCCTTGATCTCCTTGAGGTCCTGCAACAGCACCTGTAATATATCGCACAGGAGGTGTACATGCAGTAGTTGAACGAGGTGAGAAGGAGGTATACATTATTCTTTAGGTAGGAGTGTAATATGTCACTGTAAACGTTGTTGCAGGTGTTTCTTCTCCAAGAACTGAAACAACTGTTAACCCTACATGCCAATTTGTTGAATTAGATGGATATAAGGATTGAATGGCTAGTGAGGATGGAGATGCATTGGAGACTCCTTGAATGATAAACGTTGGATACGTTGCAACTGCTAGCCCTGTATTTGCAACTGCATTGCTTGTAGTAGTGAGTGGACCAAAATAAATACCTGTGTTACCTAGAGTCCATGTAATAGTAGGTGGTGCTCCTTGAGTTCCTTGAGTTCCTTGAAATCCTTGAGCGCCCTGAAATCCTTGAGCACCCTGAAATCCTTGAGCGCCTTGACCTTGAGAACCCTGAACACCTACCGATCCTTGAAATCCTTGAGCTCCTTGAAAACCTTGAGCGCCTTGAAAACCTTGAGCGCCTTGACCTTGAGATCCTTGAACACCTTGAACTCCTTGAAACCCTTGAAATCCTTGAAATCCTTGAGCGCCCTGAAATCCTTGAGCGCCTTGACCTTGAAATCCTTGAACTCCTTGAAACCCTTGAAACCCTTGAGCGCCTTGAACACCTACAGATCCTTGAACACCTACAGATCCTTCAAACCCTTGAGCGCCTTGAACTCCTTGAGCGCCTTGAGTTCCAGAAATCCCTTGTGCTCCTTGTACACCTATAGTTCCCTGTGTTCCCTGTGCTCCTTGAGTTCCATGAGTTCCCTGTGTTCCTTGACTTCCTTGAGTTCCTTGAGTTCCTTGACTACCAGTGGGTCCAGTCAAACCAGTGGGTCCAGTCAAACCAGTGGGTCCTGTGGGTCCAGTTGTTCCAGGTATTCCTATATTTCCAATTGCACCTACAGGTCCTGTAGGTCCTTGATATCCAGTGGGTCCAGCAGTTCCAGTGAAACCAGTCGGTCCTGTGAATCCCATCAATCCAGTAAATCCAGTGGGTCCTGTTCGTCCAGTGGGTCCAGTGGATCCGGTAGTTCCTGTAATTCCTGTTCGTCCAGTGATTCCAGTGAAACCAGTGGGTCCTGTATTTGCAGCACTTCCTGCAGGACCTGTTGGTCCTGTGGGTCCAGTGAGTGTTCCTGTAGGTCCTGTAGGTCCTGTATTTGTAGCGCTTCCTGAAATTCCTGTAGGTCCAGTGAAACCAGTGGGTCCTGAAGGCCCCTGAATAGTACTCGGATATCCAATGAGTCCTGTAGGACCCGTAGTTCCAGTTGCTCCAAGAGTTCCTGCAGGTCCTTGGAGTCCTTGCGGTCCTCGAAATACAACGATTCCATCTAATCCAGTAAATCCAGTAAATCCTGTAGGTCCCATCGGACCTTGAGACCCTGCTGGACCTGGAGGACCGGGTGGTCCTGCACATACATTGGGAGCACACGTAGTTACGCCAACTCCAGGTATGTATCGTGATAAATAACTACTCATCTTATTCTTTTACACGAGATGGTTTACTGTTCAGTTTGCGACGCAGCAAATTGAGATTCAAGAAGGGCAAGTCGTGTTTCTAAACTTGTGATTTGAACCTTTGCTGCTTGAAGTTGTCGATCCAGTTCTTGTGTTGCGGCTACATTGACTGTAAAAATAGCATCTTTATTGAGGGTGTGGAAATCATTGACTTCTCGACCGTAGACGAAGATTTCGGATTCAGTGTTATCAAGTTTAGTTGTATCTAAAATCTGTAATTGATTGGATGAAATAAAGTTTACAGGAACAATTATAGCATTTCCCTTTTTCTGAACTAATCTAACTTTACCTGAAGGTTCATTAAATGAAAATGTTGAGTCCCGTAACGTTACAATATCATTTACAATATCCGCAAGTTGATAGATATCGGGAATAACCTCTTTAGTTAAATTTGTTGAATAAGGTAATACATCACGGACTTGTTGAGCAATAAATCCATAGACAGTGTCTATTCCTTTACCAATTGTATCTTTATAAGTATACGTTTTAGGTTGAATCAACCGAAGTCGTTGTAATGCAGTATCGTCTTGAATATCTTGAATATTTGTTTTAATACGTTGATCTGAATATGCAGAAAATCCACCTGCTACAAGAAATCCAGGAGCTTGTAAACTTACATTAAGAGTTGGATCACTGGTAGTGGTAAATCCTGTAGAATTCATTTGAAAATATGTATTGGTTCCTCCAACTGTAAATGAATTATACCAACCAATACCTAATGGAGCATTTGGAGAATTATTATTGATTCCAACAAACCCAGAACTTGCTAAAATGGTCATTCTTTCAACAGGAGTACTATTGTTATTACCTGCGTTTGTCCAAAAAGTCAAATTAACAGAATCCATGTAACCATTAGCTACTTTTGTACCTCGAATCCAAGGTCCATAATCTCCAGCCAATCCAATTTCACTAACATGTGTTAATGGTGAACCAAGTCCAACATTGAAAGCAGTTGATTTTAACCTAACAAATCCATAATTACCAGGACCATTAGAAACTTGAAGATCACCACCTATATCCAATGTATATGCAGGAGCGTTACGATTAATTCCAACATTTCCATTACCTAAGATTCTCATCCTTTCATACATTATACCGGTGTATTGGGTTTCAAATGCAAGATCCCCTGCCACTATACTTGTATAAGTATCTATTCCAGAAATACGTCCAAATGGATAACCATTAGATCCTCCTGCGAATAAAAGACTTGTAGCGTTAAAATTTGAATTTGAAGATCCGGATGTTCTCAAAATCAATGTATCTACACCCACTCCATATGCAAGGGTTCCTGAAGTAGTAGGACGATTTGAAGTGTTGGATTGATTAGAATCTGACCAAATTTGTACAGTTCCTCTCACGTCTAGATTAGTTTGAGGAGCATTGCAATTAATTCCTACAAATCTAGTGTCTTTCGTAAACGTATTCGATTGATTTGGAATGGTTGTTTTCAAATATGAACCATTTGAACTATTCAGGTAAAGCGTTGCAGTAGATGAAGTCGTTGCAGCTGTATATAGACTCAAGGTTAAGTTCGATGTATAGGTTCGTGCAGAAAAGTAAAGACTTGACGTGTAAGGAGTTAATGTAGATTGATTTAATGAAATTGTATTTCCAGTTCCAACTAATGTTGATCCATCAAAGACTTTGAAGGACACACTCGTAGGTGTACTTGCGTTTCCAGTTGCATACAACGTTAGATTCCAATTTCCATCAAAAGACGATACAGTCGGTAATGAGTCTTTGGAGATTGTAAAGTTTGCGATATTACAATCACTTGGAGTGGACGATGGAATAGTAATTAATTCAGGATACGGAGAATACGGTTGTGAACTTAAAAATCCCGGAATTGGAGGTGCACTTGTTGAATATGTCAATGAATTCATCGTGATTTTACGAATACGATAATTTGAACCATCGACTACGTATAGATTGCCTGAAGAATCCGTAGTGACTCCATACGGATCTCTAAACTGTGCAACCGTTCCAATTCCATTCGTAAATCCTGGTACTCCACCTGCTACTGTAGTGACTACTCCATCTGGTTTTAATACACGAATACGAGCTGGAGTTTTCTCAGTGAAATATAGATTGGACGCTTTATCCATAAAGATTCCATTTGGTGTATAAGTCATAGCTTTCGTAGAAATTGTATTGTCTCTGTAGATGTTTGACGCTGAAACTCCTGTAAACCCCGTTGCTCCTACAATAGTGGATACCGTGCCTGTTGCTCCTATTGATGGAGTAACTCCATTTATGCATCGAATAGCGTTGTTTCCATAGTCTGCTACATAGAGTGCACCCGATGGACCTACAGTAATGCCTTGAGGATTGCTAAATTTTCCACTATATCCATCTGTAAATCCTGAACCTAAATAAGAAATTGTAGTGACAACTCCGCGTTCTGTAATTTTACGAATTCGACTAGAAAAATAGTCTGCCATGTAAATATTTCCATATGAATCCGTAGAGATATCTTGAGGAAGATAAAATGTTGCATTAGTTCCAGTTCCATCTGCAGTTCCTGATGATCCACTTCCAGCAAGTAGAGTCACAGTTGCAGTTGCAATCTCAATTCTACGAACACGTTGACCTGTGATTTCACATACATATAAAACTGAACCCGTTGGGTCGAATGCAAGTGAAACTGGACCATTAAACGTTGCATTGGTTCCAACACCATCGACTGAAGTTGCAGTTCCATTGCCTGCAAATGTAGACACTACACCTCCAGATGTGATTTTTCGAATACGATGGTTATTTCGATCCGGCACGTATAGATTTCCAGATGTATCACATACAAGATTACCTGCTAAATATTGAAACTGTGCAACATTTGAAGCGCCATCTAAAAATCCTTGTGTTCCACTTCCTGCAAATGTACTAACGGTATACGGTTCAACTAGTTCAATACGACGAATTGCACTATTTTCACTACCTGCTCCATAACTTCCACAATCAGCTACATACAAAACTCCATCACGATACGCAAGTTCACGAGGATTGAGTCCAAATCTAGCTCGTATTCCAAGTCCATCGGTATTTCCATAGATTCCTGCTTCTCCAGCAACTATAGACGTTACACCTGTAGCAATTACAATCTTATGTATCGTTGCATCACCATGCAATGTGTATAGAACACCAGATACTTCTACCATAGACCATATGAATCCAAAACCAGCGTTGGTTCCAACACCATCCGCAACAGTACTACCTCCACCCACTAAAACCGTAGAAGTAGTAGTTGTTCCACTATCTGCAGCAGTATATCTTCGAACACTACCAAGATTTGCTTGCACTACATATACATATCCAGTTGATTGCTCAACTGCAATACCTGATGGATACACAAGACCTTGAGCATACGTTGAAGCAACACCTGCAGCAGTTACTTTACGTACTAACCCTGGATTATCACCTTGTGTAATATAAAGGTTTCCAGAGGAGTCTGCTGCAATATGATTCAAACTTTGAAATGTAATCTGAGTTCCTGAACCATTTCCACTACCTGCAACTTTACTTTGAGATCCAGCAAAGTGTGAAACAACTGCAGTACTAGTATTAATTTGACGAACACGATTATTGCCCGTATCAAGAACATATAAAGTTGTTCCAACCAACACCAGTCCACCAGGAACTTCAAATGTTGCATTGGTTCCTGTGTTGTCTGAGTTTCCAGGTGTATTTAACTGACCTGCAAAGATAGTTCTCACACCTGTTGCAATCACGAACTTGTAGATGACATGTCTTCTAGCGTCTGAAACGTAAAAATTTCCAGACGAGTCTGCTGCCATTCCAGCAGATTCAATGTCTTTTATCATCGTGGATACAACATACTCAGTCTGAGCATCTAGGCGTAGAGAGACACCCCCTGATAATTCAAGAGGTCCTTGGGTTCCCTGAGTACCTTGAGTGCCTTGGGTTCCTTGAGTACCCTGAGTTCCCTGAGTTCCTTGGGTTCCAGTAAATCCCGTTCTTCCTGTATGTCCAGTAGTTCCCGTATGTCCTGTAGTTCCTTGAACACCTTGAGTGCCTTGGAAACCTTGAGTTCCCTGAGTACCTTGAGTACCTTGAGTACCTTGAGTACCCTGAGTACCTTGGAAACCTTGAGTTCCCTGTGTTCCTTGGAAACCTTGAGTTCCTTGGGTTCCTTGGGTACCTTGAGTACCTTGTGTTCCCTGAGTTCCCTGAGTACCTTGAGTTCCTTGAGTGCCTTGGGTTCCTTGAGTTCCTTGAAAACCCTGAGTACCTTGAGTACCTTGAGTGCCTTGAGTGCCTTGAGTTCCTTGGGTTCCCTGAGTACCTTGTGTTCCTCGAGTGCCTTGGGTACCTTGAGTTCCTTGAAAACCTTGATATCCTGTTGCGCCTGTATTGGTTGCCTGACCATCTGTTCCCTTTGGTCCTCGAAGACCATCTAGACCTGCTTGACCTCGAGGTCCTGTTGCACCTGTATTGGCTGCAAATCCTGCAGGTCCTTGAAATCCTTGAGGACCTTGACTTCCTCGAACTCCTTGAGATCCTGTTGCTCCTGTATTGGTCGCAGATCCTGCAGGTCCTTGAGGTCCTTGAGGTCCATCATTTCCATCCAAACCTGGTGGACCTGGCGCTCCTCGAAGACCATACGATGAACCAGTTCCTCCTGTGGGACCTGTCATTCCTGTGGGACCAGTTGGACCAGCACTCATTCTATTGTTAGTCTATTCAAGTTAAAAATCGGGTTCATTTAACAAATGAGTAGTGAACAAACAGGACCCACTGGAACAAACGAACAAACCGGAACCTTTCCCATTATGCCTGTAGATCCTACAGGTCCTATACCCTATTCCTTTCCTTCTGCAACAACTGTTACCGTTGAAGACCCTCATATTGTGACATTGGAAGAACTCATGCAAAGTCATGCTGTAGTAGTTGCAAAAGAAGAAGCAGACAAACAAGCATTGACTGGATTAACCAATCCATTACGTGAACAGTATCGCCCTCAATTATTTCAATGGGCATCAGTAGGATTCCCATCTGCATTTGTGATCCAATCGTTCGAAATCAATCCACCAAACGTCTGTTCAGATGGAGTCACTCGTGATTCAATGGCATATCTACAATTCTTGTTAAGTCCAACTACATTTGATCAGGTTCTAGATAATATTCGATCATTGATGTCTGGAATTTTAATATCGTTCTCGTTCGCAGGAAGCACATTGAGGATTCATGTGTCAAAGAATTAACATTCACTTAGATCGCATAAACATCGTGTAGCCATATTAAGTTCATACAAATCAATAGTTTCAGTAGAGGTAGCGTTTAATGAATAGATGTTTGGACAGGGTAACGATAAATCTGACAACACTGCAAATTCAAAAGCGCCTGTTCCTTGTTTTGTTATCAATTTCACGGTCTCTCCAGATTGATCACATAAACGAATTGTAAATGTTCCAGTTGTCTTTAGCAAAATGGCTAAAATTGTAACGATTGGATAAATTTGACCTACCATTGAAAACACTACAGATACATCGGTTCCAGAGATTCTACAGAGTACCTTTTCTTTACAAATGAGTTTATCAACACACATTGTTTACTATGTGCAAATAAAACCATGAAGGGTTACGATTAAGGTGCAGGTTGAATCTTTTTAAATGGATGTGAGGATGGAAGTAATCCAGTCAATCCCCATTTCTGTGCTAAATAACCTTCTACTCTTTGGATCTGCGCTGTTGTGAGAACAGTATTAAAAACCAAGGATTCAGCAATTTTACCAGGAAAGTTGATTTGAGTATCACCTTCGTCATTCCATCCAAAACCATATCCTGTGATAGTCGTTGAATTTGTTGTGATAGCAGTTGTTATATCTGTTGCACCGTTCAATCTCAGTCCTATCGTTGATGTGGAGTTATAACAAGCCCAAATAAAATAACTACCGGTAAATGAAGTTACTGATACTCCAACTGTATTTGGGGTTCTAACAATGTATCTGAATGAACTAAATGCATAATCGAATGGACGAATAGGTAATCCAGCAGGTGCACGAAATGACATAGCACGAGTTCCATCAGCAGGTATAGAATCAGCAATCATCACTATAAATGTAGTATGAACTGAGGATGTGAAAGGAGTGGGAAAACTGCCTCTAATATATCCATTATTGTTGTAAATGACTCCATATCCATTGAGAGAGTTACTAGCATACAAAAAACTAGAAGTAATAGTAGGTGTTGTTATTCCAGATTTATCTCGTATAGCTGTCAAACTTGTTCCACTGAGTGTAAGACTACTTAAATCAGCCGCATCCAACCACAACTGAAGTCCTGAAATACCTAAAGGTGTAAACGGAACCGATGAAGAAGGAAACGAATAATACGGATGACCTAATTGAAGACCTCTTCCAATTTTCCATTTATTTGTCAAATATGTTTGAACATTCGATCGGTTCGCATCTGAAAGAGCTGAATTGTAGACAATCACTTCAGCAATTGCTAAATTTCCTTCAGACCATCCACCACTTGATGGACGACAAAAGGCAAGTTCGCTATTACTTGAACGTGAAGGCCATGAATAGGTAGCAGTTTGTGTTTGTGAACCTTCAAAACCTCCATTGACTCGTTTTCCCAATGTAGTTCCTGTAGAATATACTTGATATAATTGACATTCACCTCCTCTACATGCACCATCATTAGGCGCTAATCTCCATCCACCATAATGAACTGAATAATTGGCATCATAAATTTTTGTATTACCGGCAATTACAACTACAGCACTAGTTGGATCGTTCCAAAAAATAGCTTCTTGACCTCCAGTTGGTTTAAATGCTATATAGATATCCCATGTGGTTGAATTGAAAACAGTAGATGAAGCATTAGATAATATATTTGCATTTGTAGATCCTAATTCAGTAGTGCCTCTAAAGTAGACGCTTGGAAGGGATCCATTGAAATTGCTGGTTGAATACGTAGGTTGACTTGCAGCAGTTGAATTAGACATATGACGGTTATTTCCACTTTTGTCGTTCCACTGTGATACTTTGGTTCCAGTTGTGATTGAAGAAGGAGTCAAACTAGCGGTATCCGATGCGTCAAACCATAATTGACATCCTGCAATAGATGTTGGACTAAATGCAGTTGAACTGAATGAAGTTTGTGTGAGTCCCCACTTTGTGGAAAGATATCCTTCTATTTGTAATCGTTCAGAATTAGATAAGGTTCTATTAAACATCAACATTTCTCCAAAATAAGTTGTTGGAGCTGACCATCCTGTAGATGGATTCGCTAAAAAGAATGAATAGGTTCCAGTTCTTGCAGTTCCTGTGTATGAAACTGTTTGTTCAGTCAATCCAGGCACAACTCCATTCAATCTACGACTAAACGCAGTTCCTGTTGAATATGCTTGAAACAAGTAAGGATTCTGTGTGGTTGGTACTCCTACTGTAGGTGCATACTGCCATCCACCATTTGAATTGATCGTATATGAAAATTGATCAGTTCCAATTCCAGCTGAAATGATGATAAATGATCCCGATGGATCAATCCACATTAGACCTGCTTCATAAGAATTGGCACTATGTTTGACAACTGCATAAATGTCCCATGCTGCAGTATTGAATCCATTAAATGCGGCATTGGAAAGAAAGTTATATTGTCCTGAACCACTTCCATTAACTTGTACAGCTGGATATGACCCATTCCATCCAGAAGTCACATAGGTAGGTTGAGTTAAGGTAGTTGCGTTGGACATTACAAAACCATTTGAACTTTTGTCCACCCATGCAGAAACTTTATTACCTGTTTGAAGTGTGAGTGTAGAACTATCAGCAGCATCTAACCATAATACACATCCTGAAATATCACTAGGTTGAAAGGAACGTAAATGAGGTCTAACCGAATAGTATGGATTGCTAGTGGATAATTGTTGATACATACCGGGTATGTTCCATTTCAATGAAAGATAGTTTTCTATGTATTGACGTTGAACATCTCCAAGTTGTGAATTGAACGCTACAATCTCACCAATGTATCCTTTGAAGAGTCCAGCTACTCCTGGAGTTACAAAGGAGGATGCGGTTGCTCTGTATCCAATTTGAAATATCGATCCAGCTGTAAGCGTAAACGAATACCACGCGGATTGTGTCAACACAACTCCGTTTCTTCGAAGAACATAGTTATTGTTTGAAATAGACCAATTCATCAATAAAAAGGAGGTGGAGGTTTCATTGCTTGAAGAGAGTGTATTTGGAGTTCTAGCAAATGATGAAGAACCATTATACCAACGACTCGTTGTATACTCCGAAAATCCAAGAGCATTAAAGTTGTCAGTGGCTGAATTTGTTACAACTGAAAATACATCTACGTGTGTGGTTGTGTCTTTCAATGCCATTACAACGTATACATCCACTGGATAGACTGCAGAGGAAGCAGGCGCTTGATAGACAGCTCCTCCTGAAAAATTAAGAACATTAAGACCATTTTGAAAATTGGATGAAACGGTTGCATTGCTGTAGGTAGAATACGGTGACATATTTTTAGCGTTTCCTGATTTATCTCTCCATTGTGTCATATTTGCACCATTCAATGTAATCGTAGAACTATCTGAAGCGTCTAACCAAAGTGTACATCCAGAAATTGAAGTAGGAATCGTTGGAGTATACGCTCTTGTCCATTTCCATGCTAAATACGCTTCAATTTGTTGACGTTGAGCAGTGGTTAACGCATTATTGAATACTAAATACTCAAAGAGTTTTCCATTGAATGAAGTTGCGACCGTAGCAGTTGCATTCAAAAATCCTCCAATCGAATACTTATTGTAGGTGCTTACGTTACTTGAATTGGTTGCAAGGGTTCCTGATCGTGAACTGTAAGTTTGAGTAGTTCCATTCAAAATTGATGTGATATTAAATGTGCTTCCTGAATACGTAGACGTATTTGCTAAGATTAGTGGTGTATTCAATGAAATATTACTCAAATACGTTTGAATGTTTGATCCTAGACCTGTTGGATTTGAACTATTTTCTACAAATGTAATCAAATTTGGAGTGACTCCTTGCATTTCAAATGCTTGACCGATCAAATTATTCTCTGTAGCCGCATTCGAACCTAATGAAGAAACTTGGGGAAAAGTTAAGTTAAGTGTTTTGGTGTTCATTTTACGAATACGATGTCCAACCTCATCGGCTACATAGATAATTCCATCCGTATAATAGAACATTCCGCGAGGTTTTGAAAAAGTCGCATTGGTTCCAGTTCCATCAACCGAAGTAGCAGTTCCACTTCCTGCGAAGGTTGTTACAACACCACCGGGTGTAATTTTACGAATACGAGGTGTATCTGCTTCAGCTACAAAGACATTTCCATTCTCATCGCATGTAACTCCAGTTGGATAATTGAATTGAGCGTTAGTGCCTGTTCCGTTAGCAGTTCCTAATGAACTTCCAGCAAAGGTTGTCACAACTCCACTTGAAATATTAATCTTACGAACACGATGTGCAGTTGGATCAGATACATATAAATTTCCAAATGGATCAGGCGCTATTCCAATTGGAAATCCAAAAGTAGCGTTGGTTCCAGTACCATCAGTAGCACCTGATGTTCCATTTCCTGCAATCGTTGTAACCACTGCAGTAGAAATGACAATTTGCCGAATACGATTTCCGTTTGCTTCTGTAACAAAGAGACGTGTGTTATCTTTACTAATTGTAAGTCCAACAGGCGTATTGAATGTAGCAGATCCTCCGGTTCCATCTGTAGAAGTTTGAGTTCCACTTCCAGCAAAGGTTGTAACGACTCCAGCTAAAGTAATCATACGTATACGTTGATTGTTTGTATCAGCTACATACGCGTTTCCATTAATATCAACTGCAATTTGGGCAGGATACGAAAATGAAGCGCTAGCACCCGTTCCATTTGAAAATGCAGGACTTCCACTTCC
>Ga0209401_1000867_pt1 | contig 20408 bp, 16 predicted proteins | sample M_140807_MF_Meta_FD_187318 | JGI IMG/M metagenome (GOLD analysis project Ga0209401, IMG submission 187318) | Freshwater microbial communities from Lake Montjoie, Canada to study carbon cycling - M_140807_MF_MetaG (SPAdes) (version 2) | ecosystem: Environmental > Aquatic > Freshwater > Lake... | reverse complement strand
CACCGCCAGCTGGATCTCCGCCTCCGAGGTGTTGAGCCACACCTCGGGGAGCGGCCGGGCCGCTGCGGAGGCAGCCTGCGGGCCAACGGCGTTGCGGCGCTCCCCGGCCACCGCGGCGAATTCTTCCAGCAGGCGCCAGCTGCTCAGGGCGTTCACCTCCAGGGATTGCTCCACGGCGGCACGGTCGCGGGCGGTGTGGACATTGATGCCATGGTTGAGCACCAGCACGTCCACTTCGGCCAGAAGCCCGGCCAGCTTGTGTTCCTCGCCCACCCGCCAGCGCACCTGGCGCAGGGGGATGGTCGGGCCCTCGCCATCGACCAGATCCAGGGACGCATCGCCGCTGGTGAGGGCGATCAGCTGGGCGCCACGGGCATGCCAGCGGCGCAGCAGGGCCCTGCCGAAGCTGCCCCCCGCGCCTGTCACCGCTACACAGGGGCGGAGCACAAGTCCGGAGCATGGCGCCGCCGGGTCGCTCAGGGGTGCCATCGAGACGTCCTGAGGGGGGGCTGACACGGGGGGCTGCGGATCGAGGTTGGCGGGGAGCTCCGCGGCGTTCATGGTGGCTCTGCGGGGCGAGCGGACCCGCGCGAGGGCGCATTCTGCCGTTGCTTCGGGCCACATTCGGCGCGGCGGTGGTTGCTCCCGTTCCCCCGTTTCGCAGACTTGTCGTGCCGGCGCCCGTCGTGGTGGAGCTCGCCGTAGCGGCGTCCGCTGTGAACCCTGGCTCCGGGCTTCCTTCGCCACCATGGGAGCCCGCGGCGGGCCGCTGCCTAGATTGGCGCGGATCCGCAGATCCTGGCGAGGATTGCCATGCCCACCCCGTTGCTGATCGGCTCCTGCGAACCCTTCAGCGGCAAGTCGGCGGTGGTACTGGGTCTGGCCCGCCAGCTGGGTCGGGACGGCGTGCCCGTGCTGTTCGGCAAGCCCCTGGCCTCCAGCGTGGTCGACTTTCCGATGGATCCCGAGGTGCGCTTCGTGGGCACCACCCTTGCTCTGCCCGAGGAGCATCTGCTGCCTTCCCTGAGGGTTCTGGAGCCGGCCACGGCCCAGGAGCGGTTACTGGCGGCCGATCTGGACGCCGGTGACGTGCTGGACGACCTGCGTCGCTGCATCGCCGCGGAGTCCGAGGGGCTGGTGTTGCTCGAGGCGGCTGGCACCTTGAGCGAAGGCCTGCTGTTCGGGCTGTCCCTGGCGCAGCTCGCCCGCGGCCTCGATGCCCAGGTGGTGCTGGTGCAGCCCTGGACCGACAGCCGCAGCGTGGAGCCCCTGCTGGAGGCCCGCCAGCAGTTGGGGGATCGTCTGGCCGGGGTGGTGTTGAACGGTGTGGCGCCCGAGGGCCTTGCCGCCCTGCGGGCGGAGGTGGAGCCCGCCCTGGAGCGCCTGGGCCTGCCGGTGCTCGGGGTGATGCCCCGCAGCCCCCTGTTGCGCAGCGTGACCGTGGAGGAGCTGGTGCGGCGCCTCGATGCGCGGGTGCTCTGTTGCCAAGACCGCCTCGATCTGCTGGTGGAAACCCTTTCGATCGGCGCGATGAATGTGAACTCCGCGATGGAGTTCTTCCGGCGCCGCCGCAACATGGCCGTGGTGACAGGCGCCGACCGCACCGATATCCAGCTGGCGGCCCTTGAGGCCTCCACCCAGTGTCTGATTCTCACCGGGGTGGGTGATCCGCTGCCCCAGCTGATCAGCCGGGCCGAAGAACTGGAGGTGCCCGTGCTCAAGGTCGACCACGACACGCTCACCACGGTGGAAACGATCGATGCCGCTTTCGGGCATGGCCGGCTGCATGAAGCCGTGAAGGCCACCTACGCGATCCGGCTGGTGGAGGAACACTGCAATTTCTCCCGTCTGTTCGAGCGGCTGCGGCTGCCGGTGCGGGCCTGACCCGCTCGCCCGCTCGGGTGGTTCGCCGCTGCTAGGTTCTCTGGGAAGCTTGCGGTCAACGGGTGACCCGGTCCCTCGATTTACCGGCACTGGACCGGATCGACACGCTCGCCCAGGAGTTGGCCATGCTCCAGGACCGGGGCAAACGCCGGATTGCCATCCTGGGCAGCCGGCATGTTCCGGTGGTAGCGATCCACCTGGTGGAACTGGTGGCCCGCGCCCTGGCCCATGAAGGCCACAGCCTGATCACCTCGGGCGCCCAGGGGGTGAACTCCGCCGTGATCCGCAGTGTGCTGGAGGTGGACCCCAGCCGTCTCACCGTGCTGCTGCCCCAGAGCCTGGAGCGCCAGCCGATCGAATCGCGCGACCAGCTGGAGCAGGTGCTCCACCTGGTGGAGAAGCCGGAGCATGACGAACTGCCCTTGCCGATCGCCAGCAGCCTCTGCAACCACGAGATCATCAGCCGCTGCGACCAGCTGATCTGCTACGCCTTCCACGACAGCGAAACCCTCCTCTCCAGCTGCCGCACCGCCGAGGACATGGGCAAGGTGGTGAGCCTGATGTTCTTCGACTGAGGGGCTGGCGTTCAAGTCAGGCACCTAGTTGAACGTGCCGCTCTTGTGAATTTGCGGCCATCAACGGTGATGGAATCGATCAAATCTGATCGGGTCTCAATCCATCGTTAGGCATCACGCAGGCTGTGATATTCACGACGTACGGACCATGGTCGGTGGGCTCGGCCACGTCGTCCTAGGGCTAGGACGTCATCAGCCCTCGAGCTCGGGATTGCGGGGCAGCACCTGCAGCCGGGTGCCCTCGCGTCCCATCACTGTCACGGTGCTGCCGTTGGCGAGCCGACGGGAAGGCTCGAGGTTGTGGGCTGCCCAGCTCTGGCCCTGCCAGCGCACTCGCCCTTCACCGTGGCCATCGAAGGGGGCGATCACCTCGGCCAACTCGGCACCGGCCGCCGGTGGGATCGCCCGCTCGCCATGGCGTCGGGACCAGCGCCGCACCAGGGTGTACGCCCCCCCCACCAGAGTCGCGAAGATCAGCAGCTGCGGGACCGTCGCCAGCTGGGGCAGGGCACTGGCGAGCAGCACCAGCAGCAGGGCAGCCAGCCCCCCCACCAGCAGCAGGCCATCGCTGTCGAGCCCGATCAGCACCAGCGTGAGCAGCAGGGCACCGAGACCGAGCCAGAGCAGGGGCAGGGGGGGCATCCGAACGGGCCGCGGCGGTGGATCGGTTCCATCCTGCCTACGCTCAGGCCAGTGGTGCCGCCCCGATGGAAGGCCTGTTCATTCCCGTGCTGATCGCCTTGGGTGCGCTGGGCATCAGTGGCGTGAAGGTGACCAGTAGCAGCCGTTCGATGCTGGTGGAGCGCCTCGGCAAGTACAACCGCCAGCTCTCACCGGGCCTCTCATTGGTGATCCCGGGGCTGGAGCGGGTGGTGAGCCACGAATCGCTCAAGGAACGAGTGCTCGATATTCCGCCGCAGCAATGCATCACCCGCGACAACGTGTCGATCGAGGTGGATGCGGTGGTGTACTGGCAGCTGCTGGAGCATGCCCGCGCTTATTACGCCGTGGACAACCTGCAGGCGGCGATGGTGAACCTGGTGCTCACCCAGATCCGTGCCGAGATGGGCAAGCTCGACCTCGATGAAACCTTCACCACCCGCTCCGAGGTGAATGACGTGCTGCTCAAGGAGCTCGATCAGGCCACCGATCCCTGGGGCGTGAAGGTGACTCGGGTGGAGCTGCGCGACATCAAGCCCTCCAACGGCGTGCAGCAGGCGATGGAGCAGCAGATGACCGCCGAACGGGAGAAGCGGGCGGCGGTGCTGCGCTCCGAGGGGGAGAGGGAATCCCAGGTGAATGCGGCCCGGGGCCGGGCCGAGGCTCTGGTGCTCGATGCGAAGGCCAAGCAGGAGGCCCTGCTGCTGGAAGCCGATGCCCAGGCCAAGCAGCAGCTGCTGCTGGCCCAGGCGCGGGCCGCCTCCGCCAAGGAGCTGGCGGCGGTGATTGAGGCCCATCCTGCGGCCGCTGAGGGCCTGCGGCTGCTGCTGGCCAAGGACTGGATGGCCATGGGTGAGAAGCTCGGCAGCGCTCCGGCCGGCAGCGTGCTGATGGTGGATCCGCAGAGCCCGGCCGGTCTACTGGCGGCGCTGAAGGGGCTGCAGGAGAAGGGCTGATCAGCCCCCCAGCACGCCGCGCAGCCCTTCGCTGTACAGAAGGGCGGTGCAAAGGATGGCGCCGGCCCAGCAGAGGCTGCGCAGGGGTGGGAGGTTGGCCACATAGGCGCCGATGTAGCCGAGGCGCAGGGCTGGGTGGAGCCAGGCGGCCGCCACGGCCAGGGCGGTCGGGGCGTTGCCGGTGTGGGCGGCGAAGAGGGCCAGCAGGCAGGCGGGGGCGTGGAGGCTGAAGGCCTCGAAGCTGTTTTGATGGGCCCAGTTGGCCCGTTTGCCCCAGGCCGGCAGCCGCTCAAACATCGCCCGGGGGGCCGCCAGATCGGCGGGGGTGAAATCGGCCTTGGAGCGGGCGGCGGCCAGGGGGAAGAGGCTGGCCATCACCACGGCACCGGCCAGCACCAGCGACCAGGCGAAGGGGGCCCCGGAGTGAAGGGCCGCTGCCGTTTCGCTGGCACCGCTTCCTGATGCAGCCGCCTCCACCGCCAGCGGAATCGCAGCGAGCAACTCGGAGAGGGGAAGCGGAAAGGGCATGGCTGGTGGGGGGGCTGGACCCCCTTTCTAGGTTGCGGCGGCCGGTGGGCGATCGGAGGTTCTGCGGCAAGCCGTGGATGGCCGCCCCTGAGACCGTGCCCGCCAGAGGTTTGGGCGGGCGTTCTTCCTACCCTTAACGCCATGGCAGAGCCAGATCTTGCTGGATTCAACGCTTCGACAACGTCCAGAGTGCCCTGCTGGTGATGGTGCTGGAGCGGGGCGTGCGCCTGGCGGGCGCTTAGAGCGTTAGCGATCGGAGATTCGATGCAGCGACTGAAGATTCCATACCGCTGAGCGGAACCGACTAGAAAGAATTGACTACTAGACGAACCCCTGATTCAGGCGTTGGCATTGCCGGAGACAGAAGAAGCGTTATTTTTACTGATATTAATTGCTGAGGCAATTATAATGCCGTTGCGGATGATGGTGACATCGTAATTCGATAGACCAATCGCTGAGCTGTCGCCCGTAGAGTCTGCATTGCCGGCCACGGTGGAAGCCAATACGGAGTTTGAGAGTTGCGCGATGGCGGTCACATTTCCGCTGACATTGATGGTGTCGGCTACGCCTGAAGAGCCACCAAAGATGCCGTATGCCTTGTTGTCGCTCAAGCCGATCGCATCGCCGGCGATTGAGGCGGTGCTGGTATTGAACGCACCAATGGAAGAGCAAGTTTTGATGAAGGGTGCCGCAACAATCGCTCGAAAAGGTGGCGCTGATGGGGAGGCCTTCTGGGAATGCTGGCTTGAGCCCTCAGGAGTGCTCTCCTGTCTGTTCGCCATGAACATTTAGGATTGATTTGTGCTGAATTGGCCGATTTAGGTTCTTTGGGAGATTCACTTCTCCATGTCTGGTGCAGGGCGATGGGTTGGCCAGGATCCGTGCTGCCATCTGCCGGCGCGGCGGTGCCGAGGAAGATCGTCCGGTTGGCGCGATAGGTGGAGAAGGCAAGCGGAACGCCCAGCGTCTGCAACCAGGAGTCGAATCTCAGCGATGTCGGGATCGCCAGGGACACTGTTAAGGCCAAGGTTTCCGCAAGGGCACTTTTCAGGACAGCCCGTGGATCTTCCCAGGCGACCGAATAAAGAATCCAAATTTGATTGCAATCCATGCTTGTATTCTGTGTCCATGGCTTGTAGTCATTCCGCATTCGGAGGGTCTATCCGGGCTTTTGCTGAGGCGGAGGATGTTTCTCTATTGCGCCCCCAGCGCTTTTAGCGGCTGGAAGCGATGGGGCGCGACTGGCCAGCCGCCTTCCAGAGCTGTTTCTACGGTCGCTGTGGTGCAGCCCTAAGGGCAGTCCTGGGCCGTGTTCGCCTGGTCTGGTCTGGTCTACCTTGTGATGGTTCTTGGCTGCTGCAAGGGATGACAGCTCCTTGGGCCGCGGGCGACTCTGGTCGTCGCATGGTCAATATGCTTCAGGCCAAGACCCACCTCTCGCGCCTGGTGGAGGCCATCGAAACCGGTGCGGCAAGTGAGGTGGTGATCGCCCGCAACGGCCGACCGGTGGCGCGCCTCACCGCCTTGCTCGGGCCGGAGCGGCCCCGCCGTCTGGGGGTGGCCCGCGGCCAGTTCACGGTTCCAGAGTCGATCGATGCTGCCAATCCGCTGATCGCCGAGCTGTTTGAGCAGCCCTGATGCGGCTCCTGCTCGACACCCACGCCTTCCTCTGGGCGATCAGCGATGAACCACGGCTGGGCCCCCGCAGCCGCGACCTGATCACCACCGAGGCCAGCAGCGTGCTGATCAGCCATGTGTCGCTCTTGGAGATCGCCATCAAGCACGCCCTGGCCCGAGGCGACATGCCGCTCTCGGCCGCCCAGGCGATTCCGTGGGCTCAGGAGTGCGGCTTCGAGCTCCTGCCCCATAACGCATGTGGGCTGGCGGGGGTTCACCTCACGCTCTGATTGTCGACCAGCTCCCGCATGAGGGACTCTCATTCCCCCTGGAGCGGTTGTCGGGTCCACGTCAGGTCGTTCTTGAAGTCTTTTGCGTTGCGCGTCATCACGGTGAGCCCATGCACCAGGGCGATGACGTTTCCATGCCAGGCCGCCACACCAACTCGAGCCCGCGGCGGATCAGTCGTCCGCCCTTAGCAGCTGCTCCAGAAGGCTCTCCAGGTGCCCGACCCAGGCGGCGGTGTCGTACAGGGGTGACGTGGCGCTCGATCAGGTGGCAGCGCAGGCGCTTAACACCGCCACATCAGCGACCACCGCTCCTGCCTACGCCACCGCCGCTACCAATTCCTTCGGGATCACCGATGTTGGCTGGGTCGCCAAACCGGCCTTCACGGATGCCGATGGTGATGGCGATCTCGATCTCTTCATCGGCGAGTACTTCTGCAACACCCTCTTCTTCAGGAACACTGCCAGCCACGGTGCCAGTGTGCCTCCTACGCCAGCCCCTCCATCAATCCTTACGGGAGGCCTCCAGTTGACGGCTCTCGTTCGGCCGGGCAGCAGCTCAAAGCGCACCGGTTCTTCTTGCGCTCGCCCGTGAGCCTCGGACACCTGGGCGCCAGCGCGAGGGCCAGGGTCTTGCCGGTGCCTGGAGCCCCTCAGAGCCGGGCGTAGCCAAGGCGCATAGGCTGCCGGGCAGTGGATCAGCTCTTAGCGCAATGTCTTCCTTTTCTTTCGATGTGGTGAGCGACTTCGATCGCCAGGAGCTGGTGAACACCCTCGATCAGGTGCGCCGCGACGTGGGCCAGCGCTACGACCTCAAGGACTCGGGCACCGAGATCGAGCTGGAGGAAGGCAGCCTCACGATCACCACCGCCAGCGACATGACCCTGGAGGCGGTGGTGGATGTGCTGCGTCAGAAGGCCACCAAGCGGGATCTCTCGCTCAAGATCTTCGATTTCCAGCCCGCCGAGGCGGTGGGGGGCAACAAGGTGAAGCAGGTCGTGAAGCTGCGCAAGGGGCTCAGCCAGGAACTGGCCAAGCAGCTCTCGAAAACCGTGCGCGAGGAGCTCAAGAAGGTGACCGTGGCGATCCAGGGCGACAGCCTGCGCATCACCGGCAAGAGCAAGGACGACCTCCAGCAGGCGATCCAGCTGCTCAAGGCCCAGGACGTGGAGGTGCCGCTGCAGTTCGAGAACTACCGCTGAGGGGCCCGAAAGCGATGCTTTGACAGGGGAGTGGGGTTGGGCTGGATAGTGAAAGCCGGTCTCGGCTGCCGGTGAAGGTCGATGGCTTGACCCCATCGCCTCTCGCACCAGTGACTGCGCGATGATTGGGCGGACATCGCCAACTACCCCCCACGACCGCCATGGCGTCATTGGGCTCGGAGGGTGGCCGCGGCGGCTGGCGGTTCTGGATTGACCGGGGCGGCACCTTCACCGATCTGGTGGGCCGGGCGCCGGATGGCTCCCTGGTGGTGCGCAAGGTGCTCTCGGAGCGAGGGGGAGCAGCCGTGGAGGGCGCCGCCGATGGCGCTGCTGAGGTCGCCGCAGTCCATCGGTCGGCGGGGGCCGTTGCCCCGTCAAACCAGCTTGGACCCTCACGAGAGGATGCCCTCCGCGATCCAGGTGACCCCGGCGATTGCCGCGATCCCAACGGTTTCTGTGATCCCGCCGTGGCCGCCATCCGCGAGGTGCTCGGCCTGGCGGCAGGCCAGCCCCTTCCTCAGGGCCTGGTGGAGGAGGTTCGCCTCGGTACCACTGTGGCGACCAATGCCCTGCTGGAGCGGCGGGTGGAGCCCGTGCTGCTGCTGGTGAACCGGGGCTTCGCCGATTTCGCCGCGATCGGCGACCAGCACCGCCCCGACATCTTTGCCTTGCAGGTGGAACGGCCGCCCCTGCTCCCTTACCAGGTGCTGGAAGTGCCAGGGCGCCTGGCGGCCGATGGTTCTGAACTGGAACCCTTCCACCGCGATCCTGAGCTGGAGCTCCAGTTGCGCCAGGCCCAGGCCGAGGGGCTGCGCAGCTGCGCCGTGGCCCTCCTCCACGCCGTGGCCGATCCTTCCCACGAGCTGGCGATGGGGGCCTGGCTGGAGCAGCTTGGCTTTGCTCCAGTGCTGCTCTCCCACCGGGTCGGCGGCCTGCCGCGGCTGCTGCCCCGTCTGCACACCACCCTGGTGGAGGCGGCCGTGCGGCCGATGCTGCGGGCCTATCTCGGCCAGGTTCAGCGGTCCCTGGGAGGGACCACTCGCCTGCGGGTGATGACATCCGCAGGGGTGCTGCAGCCCCCTGACCAGCTGCTGGCCAAGGACACGATCCTCTCGGGGCCGGCCGGGGGCCTGGGCGGCGCGGTGGCCGTGGCCCGTGCCGCGGGCCTGGCGGAGCACCCGATCCTCGGCTTCGACATGGGCGGAACGTCCACGGATGTGTTCCATCTGGAGCCCGCTGTGGTCAGCCCTCCGGCGCGTGATGTCGCCGGCCTGCGGAATGCTTCCTCGGGAGAGCATCCCGGCCTCGCCGGCATCGAGCTCAACCCCGAAACCGCCGTGGCCGGTCTGCGCCTGCAGGCTCCCACCCTGCCGATCCACACCGTGGCGGCCGGTGGGGGATCGGTGGTGCGGCTGGAGGGCGGCCGGTTACAGGTGGGCCCCGAGTCGGCCGGGGCGTTTCCGGGGCCGGCCTGCTACCGCCGCGGCGGGCCGCTCACCATCACCGACGCCAACCTGCTGCTGGGGCGCTTACCGGAGGGGGCCCTGCCGCCGGTGTTCGGGCCCGATGGGGATCAGCCCCCCGACGCCGCCATCGTGCGGCGCGTCTTTGAGGCGTTGGCTGCTGATTTGGTTCAGGGGCCTGCCGTCCCATCGGCGGCGGCGGCGGCAACGGACTCTGCCGGCCTGTTTGTGAATCAGACGGAGCTGGATGGATCGGGGGACTCGATCGACCCGGCGGTGGGCCTGGCGGGCGGAGCGGGCGACCAGCGCAGGGTGGTGTCCCAGCCCCCTGCGCTGGTCGAAGGGCCTGGGGCGAGGGGCATCATCAGGGCGGAGCCAAGGACGTTTTCTGGGCCGGAGCCGGTGGCTCTCGCTGGGGCACCCGTTCTCCTTACCCCAGAGGCCCTTGCCCATGGAGCCCGCAGCATCGCCCTGGAGCGGATGGCGGATGCGATCCGGCGGATCTCGATCCAGCGCGGCCACGACATCCGCGCCGCGGTGCTGGTGAGCTACGGCGGCGCCGGCGGCCAGCACGCCTGTGCCCTGGCCGAGCGGCTCGGCGTGGGGCGGGTGTTGCTCCATCCCCTGGCCGGCGTGCTCTCGGCCTATGGCATCGGGCTCTCGCGCCAGGAGGCGCTGCGCAGCGCGGCGGTGCAGCGGCCCCTGGAACCGGCTCTCCTCGGGGAGCTTCGCAGCCGACTCGATGTCCTGCTGGCCGAGGCGAGTCAGGCCCTGCAGGAGGCTGGAGACCTTCCTGGCGATCCCACCGCGGCGCGGCTGAGCCTGGAGCTGCGGCCCGCGGGCGGCGAGCGGGGCCTGGAGGTGCCCTGGGATGCCGCCGATACCATCGACGATCTGCGCACCGTCTTTGAGGCGCGCCATCGCCAGTGTTTCGGCTACGTGGTGGAGGGAGAGGCCCTGGTGGTGGAGCGGCTGCAGGTGTTGCTGCCGGCTGGCGGTGCAGGAGCGGATGGCTTCGGTTCGGGGGGGGCACCAGCCCTGCCGCAGGAGTGGGCTGGCGATGCCCCAACCCGTGGGGAGGTTGAGGCCGTGGCCGCGCGCCCATCCTTTGCCGGCGGCCAGGCTCGTGCGGTGGATCTCCTCCATGGCGCCGTGGACAGCGGTGCCGCACAGGAGCCCTCCCGCTGGGTATCCCTCTGTCTCCCGGTTGTTGATGCCGGCCAGGGCTCGGCAGTTGCTCTGACCTGGCGTGAGGTGCCCTGCTGGCGGAGGGACGAGCTGCGTGGGGGCCAGAGGCTGGTGGGTCCCGCTGTGGTGCTGGAGGCCACGGGTACCACCGTGCTGGAGTCTGGCTGGGGCGGCCGGCTGCTGCCCGATGGGGCCCTGCTGCTGGAGCCACTGGCCCAGGGGGCACCTGGGGGCGGCCAGGGGGCTGCGCTTCAGGGATCGAGGCAAGCCAGCGCCCACTGCGAGGCTGAAGGAAGCGGCCGGGATTCTGTCTTCGCTGGTGCAGCTGTTGGGGCTGCCGACGCCACGCCTGGTGGCACCGGAAGGCTGCTTGCCGGCTCAGATTCCCTGGACTCCAGCGCCGATTCCGGGAGCGACCTTTCGGCAGGCCGGGCTGGCCAGCGCACCCCCCCCGCGCAGCCCATCGCCAGCGATCCGGTGCGGCTGGAGCTCTACAACCACCGTTTCTCGGCCATCGCCGAGCAGATGGGCGTACGGCTGCAGCAGAGCAGCCGTTCGGTGAACATCCGGGAGCGGCTTGATTTTTCCTGCGCCCTTTTTGATGGAGCTGGTCAGTTGGTGGCCAATGCGCCCCATATCCCTGTGCACCTCGGCTCGATGGGCGAGAGCGTGGCGGCCTTGCTGGACGCGATCGCGCGGGGTGAACGGTCGCCCCTGCAGCCTGGCGACGCCATCGCCTCGAACGATCCCTACAGCGGCGGCACCCATCTGCCCGACATCACCGTGATTTCGCCGGTGTTCGCGCCCGGAGTGGGGAGGGATGGGGGCGGCGCCGAAGCCGCCGATGGCGAAGGGCCTGGCGGCCCTGGTTCGGTGGAAAGGGTTTTCGGCCTGGAGGAAGCTGAATCAGGTTCGGGCGGCGCAGGCTCGCCTCTCACCCCGATCCCCCTGTTTTATGTGGCCTGCCGGGGCCACCACGCCGATGTGGGGGGCATCACGCCCGGTTCGATGCCGCCCTTCAGCTGCTCGATCCTCGAGGAGGGCCTGCGGCTCGACAACGTTCCTCTGGTTCAAGACGGCCGTTTCGAGGTCGGGGCCTGGCGGCAACGCCTAGCTGCCGGGGAGTTTCCGGTGCGGGATCCGGTGCGGCTGCTGGCCGATCTGCAGGCCCAGGTGGCTGCTAACCGACTTGGGGAGGCCGAGCTCCATCGCCTTATGACCCAGCAGGGAGTGGGTGATGTCGTGGCCGCCATGGGGGATGTGCAGCGCAACGCCGCCGGGGCGGTGCGGTCGGTGATCGATCGGCTCCGGCCCGGTCGCCATGCCGTGGAGCTCGACGACGGTTCCCGCATCGTGGTGGCTGTTGATCCCGACCACGGACGGCGGAGGGTGCGGGTGGATTTCAGCGGTACCTCCCCGCAGCAGGGCGGCAACCTCAATGCGCCGCTGGCGATCACCAAGGCGGTTGTTCTTTACGTGTTTCGGGTGCTGGTGGCCCGGCCAATCCCGCTCAATGCCGGCTGCTTCGCGCCGATCGACCTGGTGGTCCCGCCTGGCTGTCTGCTGCACCCCAGCTTTCCGGCGGCAGTGGTGGGCGGCAATGTGGAGACCTCCCAGGCCGTGGCCAATGCCCTGTTCGGCGCTCTGGGGGTGCTGGCAGCGAGCCAGGGCACGATGAACAACCTCAGCTTCGGCAACGACTGCTGCCAGTACTACGAAACAGTGGCCGGCGGCAGCGGCGCTGGCGTGCTCCCCGATGGAACCGGTTTCGCCGGCTGTGAGGCCGTGCAGAGCCACATGACCAATTCACGCCTCACCGACCCGGAGATCCTCGAGGCCCGTTTTCCGGTACGGCTGGAGCGCTTCTCCCGGCGCCGCGGCAGCGGTGGGACCGGGCGCTGGCGGGGGGGTGATGGGGTGGTGCGGCAGCTGCGGGCGCTGGAGCCGATCACCCTGGCGATCCTCTCGGGTTCGCGCCGGGTGCCGCCCTTCGGCCTGGCCGGTGGCGGCGATGGCCATTGTGGTCGCAATGCGCTGCTGCGGGCCGATGGGCGCGTGGAGGAGCTCGGCGGTTCGGCCCAGGTGGTGATGGAGCCCGGCGATGGCTTTGTGCTGGAGACTCCCGGGGGTGGGGGCTGGGGGCTGGATCCCGCGCCTGCGGATCCCGCCGGCGCCATGGCGTCCCCCTTGCAGCCAACCTCGCCGGAAGCAGGAGAGAAGCCTTGAGTCGGCTTCTTGTCTCCCCCCTGGTGCCGCTGCGGCTGGCGGGCGTTCTGTTGATCGCCACTCCGCTTCATGCGGCCCCCACGTATGCCGATCCGCGTCCTACGGCTCCACCGCAGACCGCCGTGACCTTGCCGATGGCGGACGCCGGGTGGACCGTTCCGACCCCAGCACCGGCCCCCAACGACCTCCAGGAGGCCGGCCAGCGCTTTCAGCCCCGCTGGTCGGCGCGGGGGATGGTGGCCAGCCAGGAGGGGCGGGCTTCGGCGGTCGGGGCGGCGATCCTGCGGCAGGGCGGCAATGCGGTGGATGGGGCGGTGGCCACGGCCTTCGCCCTGGCGGTGACCCTGCCCCAGGCCGGCAATCTGGGGGGTGGGGGCTTTCTGTTGCTGTGGTTGCCGGGTGAGTCTCCGGCACTCGGTAGGGGCTGTGTGGGTGGGGCGCGCCCCGTCGGCCGAGCGGGACCGCCCTCCGGCGATAGCCGCGAACTCCGGCTGGGGACTGGCACCGCCGTGGCCGTGAACTTCCGCGAGACCGCCCCCGCCGCCGCCTGGACCGATCTGTTCCTGCGGGCTGATGGCAGCGTCGACCGGCAGCGGGCCACCCGCAGCCTCGCGAGCACGGCGGTGCCTGGCAGCGTGGCGGGATTGCTGCTGGCCCAGCGCTGCTACGGCCGCCTACCGCTCCAGGTGGTGATGGCGCCGGCGATCGCCCTGGCCGAGCGGGGTGTGCCGGTGGACCGGGAACTGGCCGATTCCCTCGCCGCCGCCCTGCCCCTGCTGGCGGCCGATCCCACCTCCCGGGCGTTGTACCTGAGGCCGGCGGGGGGGATCGCCAGGTCGTTCGCGACTCCTGGGGCGCCTGGCCGATTCCCGCGCCCTGCATCGGTTGCGGCTGCCGGCGCTGTCCACGCTCCGGCTCCTTCTGCCGCCACTGGAGTTCCCTTCCCACAGCAGTCAGCCGCCACCCCTGAGCCTCTCGGCCCCAGGGCCGCCCTGCCAGCTTTGCGGGCCCTGCAGCCGGGCGAAATCCTGCACCAGCCCGCGCTCGCTGCAACCCTGCGCCGCATCGCTCGCCAGGGGGAAGCCGGGTTCTACCGGGGGCCGGTGGCCGCCGCCCTGGTGAACCTGATGCGCCAGCGGGGCGGTCTGATCCGAAGCTCCGACCTCTCTGCCTACCGGGCCGAACTGGTGCGTCCTTTGGCCGGCCGCTTTGCGAATCATCCGTTGCTCTCGATGCCGCCCCCCGGCGGCGGCCTCACCCTGCTGCAGCTGCTGGGGCTTCTCGATCCCGCCGATCTGGCCGTCAGCGGCGCCGGCAGTGCCGCCAGCCTGCACCGGCTCACCGAGGCGATGAACCTCGCCTACCGCGATCGCAACACCTGGCTCGGCGATCCGGCCTCGATGGCGAGCCCGCCGTCCGATCTGCTCGATCCCACCTATCTCGATCAGCTGCGCCAGAGCATCGACCCCCGCCGTCATCGCCCGGCCGCGGCGATCGCTGCCCCGCCGCCGCCGCGGCGCGAAAGCGTGAACACCACCCATCTTTCCGTGGCCGACCGCCACGGCGGCCTGGTGGCCCTCACCACCACCCTCAACTTCGCCTACGGCAACGGGGTGACCGTGCCGGGCGCCGGCTTCTTGCTCAACAACGAGATGGACGACTTCACCGCTGCCCCGGGCCTCCCCAACAGCTTCGGCCTGGTGCAGGGGGAGGCCAATGCGATCAAGCCCGGCCGGCGACCGCTCAGCTCCATGGCTCCCACCCTGGTGTTTCGCCCCGATGGCACACCCTGGCTAGTTACCGGGAGCCCGGGCGGTAGCCGCATCATCACCACCGTGGCCCAGGTGCTGCTGCAGCGAATGGTGTGGGGCGCCAACCTGGCCACCGCCGTGGCGGCGCCCCGTATCCACAGCCAGCTCTGGCCGGATCGGCTGTCGCTGGAGGAGGGCTTCTCCCCCGACACCCGCTCGCTGCTGGAGGGGATGGGCCATCGCCTCCACCCCAGTGCGGCGATGGGGGCGGCCAACAGCGTCGAGGTGCTCGCGCCGTTGGGCAGCGGCAGTCTTGGGGCGGTGGATCCGCGCCGGGGCCGCACGCATGCGGTGGGGGAGTGACGGACTTGGGCCTGAGTTGCCCGGTTCAGTCTTAGCCGGCCTTGGTCTGCTGCACTCCCTGCCCCTGCCTGTTCTGGCGCAGCCGCTGCCGCAGGCGGCGGCTCCAGCCCAGGGCCGCGAGTCCACCCAGGAGCGGCATCGGCGCTGGCACCGGGTCGCGGGCGACGCCGTAGAGCTGCTGGGCGAGGATTTGGTGGGTGCGGGTGGTGGGATGCAAGGCGTCCCAGAAGAGATAAGTGGAAGGATCGCTGCACACGCCCAGATTGGTAAGGCAGGGCTGGGTCACGTTGGTGAACCCGGAGCCGCCTGGGTTGGCGATCAGGCTGTTGAGCGCATCGTCGAGCTGGAACAGCTCGATATCGAGCTGTGGTTTGGCGCTGGCGAGCGTGTTGAGCTCGTTTTCAAGGGCTGTGTTGAAGCCATTGCTCAAGAGGGTCATCAGCGTCTGATTGGTCGTACCGCGGAAGGCCGGTGTTGATCCAAGATCTGGCGAGTTGACCACGAGAAAGTTGTGGGCCCCGGCGTCAGCCAGCGTGTTGATCGAGGCGATCAGGTTGTTGACCGCCAGGGTGGGAACAGCGAAGAGATTTGTGGTCGTTGGATCCGCGCCTGCGCTGGTGCCAGCACTAGCGCAACTACCGGTCGAAAGGTTTAAGGTATTCAGGCAATAAAAGACATCGTTCGGAAACAACCAGAGCAGAAACAGCGAGGTTTCTGCATCGAAGCTGGGATTCGCGGTTGTGAAATGATTCAGTTGCCAGGCGTTGCCTTTATCGATGAAGTAACTATTCAGCGGCGATCCAGGCACGCTGGCAACCTCAAGGTTGTTCTTCTTTCCCGTGGTGGCGCCAATGATGGCGTAATTCGTGCCACCGCTAGGGCTAAGCGAAGGTTTGAAACTGTTATCGCCCGGGTTGAACATCTTCCAGAGATATTCCACCGCCACCGGGCCGTTGCTGGCGCGGTTCCCCACGTAAGGAGCTGGTGTGAAGAATCCTCCGGTCAGCACACCAGCGTTGCCGCTGTCGGAGAGGCTGTCACCAAAAACGAAGAGGTTGCTGAGCGAAGGAACCCCGGCCCGGGCTGCCGTTATGGGTAGGGCGGTCGAGAGCAGGGCGGCCAAAGAGGCGGCCTTGAGCAGGCGACTGCCGCTACCGCGTCGCTGTGGCAGCCTGGCTGTTGCGTTGGCTCTGGCGCTATGGATAAGGAGCTTGAACATCGGTGATCAAACAGCAAACGTAAATAGGGTAAGTGGTTCAGATTCATTGTTCAAGCTGAGGTGGCCATGCCCATAGAGTTGGCGTGGCGCGGGTCGGTCCCTCCCTGCGGACCTGCCCTAGGGACGCGGGCGGCCATCGGGGCTCCAGCGGCAGGGGGCATCGATGGCGATGACGCGGGCCCCGATCACCTCGCGGCACCAGTGGCCGATCTCCTCGGCGTCAGGGCTTGCGAACTGGCCGGCGTAGCGGCCCTCCCGCAGGGCCACTGCATGGAAGCCCTTGCGGCGGCCTCCCACATCGATGCCCACCACCGTGAGTGTGTCGGTTCCCCCCAATCTGGCCAGCCTCGCTTCAGGCCGGGGTGGTTCCCACAGGCGCCGGCGCCGTGAGCAGGTTCAGCGCCGAAAAGGCCAGGCCGATCCCGAACATGGTGCCGATCGCCCAGGTGCCGCTGAGGGGCCATTCGGTGATCAGCAGCCCGCCGAGCACCGCCGTCACGATGCCATCGGCGAGCACCAGCCAGCGGGCTGGCCCACCGCCGGCCGCGGCAGCCGCCAGCTCCATCACCCCCTCGATCGCCAGCAGGAAGCCGAGGAAGAGGGTGAGACTCAGGGCGCTCTGGATCGGGAAGGCCAGCAGGCTCACGCCTCCCAGCAGGTAGAGCAGGCCCGAGAGGCCGCGGAAGATCTTGCCGCGGTTGTCGGCCGCTCCGGTGAGCCGCAGCAGCTGCGACACCCCGGCAGCGATCGCCACGCCCCCCAGGGCGATGGTGAGCAGCGTGGACGACACGAAGGGCAGGGCGATGGCCAGCAGCGCGGCCAGTAGCAGCAGCGCGGCGGTGATCCAGCGGAGGGTGGGGGAAGCCGGCGCAGACACGGGAACAGGGATTGAGTGGACCCTTACCGTGGCTCTTGCGATGGCTCCAGGCGTGGGATCACCCAGAGGGCTGTAGCAATCCATTACAAGCTGGAGACGCCTGCGACTTCTACGCCCTGCTCACCGGGTCCCATCGTTCTGTTCGGCTACGCCGTTGAGCTGATCCTGATTGGGCTGCCTGATGTGCTGGAAGTGGTCGTCGAGCTTGGGCACGCCGATGAGAGCGGTGCCATCTGCATCGAGCCCAGGAGGTCGTGTGTTCAGAGGCTGTGTCGTCAAAGACCATGCAGCAAGGCCATCTCGCTGGCGGCGCGGAACACCAGCCCATGCCGTTCCACCAGGGGATTGAGGTCGTCGTAGCCGCCGCCGATCACGGTGGCCACAGGGATGCGCCGGCGTAGGCAGGCTTCGAGCACCAGCCGGTCGCGTTGGAGCAGGCCGATGTCGCTGAGGCAGAGCCGTCCGAGCCGGTCGCTGCGGTGGGGGTCAACGCCGGCGTTGTAGAGCACCAGATCGGGCTGCACCTGCTCGAGCAGATCGGGGAGCACGGCACCGATGGCGCCCAGATAGGCGTGATCCTCGAGGCCATCGGCGAGGGGGAGATCGAGATCGCTGGCCTGTTTGCGCAAGGGGAAGTTGGAGGCGGCGTGGGCGGAGAAGGTGAACACGCGCGGATCGCTCGCGAAGATCGACGCGGTGCCGTCGCCCTGGTGCACGTCGAGGTCGACCACCAGCAGCTGGCGGACCAGGCCCTCGGCCAGCAGCACCCGGGCGGAGATCGCCACATCGTTGAAGATGCAGAAGCCGCTGCCGTAGTCGGGAAAGGCGTGGTGGGTGCCGCCGGCCAGGTGGCAAGCCAGACCATGCTCCAGGGCCAGGCGGGCGGTGAGCACGGTGCCGCCCACCGCCAGCCAGCTGCGCCGCACCAGGGGCGTGGTGGCTGGCAGGCCGATGCGGCGTTCCGCCGCTGGTCCGAGTTCGCCGCGGGCAAAGGCCTGGTGATAAGGGCGCGTGTGCACCAGCTCCAGCCAGCGGCGCGGCACCGGCAGGGGCTGGTGCAGCTGCTCCGGCCGCAGCAGGTCCTGCCGGCTGAGGTGCTCCGCCAGTAGCCGGAACTTCGCCATCGGAAAACGATGGCTGCTGGGCAGCGGCGCCGAATAGGCCGGGTGGTAGACGAGCGGTGGGCGCACGGCTCGAGGCTAGGGCGGCTGTGTTCTGTTCCGGGTTGATGGGCCCGATGCGTTGGAGTCGCCCGGCGATCGCTGGCAGGTCTGGGGTTGAAACGGGTGTTCAGGCGCCATGGCCCCACAAGCCATCGGCGACAACGATCACTGAGCAACCCGGCATGGTTCCTGGGCCATGGCGGTTCGATCTGGTCCGGGCTCTGGCAGGCAACCGCGAGCCATGCCGCAGGGGCGTGAAGGAGGCTCCGGCGCTGACCGCTAACGGGCTGGCGCCAGCGGTCAGTCGTTGGGGCGTGCTGTTGCGGGAAGTGGTGCGGCGGGTCAGCGCATCGTGAAGTGGTGCGGCGGGGACTGGGCCGGCTGTGGGGCGGTGCGCCGAAGGGGAGTTGCGTTTTTTGCGGGTTGGTTTGCGCTGATCTTCTATTCCGGTCTGAGGTGGGCGTCGGATTTGGAAAAGAAGCTGAAGAGTCTGGCTTTGGCAATGGTTCCTCTCACTTCTTCTTTCCTCGCTCTGGCGGCGTATTCCGGGTGCGAAGCGGCGATGGTTCGGGCCGATTGCCCTGTTTAGGTTGCTTTCCAGCCTGCAACTGTCGCGTCCTCGATGCTTCGTCACCTTCCTGCCCTGCCCCTGGTGATGGGCCTGGGCCTGGCCCCGATCAGCGTCATTGCCGCGCCCGGGGCAGCGGTCTCAGTGCCCGCCGGCCGCGCCTCAGCAGCGGCCCCGGCTGCCTCCGCCAGCCCCTCCTCCAGCAGCGTGACCACCCGCCTGGGCAGCCTGCAGCTGGAGAACGGCTACCCCACCGCCGCCACCGCTCAGAAGCTCTACGACGAACTCGACCTGCAGCGGGCCACCCAGGCCTACCTCTGGGCCCTGCCGGCGGTGGGCTTCAAGGCCCTCTACGACGCCCAGGCCAAAACGATGGGCGTGCGCAACGGCGACGTGCTGCTCTATCGCACCCTGCAGGACAAGGCGGGGATGCTCACCCCCAACATCACCACCCTCTACGCCTTCAGCTTCTGGGACCTGGCCGCCCAGGGGCCCCTGGTGGTGGAGGTGCCGGCCGGGCTCACCGCCGGCGGCGTGCTCGACATCTGGCAGCAGCCGATCACCGACCTTGGCCAGACCGGCCCCGACAAGGGCGCCGGCGGCAAGTATCTGATCCTTCCCCCCGGCGGGCCCGAGGTGGTGGCGCCCGGCTACCGCATCTTCCGTTCTCCCAGCAACCAGGTGTGGTTCGGCACCCGCGGCCTGTCGCCAGACAAGGCCGTGGCCGAGGCCACCGTGCGGCAGCACCGCGTGTATGGCTGGAACCAGCGGGCCAATCCGCCGGCCACCGGGTACAGCGAAGTGGGCGGTCGCCCCTGGCAATCGGCCCAGCCCACCAACCTCAACTACTGGCGCTTGCTCAGTGAGCTCTATGCCAATGAGCCCGTCGTCCCCCGCGACCGCATCATGTTCGGGATGCTGTCGCCCCTGGGCATAGCGCCGGGCCAGGCCTTCAACCCCGATGCCCGCCAGGCCCGCATCCTCGGTGATGCGGCCCAGCTGGGCGACCTGATGGCCCGCACCATCGCCTACGACAAGCGCACCCCCGGAGCCACCGTGTACCCGGGCAAGCACTGGGAGTACGCAGTGCTCTTCGATCTGGATCAGGAATCGCCCGACAAACGCCGCGTGCAGTTCGACGAGCGCAGTTCCTGGTTCTACGAGGCGATCGCCATGTCGGTGGGGATGCAGGGCCGGGTCGTGGGCTTTGGCCAAGTCTACCTGGAGGCCTCCAAGGACGCCCGCGGCCAGTGGCTGGATGGTGGCCGCATCTATCGGATGCGGGTTCCGGCTGGCGCGCCGGTGAAGCAGTTCTGGTCGATCACCCTCTACGACAACCTCAGCCGCGGGCCGGTGATCACACCCCAGGGCGCCGCCGACCTCAGCTCCCGTAAACCGGATCTGGCGACCAATGCCGATGGCTCGGTGGATGTGTTCTTCGGGCCGGTGAAGCCCGCCGGCGCCACCAACTGGATCCAGACGATCCCGGGCAAGGGCTGGTTCGCCTACTTCCGCTTCTATGCCCCCACCGAGGCCTACTTCGCCAAGAGCTGGCAGCTCAACGACATCGAGCCGCTGGCGACGCCGCTGCGCTGAACCAACGGCCTCGACGGCGGCACAGGGGGCTTTGCCCGCCGCGCCAAGCCCCAGTCCGCCCAGCCGGACCATCTCCTCACCCCTCCTCGATTCCGCCATGGCCTTCGCACGCTTCAACCCCAGCTCTGGGCGCCACCGGCGTCAGGTGCGCTCCGTGCGCCTGCTGGCGGTGCTGGTGGGGGGCGGCCTGCCACTGATGGCCCCGGGCCTGATCGCTCCGGCCCTGGCGGCTCCATCGGCGGCTTCCGTCCAGCCGCTGCTGCCGCCGGCCATCCCCGCGGTGGC
>Ga0209401_1000865_pt1 | contig 20420 bp, 39 predicted proteins | sample M_140807_MF_Meta_FD_187318 | JGI IMG/M metagenome (GOLD analysis project Ga0209401, IMG submission 187318) | Freshwater microbial communities from Lake Montjoie, Canada to study carbon cycling - M_140807_MF_MetaG (SPAdes) (version 2) | ecosystem: Environmental > Aquatic > Freshwater > Lake... | reverse complement strand
CCACAAATATCTACCAACCCTACCTACCCCCTCCCCCCCCATACATCCCACAACCTAGGGTTTACCCTCATGTCTTTTTATACAGTACTGTCCAGGCATACAGATCAGGGTTTTCCATACTGTTTATTTAACCAGGTCTAAATGCGAATGATTCTCATTTGCAATGGGTAAGAGAGTGATGCACCTTTTTAGGGTGACTTGATATAAATGCGAACTATTCTTGTTTACTGTTCCCTTAGTGTTTCCCTTACCTTATCTCCTAATGATTCATCTGAGTTGGGGTTGTTAGTTGTTGCCGAGATTATTCCTAACGAACTCAACTCCATCGAAGGTCTGAACCCTTCATTGTGGGCGTGTTGATATAAAGAAAGCACGTTCTCGAATCCCCTGGAAATATTCCCTTCACCCGCTGCCAGGAGGATCATCCTTTGAGGGTCTGACAGTATTCTGAGAAAGTTCACAGTGTTGGGGCTAGGTGGTCTTGCCATTGTCTAAACCTTGAAAATAAATGAATTTAAATAATTTTAGCATCTTAGGGTAAACACCTATGTTTTTTTTCTTTTTTGTCGTTACTCTACTTGTACCGACCTAGCGGAACTAGGGACTCAATAGGTGTCAATATGAACAAAGAAACCGCTATTGCTTACGCTATCGAAAAGGTCAAAGCCTTTAGGGATTCCCTCGATGGCATTGAAATATGGGAAATGCCAAATGGGGTGTTTGATGTTATCCACACAATGAATAGTAATGGTAGAGACCACGCTATTTCCAATGGTGGCAAAAAGATTCAAACCATTAGGAGCAAACCATGAACGATGACCATAAAGACATTCTTTGTGCTATCGGAGTGGGATTGTGCCTCTGTATCGGTTTGCTTGCTTATTTCGACGTTTTAACCAAATAATCTTTTTTTCTTTAACAGGTGTAAATATGAAAATAACTCAACAAGCTAAAGCACTCGCTGAGAAAACCTCAGACGCTTACTCCTCAGATCGTTTCAGAAATTGGGCTAGCGTAATCCAAGCTCTTTTAAATCTTGGCTACTCAGAGATTGAAACTGAGGCAATTGTTCGCTCTAAATGGACTCGTTGGGCTTGCGACCATGACACAAGTTATGGTGGCAAATATGGTCGACACACCTCAACCGCAATGCTTCGCTTCATGAAAGATACGCCTCAATCTGAGGTCAATGCATTGGTTCGTGAAACTTTTGGAGCTTTAGCATGAACAAAACAAACTACACAATGACAAAAAAGGCTTTTGAGCATCTCCTCTGTGGGCTTGTTGATGTGAAAGAGCTTAGTGTTTGCCCATATAAAGAGGAAACCGACCGATCCTCTGAATATCCTACTTTTACAACAGTAAACCTCTATTACCTCAAAGGCAGACACGTTGCCTCTTGGCATCATGGCAAAGCATGGATTTTCAATGAAATTTTAGAAACAACCAAGGAACTAGCATGAGCGATAAAACTTACAACGGATGGTCAAATTACGCCACATGGCGCATCAATCTAGAGGTTTTCGATGGCATTGATGTTGGGGAGTTTGATGGTGTTGATGATGCAGAACCTGATATTTACAACATTTCATTTCAACTAAAAGACTACGCAGAAGAGTGCATCTTTTCAGGTCATAACGCAAACGCTCCTCTGTATTGCAACCTCATTGAGGACTACGCTCGGGCTTTTCTGTCAGATGTTAATTGGTACGAAATAGCTCAACACATGGTCAATGACTACATTTTGGAGAATCAAGAATGACTGTATACACAAAACAACAAATTCAAGACCTTTCAGAGAATGCTTTACACGAGGCTTGTCGCTATATTCAAGACGCTCTTGGGGTTAAAACGGGGGACGTTGGGGGCATATTCTTTAGCGGTGAAGCTCAAGACATAATCGAATCAATATTGCAAGACTATATTAAAACTGAAATTCAATTCAAGGATTTAGAATGAAAAAGATTATATATTTAAGGGATTATCTTGCTGATTTATATCTCGATTGGGTTAATAACTTTTTAACTATTGAGGTATTCGCAGAATATTATGGTTTAGATGATGATGATGCTAAAGCCTTGCTTGAAATAGCAAAGAAAAGCCATGAACAACGAGTTGACTTTTTAAAAGATATTGAAGAGGTGGAAGCATGAGCCAAATTGAAGCCCTCACACAATGCTTAATTCTTGCCTTAATAGCACCCAATGACCAAAAAGCGGAGCAAGCTTCAGAACTTGCCGAGCAAATAGCCTTTGGCTTATCAGTAGATCAGGTTGAGCATTGCAAAAAAGAAGCTCTTGAGTTGGCGGGCTTTGAATGATATATGCTTGCATTGCCCTCATTCTGCGAATATTAAGCGGTAAACGCTAACCTCAAGCCCACTTCGGTGGGTTTTTTCTTGTCTAAAATTTAAGGCTCTATGGGTCTTTTCTTGTTTTTGGCATCTAAGTATGCACCCATGCTGGAAAACCGCTTAAAACTCGTTTAAATCAGTTCTAGATGGCTTTTCGCTCATTAAAAGCCTGATCGTTTCTCCTAACGCTGACAATTCATCCATTTTGTACACGTTCCAAAGCCTGCGCTGCCCATGTATGCCATTTAAACTTCCACGATGGCAATCTGCACAAAGTGGCATTGATGTGAACCATTGACCCTGATTTATTTCGTGGCATTCGCTTGGTGGGCTTGCCTGGCAAATTATGCACGACATTAGTTTGATTTTGGCAATGTGCAACCTTTCCCCTGCGTTGGGTTTGGCTTTGTTTTTTGATTGCATTATTGGGTTGCCTTGATTTCCATGCGGGCTGAATATTGGTTTGTTCTCCACACCTCAATGCGGGCTTCCGCTGCCCTCATTAAAAACCGATATTCCTCCTCAAGAGTGACGGCCTCTCTAATGCCCTCCAATATTTCAACATAATCATGGTGTGCATAGGCGTAAACCTCTTGTTTGCCCAAAACCTCTGTTCCTGCTTGACTCATTAGTTGGGCTTTTCTGCTTTTCCTGAATTCCTCAAGATACATTCGGTCGGCTTTGGCTTTGGCATATAGCGGTGCGGTATCGATTAGGTATTGAATGGCTTTGGTAGGTTCGTTCATGTCATCTCCGATAATAATGCTCAAAAGGTTTCCAGTTTGGGTCTCGCCATCCATCTGAATCAATATCTTCCTCATATTCACTGAATTCACTTGGTGCATCTCTTACTTCTGTATCAATTAACCTTATGTAACTGCCCGTTGATGCGTTTTTAATCTCAACTGAATAAGGATCGCAGTATTCATCTATTGCAAAATACAACTCGTCTTTATTTTCTACACAAGCAAAACCAATCCAACCATTTGGTTTGCCTTCGTGAATTACTCTAAAATAATATGCTGGCATTATTAACTCCTATTTATGGCTGATAATCCTCTTCTTGACCCTTGGTTTGCTTGTGGTGCTGAAAACGCATTGCCGCCTCCATCTCTAACTCTTTGAATTGTTCATCAGATAAAAGCCCTATGACGTTGCGACCCTCAAACCAAACTTCTTCGATGTTCTCGTTATAGCTTGAGTCGTCATCGTATTCATAGCGGTAAACAATCGTTACCACCTCGCTGCCCGCACCTGTTGTTGTGTCAAATTCGTACTTAGATTCCATAATTTACTCCTGTTAAAAATTAAATATTACTTAATTGCTTGCGTAATACCATAGGGATTTACCCTAACGTCTGAATCATTCTTAAAGCGGCTTCAGGATTGTCAATCCTGCACAATGTGCTTCCCGACCAATTCTCAAAAAAGTCTGTTTGTAGCTTGGTAAACTTCTTTTTGTTGTCTGTTTTAATCTCTACCAAAAAAGTATGGTTTTTATACCCTACCAATAAATCAACAGGCAGACCAATAATCCAAACATAAGCACCTGCGGATCGCAAGGCAGAAACTATTTGGTCTTGGTTGGCATCTACCCTAGCGGCATATCTCATTTTAAGATTCTCCATGCGGTAGCTGCACACAAGGGGACTTGTCCATTACCAATGGCTTTAAGTCTGTCCACCCGATCCACCATCCCATCAGCCACTCTGTCCACAGGGGGTTCAATTTCCCACCATTGTGAATTCCCGATACTTGCTCTCCAAGATTCCCCTTGCCTCTGTCCCTCAAGGCATGGCGTGAATCCTGTGCTTTTGGTGTTCCCCATCTTGTTGGATTGTGTCTGACCGCAGTCACTAAAGTAATTTGTGCTTTTTTGGTCATTAAATGTTCCATGCTCCGAGGCCCCCTGCGACCATCCCACGCATTCGGTGTAGGCCAATTTTCCATGTTGCTCACTTGATTCCGCAGATTCGCAGGTTTGCTCCTGCCTGGACGGGCTTGAGTTGCTTCTTTGTGTAGGGCTTGAGCTGATTTTGGGGGCAATTTGTCCATCGTTGTTGGAGTTGCCCATTTGTTCTCCACGAATCCATATCCTGTCCCTTTTATGGTTTGCTCCAATGTCGTTTGCTCCCAACACTCCCCATTTCGCATTAAACCCCATTGAGGCCAAGTCTCCGAGAACTCGTCCAAGTCCCCTAGAAGTGAGCATTGGTGAGTTCTCCACAAAGACAAATCGGGGTCGTACCTCGTGAATGATCCTCGCCATTTCTCGCCACATTCCTGACCTCTCTCCTTCAAGTCCATCTCCGTTTCCTGCGATTGAGATGTCTTGGCATGGAAAGCCGCCAGATATGACATCAACAATTCCTCGCCACGGCTCTCCTCTAAAGGTTTGAACATCATCCCAAATCGGGAAAGGCGGGAGAAAGCCGTCATTTTGTCGGGCGGCAAGTACGCAAGCTGCGTATGGCTCCCACTCGACTGCACACACTGTTCTCCATCCAAGGAGGTGTCCTCCAAGAATGCCTCCACCAGCACCTGCGAATAAAGCCAACTCATTCAATTTGTCCTTCTTTCATTTGACGCATATAAAACCTGACCCGATCCCTCGCTCCTGAACCATAGATTCTCTCGCAACGCTCAAGCCTGGCACGAACAAAATCGTTATCTCTTTTTGATTGCCAAGTTCGGTATATTTCCCTTGCTTCGGCTTTCTCCAAAATAACTCTGTCTCCTGCATTGGATATTGTTTTCCTGCTGTACGCCATAGGGGTTTACTCTAGGTCACCAGTAAGCTCTAAGGCTTGGTTTATCAGGTGTATCGGAAATGGTACGCCTTCACGCACTTTGTCTAACAACTGCATTGCTTGGTAGTGGCTCATGCACTTTTCCTTATTTGAGCCATCTTAGCTAACACTTCAAGCGGAATAGGGGCGGCTTTTTTCGCATCTTCTTCAATCTTCAGCAAAGCAGGGTCAGGCTCATTTGATGGCGCAACAGTGAGCCTTCCAATGTCATAGGGATTTGGTTTAACAGCTTTGGTGTTGCGTACCCAGTTTCTCCATGTTGCATCCCAATCCAACTTGACACCTTTTTGACCCGCTTGGGCAACCCAATAATCTTTGAACTGTTCAGCAACCTGTCGAACATCTAGGTCTGGTCTTTCCTGAGTAGCCCAATCTCCCATTGATTTACTGAGAAACCAATCTTGGGCGAGGCGTGAGCCACGCTTGTTCTCTTTAATTGGTTTATGGTTAGTGGTTATTGGTTTATGGTTATTGGTTGCTATTGGGGTAGCATTAGGGGGGCTAATAGCCTCCCCATTGGGGGGTGTTCCCCACCTCTTAGCCGCACCACGTTTACCTGCTTCAGCAAACTCTTTATATTGCTTGATTTCCTTGTCTGCACGAGGAGAAACAAAGCCATCTGCCGTTGAAATGAAGAACTCATTGAGGACAGTCATTACATCCTCTTCATGCTCACGCATACCGATCTGACGAGCAATATCTCGGTGTTTTATGGGTTGTTCATGAAGAAAGTAAAAATCTAGCAAACGCCTGTAAGCCAAATCTTCCATCAAAGAAAGATGATGGGTGTGACTTTTGTAGTCACCAATATGGAACTGGTAGTAGTGCATATATTCCGCTTTTTAACCACCCTTTGAAGGAATTGCCAGCAGGAGAAGGGTTAACTCTTTTCGGTTGGGTAGCAACTCCCGACCTAGCTGGATTCCATAATATCAAACTAATTCTACTTTGTAAACTCAAATAAATTGATTATTTGTGATTTCTTTGGTGAAATTAGGATTGCCATTGAACAACCTTCTAGCCTGATTGTTCATCACGGCATACTCAGACTTGGTAAAAATACCCTTGGCATTGCGTACATCAAAGGGATTTAGCTTGTTATAAGGCTCATCATTGGCGGCTTTTTGAGCCTCAATCATGTGTGGCTCTAGGGTGTATTTACAGACCCAAGCACGATGCACTTTGATTTTCTCAACAGTAAGCTCTTTCTTGCGGGACATCTTCTTGCAAGCAGCCACGATAGAAGTTCTTGGGATACCCGTTAAATTCTCCATCTCATAGGCGGTAAGCGATCCATTCTGTAAAGCTCGAATAATTGCTTGTTGAGTCATTTGTAAAGGTTCTCCAGGTTGATTTTGCGGTTCAGGTGTATCTCAAGTGTTCTGCCAATTAAAGCGGTCAAAGTAGCCTGTGAGTCCTCTGGTTGGTTGGTATAAGCGTCAGCCATTGTCTCTGCATAAGCAAGCAAGGTTTCAGCACATTGGAGTTCAATTTTTTCGATGTTCATGTGAGTAGCCTAGCATGATAAAAAAGTTGCGTAAATTAGGGAAAACCCCTATGTAAATTCAGGAATCCATGTGGCACATTAGTGGTGTGGGCAGTAAAAAAACCACATTTTAATAAACCTATAGGAGTGAATATGAAGACATTGTTTGAACAGTACAGAGAGCAGTTTGCAGACATTTTGTACTGCTGTTATTGCTTAGAACCAAAAGGCGAAAGCTACAAATGTTGCGATGAGAACCACTTTATCGAGTTTCAGGACTTGTATATTGAGGATCAAAAAGAAATCATCGAAGCTGAATTAGATCAAAATACTTAAGGAGTCATGCTACAATAGCTTGTCAGCAACCTATGAGGCATGAGATGGATACTTTATTGACGCATGATGATGTAGTAAATCTTCTTGATTACGACAGAAATACTGGTCATTTTCAATGGAAGAAGAAGCGCAGAGGCGTTAAAACAGGTGTGAATCTTGGTACTGACAATGGCTTTGGTTATTTGCGGATCACAGTTCTTGGTAAATCATTCTATGCACATCGTCTTGCTTGGCTTTATTGCCATAAGTTTTTTCCCAAAGGAGAGATCGACCATATCAATGGAAACAAGCAAGACAACAGAATTGAAAATTTAAGAGATGTAACTCAAATAGCTAATGCACAAAACAAAGTGTCAGCACACTCAAGAAGCAAAAGTCAAATGCTTGGAGTTAGTTGGCACAAGAAAGCACAGAAATGGCAAGCCCATATTTGTGTCTACAAGCAGAGAAAGTATCTCGGCTTGTTTGAAAAGATAGAAGATGCTCAACAGGCGTATTTAAATGAAAGAAAGGCGATAATTTATGTCAGTCCATAGCAAATTAATGAATGCTCGTATCCGCTTACAGAATACAGAGCTAAAGAAAACTGGTCACAATAAGTTTGCTGGCTATTACTACTTTGAACTTGGAGATTTCCTTCCTCAAGTGCAAGAGATTTTTCATCAAGTTGGATTGTGCGGATATATTTCCTTTGACACAACAATTGCAACATTGACTATTGTTGACATTGAAGATAACTCCCAATTAACAATCACAAGCCCAATGGTGGAAGCAAATCTTAAAGGGGCGCATCCAATCCAGAACCTTGGTGCGGTAGAAACTTATACCAGGCGGTATCTGTGGGTTTCAGCAATGGAAATCGTAGAACACGATGCCCTAGATTCATCTGCTCCACTAAAGGAAGATAAGGTCATCATTAGCCCGACTCAGGGTGCAATGGATAATATTCCTCCAGAGGAAGTGCAGTACTTGCAAGAGATGGCAGTCGATTTGATTGCTACTTGTGAGCAAGGTGATCCCAAGGCAGCTTGGGATAAGTTGGAAGGAGAGAACCTTGATGCAGAACAAAAGATTGCATTGTGGACACTCCTGCCCAGTAAAGTAAGAAGTGCGTTAAAGAAAGCGAAGGAAATGTAATGGAAAAACTAGCAATTAGCCATGATTATGTTTTGTCAGCATTTGACTATCAAGATGGAAATCTAGTTAGAAAGATTGGACGATTAGGCACGATTGGTCAAATTGCTGGTTGTGTTCATAAGGCATCTGGCTATATCCATGTAAAGATAAAAGCCAAAGCCTTTAAAGCACATCGCCTTGTTTTTTTGTATCACCATGGGTATTTGCCTGAGTGTGTTGACCACATTGATGGCGACAAGGCAAATAACAGAATAGAGAATTTGAGGGCAGCAACCAAAGAGGAAAATAGTTGTAACCAAAAAATTAGATCAACAAACAAATCTGGGTGTAAAGGAGTTAAATGGGTTAAACATTGCAAAAAATGGCAAGTTGAAGTTTGCAAAAATTACAAGCAAATCAATTTTGGTTTGTATGAAGATTTAGAGTTAGCAAGTCTTGTTGCTGTTGAGGCAACTGAGTTAATACATGGCAGATTTTCTGCTTACAAAGGAGTTTTAAATGGAAAAACGTGATAACAGTGGTGTTTTATTCCGATCAGATAAGAAAGAAAATGATCGTGCGCCAGATTACAAAGGAAATATCACAGTGGGCGGTCAGGATTACTGGCTATCTGCATGGATTAAAGAGGGCAAGTCAGGCAAGTTCATGGGTTTAGCAGTATCACCCAAAGAAGACTATCAGCCTAAACAAGCCCCTAAAAAGGCTAGTTTTGATGAGTCGGATTTGCCCTTTTGAGTTAATATAAACCCGAGGGGAGAGCTGTGCAAAGGATTTTCCTAGCTTGCAGACGAGCAGTTTTCCCCTCACCCAATAGGAGTTAATAATGAGTACATTTTTTGATAACATGAATGAGACAGTCGGTAGATTCTTTGGCTCACCAGCCTTTAAGTTGGTTAGAAAAGAAGACCCTACAACGAGCCATCAGGCGGCTCAAGCAGTTGATACCACCAAGCTAGAAACAATGGTCTACGAGGCCATTAAGAGCCATCCAGAGGGATGTATCTCAGACGACATCCTTGGTATGTTCCCAAACTACCCATATTCCTCAATAACAGCAAGGTATCGTGCTTTGTTAGACAAGGGATTTATTGAAGTTTCGGGTATCAAACGAGGCAAGTTTGGAAGAAATCAACGAATCATGCGGGCAATAAAATGATAGAACTACCACCACATTCCAAGATTAGCTATCCATCAGTACCAACAGAAGACTTCAAATGGGAGTCAGGATCGGATGTCCAGGCAGTATGGAGAAAACATGGATGGACTCCACCTTCAGAGAAGATGCTGCCACCACCACCTGAGAAGCCTCAAGAGTTTCCACTGCGGAGGGTGAGATAAATGGGAATCATCAGAACATGGCTTAATGACCATGATTTCATTGATAGACCAGACCGAAACGAAGTGCTTGAGGAGGTTGCCAAGGAGTTTGACAAGATGAAAGCCTTTGGTGACACTGCACAGAGTTTCGCTACTTTTGTGAGAGATATGAAGTCTTGCCCACCTTGTTTAAACACTTGCAATCAAGGTAGAGACTGTCCTGCGAGGTCTATATGACACAAGATGAAATCATTGAGATGGCTAGACAGGCGCAAATGCCGTTTTACTGGCGCACAGGTGAAATTACATACTTGGACAAACTTGAAGCCTTTGCCAAGCTAGTAGCACAGCATGAGCGTGAGGCGTGTGCAAAGCAATTGGATGCACTTGGTTGTGACCATTGCGCTACCGCTATCCGAGCAAGGGGAGAAACGAAATGACCAAAGACGAAGGATTACGCCTTGCATTGGAGGTTCTTAAAGCTGCTTATGTGCCTGTTGACTTAGATAAACAGCGTGAGAAAGCCATCACCGCCATTAAAGCCGCACTAGAAGCGAAGGATGAGCCTGTGGCGTGGATTAGTCCTACAGAACTGTTAGTAATGCGTGGCAACGCACTTGGTGGCGCAAAAGATTGGCGTGTAAATGTTGGCCTTAAACCAGAAGATGGTGATGTTGGCTTGTACACCACCCCACCACAGCGCACATGGGTAGGGCTGACGGACAAAGAAATAGAGGAAATATGGAAGATTGCTATGTTTACTGACTATGGTATTGGTGCTGAGTTAAGCAATCAACCCTTTGTTCACTACGCAAGAGCCATTGAAGCCAAACTAAAAGAGAAGAACACATAACTGACACATACCAAATTTAGTATGTCATTGCAACAATCGGTTGCGTAAGGAGAAAATCATGAAATTTGAAATGGAATTTGGTTGGATAGGCAGTGAGAAAGTTACAGTTGAAACCCATGACTTCGAGAAGATTCAAATCATTCAAGAATTTATCGAGTTCCAAGAAGAACATGGATGGGCAGTTGACTATGAAGCAACTGAGCCACTTGATTTTGAAGATGAAGAAACTGAAGAAGAAGAAGTAGTATCTCTTACTTCAAATGGTCATGAGCCTTTGTAACCTATAAGCTACTTTGCTAGTAGATAAAGCCCCACATTGCTGAAACTGTACCCTGCGTACACGATAGCCATGTAGGGGTTTTCTTTATATAGCTGTTCACCAGCGATATAGGCGTAGATAGCCCCTGTGAGAATGATTAGCCAGGCACTCAAAACGCACCTACATCAATCACTTCGCCCCTGAATTGAATCTGATCCTCATCAAATTTATGGACGAGTTCAGGCCATAAAAGCTGACCATTGAAGAAGTTTAACACTGCAAACCCCGATCTATGATTATTAGGATTTATCTCAGCATAAGTAAATTGAGGCCCGTCCGTTTCAGCCAAAGTACCCGTATCTACCCCGTACCGAACCCCGTTGTAGTCAGAAAATGGTGTAACTTTTAAACTATGAAGGTGTCCAGTAACTACTGACACACCCGCATTGACAGTATTGTTGTGAGTGGCATGAATACCACCTTTGTAACGATGCTTAACAATTACGTTATCTGTAGGCCATACTGCCCAACAGAAGTCCCAATCTGGGATATGGTCTGTCAACTTAAAGCCCTGTACTTCCTTAAATTGTGGTGCGTGTTGAGCTAAACGATTACCAAACCGAATGTCGTGATTACCCCATGTAAACAGGAGCTTTACATTGTGTCTTGCTGCTTTAGCAACTTCCTCTATCTCACCCAACGCACCTTGCGTAGCTTTTAACTCTTGGATAACAGAAGTTTGTGGTTGGTCAGTTATATCGTGACGAGATATAGACGCTCCGTCAAAGGCATCCCCGTTACATATCACCGCATGAGGTTTGAACTCTTGAATAGCCCATAGAAGCCCTTTAAATGCGGTTGTACGCTGACTTGGAATGAAGTGGGCATCTGAGAACACAATCACTGTTCCGTCTAGCATTCCAAGTTCTACTTGTTTTAGTGGACTAAATGACTTGGGTTTGTTTTTGTCGTATTTAACACCACGATGGTCACTTGCATAAAGTGCCATATTGTAAGTTTTCTCAATCCATCTCCTACGCAAATGAACAGCCCTATTTGCAATGCCAAGATGGTCAGCTACCTTTTGAGCAGATTGAAGTTGACCCCATAGTTGGATGAACTCGGTATCAGTACACGTTTCGTTATGTCCACTCATTGGAATCCTTAGATAGCAATTTTTCTAATAGATTGATGACCCTATGCTCTTGCATTTCAATCTCATCTTGAGATGATTTGGGGTCTTGAGCCACTGTCATTAAGTCGTGTAGAAACACATGAAGTAACTCATGCAAAGCAGTCTGATCCAAAGACTCTGGGGTAACTTTTTCAGCACCAAAGTCTCCCAAACGATAAACAGCAAGTCTTGCAGCAGGAGTAAACTCAACAGAAGCCATCGCAGATTTGGCTGGCTTACTACCTTTTTCTATTCTCCAATCACAAAGACTCAGCACTTGTTGCCACTTTCTGACACTTTGTGCAAACAGTTGTGATTGTTCTGGTGTAGGAATGTTAGGCATTTCAACACCTTATATCAGAATTGTTACAATTTAATTTAACAAGACGCACTCAGCAACTCTGCGCTTTGTCAGACCTGCTAGAACTTTACCACCGCCTTTGTTCCACAACATTAGCTGTTCTTTAGCCCCTTCCCAATCAGAAGCATTGATTTTCCGCTTGAGAGTAGAGGTTTGGAGTCTGCCAATACCCAAGTTATAGCAAAAATCAACAATGGCATTGCATTTACGTTCGTCTGTCAGAAGTATGGGGCAGTTCCTTAAAACACCCTGTAGGTAGGTATGTTCCAATTCGTGCATCAAAAGAACATGAGCCTCCTCTTGTGTCGTTGGAGGGTCATTGAGAGTAACCTTTACGCCATTGGCATAGTAGGTTGAGCCGTAGCCAATTGTTGGCACGTTAGCAGGGCAAAGGTAGGGCTTGCTTTTAAAGCCCTCAAACCTTTTACATAGTTCTGCTGCCAGTTCTAAGTTCATAACCCACGCTTAGACAAAGTTCTATCAAGAAACCAATAGTTAATTGTTCCTGATAAAAGGGCGGCAAAGTCTGGTGTCATCATTGTTTTGAAGACTTCAGTAGCTGGCGCACCTAAAAGCCATGCGTTGTAAGCAAACCACACATGGATAAATGACCAAACAAACAGAACCCAATATGTGACCACAGGACGCACAGAAGCTGAAAGTGAGGCTACCCATCCACCTGCGGCTTTAACCATCTCTGCTTGCTGTGTAATGGCATTGTTGAAGGCATCCATGACCCCTACGTCAATGGCCGCTTCTCTTTGTGCGCCAATCTCAGCTAATTTCTGCTGACCACGTTGGGCTTCCAAGTCGCATTGGAATTTGAACATATTAAGTTCATGGGAACGCTCATTCTTCTTATCCATCCATTTGAGGACTTCGGGAGCCATCCTAAAGATGCCACCAAAGATAGAACCTAATAAACCACCAGATAACATTTCAAACATAATTACAGTCCAATCTTTCCAAGTAGGAGATTAACAATCTTGTTTGACAAATCGTCAGGCAAGAACTTCAAGAAACCAAGAAACCACAGTGCCACACACCCGTAAACGAATATCTTTAGACACACATCAAAGGTCTTCTGGTACTCATTCACCGACCACACCTTTTAGCGGTATTGCAAAACTCCATGAGTTCATAGATACCAATAAACACCAAGAACAATACAAAGAACGTGCCGCCAATGATGATGACTAACTCATTCATCTCTTCTTCTTTTTGTTTAGCCTTCTTCTCTGCCTTCTCTAACGACCTGAGTTCTCTTGCGTCATCCACATCCATCTGGTCTTGACGAGCCTTAATCTTGTTCCAAACGTCAACCTTACCCGTGGTCATAAAGAGCATCTTTAACTCTTCCTCGAATGCTCTGGCCTGCTCTAAAGCCATCTCAATCTGGAGAGCAGTCCCCATGTTGGAACCCTTACTCTTCTTAGTCTCAATCAATGCTTTAGTAGCGGTACTCTTGGCATCAAACAGCTTGCCAATCATCGGTGCAAGAGAGCCTAGATCAGAGGCTACCTTACTAGCCTTCTTGACCATCGAAATAGCGTTCTGTATCCCTGCTAGGGCTGTTAGAGGATCGATCATCTCTTATCTACCTTTTGCCATTCAAGACATACTACTGTTCGGTTATAGACATCACCTGTCCAAGCCCATCTAACACATCTGTATTCAGTTTTCTCTTTACTAGATGCTACCAATGTAAACAATATTGATATCACCAGTAACCATCTCACGGGTACGCCCAAACAATAATGTAGCTACAAAATATGACAAAACAAATGATGCAGACTGCTACAACAATTGCTTCGGCAAAGTCTTTCATTACTCTGCCATTGCAGGTTGTGAAGAGCCAATTTCTTTAGCGGTACTAGGTACTGTAAACGACTGAATAAATGCTGATCTAGTTGAAGCATCCATTAGTTTCATCATTGATGAGACAAAATCACTTGTCCTACTTTTTGGTATCCCAACAGTCATAAACTGAGCCAAAGCACCTGGGTTCATCATCAACTCAGCCATCTGTTTGTTGTAAGCGTCTGCATTGCCTCTTTGTAAATGTTCAACAGCCGCTTTCATCAATGTAAATGTTCTGTTTAACAGTTGAGGAGCTTCCTTAACTACATCTGGGCCACCAATATCAAGAGCACCAACTTTTCTTGCAAGTTCTTTTGCTTTTGAGTCACGCTTTAAATCTGCCAATACATTGTTTACAGATGCAACTTCGGATGAGGATAAAACATCTGATAACTTCTCAAATCTTGGTATGCCAGTAGATTTCTTAATTGTTCCAGCGGCATTCTCAACAGCAGTAGCAAATTCACCTGCAGTTTCCTTGCCCAATGGTGTATTTAAACTCTTAGATAAGTAATCTCCAACTTCCATGCGATTAAGTTTCTTGCTGTAATCAGTATAAGAATTTAGATATTTAGTCCACAAACCTTCTGAAGATTTATCCAATGAAGCATCAATGAACTTTTTTGCACTTCCTAGAGCATTAGCGGCTTGTTGTGGAATCCCCCCAGTAGCGAACTGTTCTCCCAAGCCTAGCCACTTTGCAATATCTTGGTTTGATGGCTTTCTAATGTTTTCATAAACATCACGGCTATTTAACAAACCATTTTCATCAGTTTTAGATATAACTTTTTCTCTAATTCCTTGCAAAACTGCTTTGCTTTGGTCTGATGTAGTACCACGAATAGCTTTATCTAATTGATCTGTCAGATCAGAAGACTTCAATGGGAAAAATCCATTTTGCTCTAGACTATTCAATTGGAACTGTTTTAATTGGGCCTCGCCACGCAATGTTCCCGCAAGTTCTTTGTATGCTTTTGCACGACCTGCCGCTTCTGATGCAATGTCACCCGCAGAAAGCCAACCAGGACTTCCTTTTGTTGCCACAGCCTGTTGAAGTGTTGCCGCTAAACCAGTCATTCCAGAAGTTTGTTCAGCCGCAGCCAAGCTATTAAACTTATCTGAAATTTCCTTTTCTAATTTAGTAAATATTGGGCCAGCAAGATTTGATTGTTCTAGTGCAGTCTCACGCATTGGAGTTGTTACACCAGTTCTTTCGGAAATCAAAGATGCTCTTTGAGCTTCTGTTCCAGCAATAGATTGAATTTCTCTTGCTCTAGCCGCTTGTTGCTCAACTAAACGCTCTTGAAATTCACCAGATACTTTGGCTTTACTGGCAAGTTTGCTTTGTGCCGCTGCTAATTCAACTGCAGATGGGATGTCAGAAATTGCTTGTGCCACAGTTGGGCGAGAACCAGTAACAATTTCTTTAGCATCACGCAATGCTTCAATAACTTTTGTTCTATCTGAACCAGCAAGTTCATTCAGCTGTTTCTGCATGAATTCTTGACGACCAGTAGGTGTAAGACTTTTTAATGTGTTTAACAGACCTCCAACAGCTTTTACGCCACCTTCAACAACAGGGCCTAAAACAAATCCAGTAGCCATTTGCTCTAATTTACGTTCAGCAAACTGATCTACAGGAGCATTTACTGGCTGTAAAGCACTTAAAGCCGCACCAGTGCTTCCTGAGCGAACAATGTTACTTATTAGACCAGCACCAGCCAAAGGAGCTTGTGTAGCACCGACTAAGCGATTAACAGGACTAATAACGTTTCCAAGCGTCTGGTAAGGGTCAAAACCAGTGCTGCCAACTCTTGCACGACCTTCTTCAGTTGCTTTCTCCACATCACTTACAAGTTGAGTTGCGCCTTTTTTAATTTCGCCACCAAACAATCCTGTGCTAGCCAATAATTGATTAACTGCCAATGCTGGGTCAACAACTGCACCCTTAATTGTTCGAGCAATAGGACTACCTGCACCAAACATCAACTCCATGTTTGAAACAGGTGTTGTTTTTACGCCTAATTGTTGATAAAAAGTATCTTTAGGTATATCTGAGTAAAATTTAGAATGAAACGCATCTGCCAACTGCGTATCAGTCATATCTGAATACTGTGGATATTGTTGTCGAATCTCAGCAATCGTAGCCATACAAACTCCTTAACGAATACCAAGTGGATCAGATTTGTTTTTAGCAGGTTGAGCAGCCTCACCCTTTAGATATCGCCTTGACAAATTATCTAAAATTGCCAAATTAGCTTCTTTTGTCATGCCTTCGCTACCCAAAGAATCTAAATATGTTTTCAATTCAACATTAGAGTTCAATTGTTGTGCACTCATCCCAGTGGCTTCTTTTACAGCATTAAGCAATTGCAAGCGAACACTCTTAAGCTCATCACGCTTGGCTTGCTCACTAGTACCAAATGCTCGACCTGCAGCTTGACCTGCTGTACCTGTTTGTAAAGATGTTACCAAGTTTGCAAGTGGACTCTTTGATGTACTTGTCATGCCACCAATTTTGGCTAAATCTTTCACCAAAGTTTCTGCGGTAGAAAGAGTATCTGCCAAAGCAAGTTGTCCTTCAGCCGCTTTTTCAGCCTTTTCTTGAGCCTTTAGTACGGCAGCACTTGGGCCTTTAAGAGATGCAACTAATTGTGCAATTTGTGTACGACCATCTATTTGCATTTGAGCAATTTCTTTTTGTGTTGCTCCACGATCTTTAGCCGCCTGAATTTGTGCGTCAATACGTTCTCTTTGTAATTGCACAGATTGTTCTCTTTGAGCAGCCCTATCAGCAGAACCTTGTAAAGTAGCTAATACTTTATCTGGCGAACCATATTTAGTTACAACAGCAAGAATTTGGTCTTGCGTAGCATCAGGTGGAAGCTTAGAAAGTTCATCACGCAATTGCTCTTCTTGCTTGATGGACAACTGAGTCTTAGCAGTTGTTGCCAGAGATGCTTGTTCTGCGGCTTTTCTCTGTTGAACAAGAGCCATCTCACCTTGTGCTTGACGAGCATATTGAGCCAAAGCCATAGCACCTTGTTGATCGCCCGCTTGTGCCAACATCTGAGCACCTTTTAAGATCGACTCAGGATTAGTTTGGTCAATCTGTTGGGCAATAGCATTCCTAGCACTAATTAGCTTCAACTGAGGGTCTTCTATGCCCAAAGCACCCGCAAAACCACGACCTACTTGACCAACACTTGCACCCAACTGTGCTCTTGCCGCAGCACCAGGATCGAGTTGTGCTAATTCATAACTTCTTTTTAAGTCTTGGTTGTACTGTTGACCCTGATACATTTCAGGAGTCATGCCAAACAGACCCGCTACGATATTACTTTCTGCCATGATAATTCCTTACGAAAATAGACCGCCAAACACATTGCCAAGTGCCTGACCAAACATAGCATTAGGATTACCTGCCGCCATCAATGCTTGAGCATAAGGATTAGCAGTAGCGTTAGCACTTGTTGCTAAATTAGTACTTAGTTGAGCACCTGTTAAACCCAATTTTCCTACATTTGCTCCTGCTGTAGATGTCTGTTGAGCCAGATTAGTGCCCATAGTAAATGGTTGTTGTGCCGCAGTCTCTAAGCCTTGAACCTGACCTAAAGCAGTCGTATAGGGCGTATAAGCCGCTTGCTGACCACCATAGTATTGACCCATAGCTTGTGAGCCTTGGCCTAATAGACTTGAGCCAAATAAAACATCCCTCTGACCCAATTGTTGAGCATTAGCCGCTAATTCAGCCTCTTGTCTAGCACGAGCATTAAACAAAGCCTGTAGTTCAGGAGTAGTAGCACCCATAGTACCGCCTTGAGCCACAGATAGACCGCCACGACCTTGTTGTTGGAGTCTGTTTTGCAGATTAGCTAACTCTAACTCACGACCAGGTTGCAATAATTGCATCTGTTGATTGAGATAATTCTGTGCAACAGATTCAGGAGATTGAGCCAAGTATTGATTACCAAGATTAAACAAACTCTGTGCGCCTGTTTGCAGAGGTGCAAACTGTGCTTGTGCGCCTTCTGCTTGTACTAAACCAGACTCAGCCAACTTAACTAAGCGGTCTTGAGCATTCTTAGCTTCAGGACTTAGTGTGTACCCTGCGCTTGTCAACTGACCTGTTACAGGATCAACTGCAAACTGTGAAGTGCCAAACCTTGTAGTCATGCCAACAGGTCTAAACTGAGCCGCAGTTTTAGCCGCAGCAGTCTCAGCATCAATCCTCTGTTGAGCCGCAAGAGCCGCTTCTTTAGATTGTTGCATCTGTAGCAAACTACCCGCAGTGCCTAGTCCACCAGAAAGCAGATTAGCCAGATTATTTACATTTAATCCTGTACCAAGTCCTGTTCCCACACCAGTTGTCAACGCACCTGTACCCAATGTTCCTGTACCTAAACCAGTTACACCACCAGTTACACCTGTTCCTACACCTGTACCCAATAAAGTAGTACCAAGTCCAGAGCCAGTAAGAATTCCAGTTCCTGTCAAAGCACCAGCACCCGTACCAAGCAAAGTTGTTCCAAGACCAGAACCCGCTAAAACACCAGTGCCAGTTAATCCTGTACCTGCTGTAATTCCTGCGCCTGTACCTAAAGTTCCCAAGCCCGCACCAGTAGTGCTAAGACCTAGACCGCCAGCACCTGCGGTTATTCCAGTACCCAATGATGAACCTGCTCCCAAACCTGAAGCACCCGCACCTGTGGTAAGTCCACCTGCACCACCCATTAGAGTGCTACCTGCTGTACCAGTAGTCAAAGCACCTGCTCCACCCGCAGTTAATGCTCCAGTAGTTGTTCCACCAGAAAGCAAACCTGCGTCTGCTAATGCCTCTCCCGCAAAAGTAGTCCCACCCAATGTAGAACCAAGAGCAGTACCGCCACCACCAGAAAGCAAACTTGCATCTGCGAGTGCTTCACCTGCAAAAGTAGTTCCCGCACCACCAAATAATCCTGCACCACCACCAGTTAACGCATTTATGCCAGTTCCAAGAGCACCTATTTGAAAGCCAGGGTTTTGCACCAATTGCTTAACTGCACCACCAAGTGAAGTATCAACTTTCTGTTGTGTACCAGTACGCTCCAATTCTCCAGTTGGTGTGTATTGGTTATATCCACCACCTGTTTTATTTTCACCAACCTTATAGGTAATGACATTTTGAATACCACCTACTTGTTGATCCTGTCCTGAACCAACTGTTTCATGCACTGGTTGGACAATGGTGTCTCCAAGAGTAACTGTTTGACCAGGAGATACTGTAGCCGCCACACGAGCCGCTATCTGGCCTTCAGGTAAGCCAACAGCCGTAGCCATTTGTGATGGAGAGATTCCATAGGTTTCCATTGCCGAAACAATCTGTGCATCCGACATATTCGGATTGGCAAGTAAGAAATCTATAATTTGTTTGCTAGTTACAGCCATAGTGGTTGCCTCTTGTGTCGTTTGTGGCTCTGGTGTGATAACTGGTAGAGTAACTGTTTGTGCAACTGGCTCTGGAGCTACATAAGCAGGTTCTGAATAAACTGGTTGTGGAGAAGGCTCTGGCGTATAAACAGGCTCAGGGGCATAAACAGGCTCTGCTGTTCTAATTGGTTCTGGAGCAGTAAACAAACCCTGTGGTTGCACTTGTTCATATCGTTGTTGTACTTGCTGAACAGGAATTCCAACTGCTTCAGCCATCATCGCTGGTGTCACGCCATACATATCCATTGCCGCAGCAATAGCGGAATCACTCATGTTGGGGTTAGCCAACAAGAAGTTCAGTATGTCTTGACTTGACACTGCCATGATTACTCAGCCTCTTTAGGAACTTGCGCTTCAGCCTGTTCTTTGATTTTAAGAATCAGAGGCCATACACCTGACTTGCTTGGCAGTTCACCAAGGGTCTGCAATACAAAGTTAATTTCGTTAACGTCTAACTCTAATTTCATGCTTGACTCCAAGGTGTGCCAGTAGCAGTTACAGGGTTCTTCTGCAAAGCAATGTTATCCGCCAAAGAAGCCTCTGTCGCTGTCTTGTCCACCCCATTAGCCCAACACCAATCAAGAACTTCTTGCTGGGTAACGCTTGCGTAAGGGATAGATGGTGTCGCCAAAGCAAAACTGCAAGTTGAATAAATAGAGGCTGTGTAGTCTCCATCTACTGCGGTTGCAGTCCAATGGGCTGTGGTGATGAAACCGTCAGCGACCAAGTAATCGGTCTGGGTAATTGTCCAAGTCGTAGTCATGTTGTTTCCTTTTAAAGATTATGGGTGTGATGCTTTGTAGGCATCAAAGTCTGCTTTGAGTTCTTGCAAAGCCTTCATCAGCGCATATTGCAAATCAGTCTGGTAGATTTCCAAGCGCATCTTGGGATTTTCTTTAGTTCCCCAATTGCCTTCGGAAACTAACTCAGGTGCAACGGCTTGAACATCTTGAGCAACAACACCCAAAGTCAGACCGCCATCTTCTTCAAGGTTTTGGTCAATGT
>Ga0209401_1000864_pt1 | contig 20434 bp, 32 predicted proteins | sample M_140807_MF_Meta_FD_187318 | JGI IMG/M metagenome (GOLD analysis project Ga0209401, IMG submission 187318) | Freshwater microbial communities from Lake Montjoie, Canada to study carbon cycling - M_140807_MF_MetaG (SPAdes) (version 2) | ecosystem: Environmental > Aquatic > Freshwater > Lake... | reverse complement strand
TCACGCGGGTCGTACTTCTTAAGCCAGCGCCACACCTTGCAGATGGACGTGAACGCATCGAACGCCTGGGCAACTTGCTCGGCGGTGTAACGGATCTCCTGCAACTGGCCGGTGACTGGATCGATCAAAATGTTCCGGCAAGCCATCCCCTCGTCCGTAAAAGCGTAGGCATAAGCGCTGAGCTGAAGCAGATCGGTTTCGTAGCCGGATGCTTTTGATACGCCTTTTGCGTCTGTTTTAAATTTCCTAGTTTTAAAATCTATCACTTCCATCTCGCCGTGGATCTGGGCGATCAAATCCACTCTGCCTGCGTAGCCTTCGGCCTCGTTGACTAGGACAGACTCACTTTCATGCACCTTAGTCACGCAACACTCGCGCCATTCTTTTAGCCCTGCATAGTGCTCCTCAAATCCTTTCACCAGCTCACCCGGCTCTTCGCCATTGATTATGATTTCAGCCAAGGAATGAATCTGCGTGCCCCTTATGGCAGCGGCCTCCACTTCCTTTCTGCTGTCCAATACCACCCGCTTGGCAAAGTCACTGTCTGCCTCTCCTGCGTTCCTTGGTAGCGACAAGGCAGATAAAATCGCCTGCTCCTCTTTCCAATTCATTAGCCCCTGTTTACTAGGGCCAGCCGCTCCGAGGATGGTAGTGACCGACGGAAACGCCCCCACCTTGCGGGCGGATCGCAGATCTCCGTGGCACGACTCACCCGACGCTAGGTAGTAGTGCGCCGATTCCGTTTTAGCGGTGACGATGATCGGCGCCATCAGTTCCACCTTCCGATTGCTTGCATGAGTTGTAGGCCCAGCGCGACGGCTACCAGCGGCAGCATTATTTGAATTACGATTGATAGGATTTCCATAAAATCTTTCTGGCCAGGGTGGGGATTGCCCACCCCAGCCAAATGGCTAGAACGGGACGGGGTTGCCGTCGTGATCTAACTCGGTTGCGGTTGTTGCGCCGTTGCGGTTTATTTTCCGCACGAACGCCTTATCTACGGTCACTTTCTTTGCGCCGGCTGGCAGTACCGCCTGCACGTTCGCGTAGGTAGATCCGTCACGCTCCACGTGCACCACCAGGATCGTGCACGGCTTACCGATGAGCGTTTCCAAGTCCAGATTCTGCGGTGGCGCTTTCTTGGCGTAAGATTTGAGATCTTTAAAAAGCGCTGCCTTTTCGTGCAGGCTCAAGCCATAACGCCGGCCGATGGTAAACGGGCGGCCGTCCTCCATCTTGTCAGCGATTTGCCACACCAGGCGAATCTGATGCTTCTTTCCGTACATGGTTTCAATGACGCCAAGATCTTCTACGTCGCAGAATACTGCGTCGTGCGATCCTTCGGGGGCTGGCGTATACGTTCCCCCTCTGCTTGCTACTATTGGCATACTAGGATTTCCTTTCTTTGTTTTGGTTTCTTGGTTTTGCTTTGACTATTCGTCATCGCAAAAATCGTTAGTTCGGTGCGGTTGGTTTAGGGTTTGAAATTCACGATCCGTGACGTGCCAAGCGATCTCATGCTTCCGTGCCAAATCTTTGGCTTGCTCCACCTCGCCACGGTTCAGCGCTTTCACCACTCGCTCGGCTGAGTTTCGGCAGGCCAGCACCTCGATATTTTCAATTAGGCGAAACTCACTCACTGCTCTCGTCCTCCTCAATGCGTGCTGACTCCCTCTCGTCTAATTCGTAGTGCACCTTCAACGCTGCCTTTTCGACTTCGGCTTCTTCCTCGGGCGTGTGATTGATAATCATTTTTTCTCCTTCATCGACAGGCGGAACGATTTAGCGGTCATCGCAACGGCTTCCTGCGTGATGCACTTGGTTGTGAATCGCCAGATGCGCCAGCCCAGGTCGGCGGCTGCTCGATATTTTTCGCAGTCCTTGACCATCCCCATCCCGCGGCCGTGACGGCCTCCGAACGGCACGAACGCCCCGCCATCCAGCTCGATTGCGCAGCGGGCGGATTTGCAGGCAAAGTCAAAGCGCCATTTGCGGGTAGGGTGAAAGGTGTGCTCGGCCACTAGCTCCGGACCGCCAGCGACTTTCCAAAGCAGCTCAAACTTTCCGGCTAAGGCGCTCACAGGCTTGCCCCCTGCTTTTCGATTAGTCCTTTTAAAATATCTTCAATGCGTTCTAGGCGATTCCGTAGATCGCGATGCTTTGTCTGCAGATCAATGAGCGCAGTAGTTTGGGAAAGTTGGGCTGATCCGTAGCTCTGGCTGGCGGTGGCTGGCAACACGCCCTCTTTTTCTAGGTCGCGAATCACAGCCACTCCTTTAGATGTTTTTTAACTACGTCGATCACCCAGCAAAGAGTGAGCAGACAAATCACAAGGCCGCCGATCCCGGCTCCGACAAACAAGGCCCAGCCGACGATAAAGCCGGACAGTTGCGACAGGTCGCGCATTAGCTCCCAAGAGATCATCGCTGGGCGCTCCACATGCGGGCGACGGAGGGGTTGGGGTGGTAAGCAGGCTCCGCCGGATACCCGCCGCGAACTAAAAGAGAATGTTGCTGGTAGTGCTTCTTTTTAGGCTCAGTTATTACTGCCGTGTTACCGTTTCGGCGTAAGTCGTTATAGCCATAAGCCTCGGACGGGGTGGGATTTGAACCCACGGTACAATTACCTGATTCGATTTGATCTATTATGCTTTGGGGGGTCATTGGATAAACTTGCGTTAAACTAAGCGAATGTTACCGTTATCACCTTGGCTTATTCCTACATTAAAAAGGGGAGTCCTTGGTTCTTTATTCGGTTCAAAGATCCAACAGGCAAGTGGCGTAGCAAAAGCACCCGCTACCGAATGGACAATACTCTGCATCGCGCAAAGGCAACGGCTGACGCAGCTCGACTTGGCGTTAACGAAAAGCGAAAAGATTGCGGCCACGACTGGGTTGATGATTTGATTGAAAATCACCCCGTTTGTCCTCTGACAAAAGTTTATTACAGAAATTCGTGGCGTCATCTTGCGAGGTTTATTAGTGAGAAAAAGATTAGTCTGCAAGGCTTTTCTGCAAATGATTGTGAGATTTATTTGCGATGGCGCCAAAGCCTTCCCCGCACGTCCGGCGGCAAGGCTGGACGCAACCAAGCCTGCCAAGATCTGAAGATTCTTAAATGGATTCACCGCCAAGGCCGACTGCTGGGCAAAATGGACTCCGTTGCCCTTTTGGATTACAGAATTAAAAGGGACCCTATAGCCCGCGTTAAACCTGTCTTTTCGGATAATGAGATTAAAATCACCCGGAAGGCTTTGGCCGTGGAAGGCGTGCCCGAATGGATGAAAGTCAGCTTTGAGATTGCCCTGGCTACTGGCTGCCGACTTCGCGAGACACAGATCCCGCTTGAGTGCGTCGATCTGAAGAATCGCGTCCTTACCTTTCCCTGCCCCAAGGGTGGCACTGGCAAATCGTTTAGCATTCCTATCCCGGCCGCCATCGAACACATGCTGGCTAGAATGAAGGCCGAGGGCCGCGAGATCACTTGCGAAGTTCCCCGCACGCGAGCTTCGCTTTGCTGGCGTAGGCTCTTGGATATTTGCGGGCTTAAACGTCACTGCTTCCATTCCCTTCGGGTAACTCGTGTAACCAGGCTTCGGCTTTCAGGGTGTTCGCAATCTGTCGCCATGAGACTCGTGAATCACTCCTCGACGTTAGTGCATGAGCTTTACCAACGGCATTGCGTAGACGATCTGCGGGACGCGGTAAATTTAGGCCAGTATGCGCCAGCCTCCACTGATCAAAGTCAGACGGAATTACCTTACCCGCGACCAGCGGAAAGCCTGACAGTGCCCGCATTTGCTTAATCCGCACATACCCCAAACCGTAGGCGGCGCCTAGTTGGCGAAGGGAGAGGGCTCGATCCTGCTTGCGCAGATTCATGGCCGTATCGTTGAGACGCACTGAGTTCATAAATATCTAGCTTTGCTCTCCCGCCGCTCTTGCAAGCAACTGGGTTATCAGCTGGGAAAGTGAAACGCGGCGAGCAGTAGCCAGTTTGCGAGACGCTTTTTTTACTTCAACAGGTAATACGATATTTGTTTTTTCTGACTTATTGCTGTGGAGACGTGGGCGAGGCATACGCCTTTGCTACGCATTGACGGCGTATATGCAATACTTTTATTTTAATTATTAACAGTATGCCAAACAACTTGTAAGCGCATTTATTGCGCATACTATACTGCTATGAAGAAGGCCAAAACTAACCTTACCATAGACCCAAAGGTAAAACGCAACGGCGAACGAATGGCTAGAAAAAGTGGATTATCCCTTTCGGCATATATCACTACCCTGCTAGTGAAAGAGCTGGCAAAAGAAAATAGACGCTAGCTTTTGCGTGATTTGGCAGGCGTAAGCCGATAGTGCGGTACCCTGCGACAATGACCTACTTTACTGCCCCGGTCGCATATTTTTATTCTGATCGAAAACACTTTTCTCTCTGCACCGCCAGCCTTAATCATGCGGGTTAAAACTTTGTTTGTATAAACATCCGATTTGCCCCACTGCTTTGAAATCTCAATTTTGGTAAACCACCCCGGCGGCACCACCTCCTCGCGATCCCCAGACACGTAGGCGTCTAGGGCCACTGCCCAATCTTTTACAGTGGGTAGCGCCACACGCCTCCTATGGGCGACAGTACGTTCACCGTACACCCTTCCCCGCTCTCTACGTACTCGCCCCAGGCTATCCCATGCTGCCACCGGGTAACCGACCGCTGGCGCCGGGCGTAGTGCATGCTGGCTATATCGGCTAAGCAACCGATCGACCAGCCCACTGGCGCACCGATGCTCCGGCCAGCTGCACGATCGACGCGGTGTAGGTGGCCCATTACAACAGGCTTTCTAAGCATCTCTACATGGTCACGGACGGCTGCCTCCGAAAACATAAAACCGTGTCCGAATGCCGTTCCTCCCAGCTCCCGCCAACCTTTCTCGATGTCGTAGGGCACGTACTGCGCCCGCAGATCCTTACAGGCGTTATGGATCTCGGACAGCGCAGAGGTGCAGCAGTGCGCCACAATGGCCGATGGTGAGTATTGTAGGGACGTCAGGCGGTGCTCATGGTTTCCCTCAAATACGATCTGTGGGGCCAGCTCTCGTAGAAAATTTAGCCCTGCGTCAAAGTCCTCCCGTATGCTGGTTGATCGCTCTGGGCTGTCAGGATCTTTGCGGGCTGAACCCATTAACCCAGATAAATCCAGAAAATCACCTAAGTGCAAAATGGTGTCCGGCTGCCACCGCCTTTTCATCTCGAGCGCACTTTTGCAGGCAGCCGCATTCGCCAGGTGACCGTGTGAGCAGCTGACCGCCAGCCACTTTTTCCATTTGCGGATTACCTTCACTTTTTGTCGACTGCGCTGGGAAATCCTTCGAGCACGGCGAGAATCTGACGGCAGCTCTCCCTGCTAGACGACGCGGCCACGCTCTCGTCACTCGCACCCAGCAAAGCGAGATCGGCAATTACCGAAAGCTGCATGCGTAAAGTGTGTAGATACGTGCATAGGTCTAGGCACTCCTCCCAAGCATCCTTCCACACGGGCCTGCGCCATAACGCACCACCGTGCTCCTCTTGCCCCTTGCGGTACTTGGCATCCACGTCCTTTAACAGATCCGACAAGATGCTGGCCAAGTGCTTCTCGTGTTCGGGGCTCACCGGCTACTCCACGGCCGGCTGCTGACTAAGCTAGTGGCCTTTGATTTTTGCGGTATGTCCTTGGCCCTTACTTGTTCCACAGGGTTGCGTGGAATGTCACGCCACGTCTTGTACAAACTTGCCTGCAGGTGGCCTGTTTCCCAGCTGATGCCGACTAGCCCAAAGCTCAGCCCCACGTGCTCGCCTAATCGAAAAGCGGTTTCATCGTCCCAATTTGCGACCCATAGATCCGCATTCTTTGCCGTCCTTTTTAGCGGCACCCAATCGAACGCGAGGCCGTAATTATGATAACTTTCACCTGGTCTGGCCTTGGTCACGATCTTGCCCTTGCTTGTCCTGCCTTTTTGATAGAGCGCCGACTGCTCTTCCATTGTGCGCCGGCCGCAGTAGATCAGCGGCTCGATCCGGCTAGTGACCATTTCGTTGACCCATCCCCTAACCTGTTTTTGGAAACTGACGTCTAGCGTGCCGATTGCCCGCATAGTGCGGGAGCCTGCTTCAGCCAGGCTGGTCACTGCCGCGCTCGCTCGCGTTGAGTTTCTGCCAAGCTATCAGAAAGCGCTTTGAGCGATTCCGCAAAGAGGTCTCGATAAGCCTGTGGGCAGGGTGGGTTTGTTCGTTCCGCTTGGTCCCAGGCGTAGATGAAGTAGCTGATGCTATCTGGCGACGGCGGCGGGCCGTCCTGCGTTTGCGTCGTGGCACAGCTGCAGAGCGCAAATGCGCTAATCAGTAGGAGGGCGATGCGTCCACCAAGCATTTATGTCTCTCTGTCTTTTCCTGCGTTCTAGTTCAATCGACTCAAAATTACGCTGAAGCGGTGATTTTCGCTTCAAAAACCACAGCACAATCCCAGTTATCCCGCCCAGCGCCGTTAAGATTCCGGCGATCATGGATGGTTATTTTTTTGAGAATCGTGCCAGAAAATCGACTACGGCTTGCAGGCTTTTCTCCGGCTGGTCGCCAGGAATGAGAGAGGCGACTGCGATGGCGGCGACAAGTACGGCCGAGAGGGCGCCGAGGTACGACTGCCAGTTGTTTAGTATGTTATTGAGTATGTCCATGCCAGCATACGAGGTGTCAAAAGCTGAGCCGGCGCTTAATCAGTTCCCAGATCGTGCTGAACACTGCCCCGGATACCAGCGCCACAAGCCAGAGTTTAGTCTTAATCGTGTGGGCGTCGCGCTCCATGTTAGTCAGGCGGCCGTGATACTCGCCTAGGCTGGCTTGGGAGCGTTCCAGTAAATCCAAAATTACCGACTGGCGAGTTTCGATCCGGGCTATTGATTCTCGGACTAGGCTTAACCGCTCTGAAAGTTCAGCGACTTGGTCGGTGCTCATAAGGTGGCGTTTTCAGCTCCTTCCGCAATCCGCACCCAATCCACACCGTCCTTATCGATCCAGCGTTCGATAAATCCCTCGGCCTCAAGAAAACGGAGTGAGCTTTCTAGCTCACGCCATTCGGCTGAATCGTAGCAGTCCATTCACTTTGCTTTCCCTGCGTCCTCGGCGGCTTGCATCATATCATAGTTCGGCAAGCCAGTGTTCTCGGCTGGCCGTGGCGAGCAGGAGGAGAGCAATAGGGCGAGGAGGAGGAGGGGCATTTTAGTAGATTGCGTACTTAGTGTTTAGATACGCCTCTACTTGCTGGCGTTCTGATGTTGTTACTTGTCTGTTGTAAATAATAATCTCGGCAATGTCGCAGGTGCAGAAAAAGTTGTCTTCTTCGTCAAGAGTTACCTCAGAACCAATACTAAATTCTCCAGATGAATTGCTCCCTCCACTTTGATCCGCTGGATCTGCTGTTCCAACAAGAGTTCCATTTAGAAATGCAGATATCAATGTACCGCTATTGATTGAAGATGAAAGTCCGACTTGATTTTCCCCCATAGGAGAAGATTCAATATCTTGTCCACTTATATAAGATATGCCAAAGCCAACGGAGAAGTTTGGATTTTCAGTTCCGTATGCTCCGTAAGTTAATCCTGCATCATACCCACCAGAATTACTTACTCCATAAATATATCTTGCTGTTGGATTACCTCCAAACACTGTACTTGCAGACGCTTTTGATACTGCAATTATTGTAATCGGCGTGTTGTAGTTGTGAGCAAAAAAATTGTTTGTTATCAGATTGGCAGTTCCATCAAATCGAAGAACTGGTTTTCCGTTTATTACGCCAGAAACTAATGTGGCGTTCCCTGTTCTAGCCGTAGCATCATTTCCATTCCCACTCTGATCTGCCCAAGCTGTAACATCTGATCCAGAAAGGGTAATACCAGCATCGCCTTTTAACCAAAGAGATAAACCAGAGATGTCGGTAGGCGCAAAAGGCGTTGTGGTACGATGCCTCCGAAACATCTGGTTTTTAGGCAAGGGGCAAGTTGCCGAATACAAAGGCATCGCCTACTCCTTAGCTAACTTGGCATACCCGGGCAGTCCCTGCGGTCGCAAATACAGCCGAGTGGGTGATCGTCGTCTGATGATTTGGCACCTCGTAATAATCCCCTGCCGATAGGCGAACTTGATAGGCGATTGTGGTGCAAGTTGCCCCCGCACAGATATGCAAATTACCCGCTCCCTCGTTAAAAATTGTCAGCACTTTCCTTGTCGCATTAAAAGAGGCCAGCACGGTTGAGGCTGTGGTGCTGGTAAAGTTAGAGGTGGTGACTGCCGTGCCTTGCAGGGCGAAGGTGTTAGCCGTCACCGTTCCACTAATTGCAGGGAGCGAGCCGATAGTCACCGAATTGCCGACCGTGACGGAGGAGATGCTGATGGGAACTGTCCCGCTGATAGATGCGGTGACCGAGCCAATCTGTGCCGTTCCTGCTCCGATGGTGACTGTCCCTGCTCCAATCGTCACAACGCCGATGCGGTTTGTGCCAGCGGGGAGGGCGGAGCCGATGGTAACCGTGCCTGAGATGGGGAAATTACCACCAGCAGGGTCTTGATCAGATGTTCTAAAATAAACAGGAATCCCAGCACCATCCAAAACGCTTGCAACAAGACCGCTTGATTGGTTTCCCCACAAGGTAATATTATTTCCTATTGTTACTGTTCCTGCACCAATCGTTACCACTCCGATGCGGTTTGTGCCAGCGGGAAGGGCAGAGCCGATGGTGACTGTGCCAGAGATGGGGAAAGGATTACTTGTGCTAATTTGTCCTGAACCATTTTGAATCTGAACTGGAAAAGGATTAGTATAGGTAACTCTTGAAAGCCCACCGGGAGTACCATACCCAAGCACAACACAAGGCTGACCCGTTCCAGTATCCAAGTCAGTTTGAGCAGTAACCGTGCCAGAGATGGCCGGGAGGGAGCTGACTGTGACTGTCGTGCTGGCCAACTGATCGTCGTAATAGATGACTAAAGCGGCCGTGGTAGTCAGGCCGGCGGTAGTCGCCACTAGGGTAAGGGCGGTATTTGCGCCAGAGGTAAAGGCAGAGGCGGTGACGGAGCTATCCGCAAAGTTGTACATGATCCGCCCGCGATCGGCGGCCGTCACGAGCAGGAGCTGGTCGCGATCAATGTTTAGTCCGGTAAGCGTAAGGACGTTAGTCGTGGGTGAATATGCGTATGTTGGCCAGATCTGCTTCATATTGTGTTATTCCTTGTCATCCTAGGGCGATTGCCAGCGCCACGGCCGTGCCAGTGGTCACGCCGCCCGCTCCGGCTCCACCCGCCACAATCGGTGTACCCACGGCGACTGTGATGCTGGCAGGCCCGCAGACTGTGGCGGTGATAGGCATTATTCGGTTACCTCACCCGCAATGGATACCGAGCCTTGCAGCAGGCGGATCTTGGTGGCTGCGCTGGTGGTTAAAAGTAGATCGTAGCGGCCGCCGGACAGCGGCAGGGCCGATGCGGTAACCGCATTGAGCGTAAGCGTCATCGCACCGGTTGTGCCAGTGGCGGTGACTACGGTAAAGGCAGCCAAGAGGTTGCCGTTGTAGGTATCGCGGATCTGAGCGGCTGCGGTAGATCCAGCCAGGGAATAGGTTGCCCCGGTGGAATCTTTAACCACCACCTCGAGGGCTAGATCCACGCCCTGTTCTACGGTTAGATTATAAACGCCAGCGGCCATTCTGAACGGTGAGTGTCAAAGAGGTGCGCCCGTGCTTGTGTCGTATGTTCCTCCGTAAGACCACCAAAGCGTAGGGGTAAGGGTTGCTGACCCACTGGTTATTCTATATGAAGTTTCTTCATCGTCATTTTGAAAAATCATACTGATTGGGATGTTTGCACCCAAGATTGAAATAATTAAAGCAGAGGAGCCGCCGACGCCAAAAGCAAACTCTAAAGGATCTGTTCTATAATCTAATACTTCGCCCACCAAACCAGAATTATAAAGACCCCCATTTGTCTTTGTGCCATAAAATCCTATAAATGCTTCGTACCTTGACGCACCAAAAAATTCAAAGTAATTACCGCAAACCAAGCCCTCCTCTAGGGTCTGTGGAAGGCCTGTTTGTTCATCGTGGCTAGTTATGTCTGTAATTGTTGAGGAGATTGGAAAGAAGTCCGATGGGTCATCGTTGTTTGTGGCTATGCCACTTGCAGAAAATGTCCAAGTCCTAACACGCCAGTAAGTTTGCATAGCCTTTTCTAAAGACCATACACCATCTCTGCTGTTTGTGCTTTCTTGTATGCAATCAATAAAATATCCACTATCACTAGCGTGAAGAATCTTTCCCATAAGGATTTCTTTAGGGCAACTGCCCTGCTTTAATAACCGATGACGGTTATTCGGTAGGTTGCGGTATTTACATCCCTAGGAACGCTGTCCGCATTTACACAAGACAAGCAGACTGTGTTAGTCTTATAAACTACGCCTTGAATAATTGCCCCCGCTGAAATTGCCGTTGGTAAGCCCACTAAAACAATATCATTTACTAGCGCACCAGTCACAACAACATCTCGATAATGCTGATCGTTTCCAGCAACCGTTCCAAAGGTTACGGAGGTTAGGGTTGTGACGGTATAGGAGGATTGCGGAAGCACACCATAGCTAGCCCCGCTTGCGATTAGCCCGACATTGATTAGACCACAGACAACATTGATGTTTGCGGGTTGGGCGGTGATTGTTGCCCCATAGAATCCCATGGGGGTATTTGCAAAGGAAAGCCCCGCTCCATAACTAACGACTGCCGTGCCAGAGCTATTATTAAGCGTCCTAGCACCAAAGGCGACCGAGGTAACGGCAGAGGAATCGGCAAGGCCGCGGGCAGTTGCATTAACCCCAGTCGTGGAGTTAGCAACAAAGGCGGCGTAACTCTCGGCGGCGGTAAGATAACTGGCTTGAGCCGCCGGGACAGCGGAACCGCTGGTAATTAAATCGCGTCGAACTGTGATATCGCTTTGTAAAACCGTCTTAGGGGTTCCGCTCTGGGTAAGCTCAACCTCGATCTTCGTCGTAATAGTATCTGTACCAGCTTCGGCAAATAGTTCGTCCAGCTCGGCGGTTGCCATGGTAACCGTGCTCTGCAAAAAGTTTCCAAAGATAACTCCACTTGCGTCAAGCGTAAGGGCGGTCGTGATGTTGGTTAGTCCAAGGCTGCGAACGAACGAAATAGAGTAGTCCCCCGCATTATTGCCAAGATCCACGCTGATGTTTCCAGCACTGATCGTAGTGATGGATGAAAGCGCCTCTGCAAAGCTAGCCGCATTCGATCCGATAGGAATAGCCGTGGTTGAGTTAGGGCCAAAATTAAGCACTACAGATCCGCCCTCTGCGTCTGAACCGATTGCTAGGTTGTAAGTTTCGTTCTGAGTGGCAGAGCCGTCTTGGATTTTAGTTAACGAAACGATCCCGGCCGTAGGGGATGCTGTAAATGTATCCGCATAAACGGCTGGGTTGCGAACTAAGCGGATGACCTGCTGGGCAGCAACCGATGCAGCCGGAAATCTGCGGGTGTTTACCAAGACAGAGCTAGTCGGGAATAGCGTGAAGGCTGATCCGCCAAAAGATAAAGCGGTATTGACCGTGGCCGCTGTGATTAGAAAAGAAAACTGTTCATTGCCGTAGGTTGTGACAGTAACGCCAGTACCAGCAATTCCAGAAATTGCGGTATAAACTTGGAGCGGAGTCGCATTGAAAGAAATGGCCGACGATGTAATGCTGTTAAGAACCAATTTAAACTGGCCGTCCGTTGGGCGTGTATCGATTCCGCCGATTCCAAGCTTAAGGGATGAACTGGATGTGTCCAAATCGCGCAGTTGTCCTGATGAATCACGCTCCTGCAGGCGCAGGCGGAGGTTATAAGAATCATTACGAGTTAAGACAGACAAAACTCCGTCCTTTGCGGCTCCTCGAGACACTAATACTCCGCTAGTCGTATCGATGTAAATATCTAGTGATTGGGCCATTTGGTACTCCTGTTATGTCAATCCTCTTTCGGCGAAAGCACAAGCAGGGTATCTGGGGTGCCGTTGCTGCATACGTTAAGGGTAACCACATTATATTCTTCGCCACCAGAGCTGGAAATTTTAAACCCATTGTCCTGCTCCGTAACCGTTATGCCGGTGCCAGCCGTCGGCTTGGTGCATTCAATTCGGCGGATTAACCTGTTGAAGAATTCGCGAGCAAGCCGTGAGGCGCCTTTAATTTCTGTTAATTCAGTCTCTCTCATGTTTTTCTTCCAGTATCAAATTTGCTTTGACCGATTACAGAAACACCAGATTGACCTTCTGTAAATCGAATTTTAGCCTCAAGAAATATTCCCCGCCTTTCGCAGTCTAGCGATTGTTGCAAATAACCGTGATATTTTGTTGAAGAGCTAGCTGTGTCTTGAGTAAAAGGTTCTCTAGGGTTTTTAGGCATAAGCGTTCCATTGATTTCTGCTGGAATGCCAACGGCCGTTCCAAATGGCGGCATTATGCCAGTTCGTATTGATGTCCCCCCACAACCGTCCGCCAAAAATTGAGTTTCAGTTTTATCAGTTATAAATTCAACCTCAATAATCATTGGCGGCCCATAGATTCCAGCGTCCGGCGTTGGTATCATCCTAACGAGCGCAGGAGGAAGGCCGGATGAGCTTGTTAATCCAATATATGTAACATTTATTTCGGTTAGATCGCCATCCGTTTGCCTGAATGAAAAGTTTTCTACCGCCATGCGTGCATATTTATTTGTTGCAGTAGAATAGTTTTTATGCAAAGTTCCGAAACTAGGTTGTATGCTTGCGCGATCTTCCGTGCGAATCACATAGATTTCGTTAAGAGTTTCCAATCCGTTGCGCTGCGTGGCGAAGTCAGCCCTACGCAAGACCTTGCTGCCCGACGATGGCGATCCAACTATGACGGCACTCATTAGCTTACCATTGGCGCTGCCGTTATCTTTGCTAAGGCATCATTGAGCACTTGATAAATGTCTGCCAGAGTTTTTCCACCCTTAGCCTCTTTCCCCGCCTCTTTTTGGATGAACTCCTGGCGCCGACTAGCCATTGTTCTCTTTAATCCTTCCTTTGTTGTTTCGCTAGTTTGTTCCATCACTTTTGCGTCAAACTCTTCCCTACTAATTTTCTGCTGTTCTCTTGACGCCTTGTCTCTTTCTCTCTGTACTGTTTGCGAAATGCCGCGATCGCCTAGCCCGCTTGCAAAATTAAGCACTTCGCTTGAGCTAAATCCACGCATTTGCTCTTCAAGTCGTGGCCTTCTTTTGGCGGCATCCTCTTCTTCTGCCAGTTTTTTCTTATAATCAGCAAGTTCATCAGCTCTTTCCTTGTCGCGCCTTAATTTATCTTTGGCCTCTTTTTCCTCAAAGTCAGCTAGGATTTTTTTTGCCGCTTCCTCACCCGATATTCTCGCCTCTATTAATTTCAGCTCTTGAGTTGCCTCCTTTTTGGCTATTTTTTCCTGCTCTTTTTGCTGTGTTTGCAGTGCTGTTTTATCAGGTAGATCGCCTTGGCGTTGTCGCTTGGCTTTTGGCTGTTCTTTGGTCTCATCAAAAAACTTAATAATTGGCTTAATTGCAGCAAAACGTCCGTATGCCTCAACCGCTTCCATAATCTTACCGGCAGCTACACCAAAACCCACCGTTAATATATTTTGAAACTTTTTAATAGAATCTGATGCCGCACTGAGTTGAGCGATGGTTTCATTTGAAAAGACGCCAATGGCATTTCCTTGCTCAATAATTGCTTCCGATCCTTGATTTAAAACCTTGATAAGATCAGTCTGAGCTTTGCCTAGTAGCTCATTCACAATAACAAACTGCCTCCCATCATTTGCTCCGCTGGCAAAGCTATCTGCTATTTTTAAAAATATATCTTCAGCAGTTATGCTTCTCAGCTCCTCTAGGCTAATACCAACCTCGGCAAAAGTAGCTACTAGCGCCTCAGATCCAGACTCACCCGATACCGCTTTCTGTTGCGCTAACGAAAGTTTATTAAGTCCAGCGCTAACCTGATCTAAGCCACTGCCAAAAACAGACGCGGCATTACCCAGCATCTGTAGCTTGCTGGCGGATACGCCAAACTTTTCGGCAATATCTTGCAGTTCGTCGCCCTTTTCGATCGCAGTAGAGAAGCCTTGAATAATTTTACCAAAAGCAAAGGCACCAACCAACGCCTGCCCGGCTTGTTTGGCAAAACGGCTCACGCTGTCCTGGGCTGATGCGAGCCCGCGATCCAGCCCGGAAGCATCTAAGGCTAGTTTAGCTGTGGCGGTTGCGTCCATTATAGCCCGGCCTTTTTGCTCTCTGCCGCAGTTATATATCCCAAGCGCTTAATCATCTTTCTAATCTGTATGTCAATGGATTTCTGGATAGTGGCGGTGCTGATCACCGCATTGATCCAAGGGATTGTATTGGTCATTTGAATAAAGGGTTTCGATACGATGCCTAACCCTTTACCGCTCTGATCGTTTACTTGGCCGCCACCAGTGTGCCGGTAGACCCACTTAGGAATGCCCTTGAATCCACCCAGCAAGCCAGCGCAAACCGCCCAACCTGATTTAGCGATACCCACATTCCCGCGCTTCTCTTTAAAATACTTAGTTAGCTGACTGTCCTTGGTTACTACTTGGCTTACAAATTGATTCTTTGGCACGCTTTTCCTGCGCCCAAATCTAGCTTTATTGTGAGCCTGCCCTTGATCAAATACGCCTATCCTTGTATTCACGTATGGCTTGTAGTTTATCCGATCTAGTAAATCCTGAGCTGCGCTAACTATCTTAGCGCCACGCTTCCCTGTTGTTCTGCCTTGTAACAATCCGGCCAGCGCTGCTGCTGCCTGCTTAGCGTTCTGCGTAGCGGTTTTGCCTCGTGGTAGCGGTAGTGAGGCAATATTCTTTACTGCTGTTGGGCCAGATTTGTAAACCCGATCGATGTCTCTGGTGACAGCTTTTTCGCCGGTTGCCTTAGCGCTAGCATCTTTGCCGAACGGTTGCGTGGAATTAGCTAGGCTAACGCAAAGCATGCGTGCCTGTATCCGCATCTCCTTTGATGCCTCAGCCTTGGTGTTGCCGATAAAAGCTTTTAAGGCTTTTTGTAGTTTACTGGCGTCGACGGTTAGGCTGGCACTCATAATCCTAAAAGCTTTTCCATGTCAGCAATATCCTTGCCCTCAATATGGGCGGCTCGCCTGAGCTTTACGCCATCCATAAACATATACACGTGATCAGCCTGATTAACCGCGGCCAGTGGTAGCTCCCATAAAATATAATCCATCGACCAGCCAGTATGTTTTGCCAGGACGAACACGCACGCGGCGGCTCCCCCTGGCGCTAGGCGTTTCCCGGCGGTGCGGCTATGGCTGAAGCGATAACGTTTACCCGCGCCTTATTCGCCTCTGACAAGATTGCGGAACACATAAGCGAGGCAGTGTTGCGATCGTCCTCGCTCATTTCCCCGATCCAATCCATCAGCTTTTCTCTAAATGCGTCTTTATCCCAAGCTAGGCGAATCGTCTTTTTGCGATCTTCGGCAAGCAGGATGTGCAAGTATATAAACGACCAGACAAAGTAAATGGCGGAGTCGCTATCATCCCGCACCTGTAGCATCAGTAGTCGACTGCCTTCAGTATAGGGTGCAAGTTTCTGATCTTTAAAGTATCGGTCGGGAGAGATCAGCGAGTTATCCAACTCTTGCAGTAGGGTTTCTTCACTCATAGTTTTTTTAGCATAGCCCTTTTAAGTTCTGGGCTGGCCCTTTCTGAAATAAGTAATGTCTGGCTGCCTCGCCGGATCGATAGGATCGGCTCGGCACGCTTCATAAGGCCGAGCAGTGTTTCCCTGTTCTCAAGCGCGGCACGTACGTATCGGATAGGAGATTCTGGATCTGACTTCATATCAACCCAGTTGCGTTCCATCTCAGCCTTTGCGTCCTGGTGATCGCCAGTGCTAAACCAAAACGTAAATTTTCTGTGCCCTCCCTCTTCGACGATACAAGTAACGGGATCGGATTGGCGTAGCTTGGCTCCAAAGGCAGAAGCGGCCGCCGCTACTTTTATGTTTGTTGTACCCCAGAAGCTATCAACCATATTAGGATCTCATTAACCGCCCTTGCGGGCTTAGGTCATGTTGGGGAAGCGAGTCGCAGAAACGTCTACAGTAACAAAGCCTTCGCTTGTCCTATTGACTGTGACGTTATCGACCACGATCTTGCCGCCCGTGCTGGTCGCGTTGGCTAGGGTCGTGAGCACCGCGCCTGCTGTGGTGGCATAGGCGCCAGTGATAGTGGTAGAAAAGGCAAAGGTATCGGTAGGATTATAGAGTCCAACTCCGACCACCTCGCCGCTTTGATTTCTAACTTCCGCACGTTCGACGTTGCGGGTTTCGGTGAAAGATTGTACGAGGCCACCCGATTCAGCAGTGATACCGAAAAGTAGGCCAGTTGTTCCGATTGTTGTGGCTGCCATATTGCCTTAAATTTTGTGTCAACTTGCGATGGAATTGGGATATGCGATGACTGCTAATTTATAGGTGCGACGCATGGTGCGTTCCTCATCGTCGGCCTCAGGCTCTACGGAATCTACCTTGGCGTTATAGCACCGGGCAGATCCGATCGCGGTGGTGGCATTAAGGCGAGCAGCAAGTGAGCTAGAATCATAGAAAGTCTGTAAGATTTTGGAACATTTTTGAGTGTGAGCGTCTAACGTTGTATCGTCATAAGAGTCATCCACTACGATTTCAACTGGTACGCTGAACACGCCAGACCCTTGCACTGGCTCTTCAGTCCCCAGAGTGGCCTTAATTACGATCGATGGTGGCATGTTTTCTGTCTTGTCGTGCGACAAGTGATAGGTCGGCCCGGTTACTGTTGCGGATAGAAGCTCTTGAAAAGCAGCTTCGATTAAACGATCAAGCATGGTGACGGCAGGCATATATTTGCTACCTTGTCACCAGATAGGGCGAATGGATGGATCGAATGTAACCATGGTTTTACAACCCGCCCCACCATGCGGAAACGTTGGGGTGTAGTGATATCGCTTCACGCAATCGGGCCAAGTCATCGTGGCCTTTCCCCTGGCTGCCTTCGGCGTATCCACGGATCGATCGTTATCCTCAATAATAAATGTGCAGGGTAAATCTGCCCCAGCGACGTAGTTTACGGCCTCATAAAAATGCCCCTCATCCTCAGCTCCATCGCCTAAGAAGCACCACACTTTTGCCGAGCTTCCTTGCTCTTTTAATGTGTGCGCTACTCCGGCCGCTATCCCGCAAGTGCCGGCCAACACGCTTGACGTGTAGAAATTTAATTTGCGGTCAAAGACAAACATGGAGCGACCTTCTCTAATCATTTCTTCAAGCAAATTGGGATCTCCGCCAGCGAGCAGATAGTGGTAGTGGGATCTGTGGCTTGAGAAAATCCAATCGCCCGGCTTAATGTCTTTGAATATCTCAATGAGCTGATCCTCATTCCCCCCGCATAAATGAATCAGATATGGCAGTTTGCCCTGCTCAAATAGCGCCTTAATCCGCAGTTCAAAATCAATTAGATCCTGTTTATTCATACAAAGGCATCGTGACTATCGGTGGCCAGCTTTTCAAACAGTGCGACCTTGGCGTGATTGGCGCATTCGTGCAGGCAACTGACGCCAGGGTTAAAGTTCTTATGCCATGCCCGCGCTTCTTCGCTAAACCATGCCTCGGCAAAACTTTGGTTTTTCATGGAGGCGATTCGGCCGTGATTGCTGTATGCGGTGTTGTGACAGGCGTAGATATCCAGATCCGCACCGACAACGCAAACCGCCTGAGCATAAAGACAGCGATGGAATGGCCGAACGGGTGACTTACTTGGGCTATCCAGATCGTAGGTGGTGTTGATTGTAAAATCGCCGTCACAGAATGACTGACATTCGGCCAGTTGTTCGCGCACACGGGTAGCGATTGGGGCGTGGTACTCTTTGAAGTTTTGCACGTAGACGGGTGAGAAGCGTACGTTTTCCACGCCGATATCTTTGAGCCGCTTTGCAAAGGGCACTAGCCCCTCGTAGTTGTAGTTTGTAATTATGAAATTCACGCCTAGATCACAGGACTGGGTTTTTGTCTTGGCGAATTGCTCGAGGTTGGTGATGACGCCGTCGAACCAAGATTCTGGCACGTTGCGACTAGCGACCATCTGCTCGGAGCTAGTGTAGTCCATCGATACCCTCACCCACTTTGCCTGGCCTAATAGTTCCGCCCGCAGGCCGGACAAGCTCTGACCGTTTGTAATCATCGACAGATCCAGACCGGCCTCGATGGCACGGCCCATGATGACGGCGATATCTTTATGCAGTAGCGGTTCGCCACCGCCGGAGAAGGTGATGGCCTTCGTACCAATGGCGCCGAGATCGTCCATAAGCTCAAGGGCTTTTTCTGTGGGCATAGTGTCCCGCTCGTTCATGGCGGTGTGCATGCCTGATTGGAGATGTAGCTCTGGCCGATCCTTCTTGCGGGTGGAGCCGTCCGAGTAGGTGCAGAAACGGCAAGCGTGTTGACAGATATTAATAGGTTTTATCCGCACGTAAATCGGTGCGGTGATAATATCGTCCCGAAAGCTGGCGATCTTTTCTGGGAAGGAAAAGATTTTGAGGTCGCTGTACTTGTTCTGCTTCACCACTCATCCTTCCGCTCGACTAGCATAGTGGAAGTTCCGACGCTTAATTTATCCAGTGCGTTTTGATATTTGCTGACTACGCTTTCTTTTTTTAGTTCGACGATTGGGAAATCAATCATTTTCCTAAGAGCTTTGGTGAAGTCCTGCGTGTGAGTCGGCCCCGTATAGAGCGGCTTGCTTTTATTTCCTATGACTACCCGCAAGATGGCGGCCGGCTTAAATTGATTGCAGCTAATATGCTGGGCTGCGCCTAGGTGATTCACAATGGCGTCCAGTGCGTTCAGAATAAAATCCATCCGCTCAATAAATACGACTGGTTTCAGCCCGGCTAAACTCAGGCCCGTGGCTAGTCCTACCATCAGATTTTCAGCGACAGGCGTTTCGATTAGTTGTGAATCCGCAACATTATTGAGCGTGCCTGCCGCCCGGCCGCCTATCTTTACCCCGTAGCCTATAAACCTAACGGCCGGATCGGCCGCCAGTAAATCCATCGCCTGAGTTAGCTCCTTCTTCACAGCAAGCCTTCCTCTTCTAAAATATGAACAGCGTGGAATGCGCTTCTAGCCATCTGACCGCGTTTGGTAAATATGACTGTCTCTGTATCCGCGCAGAGCAAATGAAAGGCGTCTTTGTTATGAACGTTTAGGCATGGCCAGCTCGGCCCGGTGGAAGTTCCGATGACGGCTTTTGCCTTGGCGGCAGTGGCTCCGATCCAAGTCACATTTTTCCCATCAAATGCCGAACATAATCCAGTAGCGACTGTGCTAATCACCCGATGTCCCTTGCTAACTAACTTAGATACTAGGACGCGAAAATCGTCAGGATTGAAGTTTGTAAATTGACCAGATAGCCCTGGCGAATTTATCACGACGATGTCGAAATCTGGCGCCATCGGAATGAAGGAATCTAACGCCGGATAGTCAAACAGGAGGTCATCGACTTTCTGGATCGGATTCTTAACGCACATCCTGCTAGCCAGTTCCTCAAACCAATCTAAATGAAATTTTGCAAAGTTTAATTTATCGGTGTGTCGCTCCCAATATCCGCCCGTGTTCCGCCAAGAATCAATGCTGTTAGCTGGTGCTTCGCTGATGGGTCGAATGCGTAGTCGTAAAGACATGTCGCTTCGCAAGGCATCAATCTCCTCAAACTTGCACAGCTCTGGATTGTGGTAGTGCGTGATCTCAATATCTGGATTTTGCAGGCATAGCCGACGTAGAAAGTTTAACTGCACTAGGTTGTCGCCTAGCCGCAGTGCGTTGTGGGTATGGATCAAGGATTGCGTTCCTTAAATATCTTCTCGCCCAGCTCATAGTTTTCTTTGGCGTTATGTCGTTTAAATTCCGCGTCTTGAGTTGCCCCAGTAAACAGCGGATTATTGTGGGTGAATACGATGTCCTTAGCAGGAATGATGACGCCGTCCTTCGCCCCTCGTAAGCTGTACTCGTTATCGCTGAAAATTCCTGAGCATGCGTCATACTCCGGTGCAAAGAGCGTGCCCTGCTGTGCCAGTCTTGCTTTTGTTAGGATCGCCATGCAAAGCAGATCGTCCTTACGATGGCCGTCGGAGATTGCGAGCACTGCGGGCTTGCTGGTATCGCCCAAGCGTTCGGTGATGATTGCGTCCCAGTGCAGAGGAGGATCCCAATCGTCAGATCCTTGTATGATGATTTCGCCCCGGGCTATGGCTGCGGCTCGATTCCAAGCAGCAACGCAACCGCCCTCCCCTTTGACTAAGTTCCAATTT
>Ga0209401_1000861_pt1 | contig 20525 bp, 16 predicted proteins | sample M_140807_MF_Meta_FD_187318 | JGI IMG/M metagenome (GOLD analysis project Ga0209401, IMG submission 187318) | Freshwater microbial communities from Lake Montjoie, Canada to study carbon cycling - M_140807_MF_MetaG (SPAdes) (version 2) | ecosystem: Environmental > Aquatic > Freshwater > Lake... | reverse complement strand
GGAAAGCGACATTCCGGCTTCAACCCAGCTGTACAACCAGATCTGCTTCGCGATCGCGGCCCGTCACTACCCACCGGGCCATCGCCTGCCGAGCACCCGCCAGCTGGCCATGCAGACCGGCCTGCATCGCAACACGATCAGCAAGGTCTACCGCCAACTCGAAACCGATGGAGTGGTGGAGGCCATGGCCGGCTCGGGCATCTATGTGCGCGACCAGCAGAAGCCCCGCGAGCTCAAACCACCTCCGGGCCTGCGCCACAAGGCCATGCCCGACATCGACCGGGAGGTGCGCCAGAGCGTGGATGGCCTGCTGAATGCCGGCTGCACCCTGCAGCAAGCCCGCGAATTGCTCACCCGAGAGATCGACTGGCGCCTGCGCTGCGGCGCCCGGGTGCTGGTGAGCACCCCCCGCGAAGACATCGGCGCCTCGATGCTGATCGCCGAGGAGCTCAGCCCCAGCCTGGAGGTGCCGGTGGAGGTGGTGCCGATGGAGGAGCTCGAATCGGTGCTGGAGAGCTCCAGCAAGGGAACGGTGGTCACCAGCCGCTACTTCCTGCAGCCCGTGGAGGCCATTGCCCAGCGCCACGGCGTGCGGGCCGTGCCGGTGGACCTCAACGACTTCCGCCATGAACTCGACCTGCTCAAGGAGCTGCGTCAGGGCAGCTGCGTGGGGCTGGTGAGCATCAGTCCCGGCATCCTGCGAGCCGCCGAGGTGATTCTGCACTCGATGCGCGGCAACGAACTACTGGTGATGACCGCCAACCCCGACACGGGCAGCCGCCTGCTGGCCCTGCTCCGCGCCGCCAGCCACGTGCTGTGCGACCGCCCCAGCCTGCCCCTGGTGGAGCAAACCCTCCGCCAGAACCGTTCCCAGCTGATGCGACTGCCGGTGGTGCACTGCGCCCAGAGCTATCTGGGCACCGCCACCATCGATCAACTGCGCAAGGAGATCGGGCTTCTGGCCGGCTGAGGGGGATCGCAGGCTTGAGCACAAGGTTTCGCTAAACGGAAAAATAAGTAGCTGGCATGGTGGCACTGCACCACTTAAGAGCCTCGCTGAAAACATTGTGATCCCGAAAAAAGAAGATGTTTCCCCAAGATTGATCCAAAGAATAGGCAGAATTACAGTAATAGCTGATTTCGCTGCTTCCCCATATCCGGTAAATAATGACGTACCAAGAGTAGCCACGTTGTTGCATGGCTGGAACCATGTCTTTTAGACAATTCATTGAACCAGTCTGCGCAAAGGGAAAATTGGGATCCCAAAACTCGGCTACCACAACAGGGTAACGAAGGTCACCCATGCCTCTAATGACCTCTAAATCAAACCCCTCGGTATCAATCTTGACCAAACCAACATGGGACGGCAGTTCGCCTGATTGATGTAAAGAGGCAAGGGTTTTAACCGAAACCGGAATGACTTCACTGAAAACGAGCCCGTCGGACAAAGAATGACGAGTTAGACTGCTGTAATAGGTGGGATCGTCGTAGATTTTATCCTCAGTAAGGTCAACAGCCAAGTGAAGGTCCCTAACCTCATCAACTGAACCGAGGGCATAAGGAAAGGAATGGAAATTAGGATTGCTTGCAAGCCGCTCGCTTAGCTTATTAAAAACTGGCGGGAAAGGCTCAAACGCGTAGACCTCAAAGCCAGCTTGCAACAGGCGACTCGATACATCCCCTCGATTAGCGCCCACATCAATCGCTGTGCGGCAAGGAAGAAAAGAGTAGAGGTAGACCATTAGCTCTATGTCAATGGCCTGAAAATAACTAGAATCCAAAACTAACTTGTACTTTTGACCAGAGACATTGTCATAGATTTTATCGAGTAGGTGTTTGTGAACAACGTTGTGAGAACTAGTCTCTTCCGCAAACTGGCCGATGGAGTCTCTCAGTTCGGCACGAGCCTCTTCCGCAATTTGGCTGATGGAGTCTCTCAGCTCGGCAAGGGCAAATTCAGAATTGACAATGGAGTTCTGTACTGCTTGAAGCGTATCCAAAGAATGACGAACTGCGTTGACAGTATCGATTGAAGACTTGAGGAGAAAGACTTGGTTTTCTGAAAGGTGATGTATAGAATTCAGAGACTCCGAAGAGAGCCCAATAGTCCGCTGAATCTCCGAAGAGAGCTGCTCAGCCGACTGAGCCGAGTCTTGGGTTGCCGAAATAATTAGGTTGAGCTTACTAAGGATAAGGTCTTTTAGAAAAAAAAGCCTTCTAGAAACCTGATTGCTCCTTAGAACGGATTTAATTTTTTTCATGGAAAGTGGACGTGTCTTAGGTGGGGAGTGGGTCAAGCAATCTCTATTGCACTTGTCGACTGGTAGGCGGAATCAACAGATCGGAGCGGATGAAAGCCACTTCCTTCTGCAGAAGTGTTCCATCAATTGGAGACCGCCACTCTCCAGTTTCATCGTAGTAACGAAATCCCAATTCATCCAACAGGTTAAGCATTTGCAAAAATACTAAGGCTTTTTCATCATAGCGAACGAAAGATAACTCGGCAATAATCAGATCAACTTGATCCAGGAACTTGCAAGCTCCTTGAAGCACGAGATGTTCGGCACATTGAACATCGAGCTTAAGAATACCGCGTCCAAGTATTTGTTCATCCTGAGCAACTTGGTCCAATGTTTTAACCGGAACAGATATTGTTTCATACTCCCTAAAGTCGGCCGGGCTGAGCAATGAACTGCCATAGAGATCTGGGGAAACCTGAAAACTAAGCTGGCCAGATTCGCTGGAAACTGCAATATCAAGAAACTTAGCTATCGGAATATTTTTTAAGTAGTAATTTCGGGCAGCTTGTTCGTAGCGATTGATCAAAGGGTCAATGAGAATAAATATTGTCTCTGGAAACAACTGGCTAGCCGTGTGGGACCAGATGCCGTGAGAGGCTCCCACATCAACCACGAAGTCGGGTCGGTAGTGATTAATCTTAAGCCGCCGCATCACCTGATAAACCGGAACATAATCCTTATAAACATTCTCTGGCACTGGAGGTTCAATAAAATGCACTAGGTCAATGGGAGAACGTTGAAAAAGCGACTCGAAACGGTCGTCTGCTGCCTGGCCCATCGCCAATGACTGCCAGATCCAGTCATCAACGTCTTTGTCAGAAAAACGGTGAGCTACATTAAGCGCGTTCTCCCTCAGTTTTAATTGGTTAGAAGTGTCTAAAACGTATTCCACTGCTTGCTGCAGTGAATCCGTGGTGTAATCACAAACAACTCCTATTTGAAACCGCCTAACAAAGTTGGCGGCAGAAGTGGATGGATCTCCCAAAAGAATGACTGGCGTATTGGCGGTGGCAAGGATAAATAGTATGCGACCAGGCAAACTTAGCTTAGAAAGATGGGGCTGATCGTCCCTTTCGTCAAGGGTGCCGGTGGGTACAATGATAAAGGGGTAATCCTTGAGCTTTTCAGCCAGGGTATCTTCTGGGCAAATTCCCAGAGGATAGAGTCCCTTTTGCTGGATTTCCAATTCAGTATCTGTAAGCCAATAATATTGAGCATTACCAAACCAATCCACCTCTATGCCCGAATTCTTGAGGGCATAGCAAATATTATTAAACCATTGCAGGCTCCATATGCTGCCAACTAAAGCGCCACGTGTTTGCCCAGGCTGAATCTGCACCGGCTGACACGGGGTTTTACAGATCAGACGATCGGGTACAACGGCCGGCAACAGCCAGAACTTAAGGCCAAACTTGTTTTCATAGGCATCGCGCAACTCCGGGTGGGTAGCAAATCTCACATCAGCTTTAGACAAAAACTCCTTCATCAGGCCATCTGGGATTTTAGGAGCCTCAATATTCTGATCATCCATAATCCAAATACCCATAGGAATGCCATAGAACTCCTTAATCGCTATCGCGGCCAGCAAACTCTCGGAATCATAAGGAACACAAAAAAGGCGCTGAATATCAGTGTGGCGATGGAAAGTAGAAGTAACATGGCTAAATATGGCTCTGCGATCGGCTTCTAGTTCCGCAAAACAGTAATTCTGTCCAGCCCATTGCTGATCTCCTGCATAGTGGTCTTTAGAGCGTACTGAAATGATTTGGCTATCATACGGAAAAACCCTTTTTAATAACACCCCAGTACCATGGCGATGATTAATTTCAGAGGCTGTTACTAACACGCTAGTGTATTGACGTGCTTCTTCAGGCCAAAGTTTCTCAAAACGGAAATCTAGGGGGTTCTTATTCATCAAGGAATCCCATAACCATTGCCCAAGCCCATCGCATCCCAACTGTTTGCCGACAATCAAGGAGTTCCTTCGAATCCTCATTTGGTTGTCTGGAGAACAAATATCTCGAACAGCTAGGGCAAAATCAGCCTGGGTGTAGGAGCAGACAACTCCGAGACCTGCTGAATTAACAAAACGCGCAACAGCGCTGCTCGTATCACCAACAACCACGAGAGGAGTATTTGCTGTAGCAATAATAAAGCAACTACGGGAGGGCAAACTAAGCTTCATGAGCTCGGGGCGATCGTCGGGATGCTCAGAGCTTCCGGTAAGAATGATGGCAAAACTTGCCTTTTTCAATGCTTCAATTAGGTCTACTTCCTCAATAAAGCCACGATAATAAATATTATCTGCCTCTAGCTCGCCCTCGTCAAAGACAATCCAATCACGATTAGGATTGCCATACCACTCGACCTTGGTTTCACTTCCGCGACAGAGGGGCCGCAATTGATCGAGCCAACGCTGGCTCCAGATATTACCGATTAGTACACCTCGCGGCTCGGCAACGGGCTGCGTATATGGGGACTGAGGCAATTCGTGTTGGATTAACTGGTTTTCGATAACAGGAGGGAAAAACCAGAACTTTTTATGATATTTGTGCTGGTAAGCATCGCAAAGAGGGCGTGATATTCCAAAGCAAAGATCAGATACATCCAATAGCTTTTGAACCAGCCAGTCCTCTACAGAATGCGAGTAGATATTCTGATCATCCATAACGAAAACACAGAGAGGGCAATTATAAAGACGCTTCAAAGCCAGCCCGAGCAAAAAATCAGCCGGGAAGTAGGGAATAAGCAATATTGCAGACGGTCTTATTTGGCCAAGATTGGCCTGAAGCGTACTTAATACTATATGAAGGCTTGTATCCATTTCATGCAGGCAGAAACTTTGATTTCCGAAGTAATGGTCCCCTCCATATAGGTCAACCGAACGGATCGAATAAATATCGCTGGTATCAGGGAACAGTCGATGCAGAAGAATGCCGACACCATGACTGTGATTAACCTCATTAGGTGAAACGATAATTTTATAACTTGGACACCCAGTCTGCTTGTTGAGACCGTTTAGAGCCACAGCCAGCTGAGCCTGCAAGTCAATGGTCATTGCTTGGTGTCAAACGGTTGTTGTCATGGTGGGAAACCCAAAAGCCAGGGAGGCTTTGGGGTGTGCTTTTAAGGAATTCCGACTCCCATTCTTGCACAGCTACGGGTTTGAGCCGAAGAATCGAGACAGGCGAGGCGCAACACACCCATGCTGCACTTCGAAGGTTCATCACAAGCAGCGCAAATACCAAAGAAAACTTTTCACAATAAGCTAGTGCTCAATTACAAGACTAGGAAAAGGATCAGACTAGAAAAGGTAAATAGCGGCGCTGCCGATCCAGCAGAATAAGGGAAATCCCGATTCCAACCACATTAACGGCGAGGATCACGAAAGACTGGCCAGCCTTCAACTCACCCTGAATCAAGGCATGGCGGAGAGGACTCAAAATACGATAAAGAACGTTGTAGTCCGCAGTCCAAGCCATCGTGCCCAGACTTTCCTTTTCATAGAGGATTGGAGAAAGGAGAAACACTAGCTGGATAATGATGGGAACAAGTTGGAACAAATCGCGAAACCGGGCCCCTGAAAGGCAAAGAAGAAGCGGCAGCCAATAAAGAAATAAAACAATATTGAGCAAGGGAAGCAAACCCACGGATAGCAGATTTAACAAAAGGGTAGGCTGATAAAACGACAAGACTACTAGAACAAGTCCAAAAGACTGGGCAAACGATTGGACCTGGAAAGCCCACTCCTCAAGTGTATAGAAAATTGGATTTAGATTGGTGTTCTTAAGGTGGCCAGCGTTGTACTCAAACAAGATGGGAGCAGCGCTTAGTGCTGCCGCAATGGCGTTCCAAATCACCAAGCCGGTGCCCAGGTAGACAACGTAGCGGGGAAAATCCTGAACTTTAAAGACCGTTCCATAGACGAGTGCAAGGGCTGCAATCGAAAAAAGATTAGAGAGACCAAGCCAAAAGCTCCCTAGGGCAGTGCGCGCAAATCGAGCCCTGGTTCGAGCAGTGGCCGTAAACCACCAGGCGCGGCGAGAGCGCCAGGCATAGTGCAATGATTTAAATACAGTGGTCATGGTAATAGGTCAACGCCTCCTCCAAAGGAGCATCGCATACAATCTGGCCCTGGTGAAACACCAGGCCACGGGTACAGAACTGACGCAAGAGCTCACTTGCGTGACTAGCAAGCAATAAGGTACCAGCTGAACCGATGAAGTCTTCCATACGTCGCTGGGCCCGCTCAAAGAAACGGGCATCGCCAGCACCAAAGCCCTCATCCATAGCTAAACAATCATGCTGGGATGCGGTGAGCATCGAAAAGAGCAGGCGGGCGCCCATGCCTTCGCTATAACCCTTCATCGGCAAATGAATAAAATCACCGAGGCCGGAAAAATCAATCACATCCTCTATAAATGCATCAAAGCCACGTAAATTACCATGCATCAACAAATAATGCCCCTTTGCTGCCTGCATGCCGCTGAGGTCGGGACTGGTGATGAAACTTTTTTGGATCATCGGAAACACAGGGCAATAGGCCCGAAAAAGACCACTGGTGGGCTGGTAAATACCAGACACGAGACGCAAAAATGTGGACTTGCCGGCGCCATTGTGGCCAATCAAAGCAACCCTTTCACCGTGATAAATCGTGCAACTAATGCCTCGCAAGGCCTCGATTTCGGCGCCCGATCCGGACTTGCGCAACGCCCCACCGGTGACGGAGCGGATCAAAACCTTTTTGAGGCTCCTGGTTTCTAAGGTGATCACTGGGATGCGCAACCAAACATCCCGCAGCTCTAAAACGGGCTCCACTAGACGACGACTTGCTCAGGGCTGGGAGCAGGCTGGAACATGAACATCGAGTAGATCACGTTGCGACGCATCTGAATCATCATGTCCAGGAACATGTCATAGCCCTCGTTCTTGTATTCAATCAGCGGATCCTTCTGGCCATAGCCTCGCAAGCCCACCGACTCCCGCAAGGCATCCATCGCTTGCAGGTGCTCACGCCAGAGAGTATCGATCTGCTGAAGAATGAAGAAACGCTCAGCCTCGCGCATCAATCCTGGGCGGGCCTCCTCAACCTGGCCCTCCTTGATATCGTAAGCATTGCGCATCTGCTCCTGCAGGAACGCCTTCAACTCATCGAGGGAGAGGCCCTGAAGCTGCTCTGGCTTGAGATCCTCCAGCAGATAAACAAACTCCTTAGCCTTGCTCACCACCTGCTCCAGGTCCCATTCCTCGGGAGGGAGGTCGGGATTGACATAGGCATCCACGATGTCGTTGATGGTGCGCTCGCCATAGCCGATGACCTGCTGCTTCAAGCCCCGACCCTCGAGCACCCTGCGACGCTCTGCGTAGACAGCCTTGCGCTGATTATTCATCACTTCGTCATATTCAAACACCTGTTTGCGAATGTCGTAATAATAGGTTTCCACCTTCTTCTGAGCTCCCTCGAGCGAACGGTTCAACATCCCCGATTCAATCGGCATGTCATCCTCCACCCGGAAAGCATTCATCAGCCCGGCAACCCGTTCTCCGCCGAAAATGCGCAGCAGGTTATCTTCCAGTGACAAGAAGAAACGGGTGCTACCAGGGTCACCCTGGCGACCTGCTCGGCCGCGCAGTTGGTTGTCAACCCGGCGGGACTCATGCCGCTCGGTGCCGACCACGTGCAGGCCACCCGCCTGGCGGACCTGCTCCTCCTCCTGCTTCACCACCAGATCGTATTCCGCCTTGACCTGGCCAATCACCTCACGGATGCGTTGGATCTCGGGATCAAAGGTGGGGGCCTTCTCGGCCGCCTGGGCGATGCGATCCTCCAGTTCCAAAACTGTGAGCGCCCGGTCACCCCAGGCCTCCACGAGCTCCCGACCCAGCTTGCTGAGGGAGTCCTCCGTGGCCTGGAGGAGGGCACAGGGATAGAGGGTGCCGAGGGCCTTCGCCTCGCTGGGGGCCTTGTAGGGATCTGGCTCTGCACCACCGAAACCTCCTCCGCCAGCGGGCACGCGCTGGGGAACCGGAGGCAGATGGCCTGTCTCCTCGGGCCGCACCAGGCGAGGCAAGAGCACCTCGCGCAACTTCAAGCGCGCCATGTAATCGCTGTTGCCGCCGAGGATGATGTCGGTGCCACGGCCCGCCATGTTGGTGGCGATGGTCACCGCGCCGGCCCGGCCGGCCTGGGCAATGATCTCCGCCTCCCGTTCCACGTTTTCGGGCTTGGCATTGAGGAGGTTGTGGGGGACCTGCTGTTCTGCCAGCAGGGCGGAGAGTAATTCAGATTTTTCTACGCTTGTGGTTCCCACCAGCACAGGTCTGCCGCTGGAGTGGATCTGGGCCGTTTCAGCAGCCACCGCCTGCCACTTGGCCGTTTCATTCTTATACACCTGATCGGTCCAGTCACCACGGGATCGAGGCCGATTGGTGGGCACAACGGTGACCTCCAATTTGTAGGTTTTTTCAAACTCAACCTCCTCGGTCTTGGCCGTGCCGGTCATGCCCGCCAATCTGGGATAAAGCAGGAAGAAATTTTGATAGGTGATGCTGGCCAGGGTCTGGGTTTCGGGCTGAATCTCCAATCCCTCCTTCGCCTCAATCGCCTGATGCAAGCCATCGCTCCAGCGGCGGCCAGGCATGACCCGGCCGGTGAATTCATCCACGATCACGGCATCGCCGGAACGAGCGATGTAATTGACATCCTTCACGAAAAGCTCCTTAGCCTTGAGGGCATTCAGGATGAAATGGGCCCAGGGATCGGCGGGGTTGTATAGGTCATCGACACCGAGAAGGCGTTCGGCAGCGGCATAGCCTTCGTCGGTGAGAGTGACATTACGCTGTTTTTCATCAACTTCGTAATCACCCTCGGGATCGATACCATCCTTGCCCATTTCCGCGGAACGAGCCAGCTGCTCAGCGATCTCATAGGCGCGCCGATACTTCTCTTGGGGACGCTCAATCTGACCCGAAATGATCAAGGGCGTGCGCGCTTCGTCAACAAGGATGGAATCCACCTCATCGATCACACAATAATGAAAGTCACGCTGCACAACCTCGGCGATATCGGTGGCCATATTGTCGCGAAGATAATCAAAGCCCAGCTCGGAATTGGTGGCATAGGTGATATCACATGCATAATTGCGCTGCCGTTCACCCGGCGCCATATCCTGCTGGATCAGGCCAACCGATAAGCCCAGGAAGCGATGGATCTGGCCCATCCACTCGGCGTCCCGACGGGCCAGGTAGTCGTTCACCGTCACCACATGAACCCCCCGCCCGGTGAGGGCGTTGAGATAGGCCGGCAGGGTGGCCACGAGGGTTTTGCCTTCGCCGGTCTTCATCTCGGCGATCTGGCCCTCATGCAGCACCATGCCGCCGATGAGCTGCACATCGAAATGGCGCATGCCCAGCACCCGCTTGCCGGCCTCACGCACCACGGCGAAGGCCTGGGGCAGGAGCTCATCAAGGAGCTTGCGTTCGCGGGTGGCGATCGCCTCGGCGCTGCCGCCTGCGGCGCGGGCCGTCTCGAGCTTCTGGCGGAATTCGGCCGTCAGCCCCCGCAGCTGATCAACGGAAAGGGGGCCGATATCCTCCTCGAGGAGGTTGATATCCGAAACGAGCGGCTGGAAACGCTTCAGCTTGCGGGCATTGGGATCGCCCAGCAGCAGCTTGAGCATGGGGAGAACAACCAACCGAATTTGGCCAGCTTACCACTGCAAAGAAGCCACCGATGGGCCAAAACGTGAGGTAGCGCAAGGGTTCTGCCGGTTCCCGCGGGGTGGATTGCCGGCCTGATGGCGCCGTGCGAAAGCAGCTCACAGCGCCCCCGGGAGCCTGGCGAGCCAAGCCGGCCAGCCCGCTGGGAGTGGGGGCGTGATCATGATCGCCCGGTGGATTGATCCGCCCGGGGGCGAGGATTCGGGGGTCCGACGAGCCGGCCGCCCTCCGCATCCGTGTCCAGCCCCAGCGTTCCCAGCAACAAGATCACCAACCCCGAGACCAACACCGCCATGGCCGCTGGGCCGGAGAGCCATGCCAACGCTGCGACCCAGCTGGTGCGGCACGGCCGCCTACCGCTGCGGCTACTGCTTGCGATCAACCAGGTGCGGAAGCTTTTTGACAACCACAGCTTCTGGGCCCAGGGGCGCAGCCGCGGGGCCCTGGTGCGCATGCTGCTGGGGAGCTGCAGCGTGGTGAGCGCATGGCAGGGGGGAAGGCTGGTGGGCATCGGCCGGGCCACGAGCGATGGGGTGTTCCGCGCTGTGCTTTGGGACGTGGTGGTAGCCGAGGAACACCAGGGACGGGGCCTGGGCCGCAGGATCGTGCTGGCCCTGCTGGCCAGCCCCCCGGTGGCTGCCAGCGAGCGGGTCTACCTGATGACCACCAAGAGCAGCGGATTTTACGAAAGGCTGGGGTTTTGTGGCGAGCATGGCCAGCAACTGCTGGTGGTTTACCGCCAGGGAAATCAGGAAACAAGCGGATGAAGAGATTCGAACTCTCGACCCTCTCCTTGGCAAGGAGATGCTCTACCACTGAGCTACATCCGCAGTTTGCAGGAGCCTGATCAGGCAGGCTTCCGCTGATGGGGCAGCAGGCGCCTCATCAGCACCATCATGCACGACCAGGGTGCCCATGGTCAAATCTCCGAGAGGAGGACCTTGACAGAGGACGACGTTGACGCAGGACGACCCCATCGAGCGGGCTGCAGCGGGTGCTTAGCAGCAGGATGGATCTACCACCGATGGCGAGAGGCAAACAAAAGCCTGGCTCATGCCTCGACAAGGCATGCCCATAACATAATCTCAGGAAGACGACCCACGAGAGCTTTGCGATTCGTTATTCCACATTTCAGCCATGATCCAACGCTTGCCCAGTGCCGGCTACGTCAAGTGAAAATCTTGGTGGCTCGAACTGCATTAACGTCTAGCCTTGCATCCCCAATAGCGCAAAAGCGCCAATGACTAAAACCGCTCTGATAGCTGGCATTACTGGTCAAGATGGGGCCTATCTAGCCCATCACCTGCTGAACGCCGGATACAGGGTGATCGGTAGCAGCCGGGATGCCCAAACTTGTGACACCAGCAGACTCCACCGTATTGGCATCCTCCAAGATGTAGAGGTCATTTCGATTGCCCCAAACGACTTCCGCAGTGTTCTAAAGGCCCTTTCATCCATTGAACCTACTGAAATTTATAATCTTGCCGGTCAGACAAGCGTAGGACTATCCTTCGAACAACCTGTTGAATGCATGGAGTCTATCGCAGGGGGAACGCTCAACTTCCTTGAAGTGTTGCGCTATCTTGGCGCACCCACACGAATGTTCAGCGCAGGCAGCTCAGAATGCTTCGGAGACACCAACGGCGAACCAGCCAGCGAAGAAACAGCCTTCCATCCGCGCAGCCCATATGCGGTAGCCAAAAGCACAGCATATTGGCAAGTTGCGAATTATCGACAGGCGTATGGTATGTTCTGCTGTACAGGAATTCTCGCCAACCATGAATCACCGCTTCGGCCAAATCGCTTCGTAACGATGAAAATCATCGCAGCAGTTCGGGAAATCATCAGAGGCGAAAGACGAGAACTACGACTTGGCAATCTCGATATCTGGCGGGATTGGGGATGGGCCCAAGAGTATGTCGTGGCGATGCACACGATGCTGCAACAAACCACCGCCAAGGATTATTTAATCGCAACTGGAAAAACAAACTCGTTAAATGAATTTGTGCGACATGCCTTTGCATGCGCCAACCTCAATCCGGAAGAATACCTGATCAGGGATGATACCCTTCTCAGGCCAAGTGATCTTCGATATTCAGCAATGAATCCGGCCCTAATTTCATCAGAACTAGACTGGAGAGCAGAAGTTGGCCTGCCCGAAATTGTTCAGCGCATGCTGGAAGATAGAATTGTTTGAATCTAACGTTACTGTAGGCGAAAGACTGACTTCTAGCCATGACACATATAGGCCTGATCGGTGAGCCGAACGGTTTTCCAAACATCGGTGGCATTCACACACTTAAAAATCTACTCGAGGTCGAACTCCACCATAGAGGCTACACGACTAGTATTATCAAGGCCGGCTCGCCTGTACCGAAGCAATCGAATGTCCTAATTGTACTAGGCTGCAGCAGTCCATGGGCCTATCGAACGGCCATTCGAGCCAGGTTGCGAGGACAATCTGTTCTATGGATTCCCTGCTTCCATCCAGCAAGCCATGTCCGCCATAAAGGCAAGGCCAGGATTGCCGCTAGGGCTCTGCGACTTAGTCAAAAGATAGGAATAACGATATGCGCACTCTCCGAAGCGGAAAAGTTACATCTTGATGCTGGCCGGTGCGTTGTCACTAGCCTTCCTTTTTCCATTGAATACGGACAAGCGTGGCCCACAGAAGTGGAAAGCAGCCTGCAATGGGCGCAACTTCCTAAGCGCCCCTTTGCCGTTGTATACCTTGGAAGGCCAGTTGCCCAGAAAGGGTGGCCCCAATTTGTAGATTTAATCGTCACAACTAATCTTCCTGCCTTGGCTTTAGTGCCCACCGAGCCGGAAGGCCCCGTGCCTGGCAATCTTACGCTAAGAGTTGGTGTCGATAACAATGAGATACAACAAGAATTACGCCAAGCAAGCGTACTCTTTCTGCCTGCAGATTATGAGTCATTTGGCTTTGCACAAGCGGAGGCACTGCTGGCTGGCTGCTGCGTACCTGTCCTTGGCGAATGGCCCCTATGGCTCGACGTTGCGCAACTAGACTGGCGTCAATTAACGGCTGAACAACATGCCCATGCCCTCAAAGAGTTGATCACAAATTCAAGGACAATGCGCAAGCTTAGGGAGCAGCAGATCGAGGCTTGGCGCCACCGCCCAGAGCGGATGGCACCGATGCTGCCTTTGATCACTTGCGGCACCGTCCTAAACTAAGCACATCAAGATCAATTCTGCATATCGCATGGGTCAGCCACAGAAGATCCTGGTGGATCTCACACCTCTCTTGCCTGGAGGTGTCAATGGTGGAGCCAAGCCCTTCCTGTTGGCCCTGCTCAAAGAATTGAGTGATCGCCAGCCTGACGCCAGCTTTACCGCCGTGGTCAGGCAGGATGTGTTTGGAGAGGTGGCGACGATGACAAAACCGAACCTTTTGTTCAAAGTTCTAGATGTCTCCAACTCAGAAACTGGCGGCAATTCCCGCCTGCTAGGCTCCCAAAGACTCCACTTAATCCGCCAACGTGGCCTGAAACTACTCAAACGCCTTTGGCAAGCCATACCGAATAACTCCGCGAAACCCGACCTGCTTTATTGCCCCTTTGGACCCACGCTTCTAGAGCGGACAGGAGTGCCCATAGTTTCAACCTTTCATGACCTCCAGGTGCAAGCCTATCCGAACTTCTTCAACTCGAAAGAACGGGAAGAACGACTCAGCAATTTTAGAAGAATGACGAAACAAGCCAGTCGCATCGCAGCGGTCTCCGATTTCTCGCGCGAAGTTGCCACTAGCAATGGCGTCGACCCCGAGCGAATTCGCACGATCCCGCATCAGCTAGCACACCATCGTGCTCCTAAAGTCGTCGCCCATCCTCCGTGCGGAGTGGTTAGCAGACAGTTCATTCTTTATCCGGCAAATCTATGGCCACATAAAAACCATGAAATGCTACTCACTGCCTTTGCCATGGCCCGCCAGCAAGGCTTGCCAAAAGATCTGCAACTGGTCTGCACAGGTGACGGCCAAGGCCGACTCAAGCGACTGAGGGGAGTTACCTCATTGCTTAACCTTAATGAAACGGTTGTGCTTCCTGGCTTCATCAGCGACAGCGACTTGGAGGGGCTCTACCAACATGCCTTGGCGGTAGTCTTTCCCTCGCTCTATGAAGGCTTCGGGATGCCCGTGATTGAGGCGATGGCTCGAGGGATTCCCGTGGCCTGCAGCGGCACTACGGCCCTGCAAGAGGTGGTCGGCGAAGCAGCCTTGCGATTCCACCCAGGTAACCCCCAAGAAATCGCCACCGCCCTGCTGCAGCTTGTCAGCGATGCCAGCCTGCGTAGCCACCTAGCCAAGGAAGGACTACGCCAGGCTTCCTTCTACGCTGACAGTGGAGCCATGGCCGATCAATACTGGGAACTTTTTGTCGAAGCATTTAGCGCCGGTCCAAAACGATGAACGGAAAGCATCTCCGAATTAGCGTCATCACCCCCTCCTTCAATCAGGGTGGCTTCATCGAACGCACCCTCGCCAGCGTTGCCAACCAAAGCTATCCAGCCCATGAGCATCTGATCTTTGATGGGGGCAGTAGTGACTCGACCATAGAAGTGCTTAAAGCAGCTGGACCCTCGATCAGCTGGGTCTCCCGACCCGATGGTGGCCAAGCAGATGCGGTGAACCAAGGCCTCCAGTGTGCCGAAGGAGATGTGATTGCCTGGCTCAATTCAGACGACATCTACTATCCGGGAGCATTTGAACAAGTGGCTGCAGCATTTGGTGCAGATCCAGATCTTGATGTTCTTTACGGGATGGCTGACCACATCGATGTGGACGACCATCCATTTGAGCAATACCCGACGATTCCATGGGATCCTGAAAAGTTACGACAGACTTGCTTTATTTGTCAGCCAGCCCTCTTCTTTCACCGTCGGGTCATTGACAAAGTTGGCTTACTAGATGCCGGCTTGCATTACTGCATGGACTATAACTATTGGCTACGGCTTGCAGATGCGGGCTGTCGATTTACCTATCTCCCCGCCAAACTAGCCGGATCACGCCTCTACGCCGACAACAAAACCCTATCCAACCGCGTCGCTGTACATCGAGAAATTGGGGAGATGTTCAAGGCTCGCGACGGTAGAGTTCCCCTCAAATGGATTTATGCTTATGCTCACCACCATACCCACGCCTGGATAGACAGAAGTCAACATCCGAGGCGCTTTAAAGTCGCGCTCTACCTACAGACAATGCGCAGACTAATTCACTGGAACAGGAAGCTTGACTTTGAAGCCCTTCAGGAGCTCAGGAACCGCCCCCAGAAACCACAGTCCACCCCATCAGCCGATTAGGAGGCTTGCTCGTAAAGGGATAGTAAGGCATCCGTGCTGGTTACCCAATTGAATAAACTGGCACGCTCCTTGGCGGCAACTGAAAGCTTACGAACAATGTTTTGATCCCTGGAAACCATTGAAAGGGCCTCAGCCCATCCTTCTAGATCTCGACAATCCAGCAGCAAGCCAGCATCACCCACAATCTCCGGAAGGGATGTGCTGTTTGCGGCGACTGTAACGGCGCCCATGCCCATACCCTCAAGAACTGGCAAGCCAAAACCCTCGTAATGACTCGGATAAAGGTTGGCGAGGCAATGGGCATAGAGCCAAGCCAGTTCAGCCTCACTAACATAGCCGAGTAGGTGAATATCCTTTGACCAAGGCGAGCTTGACAAGAAAGTATTGAAGTCATCCATCAACCAACCCTTACCACCAGCAAGGACCAGAGGAACGGGAAGTCCGCCAGCAGCACGGTATTTATTATAGGCTTTTACCAAGAAGCGCTGATTTTTTCGGGGCTCAATCGTGCCTACTGAGAGAAAAAACGGAACGCCTGTGCCAAAGAGGTGATGTTTTGGTGGCTCCGCTATAACATTGTGCCCATCCCGCTCGAAACGGGAGGCTGGATAGATCAGCCTTACCCGTGAAGGATCGACATGGGGAAAATGATGCAGGAAGCACTGCCTAGTGGCATCAGAGATCGCCACAAACCAATCGGCGCAAAGCGATGCATAAAACATCCCGTTAAAACAGCCAACCCGATTAGCCTCTGATGTCCATTCAGGGTGTTCGGCGAAACTTAGATCGTAAACCGTATAAATCAGGGATGGACGAGCCTCATCAGCTTGGACCCAACCGGGAGGACACCAAAAGTTGTTGGCATGCAACACATCAAAATCAGAAAACAAAGTGGCAATTTGCTTAAAATCTCCCCAAAAAATCTCAGCATCTTCCCTTCTTTTTAGGCGGGGTCCATACCTAACTCCTCTATACCGGCAGGCAGAAGATGATGCCATCGCAGAATCATGGAAAAAGTCACCAAAACTTGTGAGGAGCATAAAATCATGCTCATTTGCCGTCTTAAGCAACTCGTCGATCAAAGCTGCAGCGTAGAATCCACAGCCAGCCTTAGCCGTCCCAGTTTGACTGATATCAAAAGCGATTTTCATAGGGTGCATCGAGCTGGGAGAGAATGAACATCCAACCAGGGGGTTGGCCTTGACTAGGCTCATCCAGTGCGCCTTGGTATGCTACAACTTATCCTTCCAAAGCAGCCAGATGACTTGGCAGTCCCGCTTTGGCAGATGGGCCATCTGGATGGATAAACCTTAGTCATCCGTCCAAAGCTACTAGCTCCGATGCTGTCACCAATACAAGCGCGTACACCATGAACACAGAGAAGAAGCAGTCCGTTTCGATCATCGTTCCATTTCGCCTAGCTGGCGGCTTCCTGGAGGCCTGCTGCCTCTCGATTCAGCAGCAAACCCATACTCACTGGGAAGCTCTATTGATCGACGATGGGATCGCATACGAAGATAGAGGTACAGCGATTGCAGAAAAATTTCGTGCAGCAGATAGTCGATTTCGTTTAATCAATTCCCAACGTCCACCAGGTCTTTCTCCAGGACCCTGGTGGCCCCGTAATGTTGGATTAGGTGCGGCACGTTTCTGCCTGATCGCCTTTCTTGATGCGGATGATCTTTGGCACCCCCGCAAACTGGAGATTCAATTGCTCGCTCTCCATCAAAGAGGTTGGGATATTTGCACAACATCCTATTACCGCTTTGACAATCAAAGTGGTTACGTGGTCGAACGTAGGACGCCACCACCCAGAATAAACCTGGAGCAGCTGACCAGTATCAACACGATTCCCCTATCGACCATGATGATTCATCGTGAACTATTGGGTGAGGGATTCCACCCAGTCATCCATGAAGATCAAGATGCCTGGATTCGATTGTTCAGCCAAGGAAAACCCAACTACTTTAATTCGCCCGAACCACTTGCAGCCTACCGGCTGCATCGATACAACCTGACCAGTGGATTGGTCAAGAAATTATATTTAAAGCGCAAACAGATGGCCGATCAGCCAATCAACATCAACTCCTGGTTTCGCCTCATCATAGCTCAGCTCAACTACCTCTACTTAAGCATACCCTGGAGGATGCGAAGGATCAAGATTACCAGTCTTGGTTTTTATACTTGACAAATCCTGATGCCTAGCATTTAGCTAGCATCAAGTGCCTGCAACAATTGCCGAGCCGATACACTCCAGTCAGGAATGGACATCGTACCGCCCACCCCAGACTTACGATCTGCCTGAAATTCTTCTCCAAGGGCACACCGATCCAACGCATCCGAAAGCGAATCGCAACAGTCAGTTTCGTAGAACCATACGTTCAAGCCATAGGCGCTAGCAACTTCTTCGAAAATAGGGATGCGATTGGCAATCACTACTTTTCCATACCATGCCGCCTCAATCAAAGGAAGACCAAAGCCCTCAGCGCGGGATGGACAAACAATGGCGCAGCATTGTTGATACCAATAGGCGAGTTCACGATCTGATCCATCCCGGATCCAAAACAACCGTGAACCATACAAGGGATGCCTGAGAATTCTAGTAGCCATGGCTTGGGCACAAGCACCGGTATCTCTTCCAAAAACCAGCACCCTAGCCTTGCTACTTTTCTCTAGTGCATCCAAAAGAATGGCATGGCCCTTTCGTATGTCCAGACTACCGACACACAGAATCAACGGATCCAAATCAGCCGGGGCTTCGATCGGCCAGGCGGGATCAAAACCAAGGCTCTCTCGGCTCACACCCATTGGGAATGAAATAGCAAATGGTTTCGTCCTAGGCGCCTCAACTGCTATCATTCTCAGTAAATCTTGCCGTGCTGTCTCAGAAATGGCAGCCCAGAGGTCGGTAGAGCTAATGGCACGCAGAAAGTAGCTGCGCCAGAGATTAACATTGCGAGACAGGAAAAAACTTGGCTCGAAATAAGGCAAAGCATCATAAAAAATGGTAAGCGCTTTCACGCCTTTCCCCCGCCATTCGTCAACGATGCCCCAAAACAGCTCTGATCGATCCCAAGCTGTATCGCCTGTTAGCAACCAATCCCCCGGCATCGGGTTAATCGGAATCAGTACTGAATCAGACCTGCTTAGGGTTTGGCCCACAGCACCGACGCAATTGATCGCGTACCGAGCACTCTTCTGCACCAAAGGTGGAACATTGAGTCCGCGGGCGCGATTCAAAAGCCGCCTCGCCAATGCTTTAGGGCTGGAAGAATCCCGACGATGAACATCAACAAATGCTTTGGTGCCCCTTATCGGCTCCACCTGCTGGGAGAGGGCAGACTTGGGAACCATGCAATCGTCGGAAACTGCCGTAAAGCGATCGCCCACTAAGGCAAAGGGAACAATTGCATCGATTTCCTGAGCAGCGGACACCTCCTTAAGGGCGCTGTACAGGCAACGAATAACCCGTTGAATACCGGTATGATTATTTGGCCTGTGATAAAGATATGAAAAATCGTAGTAAATGACCATCTGCTTTACTGCTCAACAATAAGCGCCTTGCGCCGTCATCCGGCCGAAAGCGCCCCCATCAAACTCCCCATCTCCAGCGCCTGCATCGCGTAACTCCAACCCAGATTGCTCTTGATCCCCGCCCGCTCGAGGGCCTGCTGCAGGGTGTCGGTGGTGAGCACGCCAAAGATCACCGGGATGCCGGTGTCGCGGGCCACGGCGGCCACGCCCTTGCTCACTTCGGCTACCACCACATCGAAATGGGGGGTGTCGCCCCGAATCACGGCCCCCAGGGTGATCACCACCTGGTAGCGGCCGCTGTCAGCGAGTCGCTGGGCCACCAGCGGGATCTCAAAGCTACCGGGCACCCAGGCCACATCCAGCTGGCTGCTGGTAGGGGCCGTGTCGATGCCGTGGCGTAACAGGCAATCCAAACAGCCGCTCAGCAGCTTGCCGGTGACCAGATCGTTGAAGCGGGCCACCACCACGGCGATCCGCAGGTTGGCCGTATCGGTGAAGCGCCCTTCGAAAACAGCCAAGACCTTCAGACCACGAAGAAACTCACACCCCAGTTGAGCAGAACGAGGGCCACCCAGGCCGCCCCGCCGATCAGGATCAGGCGGTTGGAGCGGCCGCTGTCCTCGCTGCTGGCATAGAGCACCGGGACCGCCACGATCAGCGCGAACGACATCACCACCAGGGCCAGAACCGTGAGCGTGTTAATGATCTGCATGAGGAGGTGCTGGAAGGGGTGGGCGGGCCGGCCGGACCAGGCATTGAGGCGATTCTCACATGGCACCCCAGCTGCTCAGGAGGGGTGCGGGGGCATCCTTCACAAGTTGTGGGTTGGTGCCAGGGCGCGGGGTGGGCTGCCGGGTTTGGACCCCACCAGTGGGGTCTCGTAGGATGGGACTCCCCCACCACCAGTGTCATGGCGGCGCCAGCCGAGCAGCAGCTGTCCCTGGTTGCCGAGCTGGTGGGATCAGAACTGCAGGGAAGTTTGTTTGCCGAGGCGGCGCCTGTGGCCGGGGCAGCCGCTTCTGGGGCCCCTGGGGGACGATCCCGTTTTGGCGCGGCAGACGCCGGGGGTGACGACTCGGAAGCCCTCGACGCCGACCACCTCCTGGAGGCCGATGCGGCATCCCGGCCCCGGCAGCGGCGGGACACGGCCGCCAGGGCACGGGGTCTGGAGGGGGAGGAAGGGAGCGATGGGGCGGCAGATGCCGTGACAACCCTGGCAGCAGCTGGGGCAGCGGGTGTAACAACCAAGCCAGCCTCCGGGGCTCCCGTTGCAGAAACCCAGCCCGAGGACAGCACTAGCCCTCCCGCCGGCCCCGGGGAAAGCGCAAACCCGGCCGACGAACACCACCCCCAGCCCGACGCCGACCTGCCCCGCTGGCACCACCACAGCCTGGTGGACCCGGCCGCCCTCAGTCCGGTGCTGCGCCACTACGTGGAGCTCAAGGCGGCCCATCCGGAGCGGGTGCTGCTCTACCGCCTCGGCGACTTCTACGAGTTCTTCTTCGAAGACGCCTTGCTGCTCTCGCGCCTCCTGGAGCTCACCCTCACCGGCAAGGAGGGCGGCAAGGGCATCGGCCGGGTGCCGATGGCGGGCATCCCCCACCACGCCGCCGAGCGCTACTGCGCCGAGCTGGTGCGCCGCGGCCTCAG
>Ga0209401_1000859_pt1 | contig 20532 bp, 18 predicted proteins | sample M_140807_MF_Meta_FD_187318 | JGI IMG/M metagenome (GOLD analysis project Ga0209401, IMG submission 187318) | Freshwater microbial communities from Lake Montjoie, Canada to study carbon cycling - M_140807_MF_MetaG (SPAdes) (version 2) | ecosystem: Environmental > Aquatic > Freshwater > Lake... | reverse complement strand
CTTCTACACCAAAAACATTCTGTTGAATGAAGGTCTGCGCGCCTGGATGGCCCCCGCTGACCAGCCTCACGAAAACTTCGTCTTCCCTGAAGAGGTTCTGCCCCGTGGAAACGCCCTTTAATTCCGGTCTTGTCTCCGTCGGGGGCAAAGACCTTGACTCCACCGGCTATGCCTGGTGGGCCGGGAACGCCCGGCTGATCAACCTTTCCGGTCGCCTGCTCGGGGCCCACGTGGCCCACGCCGGCCTGATGGTGTTCTGGGCCGGCGCGATGATGCTCTTCGAGGTGAGTCACTTCACCTTCGACAAGCCCATGTACGAACAAGGTCTGATCCTGTTCCCCCATGTGGCCACCCTCGGTTATGGCGTGGGTCCCGGCGGTGAAGTCACCTCCGTATATCCCTTCTTCGTGGTGGGTGTGCTCCACTTGATCAGCTCGGCCGTGCTCGGCCTGGGTGGTCTCTATCACGCTCTCCGTGGTCCGGAAATTCTGGAGAACTATTCCGCCTTCTTCTCGCAAGACTGGCGCGATAAGAACCAGATGACCAACATCATCGGTTATCACCTCATCCTTCTCGGTGTAGGTGCCTTGCTACTGGTCTTCAAGGCCATGTTCTTTGGTGGCGTCTATGACACCTGGGCCCCCGGTGGCGGCGATGTGCGACTCATCTCCAATCCCACCCTCGATCCCGGTGTGATCTTCGGCTACCTCACCAAAGCTCCGTTTGGTGGCGAAGGTTGGATCATCGGTGTGAACTCGATGGAAGACATCATCGGTGGCCACATCTGGGTCGGCCTGATCTGCATCTTCGGTGGCATCTGGCACGTCGTGACCAAGCCCTTCGGCTGGGTACGCCGGGCCTTCATCTGGAACGGTGAGGCCTACTTGAGCTACAGCTTGGGTGCCCTGAGCCTGATGAGCTTCGTGGCTTCGGCCTACATCTGGTTCAACAACACCGCCTATCCCTCTGAGTTCTACGGCCCCACCAACGCCGAATCCTCCCAGGCCCAGAGCTTCACCTTCCTGGTGCGCGACCAACGCCTCGGCGCCAACATCGGTTCTGCCATGGGCCCCACGGGTCTTGGCAAATACCTGATGCGCTCCCCCACCGGCGAAATCATCTTCGGTGGTGAAACGATGCGTTTCTGGGACTTCCGCGGCCCCTGGCTCGAGCCGCTCCGCGGCCCCAACGGCCTGAGCCTCGACAAGCTGCAGAACGACATTCAGCCCTGGCAGGTGCGTCGTGCGGCTGAATACATGACCCACGCCCCGAACGCCTCCCTGAATTCGGTCGGCGGCATCATCACCGAGCCCAACTCGGTGAACTTCGTGAACATCCGCCAGTGGCTGGCCTCGACCCAGTTCGTGCTGGCCTTCTTCTTCCTGGTGGGTCACCTCTGGCACGCTGGCCGCGCCCGCGCTGCCGCCGCCGGTTTCGAAAAAGGCATCGACCGTCAGGCAGAGCCAACCCTGGCAATGCCGGATCTCGATTGAGTCTTGCAACTCACCCTGTCCGCAGGGCTCATCCCAAGACCTCCGTCTGCGACGGGGGTCTTTTTTTTGGGCAAGACCGAAACAGGCAATGCCCTGGCAAAACGCTGGGAGCTAAGCCAACCAACGCCGCAACAGTGGCAGGCTGAGCCCGATCACGTTGCTGTAACAGCCGTCGATCCGCTCCACCAGCAATCCCCCCTGACCCTCCAGCGCGAAACCTCCAGCACAGGCCAACGGCTCACCGGTGGCCACATAGGCAGTGATGGTGGCCAAATCAATCTTGGCGAACTGAATCTGGGTGCACACCGTTTCCAGAAGAACCTCCGGCGGCCTGGCAATCGCGGGTTGGTGACCCGTTCTCAGCAAACAATGGCCTGTTAGAAGTTCGGCCGATTGGCCTGCCATCCTTTGCCAGCGCTGGATGGCCTGATGGTGATCCTGAGGTTTGCCAAACACCTCACCGCCAAAACACAGGAGGGAATCACAGGCCAGCAGGGCATCACAGGGCGTACCGTCTTCCCCCTGCAGGAAGGGACCGGCGGCCTCCGCCACCGCCAGAGCCTTGGCTTGAGCCAGGCGCTGCACAAGCCTGGTCGGATCTGAATCGCTGATGGCATCCTCATCAATCCCGCTCACTCGGATCCGGTGCGGAATGGACGCCTGCTGGAGCAATCGCCGCCGGGCTGTAGACGCTGAGGCCAAAAGCAGCACGGGCCATATCACCAAAGAGATCGTCCAAACCTGCCACAGGAGACGACAGCGAGCATCAGGATCTGCGGCGACAGCGTGCCGCCAAGGCCAGCGTCGCTAACTTCCTGGCAGGCCTCCTGCCTTCCGATGAACCAACCGGCCAGCCCAACCTGGAACCGGCCCCTTCCCAGACTTCTCCTTCTGGCACTGGGCCTGGGACTCCTGAGTGAAACAAGCATCCCAAGGACCTCCCGGGCGATTGATTTTCCGCGACCCGGCGTGATCTGCGACGCCCCCCGTCAGGTGTGTTTCGACAACCAGGGAGCCTCCATCGGTTTGACAAAGCTCTATTACGGAGCTGGGGCAAGCAACCGGCTGATGGCCCAGCTCTCCGGAAGCCCGCCGCAGCGTGAGTTCCAATTCAGCGGCGGACAGCTGTGCGACATCCGCCAGCAGATCTGCTGGGAAGACGGATGGCGACGACGGGTGGTGAGCCCCAAGCTCACCCGCCAGCTCTTTGCAGCCTCCCCCACCGCCGGTCCCTCGGCGGGCCCTGGAGGCGTTGGGCCTGCGCAGTCACCTGCTGGTGAACGGATGTGCCAGCTTGTGCAACGTGGCCTGCCGGTGTTCAGCGGCTCCTGTCGGCTCTATCGGCAGAGCGAGAACTTCTGGCAGTACTACGTGGTGCAGATGGACAGCGGCAAGCTCTATCGCTTCCAGCGTCGTGCCAACACCCTGGTTCTTCGCGATGCAACGGGCTTGTGGCCGGTTGTTGTGGCAGACCGCGGAGCTACCGTGCAATTCCGCTGGGCCAACCTTCTGCTGGATGTGAGCCGCCCCAGGCAGGCCCGCGAAGGTGGTGGGGTGATCCCCCCCAGCCCCACTCCACGCTCCACCGGGGAGACAGGGCAAGATCTGATCGATGAGTTCTTCCAATAATTCCGGCCAGGAAGGAGCAACGCAGGTGCCCGAAACTCCCCAGAGCAGCAGCGTGAAGACCAAGCGGATCGCCACACTCCCAGGTGAGGACACTTACGCCCTGGATCGGGCCGCGATCTCCTTAAGCTGCCTTCCCTTCCGCCGCTCCTTTTTTGAAGAGCTGAAAGACCGAGCGATCAGCAGTAGCGAGCTCTGTCAGCGACAGGACTGGCCAACACTGGTGTTCGCCCCCTTCGGCGTGGATCGGGCCGAAGCCCATTTCAACTGGCTGATCCGCTTGGGAGTGCTGCGACGGGAAGTGGATGGGCAGGGGCTGACGGAGCGGGTTCGGCTCACGCCCCTGGGGCGTCAGGTTCTGGAACGCTGGCCGGGAGAAATTCCAAGGGCAAGCCTGCGAGAGAGGATGCTGGAGAACTTCCGGCGCCACCGGCCCCGGTTCTGAGTCCAGCCCTTGGCACGTCCCGCCCCTGGCGCGCCGCCTCCGCTGATGGTGCTCGGCACCAGCAGCGGCGCCGGTAAATCCCTGATGAGTGCGGCCTTGTGCCGAGTGCTGCGCCGGCGGGGTGAACAGCCACTGCCCTTCAAAGGCCAGAACATGAGCCTCAACGCCTGGGTGGACCAGAGCGGTGGGGAGATGGCCTATTCCCAGGCCATGCAGGCCTGGGCTTCGGATCTTGAGCCCACGGCAGCGATGAATCCCGTGCTGCTCAAACCCCAGGGGGACAGCACCAGCGAGGTGATTCACCTGGGTCATTCGGTGGGGATCGCCCGGGCAGAGTTCTACTACCGGGACTGGTTTCGACCTGGCTGGGCCGCGATCCGCACCGGACTGCATCAACTGCAAAGCGACCACCCGGGCGGGCGCCTGGTGCTGGAGGGTGCCGGCAGCCCGGTGGAAGTGAACTTGCAGGCCCGCGACCTCACCAACTTGCGACTCGCCCAATACCTGCGCGCTCGCTGCCTGCTAGTGGCCGACATCGAACGTGGAGGGGTCTTCGCCCAGGTGGTGGGCACCCTGGCGTTGCTCCGTCCCGTGGAACGGCCGCTGATCCGGGGCATCCTGATCAACCGTTTCCGCGGGCGATCAGAACTGTTTGACGAGGGACGCCGCTGGCTGGAACGCGAAACGGGGATCCCGGTGGTGGGCGTGATGCCCTGGCTGGAGGAGCTGTTTCCGCCTGAAGATTCGCTCGATCTGCTGGAGCGCAAAGGGGGCAGAAGCAGTGGGGAGATCAGCGTGACCGTTCTGCGCCTGCCCTCGCTGAGCAACTTCTCCGATCTGGATCCCCTCGAGGCCGAAGCCAGCGTGAGTGTGCGCTGGCTTCGCGCTGGCGAGATACTGGGCAATCCCGACGCGGTGGTGCTGCCAGGCAGCAAACAGACCCTGAGGGATCTTGCCTGGCTCCGCAGCACGGGCCTGGAGGAGCAATTGCAGTCTTATCTGGGCCGAGGGGGCTGCCTGTTTGGGATCTGCGGCGGAATGCAGATGCTGGGCCAGGAACTCCTCGATCCAGAGCGGCTCGAAGGGAGTGATCCTCGGCACGGCTCATCGGAGGGCGAACGGACCAGGGGGCTGGGCATGCTCCCGCTGCAGACCCGCTTCAGCGGCAGCAAGCGGCTGGCGCAACGCCAGGTGAGCATGCGGTGGCCAGCGGGAGAATGGCTGACACTGGAGGGCTTTGAATTACATCACGGCCGATCCCACTGGCTGGATGATGCCGAGAGCGAACCAGAGGCGCGGCTGAGTGATGCGGCCGATCTGGGCTGGTGGAGATCCACTCCGCAGGGAGGGAACGTGGCCGGAACCTATCTGCACGGCATCTTCGAAAACGGCGCCTGGAGGCGACGTTGGTTGAACCAACTGCGGCAGCGGCGGGGCCTGGTGGAACTACCGGAACTTCAGGACAACCATGGAAGCCAGCGGGATCGGCTGCTCGATCGGCTCGCGGAGGCCTTCGAACGCCATGTGAACCTGGAACCGTTGCTGCAGGGCGATGCCTGATCCATCGATCCCGATCCACTGGGCCGATGGCCGAAGCAGTCTCGCAATGGCTGGAGAACCCTGGCTGGAGGCAGCCCGTCGTGCCCAGCAGGTGATTCCGACAGCCTGCCGGAGCGGCAGCTGCGGCGCCTGCGAGATCGAGGTGAACGGCACCGTGGTCCGAGCCTGCATCAGCAGCGTGCCGTCGGTCAGGAATCGGGCGCTACGGGTGACGCTGACCAACGATCCCTTCTGGTGAGGCTGGTTCAAAACCTGGGCAGGTCAGGACTTGGATCGGCGCGCGGCGAGCTGTCGAGGATGAACGCCGCATCGACGAGCCAATCGTGCCAACGATCGACGAACAAGGTGGATGGGTGGAGCGGCGAAGCGCATGACGTGGCGGCTCAGACGTTGCAGCCGGAATTCCAGGTCCCAGATCAACAAGCGGGCCCTCTCAGGCCGAAGACCACGACCTGAAAGAGGCAGAGCCGGATTCAGCCCGAGTCCTGCGGCCAGGGAGCGAGTGTGGGTCTCCCAGAACGCTGCAGCCTCATTGGCAAGTTGCCGACAAGCCTGATCTGAAAACTTCAGGCTGGCCGTTTGGAGATCGAACGCATCACGTTCAAGAACCCCCGGACAGCCGAGGATGTCAGTGCCCCGCTCACTCAGCACGAAGCAGCCATTGAGGGGGGCCTGCCACATCCGACCGGAGAGGGTGCGACCCCGTTGGTAAGGCCACATCAGGCCGAAACAACTGGTCGAGGCAGCAAGCACCCGATTGGCCTGCCGATAGCTGAGGGGGTGGGTGCGAACTCCGACGAGATCCCAATGGCCCCCATAGGCGCCGACGGCCCCGGCATGGATCAGGGAAAGCAGGTCCTGCTGATAAGGATCGCTGCCCATGCGCTTGAAGTTGGAAACATGAACGGGCTGGAGCCGCTTGAAGCGCCAGCGACAGGACCACAGGGCGGGGATGACAGGTAGATAGGCATCCAGCCGGGTGATCCTGGCGGCTTGCACAGGACCTTGCGCGCCCACCTCTGAAGCAAGAGAGGAAGCCGCCAGACTTACCACGGTGATGCGCGCAGCCCTGGGATAACGACTACCCCAATCCACCGCATACTCCTTGACATAATCATAAACATGAATCTCTCCACAAAAATCCTGGAACTCGCTACCAAGATCGCCCCGCAAAACCACGAGAAGATCAGCATGGTGATCGCCCTGAACCCCAGGCGATATCAACGAATAACCTGCGGCACGATAGAAAGCCCGTATATTCAGATAAACATCTTTATCGAGATAATCGCTGGAGACGATTTTGCAAATCAGTTGATTCATACCCTTTGATCAAGGATCGAAACAGGCAGCGAGAGATCGACCAACCCAGAGCCCAGCCATGAAGCAGCAATCATCAGAGCAGAAGGATCGACACCCTTAGACGCATCAAACCATATCAAATAAACAAAAAGAATCAAGAATCAACCGGAATAATATCAAGTTGCTTGATTCACCTGATTGTAACATTCAGGCTGGCTGACAGCCTGCAGGCAAGGGCGCCAATGGGCCGGTCGACTTGCAGGCCGACGTTTCACGACTGAGCTGACGACTCAGCCGCTCGCGCAACGCCCTGCAGCACAAATGCCTGCCGAAACCAACCGAAGCGGCGCGCAGCCTCAGCAAGCCATCATCAACTGGCCACTAGGCATGTTAAATTTCAATTCAGAAGCTTCGCCAGCCGCCCTGTGAATCTCCAGCGCGATCGCGAAACAACATGCAGTTACGACTATCTGATTGTCGGTTGTGGCTTGTATGGCACCACGTTTGCCAGATTAGCCACCGACGCCGGCCTTCGCTGCCTACTGATCGACAAACGTAGCCATATTGGTGGCAATTGCCACACGGAGAGCAAGCACGGCATCAATATTCATAGCTATGGCGCTCACATTTTTCACACCAGCAACAAAGCGGTCTGGGATTTTGTTCATCGTTTTTCAGAGTTTAATAACTATATCAATTCACCAAAAGCCATATCTAACGGGCGCCTCTATTCATTGCCATTCAACATGAACACCTTTCATGAACTATGGCAGGTTCAAACCCCGCAACAAGCACTAGACCGCATTGAATCCCAACGCTTCCGCGGCGAACCATCCAACCTTGAAGAGCAAGCCCTTTCCCTGGTTGGAACGGACATCTACACCACTTTGATCCGAGATTACACGAAAAAACAATGGGGTCGACATCCAAAAGATTTACCGGCTTTTATCATTAAACGACTACCTCTTCGATTCACCTTTAACAATAATTACTTCAATGACCGTTACCAAGGGATACCAATCGGCGGCTACACCGAAATGTTCAAACACATGCTCAACGGCATTGAGGTCCGACTCAACACAGATTACCTTGGCAATCGCAATTACTTCGATTCATTAGCTGCAAAGACGGTTTACACTGGCTGCATCGACGAGTTCTTTGATCACCAGCACGGCCGGCTTGAATACCGTTCACTCGACTTTGAGCACGATACGTTTGAGAACGAAAATCACCAAGGGAATGCAGTCATCAACTATTGTGACGACTCAGCCACTTACACCCGAACTATCGAGCATAAACATTTTGAGAATAGCCATTCCGATGTTACCGTCGTCACTCGCGAATATCCACAAGAATGCACCGCGGATCGCATCCCTTATTACCCAATCAACAGCGATGCGAACCAGAAAACCTATTTGCGATACAAAGAAATGGCTCATGCACTCCCAGATCACATTTTCGGGGGCAGGCTTTCTGAGTATAAGTACATGGACATGCATGTTGTGATCGAATCCGCTATGAACCGGTTTCGCAGTGAGCTGAAAAATCTCCAACCAGCCTTAACTTTGTAAGCGATTAGACGGTTCAGGCCTCGATTAATCCACCACCTAGCACCACATCACCGGCATAGAAGACCGCAGCTTGGCCCGGGGTGATTGAAAACTGCTCAGTCGCGAAATCCAGCTGAACCCTGCTCATCAGCGCTCCCTCCCCCGCCGATGCAGCAAGTGGTGTCAAAAGGGCCGGTTCTGGGCTGCTGCGATAGCGCACCTGCACCTGGACCTCAAGGGGCTGCTCTGGAGGTGCCATCGATACCCAGTTCACCGCACCCACTGAGCAGCCGCTACGGGCGGCTTGCTGACGCGTGGCCACCACCACCCGATTGAACGCAGCATCCAGTTGCACCACATGCAAGGGTTCCCGCCAGGCCACCCCCAAACCCCGGCGCTGACCAATCGTGAAGTGCTCAATGCCATCGTGCTGACCTACCACCGTTCCGTCCTGGAGCACGATCTCACCGGGACGCGGTGGAAGGTAGGCATCCAGGAAAGCCTTCATCGAGCCGTGGTGATCGGCCAGACAGAGATCCTGGCTCTCGGGCTTGGCGGCGGTGCGCAGGCCGAACCGTTCAGCCTCCTGACGTGTGTCGCTCTTGTGCATCTCGCCGAGCGGGAACACCAGCTCCCCGAGCACCTCCTGAGGTAGGTCGTAGAGGAAATAGCTCTGGTCCTTCTGACCATCAAGACCGCGCAACAATTGGTGGCGACCACGCCCATCGCCGGGTACCGGCAGGGGATCACCAGCTTCAGCGTGCCGGACCCTGGCGTAGTGCCCCGTGGCGAGCCTGCCGATCTGCCTCTCGGATCGTGACCAACTCAGCATCGGACCAAATTTCACCTCCCGGTTGCAGCGTGAACAGGGCAGCGGGGTGATCCCACGCCCGTAGCCATCGACCAGGAAGTCGACGATCTGCCGCTGGAAGTGCTCACGGAAATCCACCACATGGTGGGCCACCCCCAGTTGCTCGCAGATGGCGGCGGCATCCACCAATCCTTCGGCGCAGCAGGCTCCCTTGCCGCTCATCAACCAGAGGGTGAGGCCCTCAACCTCCCAACCGGCTTGCACCAACAGAGCTGCCGTGAGGGAGCTATCCACCCCGCCGGAGAGGCCAACCACCACCCGGTGCTCCCCCGGCCAGCGGCGTAGCCGCTCCAGGCTGGCTGCACCGGCAGGGGTCGCCGCCGGGCCATTGGAAGGAGAGAGAGAAACGGCGGTGCTCACCGAAGGGAGGGGCAAACAAAGGAAGGGTGGCTGGTGCTGAAGCCATTCCGTCACCATCATGGAAGCCCACTGCCCCGGGCTGCCGTGTCCCCCAGGCCCGAACTTCAGCAGCCCTGGCCATGCCGCGATGCGGAGCACCTGTTGGTGAGCGCATCCCAGATGGCCGCACTGGAAGGGACGCTCTTCGCCAGCGGGCTGCCGGTGGAGGCCTTAATGGAAAAGGCGGCTCTGGCCCTCAGCCGGCGGATCCTGGCGCTCCGTGCTCCTGACGGAGGTGGCTGGATTCCTGCGCAGGGTGTCGTGGTGCTCGTGGGGCCGGGTCACAACGGCGGTGATGGGCTGGTGGTGGCCCGGGAACTTCACCTGGCCGGCATCCCTGTCCAACTGTGGAGCCCCTTCGAGCGGCGCAAGCCCCTCACCGAACAGCACTGGAAACACGCCCATTGGTTGGGCATCCCGATGTTGAAAGATCCGCCGCCGGCGGACGAGCCCACCACCCTCTGGATCGATGCCCTGTTCGGCAACGGTCAGGCCCGAGCGGCAAGCCAGGAGATCGAAGCGGTGCTGGAGGCAAGAAACCGAACCACGGGGCGTCTCGTGGCTGTGGATGTGCCCACGGGCTTGTGCAGCGACACCGGCGCCCTTCTGGGCAGAACAGCAGCCCGAGCGGATCTCACGCTCTGCATCGGGCTCTGGAAACAGGGTCTGGTGCAAGACCGGGCTCTGGCCTGGGTAGGCCGGCTGGAGCGGGTGGAACTGCAACTGCCGCGGGCCTTGCTTGAGACGCTGCCCTCCGATCAGCCCCTGGGCCTGGGCGGAGCCTCAGAGGATGCGAACTCAGCCCCGCGTCCCTCATTCGATCCAGCCGCCAGTAAATACGAACGGGGCCGACTCCTGGTTGTCGCCGGCAGTTCGCGCTACCGAGGAGCGGCCAACCTGGCCCTTGCCGGAGCCACTGCGTCAGGTTGCGGCAGCCTGCGGGCCTGCGTGCCGCCGGAAGTGGCCGCGGCACTGTGGATGGTGCACCCCCACGTGGTTCTCGAGGAGCAGCCCCTGGGCTCCTCGAGCTTCGAGCGCCTCGACGCCGTGTTGGTGGGGCCGGGCCTGGGTCCAGGGCCCCTCCCCCAGGATCCAGGCAGCGATCGATCGATCCCGGAACCTTGGTGGCAGCCGTTTCAACGGTTCCCAGGCTTGCTTGTGCTGGACGCCGACGGACTCAACCGGATCACCCCGACCTGGCTGAGCCAGCGGCAGGGGCCTACCTGGATCACCCCCCACCACGCCGAATTCCGGCGCCTGTTCCCGGATCTGGCTGAGCGACCTCCCCTGGAAGCGGCGGGCGAGGCGGCGAGGCTCACCGGGGTTGATGTGCTGCTCAAGGGGGCCCATACGGTTGTAGCTGCGGCCGATGGGCGGCGCTGGCAGGTGCTGCGGGCCTCCGGACAAGCAGTCCGCGCAGGTCTTGGCGATGTCCTTGCCGGATATGCCGCCGGACTGGGCTGCCAGGGCTGGGCAAGCGGACGACCCGATGCCGCCCTGCTGGCCACGGCCGCCCTCGACCACGCCTTGGCCGGCTGCCACTGCGCGTCCGGAGAGAGCCCCGCGGGTGCCACCCCCCTGGGAATTGCCGCCGCACTGGCCGCATCCGCGATGAGAACTCGATGAGAAGCAGGCAAGAATCGATAAAATTAGACAAGCATTGACCGAAGAATCACAGCCCGATTCCAAGCGGGAGACTAGAGATTCCCAACCAAAAAGCGAAAAAACGCAGCAACACCCCGCTACGTGTTGAATCGCGAACCAAAGATGAAGGCTTGCTTAAAAAGCAGCTGCAGGCTTTGATTGGGCCTGATAGTCGTCTCACTTCTTCTGTAGTTCATGACAGCCTCCTCCGTCAGCACGAGTGACGGTCACAGCCGAAGAGGCACCGACTCGATGACCTGGTACCTGACCTCGATCGGCCGGGAACCTCTCCTGACTCCTGCTGAGGAGATTGAGCTCGGCAACCAGGTGCAAACCATGATGCGGCTTGTGGAAGAAAAGCGCGACGATTATTCCATCCAAGAGCGAAAGATCATCAAGATCGGCCGACGTTCTAAGGAACGGATGATGCGTGCCAATCTCCGTTTAGTCGTCAGCGTTGCCAAGAAATATCAAGGTAAGGGCCTAGAGCTTCTCGATCTGATTCAGGAGGGATCCCTGGGCCTTGAGAGGGCTGTCGAAAAATTTGATCCCACCCGGGGCTACAAGTTTTCCACCTACGCCTTCTGGTGGATCCGCCAGAGCATGACGCGGGCCATCGCCTGCCAATCCCGCACGATCCGGCTGCCTGTGCATCTGAGCGAACGGCTCACCACGATCCGCAAGGTCAGCCTGGAACTCGCCCATAAGCTTGGTGCCATGCCAAGCCGGCAGGAAATTGCCGAAGCGATCGGCATGCCCATGGAGGAACTCGATTCCCTGCTGAGGCAGTCCCTGACCACATCAAGCCTTGATGCTCCGATCAATGCCGATGAAGGGCGCAGCTACCTCGGAGATCTGATCGCCGATGCCAGCGGCGAAGAGCCGCTCGACCAAGTCGAACGGGGCATCCATCAGGAGCAGCTTGGGCGCTGGTTGGGCCATCTCACCGAGCAGGAGCGGGAAGTGCTCGCCCTCCGCTTCGGACTCGACGGCTTGGAGCGCCACACGCTGGCCGAAATCGGCCGTCAGCTGCAGGTCTCCCGGGAGCGGGTGCGCCAGGTGGAACTGAAGGCTCTCCGCAAGCTGCGCAATCTCACCCGGAGGCTCCCGACGGGGCTCTGATCCCTCAGCTGACAGCGTTGAAGCCTGAGCTGGAGACTGAGCTGACGGTCATCGGATTTCCGGGTCCGGATCAAACCAGCTGAGGATCAGTCGTCGGCCCAGATGTAGCGGGTCAGTTCGCTGCCATCCGGTTCTGGTGCCGCTAGGGCGAAATCCACACAGTCGCTGATCTCGGCATCCACGTCCTTCTCAATGGTCTTCAGATCGGCCTCACTGGCCAGTCCGGCGGCGATCAGATCGGCACCCAGGCGTTTGATCGGATCCCTCTGGGCCCAGAACTCCTTCTCGGCAGCGGCCCGGAGCTCGTCGGGATCGGCCAGAGAATGGCCGCGGAAGCGATAAGTGAGGCATTCCAACAGGGTGGGGCCCTCGCCAGCGCGGGCGCGTTCTATGGCCCGTTCGGCCGCGGCCCGCACCGCCAGCACATCCATGCCATCCACCTCCTCTCCGGCCATGCCGAAAGCGGCCGCCTTGCGCCAGATCTCCGGGTCGCTGGTGGCGCGGTTGTGGTCCATGCCGATGGCCCAGCGGTTGTTCTCCACCACGAACAGAATCGGCAGCTTCCAGAGCGCCGCCATGTTCAGGCACTCAAAGAACTGCCCCACATTGCAGGTGCCATCGCCGAAGAAGGCAGCCGTCACGGCGTCGCTGTCGGCCTGACCCAAGGCATCGCGCTTGTAGCGGCTGGTGAAGGCGGCCCCGAGGGCCACCGGGATGCCCTCACCGATGAAGGCGTAGCCACCGAGCAGATGGTGCTCCCTGGAGAACAGGTGCATCGAGCCACCACGGCCCTTGCTGCAACCGGTCTCCTTGCCGAACAGCTCGCTCATCACCTCGCGGGCAGGCACACCGCAGCTGAGGGCGTGCACGTGGTCGCGGTAGGTGCTGCAGAACCAGTCGTGCTGAAGGCGCATCGCCTTGATCACGCCGGTGCTGACGGCCTCCTGACCGTTATAAAGATGCACGAAGCCAAACATCTTGCCGCGGTAATACATCTCGGCGCACTTGTCTTCAAAGCGGCGCCCCAGCGTCATGTCCCGGTAAAGAAGGAGGCCCTCATCCCGGCTGACCACGGCCCTCTCCGCCGGATAGAGGGAGACGTGACGCTCAGCATGGCTGCCGGCAGTGGCAGGAACGGCTGCGCCGAGGGGAGGGGAGCCGGCGGCCTGGGCAGCCAGCGCAGCCGTCAATTCCTGGGTCATGGCCGTCGGCGGTACGGGTCGTTCTGGCGACTGTACGGGGTCCATCACCGCAGGACGGTCAAAACCGCTGCCTCTGACTACAGTCCTGAGCCCAGCGACACGATGGGGTTGGATCTGCCGCTCGACCACTTCAGGCTGCTAGGCGTCAGCCCAGCGACCGATGTTCAGACCGTGCTCCGGACGCTCCAGCTGCGGCTTGACCGGGCTCCGGATCAGGGTTACACCGACGAGACCCTGAGGGCCAGAGCGGACCTGCTGAAGGCCAGCGCCGATCTGCTGAGCGATGGCGAGCGGCGCTCGGCCTACGAAGCCGATCTCACGGCCCTAGCGGACGCGCCGGAACCGCTGATGCCGGCACTGGAGATTCCATCCAGCCGAGAGGTGGCTGGCCTCCTGCTGTTGCTTGAGGCGGGTCAGCCCCTCGATGTGTTCGAGCTGGCGAGTCGTTGCCTGCAGCCTCCCCAGGCTCCGGCCCTGGGCAGCAGCCGCGAAGCCGACCTGACCCTGCTGGCCGGTGAAGCCGTCCTGGCCGCGGCTGAGGACTACCGCCGTGAACGCCATTACGAGGTGGCCGCCCGCATCCTCCAGCAGGGCCTGCAGCTGCTGCAGCGAATGGGTCAGCTACCAGAGGTGCGGGAGCGCATCCAGAGCGAGCTTGAGGCCCTTGCCCCCTTTCGGGTTCTCGATCTGCTGAGTCGCGATCCTTCCGCCAGCCGGGAGCGTGAAGAAGGCCTCGGCCTGCTGGAGCAGCTGGTGCAACGTCGTGGCGGCCTCGAGGGAAGCAGCGATGACCGCTTCGCCCCGGAGGATTTCCAGACCTTCTTTAAACAGATTCGCTCCTTTCTGACCGTTCAGGAACAGGTCGATCTTTTCGACAGGTGGTCCCAGCAGGGTTCTGGAGCCGCTGAGTTTCTGGCCAGCATCGCCCTGACGGCCTCGGGGTTTGCCCAGCGCAAACCGGAACGCATCGCCGCCGCCCGCGATCGTCTCCAGGCGAGCAGTCGATCAGGGATCGAGCCCCTGGTGGCCAATCTCGATCTACTACTGGGCGATGTTGATGGGGCGGTCCAACGGTTCGAAAGCACGGCCGGAGCGGAGCTCAAGAGCTGGGCCGCCCGCCAGAGTGATGAGCCCCTGGGCCGCCTATGCGCCTGGTGCCGCGACTGGTTGAGCCGTGATGTCCTGCCTGGCTATCGCGATCTGGAGGCGGATCCTGACCTGGAGGCCTACTTCAGCGACCGGGACGTGACAGCGTGGGTTGAGCGTGAGGATCGTCGGCGCGGTCGCAGCTTCTTCAGTCCGGAGTCGACCGATCAGCACACACCTTCTGACGCCTCCCAGACCGTGCCGGGGCTTGGTGATCCCCTGCTCACCCAGATGGGGTTCGGTGGAACAGCAGCCTTCACCCTGGAGCCTGTGGCCCAAAGCACGGATGTGCCGAACTGGCCGGGGGCCACGGATGGTTGGTCACCCGTCGCTTCACCACCAGGAGAACGGCCCCGAAGACGCGGACGCCCGGTGAAACACGCGGACGATCGCCATGGTGACGTGCCCCTCGGTTGGGGCTTGCGCGCCTTGGTGGACTCGCTGCGGCGCGGACCCCTGGCGGGCGTGGGCCTCCTCCCCGCGATTGCGGGCCTCGGGATCGCCCTGACGGTCGGCAGCTGGCTGGTGCACAGGAACGGATCCACCCAATTGCTCTCTCCGGCGTCCAGCACCGGCTCCAGCACCGGCTCCAGCACCGTCAACCATGCCAGCAAACCGCCTGTGGCACCGCCCCCCCCAGGCGCTTCAGTGCCACCCAAGCTTGTACCCCAGCAGCCATCGGCAACCGGCGGGGGAGTCGCCACCAGCGTGCCAGCAAACGCAAGCGCCAAACCCACCGCCGTGGGCAACACAACAGCAGGAACCCAGCATGGCGCTGCTCCACCTACGGGCCAGCTGATCACGCTGACCACTGCCGAACCGGATGAAGCTCAGTTGCGTGCCCTGCTCGAAACCTGGCTCCAAGCGAAAACCACGGTTCTCTCGGGACAGAACGAGCCGAACGGACTCGATCGGATCGCCCGGGATGGCCCCCTCCAGCGACTCAAGTCCGACCGCGAGCGCGACAGGAGCCTGGGGCAGACCCAGTCCATTCAGGTCAAGGTCGAACAGGTCGCCATCAGGGATCGCACTCCCCACCGCATCGCCCTGGTGGCTGATCTGCAATACACCGACAGCACCCAGCGCCAGGGAAGGGAGGTGAACCACACCAAACCCACCACCCTGCGAAATGTTTATGTATTCGGGCGGGACGGTGACACCTGGCGTCTGGCGGCGTCCGGCCCTGCCCGCTGATCCCCGCTTATTCCTCTTCCTGATGCAGCATGTTTGACGAGCTTTCCCAGCGTTTTGAGGACGCAGTCAAGGGGCTGAGGGGCCAGGCCACCATCTCCGAGACCAACGTGGAGGGGGCCCTTAAGGAGGTCCGTCGTGCCCTGCTGGAGGCGGACGTGAGCCTGCCGGTGGTGAAGGACTTCGTGGAGGAGGTGCGGCGCAAAGCGATCGGAGCCGAGGTGGTGCGGGGCGTCAGCCCTGACCAGAAGTTCATCCAGCTGGTGCATGAGCAGCTGGTGGAAACCATGGGCGGCGCCAATGCTCCGCTGGCGACGGCCGGCAAGCCCGGGGAGCCCAGCGTGATCCTGATGGCTGGCCTTCAAGGCGCGGGCAAGACCACCGCCACCGCCAAGCTCGGACTCCACCTGAAGGAACAGGGCCGCAAGGCACTGCTGGTGGGAGCGGATGTGTACCGCCCGGCCGCCATCGAGCAGCTGCGGACCCTGGGGGGCCAGATCGGGGTGGAGGTGTTCAGCCTGGGCATCGAAGCCACCCCCGAGGCCATCGCCGCCGCGGGGATAGAGCGGGCCAAGGCCGAGGGTTTTGACACCGTCCTAGTGGACACCGCCGGTCGCCTGCAGATCGACCCGGCGATGATGGAGGAGATGGTGCGGATCCGCCAGGCCTGCCAGCCCGATGAGGTTCTGCTGGTGGTGGATTCGATGATCGGCCAGGAGGCGGCCGACCTCACCCGGGCCTTCCATGAACAAGTGGGCATCACCGGGGCGGTGCTCACCAAACTGGATGGCGATTCCAGGGGAGGAGCGGCCCTCTCAATCCGCAAGGTGAGCGGTGCGCCGATCAAGTTCATCGGCACCGGGGAGAAGGTGGAGGCCCTGCAGCCCTTCCATCCCGAGCGAATGGCCAGCCGCATCCTCGGCATGGGCGATGTGCTCACCCTGGTGGAGAAGGCCACCAAGGAGGTGGAGCTGGCCGATGTGGCGAAAATGCAGCAGAAGCTGCAGGAAGCCAGTTTCGATTTCTCCGACTTCCTCCAGCAGATGCGGCTGATCAAGCGCATGGGCTCGCTGGGAGGGTTGATGAAGATGATCCCCGGCATGAACAAGATCGATGACGGCATGCTCAAGCAGGGCGAGCAGCAGCTCAAGAAAATCGAGGCGATGATCGGCTCGATGACGGAAGCGGAGCGGCGTCAACCGGAACTGCTGGCCTCCCAGCCCTCCCGGCGGCGCCGCATCGCCGTCGGCAGCGGTCACGTACCGGCCGATGTGGACAAGGTTCTGGCTGACTTTCAGAAGATGCGGGGCTTCATGCAGCAGATGACCCGCGGTGGGGGCATGCCGGGGATGCCTGGCATGGGCGGGGGCTTTCCAGGCATCGGCGGCTTCCCCGGCATGGGTGGCATGCCGGGCATGGGTGGAATGCCGGGCGCCGGGGCATCAGGGCGAGGCGGTGGCGGCGCCCCACCCCGCAAACCTTCGAGGCCGGCCAAGAAACGCAAGGGCTTCGGAGAGCCATAAGGCCCCCCGACAAGGTAAGCTCATCGTTTGGACACCTCTCGGCAAGGCCACGATGATTAAGCTCCGCCTGAAGCGGTTCGGTAAGAAGCGGGAAGCGAGTTTCCGCCTCGTGGCCACCAACAGCACCTCCCGTCGTGATGGTCGCCCCCTTGAGGAACTGGGCTTCTACAACCCCCGCACCAAGGAAACCCGGCTAGATGCCGAGGCCATTCGCACCCGTCTTGACCAGGGTGCCCAACCCACCGACTCGGTGAGGTCCCTTCTCGAGAAAGGGGGCCTGCTCACCAAAACCGTCCGGCCTGCCGAAGTCGTCGGAAAATTGAACCAAGCTGCTGCCCGTGAAGCGGCAGCGATCGCCGCCAAGAAAGCCGAAGCGGAAGCCAAGGCTAAAGCTGAAGCGGAGGCAGCGGCGGCTGCTGAAGCCGCAGCCGCTGCTGCTGCCGAAGCAACCGCCAGCAGTGATGTGGTCACGGAAGACGAGGCCTGAAGCCACCCACGGCCATAGTCAACCTCCCCTCGATGGAGGCATCTCTTGCTCTTGCAGGTCCAGAAGAGAGCAATCTTCGCCAGATTGAAAGCCTCACAGGCAGCAACTTGGTGCTGCGTGGTTTGGAGCTCTTCATTCAAGGTGCAGATGGGCCGGCAGAACGGGCTTCCAAACTGATCTGCTTGCTTCGCCCTCTCTGGGAACAGGGGGATTGCCTCAGTGCCGTGGACATCCGCAATGCACTGACAGCGCTCGATACCGGCCGGACTGACGAACATGAGCTCCAGTCCAAACTCGTGCTGGCGACCCAGGTCAATGGCCGACAGCTTCGTCCGCGAACGCTGCGGCAGAAGGCCTTCGTCGAAGCAATCGATACGCACCCGCTCACCCTCGCAATCGGGCCTGCCGGGACCGGTAAAACTTTCTTGGCGACCGTCCAGGCTGTGCGCCACCTTCAGGGCCGCAAGGTGGAACGGATCGTTCTGACACGACCCGCCATTGAGGCCGGAGAGCGCCTGGGGTTCCTTCCTGGAGATCTTCAGCAGAAGGTGGATCCGTACCTCAGACCGCTTTACGACGCCCTTCATCTGCTGCTGGGTCAGGAGCGGACCAGCCAACTGATCGAGAAAGGCACCATTGAGGTCGCGCCGCTGGCCTACATGCGAGGGCGCACCCTGGCCGATGCCTTTGTGATCGTGGATGAAGCCCAAAACACGAGCTGTGCCCAGATGCGCATGGTTCTGACCCGCCTGGGTGAAAACGCCAGGATGGTTGTGACCGGTGACACCACCCAGATTGACCTGCCCCCCGGCCAGACCAGCGGACTCGTGGAAGCTGCCGAGGTGCTCAACGGGGTGGATGGAGTTGCCCTGTGTCGCTTCAGTGATGCCGATGTGGTGCGCCATCCCTTGGTGCAGCGCTTGGTGCAGGCCTATGAACGGCGGGATGCACGATCGCTGGCCGGAGCGGCGAAAAAGCGCTTCGATACACCGCGGGTCCGTCCAAGACCATGAAAAGAGCAGAACGACTGCGACTCCCTGCCCAGATCGCCCTGGCAGCCCTGGTGGCCTATGGGATCGGCTTCCAATTCACCAGTCTTTTTCCGGGTTACCTTCCCAAAATCGGAGCTGTATGGTCAGCCATCTCCGCCATCGTGGTGACCCAGAACAGCAAGGAAGAAACCGCCTCCTCGGCGTCTCTTCGGGTGCTGGGATCAGCGATCGGGGCCATCACAAGCGCGGTTTATCTGACGTTGATGCCCTTTCACCCGCTCGGCATGGCGGGAGCCATCTTCGCAACCGTGCTGATCTGCACGGCATTTCACATCCACAGTCACGCGCGCCTGGCTGCAATCACCGTGCTTGTCATCATGGTGACAGCCAGCCTAGATCCGGCCCTGAATCCAGGACTCAACGCTTTGCTGCGCTTCGCTGAATCCTGCATCGGGACTGGAGTGGCCTTGCTGGAAGTCCACCTCTGGCCAGGCGCATCAGTCTGGCCCGGTGGCAACAGCGCTAGGAATCGGCCATAGGGGGATCCGCACCCAACCAGCCACCACTGGAACGGTTTGGCTGGCAGGATGTGCTCAGTTCGCTTCAAAGCCGCCATGCCGGCCAGCAGCAATTTTCAACAAGCCATTCGGGAAGCCAACATCGGGGGACTTGTTGGTCCCAACGTGGTCAACCGTGCTTTGCCGTATGTGGGTGGGGGCATGGTTCTCACCGCAGCCGGTGTGCTGGGAGGCCTGAGCCTGATGGCCACCAATGCCGCCCTGTTCATGCCCCTGTTCTGGGTGGCCCTGATCGGCAATTTCATTCTGTTTTTCGTGGCCCAAAACGTCGCCACGAAAGGCGACAACAGCACTGCACTTCCCCTACTTTCTGCTTATAGCCTCCTGACCGGCTTCACCCTGAGTGGTCTGGTGAGCTACGCCTTGACCACGGCTGGGATCGGCGCAGTGGCAACAGCAGCACTGGCGACCGGCCTGACCTTCATCGCAGCTTCGGTTATGGGCCGCCGAATGAGCGACAGCGTGGGGCAAGCGTTAAGCGGAGCTGTTGGGCTTGGGCTGCTGGGCCTGATTCTGGCGATGCTTGTTCAAATTGTGGGCAGCTTTTTTGCCCCAGCTGTGTTCTCAGGCGGCGGATTTGAGTTGCTGATCGCAGGTCTCGGAACAGTTCTCTTTGTAGGCGCCGCATTCGTGGACTTTTACACGATGCCCCGCACGTATACCGACGACCAATATCTCGCCGGAGCATTAGGGATGTATCTTACCTATATCAATCTGTTTGTCTTTGTTCTTCGTCTCATCATTGCCCTTCAAGGCGGTGGTCGACGTGACTGAGCTGTAGTGTTTTCAAAGGACCCGGCTTCTAAGGATCTGAACCGGAAAAGCAATTTCCTTGGCCAGCGTTCAACCGCTGGCCATCATGCTTTAATGGATAGATTGCTGCTTGCGGTTGCGGGCGCAACTGTCTGAAGCACCACCAGACATCAAAACGATCAGATGCTGCATCGGTATGACTGTTCCATGCACTGCGACTCGATTATTGGGTTCGTTTTTCCAGGAATACGCTGCTGAATCCTGCACCAGCTGACCGAAGGACATGAAAGTCAAACCGAACATCACCTTGCTCACATCATGCGCAAAACTGCACTGATCACTGGCATCACCGGCCAAGACGGCAGTTACCTTACGGAATTACTGCTTGAAAAAGGCTACGTTGTGCATGGCATTAAACGTCGCGCCAGCAGCTTCAATACCGAGAGGATCGACCACCTCTACCAGGATCCCCACGAGCAGAATCCGCAACTTGTCCTGCATTACGGAGACCTCACTGATTCAACAAATCTAATACGAATTATTCAGCAAGTTCAACCTGACGAAATTTACAACCTTGGAGCACAAAGTCACGTTGCCGTTAGCTTCGAAAGTCCTGAATATACGGCAAATTCCGATGCTCTCGGCACACTT
>Ga0209401_1000858_pt1 | contig 20541 bp, 17 predicted proteins | sample M_140807_MF_Meta_FD_187318 | JGI IMG/M metagenome (GOLD analysis project Ga0209401, IMG submission 187318) | Freshwater microbial communities from Lake Montjoie, Canada to study carbon cycling - M_140807_MF_MetaG (SPAdes) (version 2) | ecosystem: Environmental > Aquatic > Freshwater > Lake... | reverse complement strand
TGCTTCCCGGAGAGACGCCTGGGCCAGAGACTTTTGGGAGACGGGCGATTTCCGATTCGAGCTGTTCTGCAAAGCGGGCGGGTTGAGCGCCCAGCTTTTCGATCAGACGCGGAATCAGGCCATCCTGTTGTGTAGCGAGAGAGTGAAGTAAGTGTTCGACCTCGACTGCCTGGTGACCTTGCTGGGCGGCAACGGCTTGGGCAGATGCGACAGCTTTTTGAGCATTTTCTGTAAGCTTGTTCAGGTCCACCTCTGAATTATCAGTCAAATAGGGGGGTAAGGCGAAAGAAAATTAACGTGTCATCCGGAAGAGAAGGGATGGAAAAGACGGGATCAGACGGGATAGATTCCAGACAAGGCTTTGGGCTAATGGATCGAACATCGCATGTTGAAGCCAACGTGCGTGGCGCAATCGTGGGGCAAAGGTTTGATCGAGAAGAGTGGCAACTTTTTGTGTAGCGCTGTTCCAGCCAAGTCTTCCTCGGGACCAATCTACTAAGGGCTCTATGGAGATGTCCGCACTTTCTATGGCCATCGACATGCCGTTTCCAGTCACGGGAGGGATCATGGTGAGAGCATCCCCAATCCGAAGACCAGAATTAGAGGAGGCTTTTTTAGGGGTGAGAGAGAGTGCGGCAATGGAGCTGAAAGAGGAGTCATCCCACACAGCGCTCTTTAATCGGTTCATTAAGAGAGATTCAGGCTGGCCAGAGAGCCACTGTTTCCAGTTGGTCGAGAGGTTGGGAACGGGAGATCGGGAACGAAAGAGGCCACAAACGTTGACTTGATCATCCTCTATCCGGCAGAGGCCAATATAACCCTGTTTGGATAGGTGCATCTCGAGCCCTGCTTCTAGCCTCACATTCCGAGCATGGGCTTTGAGGCCGAACCAGCGCCAACCGTGTTCGGTAACAGAAGGTTGGCGACCCGTAGCCAGAACAACTCCCTCAGAAGGTTCGGGGGCAATGCGTTGTCCTGTTTGAATATTGGCTCCTGCCTGTTTGAGTTCATGCAGAAGAAACTGATCCATCTCATAACGGGAAAGGCAGAGGGCTGGTTGAGGGAGTTGACGTCGAGAGAGAAGGGAGGGGCCTGAGGCGAGAATCACGTCGGAAGATTCCACTGCACCTAAGCTGTTGAGTCTTGTGCGAATTCCTAGGGATTGAATGACAGAAAGGCCGCGGCCACATAAATATTCTCCGCACACTCGGTGTCGGGGGTAGGTACCAGCCTCAAAAAGGGTGACGGGTACGTTTTCCTGGCGGAGGCGAAGTCCCAAAGTCAGGCCTGCGAGACCCCCTCCGATAATGGTGACGGGTTTCAGTCTATCCTCTCAGCTGAAAAGAAGTGAGTGAAGAGACCTGAGCTGCGTTCTACAAAATTCCACAATAAGGGAGATGGCCAGAGGGCAGAGATTTCATGCCCACAAAAGCCTGCTTCCACGCTAACACGGGCATCGTGCTGAGTTACGGGATGGCAACCTAGGATTCCGAGAAGACGTGATCCGATTTTTCCTGGTAGTCCACGGTGGGGCTCCGCAGCGGCGAAAAGCGGAGTGCGGGTGGCTAGAGATTGAAAAAAATTCTTTAGCGGCTCATCAGCGAAGTGGTGAAGAAAGAGATTCGCGATGATGAGTTCTACGCGGGGAGTGGATTGAGCCCACTCATGCACGTCGGCCGAAACCAGAGAGGGAAGCCAATTTTGTCTTCGCAGAAGGTCGAGCGTGGAGTCTGAAACGCTGGGTTGCCGATCCACGAAATAGAGGCGGGCTCCATGTCCGCCATGAGGAAACGCGATGGGGAGGATAGCGGTGAGGAGGTGTCCGTCGCCGCAACCGAGATCGACTAGGCTTGCAGGAGGACGATCGGGATATTTGCTTCGGATCCATTGAAGCCACAATTTCTTTTGGCCGAGAATGGAATGAAGGCGTTGTAGATCTCGACGGCTGGCAAGTGCGGCGGGATCGGATGGTAAGAGGGAGTCGAGTTTTTCGGGAGTTAGTTTACGAAGGCTCATGAACGAACTTCGAGGAGGGCTCCATAACTGGAAAATCCAGCCCCGAAGGAGGCCAGCCACCAGTTTCCGTCTGGAACACCATTTTCGAGGGCCGATTGAAGTGCAAAAAGGCAGGAGGGGCTGCTCATGTTTCCGTGTCGGCGCAGGACTTCAGTACTGTGTTGGGTATCTTTCTCTTTGAGGTGAAACTCTTTGCTTAGTGCAGAGAGAACATCGCGTCCACCCGCGTGCCAAACCCATCCCGTGATATCTTTTTCGTGAAGGCCCGCTCGCTCAAAAACCGTGCGTGCGTGACGCGCTGCAAGAGTGGGGACTTCGGGTGCGAGAAGATTTCGAAGAAGGCCGTTCTTGTGATCGAAGCGAAGGTGATCGCGGTGGGCAGGCTCTAAATGAGATGTGCTTTTTACGATCCGAACTTTCCTTTTTGTGTTGGGAGGCTGACTGGAGACGATGGTTGCAGCGGCGCCATCCCCAAAAAGGCAGGCGCTGATGAGGACTCCGGGATCATCGTCGAGGTAAGATGCAGCGGAGCAAATTTCCACGCAGACGACAAGGGCGTGGCGGGCTTGGCCTGAGGCGATGAGAGCGGAGGCTTGTTGAAGTGCGGGAAGTGCGGCTCCGCACCCAAGTCCGACAAGGTCGAGAAAGGTAAGAGAGGAGGAGAGGCCGAGACTTTGGGAGAGGTAGCTTGTAAGGCCTGGGCAGATGTAGCCGGTGCAGGTGGCAACGAGGAGAGCATCAATGTCCGCGAGTTTCAGGCCAGAATTTCGCAGGGCTTCACGGGCAGCAGCTTTGGCAAGAGCAGGCGCATGTTTTTGGAACCGGGCCATCATTTTGTCGGGTTCGAAGACAAAGGCGTCTGCCATTTGCTCTAAAGCAAAGTGCCGGGTTTCAATCCCGTTCTGGTTACTGAGGACTTTGCGGAGGATGGCACGGGAGCGGGTGGTGAGTTCCTGGAATTTCGGAGTCGCTTGCAAGGCCGTAAAAACCTCGGTCTGAGAAAAAGCGCGGGGTGGAACAGCTGTGCCGATGGAATGGAGAAACACGAAAGCTAAGGATAAGGTACGTCGCTAAAACCGCAAATGGGAGTTACAGCAGTTTGCGAAGTTGAGCTAGGGTGCGGGTGTTGACGACGTCTTGGGCACGGAGCCAACCTTTGCGGGCAAGTGTGACTCCGAAATCGAGAAAGCGGAGGTGGGATGTTTTATGGGCGTCGGGATTGATGCAGCAAAGAATCCCTAGGTCGCGAGCCTTGTGCCACCAGCGCCAATCAAGATCGAGGCGCCACGGGTTGGCATTCAGTTCAATCCAAGTTCCGTTGGCAGCGGCTGCATCAAGAATTTTAGGAATGTTGACGGGATAGGCCTCGCGCTCGAGAAGAAGCCTGCCCGTAAGATGACCCAGGCAGGTGACGTGGGGGTTTTCGATAGCTCGGAGGATGCGATCGGTCATTTCCTTTTCATCGGAAGTGAACCCGGAGTGAACCGAGGCCACGACGTAATCCAGTTCCTTGAGAAGAGAGTCGGGAAAATCGAGTTTCCCCTCTTTGAGAATGTCACACTCCGTTCCGGATAAGAGAGTGCACTTGGGTTTTTTGGAGTTGAGGGATTGAATCTCTTCGATTTGTTTTTCGAGGCGTTTGACATCAAGGCCGTTGGCTTGGAAAGAGGATTTGGAGTGATCCGCGATGCCAAGCCACTCGAGTCCGAACTCGGTGGCGGCCTGTGCCATGGCGGCGAGAGTATCCTGCCCGTCGCTGGCCAAAGTGTGATTGTGGAGGCATCCGCGGATCTGGTCGCGCGTGAGAAGATCGGGTAGTTCGTCTTTTTCGGCCGCAGCGATTTCTCCGCTGTCTTCACGGAGTTCGGGGGGAATAAAGGCGAGACCCAACGCTTTGTGGAGATCCTTTTCGTCTTTGAGTTTTAGGGGGGTCTTGGATTTTCCTTTTAGAAGACCCCATTCGCTGAGGTGAAGACCGCGGTCGATGGCCCGTTGGCGGAGCGCGATATTATGCTCTTTGGATCCGGTGAAGTGGGCCAAGGCGGTTGGCCAAACCTCGGGAGGGACGACACGGAGATCGCAGGGGATGCCTCCAATGAGGATGACGCTAGATTTGGTTTCGCCATGGGCGATGACTTTTTCCACGTTGGGGGCGGAGATAAAAGCTTTCATGACCTCCTTGGGTTTATTGGAGGAGGCGATCAGATCGAGGTCTTTGACAATCTCCTTTCCGCGGCGGAGGCTACCTGCGATTTCGGCTTGGCTGACGGATGGGCATTCCCGGAGGTGATTCAGAAGGGCTTGGGCAGCGGGCAGGGCAGTGCCTAAGCGATGGAGTTTACTGTAAGTGGCGCGACGTTGGATGGAGTCGAGAAGGTTTGTGGCGGTTTTTTCGCCGAACCCGTCGAGAGAGGCGAGTCGACCATCTTGGCAGGCTTTCGTTAGGGCTTCGATCGACTCGATCTTGAGTTGATCCCGCAGGATACGGAGTTTTTTCGGGCCTAGGCCTGGGAGATCAAGAAGAGAGAGAAGACCAGAGGGGATAGTGGTCCGGAGTTCTTCGAGGTAGGGGAGTTTTCCAGTGTTGACGAGAGTGGTGATTTTTTCGCGAAGGGCATCGCCGATTCCTGGAAGCTCGCCAAGGCGATCGGTTCGAACGAGTTCGGTGAGATCGGTTGGGGAAGTTTCAAGAGTCCTGGCAGCATTGAGATATGCCCGGCATTTGAAGGGATTTTCGCCATTGAGCTCAAGAATCGTGCCGATTTCCCGAAGAGAGGCCGCGACTTGGTCCTTGGTCATACGATGAAGTTATCCACAAATCCGCTTGGCGGGCAGGGGAAATGCTTGGTTACGATTGATCGAAAAGGAGAAGCAGGGGATGCTTTGGGACGAACTGATGAGTGCGGCCTATAACGACTATGTACTGACGACCAGTCTGGAGCAGGGGTGGATCAAACCCGAGCAGGCCAATCAGGTGCGGGTTGTGATTACGGCCAATCCGCAAGTCGCGGCTTTGGATTTAATGGAGGAGCAGCAGTTACTGCCCGGAGAGCAGGTGCAGATGTTGCGGGATTTGATTGCACAGGCGGGTGGGGGCGGGGAGGCGCAGGACAGCAGTGTGGTGCGCGCGTATTTGGAGCGGGCGGTGGAAATGGGGGCGAGTGATTTGCATTTGGGACCTGACGCACCTGCACTCGTTCGGATTCATGGGCAGCTTTCTCCTCTGGAGGGGCCGGGGGCGAGGCACTTAACCAAGGAGGAGACGGAACAGTTAGGGAGATCATTTCTTTTGCCTAAGCAGGTGAAGAAGGTGGAGGAGCATGGGTCGGTGGATTTTTGTTACGAAGCAGAGGGATTGGCTCGGTTTCGAACCAGTGTGGTACGCCAGCGACGTGGGTGGGAATCAGTCTTTCGGGTGATTTCAAACAAGATTCGCACGATGGATGAGTTAGGATTGCCTCCCGTCCTTAAAACGCTGACGAGGTATCATAACGGGCTGGTTTTGGTAACGGGCGCGGTGGGAAGCGGAAAATCGACGACCTTGGCTTCCATGGTGGATCACATTAACCGGGAGAGAAAGGATCACATCATTACGTTGGAGGATCCGATCGAGTATGTTTTTAATCCTGCGGGATGTCAGGTTTCCCAGCGAGAGATTGGAGCCAATTCGGCCAGTTTTTCGAGTGCGTTGCGGGCGGCGTTGCGGGAAGACCCCGATGTGATCATGGTGGGGGAGATGAGGGATTTGGAGACGATCTCACTTGCTATCAGCGCATCAGAAACGGGGCACTTGGTGTTAGGCACCCTGCACACAAGTACGGCAGCTCGAACATTGGATCGCTTGCTGGACGTTTTTCCCATTGAGCAGCAGGCGCAAATTCGAACGATGGTCAGTGAATCGTTGCGGGGAATCGTGTGTCAGCAGTTGATTCCAAGGAAAGATGGGCATGGTCGGCTTTTGGCCTTGGAGGTTTTGGTGAACAACCCTGCGGTTGGAAATCTGATTCGGGAGGCGAAAACGTTTATGCTTCCCGGGGTGATGCAGACAGGGAAAAAATTGGGAATGAAGCTGATGGATGACAGTTTACAGGAGTTGCTGGACAAGGGATTGATCACGGGCGAGGAAGCGTATCGCCGAGCCGAGAATAAAAAGATGTTTGCGACAGCCTTGGCGGGGCAACTGTGATGAAAAATCTCATCGACGAGCTGTTTTCTATCTTAGTGGAGAAAGGGGGGAGCGATCTGCATTTGTTAGAGGGGCAACCCGCAAAGATCCGGCGTCACGGCGAGGTGTCCAAAATCCAGGAGGAGCCGTTGACTCGAGAGATGATGATCCGTTTGCTCGAGCCGATCTGTTCACCGCCTGCATGGAGAAAGTTTGTTGAGTTGGGGGATCTGGATTTTGCGTATGAGATGGATGAGAACAATCGGTTCCGGTGCAACTTCTACAAGCAGTTGCACGGATATGGCGCGGTGTTCCGAATCATTCCGACTAAGATTAAGACGCTGAAAGAGTTGGGGGTGCCCCCGATCATTGAGAGTTTTGGAAATTACAAATCTGGGTTGGTGCTAGTGACGGGTCCGACAGGTTCGGGCAAATCGACCACGTTAGCGGCTGTAGTGGACTCGATTAACACGAATCACTCGCGACATATTGTTACGATCGAGGAGCCGATCGAGTTTGTGCATCCAAATAAAAAATCGGTGATAACTCAGAGGGAGGTCCCGAACGAGACGCCGAGTTTCGCTACCGGGCTGAAGGCTGCCTTGCGCGAGGATGCGGATGTGGTGTTGGTGGGTGAGATGCGGGATCTGGAGACGATTGCGTTGGCGTTAACAGCGGCAGAGACGGGGCTGTTGGTGTTTGGAACGTTGCACACCAACAATGCGAGGAAGACGGTGGATCGTATTATCGATGCATTTCCCAGCAACCAGCAGGAGCAGATTCGAACGATGTTAGCGAATTCCCTGCGTGCGGTTTGTGCGCAGCTGTTGTTGAAGCGATCAGATGGTGGGGGACGACTCGCGGTGAATGAGATTTTGGTGGGGAACAATGCGGTGGCTTCGATTATCCGTGAGGGAGCGACGATGAAGTTGAACGACGTGTTAAAGACGGGAAAAGCGGAGGGGATGCAGTTGATGGATGATGCGATCGATGGACATTTAAAGGCGGGACGGATTTCTCCAATGGAAGCGTATATGAAGGCCATCGATAAGTTGCGTTTCCAGGAGTTGTTGCCGAAAGACGCGGGAATTGGATGAGCTGTGAGAGGGTGGCGCCGATGGCCTTAACTCGGGCGACGGAGCATTGTCGGGAGGGTCGGGAGATGAGTGGTTTGGAGACGGAGGATCTGGTTGCTGGATTGATCGATCTTAAAACCTCGGATGAGGTAAAGGTGGCATTTTTAACTGCCTGGGCTGAGAAGGGGGAGACGGCGGGAGAGTTGGCAGGAATGGCGCGGGCATTTTTGGCGAGGGCGAAGTCGGCGGGGGTGACGGGGAGGTGGGGTGGAAAGGGGTTGGCGGATTGTTGTGGCACGGGTGGAGGAGGAAGGCCAATTGTGAATATTTCTACGGCGGCAGGCATCGTGGCAGCGGCGGCTGGATTACCAGTCGCAAAGCATGGGAATCGTGGGGTCACTCGACCGAGCGGAAGTGCGGATGTGTTGACGGCTTTGGGAGTTCGGGGGGCGAAGGATGCGGGGGAGTTGGCGAGCTGTCTTGGGGAGGTGGGGTGTGCTTTTTTGTATGCCCCTGATTTTCATTCCGCGTTTCGTGGGGTGGCAGGCGCGAGGAAAATATTGTCGGCACAGGGCAAGCGGAGTGCTTTTCACTTGTTGGGGCCGCTTGTAAACCCGGCGAGGCCTGAGATCAGGATGGTGGGTGTGTTTCGTGAGGAGGATATGGGCAAGTTGGCAGAGGCAATGGATTGTTTGGGGGTGGAATCGTATGCAATTCTTTATGGGGAAGATGAAAAGGGGGCTCCCTTGGGGGAACTGTCGCCCCTGGGCCGCAATCGATTGATGGGAAAAAAGGGTGGGGAAAAATTTGATCTTTCAGAGGAGTCGTCCACTGGCGATTGGGGTTCTTCGTTGGATTTGGAGGCGCCAAAGGCAGAGGAGAGTGCGGCCAAGATTCAGGCTGTTTTGGCGGGAGACGGGGCTCGGGCGGTGCGTGGAGCGGTGGTTTGGAATGCGGGGGCGCTGCTTTGGCTTGGCGGGGTCGCAAAGGATTGGGTGGAGGGACGAAAATTAGCGGAGGAAACAATCGCCAAAGGGAGTGCTCGGGCTCTGTTAGAAAGATGGAGGACGTGGAGTCGGGATTAAGTTTGAAGAAAAGGGTTTGAAGATTTTTCGTGACCGACGGTAGTGGTGGGGCCGTGGCCTGGATAGACAGTGGTTTTTGGGGGAAGGGGCAGAATCTTTTTTTGGATGCCTGTGATCAGGAGGTCTCGACTTCCTCCGGGCAGGTCCCAGCGGCCGACTCCATCGGCAAAGAGGACATCCCCGCCAAAAAGTTGGTTCGATTGGGGTAGGTAGAGGCAGAGGCTGCCGGGGCAGTGTCCAGGAACATGGAGAAGTTGAGAGTTAGGCCAAGAGGCTGGGGGCGGATTGAGATCGTCGATCGTTTGAGTCGCACGTATGGGTTGCAATTTTTTGGGAAGACCAAAGGTGAGCATGGCGTCGGGGTTGAGGCAGAGAAAAGCGGTATCGGGATGGTAGTAGACGGGGCAAGCGGCCCACTCCGCGATAGCAGCGGCGTCCCAGATATGATCCCAGTGACCGTGGGTAAGAAAGAGGGAGTGAGGTTTGAGTTTTTTTGTTTTAAGGAAATCGAGAAAGCCCTCGGGCGCATCGATGGCAAGGAGATGGTTGCTGAGGTCGAGAAGGTAGGCGTTGGTAGCGGCGAGTCCGCCTGTATAAGTCAGAGGTTCTTTCATGGGTTGTTGGGTAGAGAAGATAAGGGATTAAGGGCTTTTTGGCTTTAGGGAAAGGTAGGAATTTGGGCGATGTGGCGAGCTGGATAGGATCGGTAGAGTCGTTATAGTAGGAGTGTGAAGTATATTCGATATGGGATTGTTGTTTTTCTTGGAATGGCAGGGTTGTGGGCGGAGGAGCCTCCCAAAGAAGAGAAGAAGAAGGATGAAGTGAAGCTGGATGCGGCGGAGGAGGTGAAGTTGGGCAGGGGAATGGCTTTTCAGGGATTTGCAGCGGAGCAGCAGGAGGCGTGGAGGCCTGCAAAAGATTTGTACACAGCCGCACTGGTCAAAGCTCCAGAGATTCCGTGGATCTGGTTGCGAAGGGGATTTTGTGAAATCAAATTGGAGGATGAGACGGCAGCTCAGCAGGATTTTGCCAAGGCGATTTCATTGGGAATTTCAAAGGAGAAGTCGGATGGCGTGAATGATCTACAGTTTTTGATTACGCTACGGTCGAAGGCGGGCCCGTTAGCGGAGTTTCGAGATCCGAAGGCGGCTGTGGTATTGGCGCGAAAATTGGTTGAGTTGGACAGGACGACGGACAACGTCTTGCTGGAGGCGGCGTGTCTTGCGGAGTCGGAGCAGTATCTGCGGGCGCAGGAGTTGCTTTTAGGACGAATCCGCGAGGTGGAGAATGCGGAGGAGAAGGGGCGATTACAAACGGCGGTCGAGACGTTTCGAACTCAGTCAAAATTTGGGCCTGCATTAGAGGGTTTGGAGTTGGAGAAAGAGGGAAAGTATGAGGAGGCGATGGATCGATACACGAATGTGCTGGATCAGGCTCCCGAAACGGCCTGGGTTTTAGTGAGAAGAGCATTCTGTTTGGCGAAGACGGGGGATCCTTCGGGGTCAAAGGCGGATTTGCGTCGAGCGATGCGACTCTTACCTGAAACAGCAACGGATCGGATCACAGTGGCTTGGGCGAAAGCCAACTGTCCTTTTCTGGAGTTTCGAGATGGGGCAGGGGCGGTTAGTTTAGCCAAGAGAGCGATTCAGGATGAGCCCCTGATTCAGACGTATGGAATTTTGGCTTCAGGCTATGCGGAGATGGGGGATTTTCGGAAAGCGCAGGAGACGGTGATGTTGGCGTTGAGCAAGAGTTCGGTGGAATCGGATAAAAAAGAGTTAAAGAAAAAATTGGAACTGTTTCGAGATAAGAAACCTGAGATGGATGATTGGGCTCCGCGGGCTACACCGCGGGGGCCGAGTTTGTAGGGTTGGGTTGCGCAGGGAACTGGTTTAGAAGCGGAGGATGGCAAAATCATGGATCAATGGAGCGTTAGGTGTGGGATTCCTTATTTTTGCGGTTTCTTGTGGGGAAAAAAGTAAGGTGGCGAGAGATTTGATCGATCGGGAACTCTTCTTCGGGAACCCTGCGTTGGCGAGCCCGCAGCTTTCACCCGACGGGCAGTGGGTTGCCTTTTTAAAGGAGAAGGAAGGTATCTTAAATCTGCATTTGGTCAGGTGGGGTGAGAAGTTGGAATTGGCGAGGGCTTTGACGGCTGAGAAGAGTCGGCCTCCTGCAGGATTCAGTTGGACGCGAGATTCGCGGTATCTGTTGGTGGCACAGGATTCGGGTGGGGATGAAAACTATCGTTTAAGGCGTTTGGATTTATCTGAACCTGAAGATCCGCAGACCGGGTTGCCTGTGGCACAGGAGTTACCGATTCGTAAGGGAGCGAGGGCAATGGTGATGGCGTTACCGAAGGGAAAGCCGAACGAAGCTTTGCTGGAGGTGAATGAGAGGGATGAGAAGTACTTCGATGTCGAGCGACTGGACATTGCGACGATGCAGCGGACGCCTGTGTGGGAAAATCGGGAAGGTTGTGCGGATCTGGTTGCTGATTTAGACGGGAATTTACGTTTGGCGACGCGGATGACAAAGGATGGGGGAACAGAGCTGATGCGGGTGGAGGGGAAGAAGTTGTCGAAGCCGATTTTAAAGGTGAGTTGGCAGGAGGCGATGGGAGGATTTACGTTTCGAAAAGGCGGACGAACACTGTATTTGGAAACCAATGTGGGAGACGGGGATTTATCCTATTTGGCTGAGATGGATCCGAAGAGTGGGAAGGTGACGCGGTTGGAGTCGGACCCATTGGGGCGAGTTGATTTATCGAGGGCAGCGTTTTCAGAAGCAACAGATGAATTGGTGGGGACGGTGTATTTTGATGATCGAAAGAGGAATTACTGGAAGGACAAGGGGTTTGAGGAGGATTTTCTTTTTCTAAAGAAGAAATTCCCAAATCTGGAAGTGGGGTTGGCGGATATGTCGGGGGACGATGGAAGATGGTTGGTATTGATCTCGGGCGATACGGATCCTGGAACGTACTATCTCTTTGACCGCAAGAGTCGGGAAGTTTCGCTTTTCGGGGCTTTGCGACCCGATCTACCCAAGGAGAAGTTGGCTCCGATGATGCCTGTGAGATACCCGTCTTCCGATGGGTTGGAGATTCCTGGGTATCTAACCTTACCGTATGGAGTGGAGGCGAAACAGTTGCCGTTGCTGGTGATGCCTCACGGCGGACCATGGGCGAGAGATTATTGGGGTTACAATGGGACGGCTCAATTTTTTGCGAACCGGGGTTTGGCGGTGTTGCAGCCTAACTTTCGGCAATCGACGGGGTATGGAAAAAAGTTTTACTCGGCAGGGAGGCATGAGTGGGGGGACAAGATGCAGGATGATTTGACGTGGGGTGTGAAGGATCTTGTGGGGAAGGGTGTAGTGGATCCGAAGAGGGTAGCGATTTATGGGGGGAGTTATGGAGGGTATGCGGCGTTGGCGGGCTTAGCCTTTACACCCGAGGTGTATGCGGCGGGAGCCTCGTTTGTTGGACCGTCGAGTTTATTTACACTTTTGAATTCGATTCCGCCGTATTGGGAGTCGGTCCGACAACAATTTGACTACTATGTGGGTGATCCAAAGAATCCTGAGGATGAGGTGAGGATGAGGCGGCAATCGCCTTTGTTTTCGGTTGAGAAAATGAAAGCACCTTTGATGGTGGTGCAGGGGGCCAATGATCCGAGAGTGAAGCAGGCAGAGTCGGATCAGATTGTGGAGGCGTATCGGAAGCGTGGGCAGGCGGTGGAGTATTTGGTGGCGGCGGATGAGGGGCATGGGTTTGCGAGGCCGGACAACCGGTTAGCGGCCATGTTAGCTTTGGAGCGGTTTTTACATCGTCACATTGGAAGTGAATTACAGAAGAAAGCTCCGAAGTGGATGGAGGAGAAATTGGCGAAGTTAAAAGAAGGCGGAGAGGTTACGGACGGGTCAGAAAAAAAGGGTAAAACACCTTAATCTAATTGTCTGGTGCCGCCCCAAAGTGAATAAAATCAACACGCCTTTTCTGAGGTAAAAACGGGATTTTTGCACAAGTTATTAACACCAAAAAAACCGATAATTGGCTTTGATCTTTGTTGCTAAAATCGGATGGCATATAACGAATCCAGTTCATTGAAAGAACAGAGTCTGATGGGGGAGACGAAAGTTTGCTCCCATTTGAAGGCTCTCAGGATAGCTCCAGGTAACTGGAGAATGGTCGAGGAGGCTTGACTGCCTCGGCCCCCAGGTTGGATCACAAGTCCAGCAAGGGCATGTCTCACCGAATCCCGCGGCTGGGGTCGCACCCAGAAAAACATCGGCAAAGTCGGAGTGAAAGCGAAGGCAATGACGGTGTCCGTAGAATGCGAATTAGGGGTTTGAGAGGTTGGCAGCGATAACTAAAGAAGCCGCATGCTAATCAAGTCACGTTGGGGGGACGGTTTCGGTTCCCTTGGCGGACACAGTCGCTCCAAGAAAAGGGCGATGGTTGCTACTGTGAGAAAGTCAGGTGTTCGTGGTTGGTTTGAGTTGGGGGTCGTAAGGTCCTCGGCTCTAAGGTTTCCTCTGATGCAGGGGAAGCGCGAAAGGGGCTAACAGCGAATAAACGGAGGTGGGAGATCAGGCCGGCAGGCTTGGTCAACAGCCCAACTCCGAGTTCGGGGGGCGGACCCGAGAGGGACGTCGCCCGGCTACGAGGAAAAAGCAACCTGAGAGGTAAGAAGCTAGACCCGTGGCAGGGGGCCAACGCAGCGCCAAAAGTGCTGGCAGTCCTCCTGACTCAAGGTGGTGACCCGCAAAACAACCCGTCACAGGGTAATTCTCGTGGGTGGGTCAACACCGTGTGTGGCGCGCCCGTACCGGCAGGTACGGACCGAACCAGGCAAAGAGGCTTCACTCAATAGATCGCGATCAGGGATGGTCGCGGCGGCCCTGCTATGAGGCCGTAAACTCCTCCTGCGCCGTGAAGCGTGGGCGGTGAATAGCGTCGGGGAACTGGCAGCCGAAGGAAAAAGCAGGATGAATCGAGAGATTGGTCCAGGCGCCAAATAGCCAGTCACTGGGAAAGAGAGCGTGGCGAACTCCCACACCCGTATGAACCCTTGGAGGCAAAACCTCCAAGGGTTCTTTTTTTGCACACGAGAGTAAGAAATTCCTGAAAGGATTTGGTTTACGGGCACAAGGTTTCGTCGTGACGAATCGGGATTGGAATATGCGTTGACCTGTTGGGGAAAAGTTGGTTTAATTTTCGTTTCAATATTACGGAGGTAAAACGTGGCTAAGAGGTTAGGAATCAAAGCAAAAGTTCGAGCTGAGATCGGCGGGCGTCGGCCCCGTCGGATTCGTGCCAGCGGTCGTGTTCCCGCCATTCTCTACGGGGTGGGCACGGCACAGCCTTTGGAATTAAATGGGCGTGAGATTGCTGAGGCGTTGCATGGGGCCAGTTCTGAAAGCGTGTTGATTGATCTGACTTTGGAGGGTGAAGGTGGAGCGATCACGAAGCGGATAGCGTTGATCCGGGAAGTTCAGCATGACCCGTTACGGGATACGATCGAGCATGTGGATTTTCATGCGATTGAGGAAAACAAGAAGCTGCGTGTGGAAGTTCCCGTGCACGAGGTGGGGGAAGCCGTCGGTGTCAGGACAGGGGGAGGAATTTTGGATCACAATCTGCGTACTTTGCGGGTGGAGTGTTTGCCCAAAGATCTGCCGGAACGGATCGACGTGGATGTTTCTCATTTGGAAGTGGGGAAAGCGATTCTCGTGGGTGAGGTGAACCTCCCTGCAGGTGTGACGGTTTTGAACACGCGGGAATTGCCCGTGTTTATGGTGTTGTTACCGAAAGTTGAGGAAGCCCCGACTCCTGAGGGGGCTGCGGCCGCGGCGGCTGAGCCTGAGGTTATTCGTCAGAAGAAGGAGGGTGAGGAGGCTGGAGCTACTGCGGACAAGGGTGACAAGAAAGATGCTGGAAAGGCTGAAAAGAAGGAGCCGGCTAAGGCGGACGCCAAGGAGGGGGCCAAGAAGGAACCGGCTAAGAAGTAACCGCGGGCAGGAGACACGATGGAGATCGGCTTGGTCGCCGGGTTGGGGAATGAGGGTCAACCTTACGAGGGAACTCGCCACAATTTCGGTTTCGAGGTAGTGGATCGAATCGCGTCGAATCAGAAACTCCGCTGGGAAAAATGTCGCTATGCCGATGGATGGGCGACCCGCACCCCGGAGAATCTAATCCTGCTGAAGCCCTCCACGATGATGAATGCGTCCGGGGAGGCGATTCGTGCGGCTCTGGCTTGGTGGAAAGTGTCCCAAGAAAATTTTATGGTGATTATGGATGATGTGGATCTGCCTTTAGGAAAACTCCGCTTGCGGGCGGAGGGTTCGAGTGGTGGGCATCGTGGATTAGACTCGATCGAAACCTTGTTGGGTACGAAAGCGTATCCTCGGTTGCGGGGCGGGGTAGGACGGCCGGCGGGGGCTCGGGCGACTGCGGATCATGTTTTGGAAAAGTTTACACCGGACGAGCGGCCTGTGGTCGACCGAATGGTGGTTGCGGCTGTGGAGGCCGTGGAGATCTGGAGGCAGAGCGGATGGGATGCTGCGCTGCCTTTGGGAAACCGGAAAGTGGAGGCATGAAGACATACGATCTATTGGTAGTTTTGGATTTAGCGGGCAAAGAGGAATCTTTGCCAGAGGTGTTGGCCCAAGTGGAGGGTGAGGTGAAATCGGTAGGTGGCAAAGTGACCCGAACCCAGAAAATGGAGCGCAGGAAATTCGAGTATGTGGCGGGAGCGTTGGAGTCTGGTTTCTATGCGAATATGACGTGCGAATTGCCACCCGAATCGATCGTCAAGCTTCGCGGAAAATTGGCCTTAACCACTTGTGTCTACCGGTACGTCTTGGTGAGCGTTTCGGAGGCAGAGTTGCGCAAAAAGAGCGAAAATAAGACGGCGGAGGCTACGGCTTAAGGAAAGTTGTATGGCCAGTTTGAATAAAGTTTTCCTGATGGGGAATTTGACCCGCGATCCTGAGGTGCGGCACACGCCCAAGGGCACGGCAGTGGGAGATTTAGCGATGGCCATCAACATGAGTTATCGTGCTCAGGACGGAACCGAGAAGGAGGAGGTTTGTTACGTAGATGTGGTCGTTTGGGGAAGGCAGGCAGAGACGTGCCGGGACTATTTGAGCAAGGGGGCGCCTGTTTTTGTGGAGGGACGGCTGCAGTTGGATCAGTGGGAGGGGCCGGAGGGTGAAAAGAAGAGTCGCATGAGAGTGCGTGCGGATCGGGTGCAATTTTTGTCACGTGGGGGTGGAGGTGGAGCAGGAGGTGCTGGACGAACTGGGAAAAGTGGTGGAGCGGGTGCGGCTGCAGAGGGAGAGAGTGGTGGAAAGGGATCGGCTCCGGCGCGGGAGATTCCTGAAGATGATGTTCCTTTCTAAAAATACAACAGAGGAAAAAAACAAACTATGAACCAAGAAGTTATTTTAAAAGGTCCCGTGAAGGGGCTAGGCGCAGAGGCGGATTTGGTACGCGTGAAGCCAGGATATGCGAGGAATTTTCTATTTCCTCGCGGATTGGCCTCGCCTGTGAATGCAGCCAGTAAGCGGCAGATTGATTCCTTAAAGAAAAGGCGGGGGGAGAGGGAAGCAGCGGAAGCGGCTGCGACGCAGGAGAAGGCGTCCAAGTTGGCAAAGCTGGCATTAGCTTTTGAACTGAAGCAGGCACAAGAGGGTGCGGAGAAGCTCTTTGGGTCGATCACGGCTACAGAGATCGCTGCAGCTTTGAATGAAAAAGGATTTGAGGTGGAGAGGCGGGATGTGGTGGTGGCCAAGGCTATCAATCATGTGGGTGAACATGATGTGACGGTGGATCTGGGGTACTCGGTTAAAGTCCAAATTAAGGTCAAGGTGACTGGGAACACGGACGAGAATTTCGAGAAGCCTATAAAGAGCCGGCGCCCGCGGAAAAGCACAGCGACTGAGTCTACTGAAGAAAAAGCTTAAGAGCCAACAGGGCAGCTTTTTTAAGTTATTAAGCTTCAATAATTAAGAAGTTTCATAACTGGGTATCGACAAGAGCTTATTGATAGCTATTTACGTAGTTTACCGTGAAAAAATCGGGTGTAGCAACGGGTGTGTCAAAATGGGCCTCTTTTGGGGTTCGGGGATGGGTTTTGCCTATTTTAGTTTTGTGCTTTTCGGGAAGTGAATTGTGCGCACAGGAGAGTGAGAAGAGTTCTGAGGTTCAACCTGCCCAGACCCGTGCGAAAACCTTTGTGCCCTCACCTTCTTCATCGGAAAAAGCGGCCAGCGGCCAAATCAAAATTTTGGAAGTGGAGTATTCATCGAAGAGACCAGATGTGACGATCAACGAGGATAAAATACGCCAAAATATGCGTAGTAATAAGGGAGGAGTTTATTCTCAGCAGGTGGTGGATGGAGACATTGAGACCCTTTATCAAACGGGAGATTATGAAAACGTACAGATTGTGACTTCCGAGATGCGGGCGGATGATGGGGAGCGTGGGGTGAGATTGACTGTCTTGGTGGATCCGAAAGTTCGGGTTGCTGAGGTGGTGGTGAAAAGAAAGCGGGCGGATGGAGGATTGGACGATGAACTCTCGGTGGACAAAGATGATCTTCTAGATCTGAAGCTCAAGGCGCTGACCGCCAGTGATGCAAAAGGGGCAGCAGCATTGGCGAGTGCGTTTACACCAAAAGAGACTGTGACGAAGGCAGGAGACACCTTGAGCGAAGAGCGATTGCAAAGGGATGCGTTTGCGATGGAGGATTTTTATCGGGACAAGGGATACAAGGATGTGAAAATTATCGCGAAGCAGGAGGCGGTAAAGGGGGGGGAGGCGAAGGTAGTCTTTGAAATCGACGAGGGAATTCGTGGATTTATCAGCAAGATTCGATTTATTGGAAACCAAGCTGCAACTGCGAAGGAGTTGGAAAAAGTGGTCAAGCTCAAGCCGAAGGAGTGGTGGCAGCTTTTCAGCAAATCGGACCGATTCGAAGAACTGGCGCTCAAAGACGATGTGGCACGAATCAAAAATTATTACCTCAATCAGGGGTATATCGATATTGGTGTGTCCGCCTCGGTGGACATGCCCCGTACAGCTAAAAATGAGGAGGCCAAAAAAGATTCGGATGCTCCGAGGGGGGAGGATTTTGATCCCGATGACATTCCTGCGGAGGATCTGATTTTAACGTACCGGATTGAGGAGGGGCGGCAGTACCGAGTGGGGGTGTTGTCGGTCGAAGGGAACGCATTTTTCTCGGCGGATGATTTGTTGAACGAACTGCAGACGAAGGCGAAGCTGGTGGAGATCTTTGACCAAATTGAGTTAAAGATGATCAAAGCAAATGGTTTGCAGGAGGGGGAAATTTACTCGATCAATTCCCTTCAGGCCTCGATCGAAACTTTGCAAGACAAGTACGGACGTCGAGGGTTTCGTGAGGCGCGAGTCGAGTATCGGATGACGCCCAATGTGGAGAATGGGCGAATCGACGTGAGTTTCAACCTGAAGGAGGGAGAAAAATTTTACGTCGATAAGATTGAGATTCAGGGAAATACCACGACACGGGACAAGGTCATTCGCCGAGAAATCGACCTGGCACCCGGGGAGGTATTTGACACTGTTCGAGAGAAGGCCAGTAAAAAGAGATTGGAGGGTTTGAACTATTTTTCAAAAGTGGAGACGTACGCGGAGGAGACGGATGTGCCGAATCGGCAAAAACTGATCGTGAAGGTTGAGGAGAAGGGGACGGGTGAGGTGAGTTTCGGGGCGGGATTCAGCTCGGTCGAGTTGTTGACGGGAAATATCACGGTGGGTGAGAAGAATTTTGATCTACAAAGAATCTTTCAGAGTTTCCCGCCGCGGGGTGCGGGGCAGAAAGTCCGGTTTCAGGCATCGATTGGATTCCGGTCCCAAAACCTCAACCTATCTTTCACCGAGCCGTGGTTTTTGGATAAGCCGATTCGATTGGATGCGGGTGGGTACTACAATGGGGCGTCGTATTTGAGTGAATTCTACAATCAGAAGAATTACGGGGCGTTTACTGGATTGAGTCGAAGGCTAGGGGATGATTATCCGCTGAATCGTTGGTCTACGGGGGTCACTTATCGGCCAGAATACTATGACATTTCTGATCTTCAGTCGGATGCGCCTCCTTATTTTCAAGCATCCACGGGAGACACGTTCAAGTCGTCTTTGCGGGGCTCCGTAACCTATGACGGTCGGGACAGTTATATGTTGGCTCATTCGGGACAGTATTTTGAGTTTGGTGCTGAAGGTGCGGGTGGACCGCTTCTTGGAAGCGAAAATATATGGAAGATTAAAGCTGAGTTTAAGACGTATCACACTTTGTGGAGGGAGAAAGATGTGATTCTATCCGCTCGGGCCTTGCTCGGTTTAGTGGACAGTTACAGCACTACGGATTACGTGCCAGTATGGGATCAGCTGTTTGCGGGTGGATCGGGATCGATCCGAGGGTTCGATCCGTCCTTGGGTAGTACGGTGAACGGAGGATCGGTGGGTCCGAAGCAGAACGCCCAACCTGTGGGTGGTGGCACGCAAGGAGTGTATCAAGTAGAGGTCTCCGCTCCTTTCCCAATTCTCGAAAATCGGGTCCGGTGGGCAGTTTTCTGTGACGGTGGATTTGTGAACGAGAACGTATTTGATTTTCAGCCTAAGACATACAACAACACTCAGAGCATGATGGTGAATGGAGTTCAAACCGACTACAACGCGATCAACGGAGGATTCCAAATCGGAGCGGGTGTGGGAATCCGGATGGACATTGGTATTGGGCCGATGAAATTTGATGTCGGTTTCCCCGTAATGACAGGGGATCCAAACAATGGCGGGGGATTGGGTGCCTTTAAATTGTACTTTGACGGCGGGTACCAGTTCTAACTATAATTAAACCCTATGACATTAACCTCATCCAAACTCCTGCAAGGGGCGATCGCCCTAGCGATTTTTTCAATCGGTGTATGTGGATATGCCCAAGACTTCTCAAAAATTGCCGTAGTCGATTACAACACAATTCTGAAGGACTACTATAAGGCGAAAGATTCTCAAAAGCAGATGGAAGATCTGGCTGCGGGCTATCAGAAGGAGAGGAATGAGCGTGAGGCTGGATTGAAGACCTTGGTTGAATCGATCAACACCCTACAAAAAGAGATGCAAGATCCTGCCATTTCGGATGCGAAAAAAAAGGAGAAGGAGAATCAGCTGAAGGCCAAGGGGGAAGAGGGGCAGGTAAAACAGAGGGAGATGATGGCGTTTGGCCAGACAGCGTCCAAAATCCTTGAGGATAAAAGACAGAGGTTGACGACTGACTTGACGGAGGACGTGAATAAAGCGTTGGGACAGATTGCGAAAAACAAATACTCGATGGTTTTTGTGAAGCCCCAAGTGCCAAGTCCCGGGGCTTTGATCTTCTCGGAAGGAATGGACGATATTACATCTCAAATTTTGGGTATCCTGAACAAAGACGCCCCTGCTGGAAAAAAGGACGATAAAAAAGAGGACAAGAAGTAGTCCGCGGGTTGGAGTTGTGTAGATGAGCTCCACGAGGAGCGTAAAGGAACTGGCCGAGTGCGTGGGAGGGGTGTGCCAAGGTGATTCGACTGCTTTAATTCATGGGGTGGCCGATCTGGATGGGGCGGGACCGCTGGAAATATCCTTTTTTGCTCACCCAAGATACGAAGCAGCCGCCAGAAAGACGAAAGCAGGAGCATTGGTCGTAAGTCCTGATGCACCAAAGGATTTGGGAAGGGTACAGATCCGCGTGGCCAATCCCTCAGGAGCTTTCAGTAAGATTGCCGCACTTTTCGCCCCGCCTGCGTGCCCCCCGTTTGTCGGTGTGCATCCGACAGCGATTATCTCCCCCCGAGCCGAATTAGGTGAGTCTGTGGGGATCGGGCCTTATGCAGTGATTGAGGAGGGAGCGGTGATTGGGGATGGAACCCAAGTGGGAGCAGGGGCTTTTGTCGGAAGGCAGGTCAAGGTTGGGGCAAATTGTGTTTTTCACCCGCGTGTGTATGTGGGGGAGAGATGTGTCATTGGAAATCGGGTTGTATTACATGCGGGGGCTGTTGTTGGGGCGGACGGGTTCGGGTATGAGATGAAAGAGGGAAAGCATGTGAAGATTCCGCAACTTGGAATTGTACAAATTGATGACGATGCGGAGATCGGAGCCAACACGACGATTGATCGTG
>Ga0209401_1000851_pt1 | contig 20606 bp, 20 predicted proteins | sample M_140807_MF_Meta_FD_187318 | JGI IMG/M metagenome (GOLD analysis project Ga0209401, IMG submission 187318) | Freshwater microbial communities from Lake Montjoie, Canada to study carbon cycling - M_140807_MF_MetaG (SPAdes) (version 2) | ecosystem: Environmental > Aquatic > Freshwater > Lake... | reverse complement strand
ACCTGCAGGAGCTTTACAAGCAACATCGCCGCGGTGAGGAAGACCAGCTCATCCAGCTGGGCATCACCTTCCAGCGCTCCATGTACAACGTGACCTCGGCGGTGATCCAGGCCCTGCGCTGCGCCCTGCTCTATCCCCTCGACGACACCGATCCGGCGCATCTGCTGGCGAACCGCCAGTTCTTCGAGGCCCAGATGGATCGCTTCCTGCGCCCCGAGGCCCGCCTGGGCGCCATCCAAAGCCAGGACTACCGCTGAACACCTGAACGGCCGAACCCCCGCTCAGCGATCCGGCCGGCCGCAGGCCGGGCTTCTCCGACCGCCTATTCCTTCCATCACCCTCGATCCCCATGGCCAACATCATCGAAACCGCCAAGGGTGCGGGCTGCTTCACCACCCTGCTCACCGCCGTGGAGGTGGCCGGTCTCACCGCAGCGCTGGAGAGCCCCGGTCCATTCACGGTGTTCGCCCCGGTGGACGATGCCTTCGCAGCCCTGCCACCCGGCACGGTGCAGACCCTGGTGGACAACGTGCCCCAGCTGGCGCGCATCCTTAAGTTCCATGTGCTCTCCGGTGCCTACAAGCGCGAGCAGTTGATAGACCAGCCGGAATGGCAGAGCCTGGAGGGCGCGCCGGTGCCCATCCGGCGTTCAGAACCCTTTGAGGTGAAAAACGCCACCGTGGTGTCCGCCGACATCGTCTGCGACAACGGCGTTGTTCACGTGATTGATCGTGTGATTTTGCCGGGTTGACCGGCTGCAAGCCGGTGCCATCCGCTGGTCCATGGGTCGTCGAACGGGCTATTGCGGCCTCCGCCGTTGTGCTGACCATGAGAAGATCCGGTGCGATCGCTCAACGCTCCGGTATGTACCGCCCAACCGCTGCCCTCCCGCGATCACGCTCCCAGGCCCGCTGGGCGGCGCCTCTGATGCTCATCCCCTTCCTCCTCGTGGGATGTGCCTCCGAGGGGGGCAGTGGCGTGCAGAGCACCAAAATCTCCACGATCAAGGCCCGTGGCAAGCTGATCTGCGGGGTGGATGGCTCCTTGCCGGGCTTCAGCTTCGTGGGGCCTGACGGCACCTACAGCGGCCTTGATGTGGACGTCTGTAAGGCCATGGCCGCGGCCCTGTTCGGCGATCCGCTCAAGGTGGAATACCGCAACCTCAACTCCAGCGAGCGCTTTGCGGCCCTGGCCAGCGGCGAGGTGGACCTGCTGTCGCGCAACACCACCATGACCCTCAGCCGCGATGCGGCTGGGGGCAATGCCCTGAGCTTCGCTCCCCCCACCTTCTATGACGGTCAGGGCGTGATGGCGCCCACCGCCAGCGGCATCAAGACCCTCAAGGATCTGGCCGGCAAACCGATCTGCGTCGAGAGCGGCACCACCACCGAGCTCAACCTGGCCGATCGGATGCGCGAGCAGACCATCCCCTATACCCCTCTGAAGTTCCAGACCGGCGATCAGACCTACGCCGCCTACCTGCAGGGCCGCTGCGTGGCGGTCACCAGCGACCGCTCCCAGCTGGCGGGCAAGCGCAGCAGCTTCCCCCAACCTGATGACCACACCCTCCTGCCCGATGTGATGAGCAAGGAGCCCCTCACCCCGGCCACCGTGAATGCCGATCCGGTGTGGGCCGATGCGGTTCGCTGGACCGTGAACACCCTCTTCCAGGCGGAGGAGCTGGGCATCACCAAGGCCAACATCGCCGCCAAGGTGGCGGAAGCCAGGGCTAATGCCAACCAGGCCGATCTGCGCCGCTTCCTGGGCGTGGAGGGTGAATTCGGCAAGCAGCTGGGTCTGCCGGCCGACTTCGTGCCCAAGATCATCGGTGCAGTGGGCAACTATGGCGAAATCTTCGATCGCAACGTGGGCCCTGGCTCCCGCCTCAAGCTCGACCGCGGCGTGAACAAACAGTGGAAGGAGGGCGGCCTGATCTACTCGCCGCCGTTCCGCTGATGGCCGTGCCGGTGCCCTGGTGGCGCAACCGCCGGGTGATCCCCTGGCTGGTGCAGGGCGCCGTGGGGCTCACGGTGCTGGTGCTGGTGGCTTTCCTGCTCGGCAACCTGATCCGCAACCTCACCGCCGCGGGCCTGCTGCTGAGCTGGGGCTGGCTGAATCAGCCCGCCGGTTTCGACATTGCCGAAACCATCCTCCCCTTCCAAGCCAGCGATCCTTACTGGCGGGGTCTTTTGGCCGGCCTGGTCGGCACGGTGCGGGTGGTGATCGCGGGCCTGCTGGGCTCCACCCTGCTGGGCACCCTGCTGGGCATGGCCTCCTTTAGCGGTAACGCCCTGCTGCGGGGCCTCACCCGCGTGTACGTGGAGGTGGTGCGCAACATCCCGCTGCTGTTGCAATTGGTGTTCTGGTATTTCGTGGTGTTTCTGGCGCTGCCCAATGGCACGGCCGCCATTCAGCTGCCGGGGGTTGTGCTGGCAAAGTCGGGCCTCTATATCGCCGGTTTCGGTGAGGGATTGCGCTGGCTGGGCCCCCATCTGGTCAACGGCGTATGGCAGGCGCCGCTGCGGTGGTCGGTGGAGTTCGCGGCTCTGCTCACCGGCCTGATCGCCTATTCCTCGGCCTTCATCGCCGAGGTGGTGCGCGGTGGCATCGCCGCCGTGGCCAAGGGCCAGTGGGAGGCGGCCTCCTCCCTGGGGCTCAGCTGGCTGCAGACCCTCCGCCAAGTGGTGCTGCCCCAGGCCCTGCGGGTGATTGTGCCTGGCCTCAACACCCAGTACATCTCCCTGGCCAAGAACTCCTCGCTTGCCGTGGCGGTGGGCTTCACCGACCTCTACTCAGTGGCCGAGACCACCCTCAACCAGACCGGTCGGGCTGTGGAGGTGGTGCTGCTGCTGCTCGCCACCTACCTGGTTCTCGACCTGTTCATCTCCCTGGTGATGAACGGCCTCAACCGACTCGTGCAGATCCGGGAGCGCTGAGATGAACACCCTGCTGCGCCGCCTCCGCCACGACCTCTTCGCCACCCCCGCCGATGGCCTGATCACCGTGGCCCTGCTGGCCGTGATCGGCGCTGGCATCTCCTCCTTCCTGCATTGGGCCTTGACCCAGGCCCGCTGGGCTGTGATTCAGGCCAACAGCACCCTTTTTGCGGTGGGGCGCTATCCCATGGAGCAGCAGTGGCGGCTGTGGTTGCTCACCGGCCTGCTGGCGGCGGCCACCGGCATCACCTGGGGGATGCTGCGCTCCCATCCCCGCCCCGATCGCGGTGGAATCCTCTGGCCCCGCAACGACCGGTTTGCGGCGGGGCTGCTGCTGGCGATCAGCCTGGTCCTGCCCCGGATGCTCGGCCTCACTCCGTCGGTTCAGGTGCGCTGGCTGGCCATCACGGCTCTGTTGGTGCTGCTGCGCTGGGGCGCGGGGCGGTTCGGTCCGTCCTTGCCGCCGCTGGTCAAACGGCTGCTTCCGCTCGGCCTGCCCCTGCTCTATCTGATCGGCATGGTGCTGATCGGCGGTGGTCTGGGCCTGGCCTCGGTGTCGCCTTCGGAATGGGGCGGCCTGCTGCTCACCATGCTCGAATCGAGCTTCGCCATCCTGCTCTGCTTCCCGCTCGGTGTGCTGCTGGCCTTGGGTCGGCGCAGTGAACTACCCCTGCTGCGCTGGGGCTCGGTGCTCTACATCGAGTTCATCCGCGGCGCCCCGCTGATCACCCTGCTGTTCCTCGGCCAGAACATGCTCGGCTTCCTCCTGCCGGGGGGTCTGGCCCCCGAGCGGGTCTGGCGGGCCGCCTGGGTGCTCACCCTGTTCGCTGCGGCCTACCTGGCGGAGGCGGTGCGTTCGGGGCTGGCGGCCGTGCCCCGCGGCCAGCTGGAGGCGGCCCGATCCCTGGGCATGTCGATGCCCCAGGCCTTCGTCAGCGTGGTGCTGCCCCAGGCCCTGCGGGTGGCGCTGCCGAGCATGGTGGGCCAGTTCATCTCCCTCCTGCAGGACACCACCCTGCTGTCGCTGATTGGCCTGATGGAGCTGCTCGGCACGGCCCGCACCGTGATGGCCAACCCGGAATTCCTGGGCCACAACGCCGAGGTTTACTTCACCCTGGCGGTGCTGTTCTGGTGCTGCTGCGCCGCTCTCGGCCTGGGCAGCCGCGCTCTCGAGAGGCGCCTCGATCCGGCGACGATCGCCCGATCCGGATGATCCGTTCCCCCTCCCCCGGTTTCTCCCCATCACGCTGTTCCAGCCCCATCGCAGTTCAACCCCCTAATCCCTGGACCCACGCCAGACCCCGTTGCGGGCCAAAATCACCTGCCAAGACTGCGCTCCGGTGTACGAGACCTCAAGCCAGCTGCCCTTCCTCCCCAGCCGCTAGTCCGCCGCTAATCCGTTTCCAAAGTCTCTCCGCTCCTCAGCAGCGCTACCGCAGCCCCCCATGAGTCAGCCCAGCCCCTCCATCCTGAGCAGCAGCGCCGCTTCCCCCAGCGACGTGATGATCGAGGCCCGTGGCGTCGAGAAGTGGTACCCCAACGGATACCACGCCCTGCGCGGCTGCGATCTCACAGTGAATCGCGGCGAGGTGGTGGTGATCATGGGGCCCTCCGGCTCGGGCAAGAGCACCTTCATCCGCACCTTCAACGCCCTGGAGGATTTCCAGAAGGGCAGCATCACGGTGAATGGCATCACCCTCTCCGACGACCTGCGCCACATCGACGCCATCCGCCGTGAGGTGGGCATGGTGTTCCAGCAGTTCAATCTCTTCCCGCACCTGAGCGTGCTCGACAACCTCTGCCTGGCGCCGGTGCTGGTGCGCAAGCGGCCGAAGGGCGAGGTGCGCGAGCAGGCCCTGGCCCTTCTGCAGCGCGTGGGGATCGCCGAGCAGGCCGAGAAATACCCTGGCCAGCTCTCGGGCGGCCAGCAGCAGCGGGTGGCGATCGCCCGGGCCCTCTGCATGGAGCCGCGCATCCTGCTCTTCGATGAGCCCACCAGCTCCCTCGATCCCGAGATGGTGCGCGAGGTGCTGGAGGTGATACAAAACCTCGCCGCCGACGACATCACCATGGTGGTGGTGACCCACGAGGTGAAGTTCGCCCGCCAGGTGGCGCACCGGGTGGTGCTGATGGCCGAGGGGCAGGTGGTGGAGGTGGCGGAGCCGGAAACCTTCTTCACCAATCCAACGCAGGAGCGCTCGCGGCGTTTTCTCGATCAGATTCTCTGAGGGTGGTGTGTTTTGTTTGCGGCGCTGGTGCCGGTTGATCCAAGGCTGGTGGATCAGACCGTCCTGGAAGCGGGTATTCGATTCTTCAACACTGATCTGTTGTCCTGGAGGTTGATCGCTTGACCTGGAGGTTGATCGCCTCGGCCAGGTCATCAGGCCGCGATCAAATCTGGACCTATGTGCGATGTTCAGCTTCAGCTCACCCCGCCAGCATTCCCAGACCATGGAGCCCCTCGTAGAAGAGATAGGCCGCGAAGATCAAGGCCAGAACCCCCACCAACCATTCGGCCTTGTGCTGCAGCCATTCCTCCAGGGTGGCGATCGGCCCACGGATCGATCCGGAGCTCACGATCCAGGCCAGGGGGGGCAGCAGCAGCAGGGAGCTGGCCGCCAGCACGAACAGACCACTCACCTCGACATCGGCCTTCAGGCCCGGATGGTTGATCAGCAGCAGGCTCGCTTCTTTTAGATAAAAGACAAGATTTTCGGGGGTGAGCAGGGCGCCGGCGGCGCCCACCAACACCAGCAGCCAGGTGGCCATCTCCGGCAGCCTGTTCATCAACCGCAGGGCCATGCCCTCCTCGCCGATCAGGGCCTGGGGCGTGAGCTGGTAGAGGCCCAGGGCCAGCAGCCCACCGGCGCCGATCAAGTCGATCAGCACTTGGTCGCGATGGCCGTGTTGGGGCGTGAGGGCCAGGGAGCCGCCCACCAGCAGCAGAAACAGCACCGCCAGGAGGTTGGCCAGGCTCCATCCCAGCACGTAGGCAAAGGAGCGGCGCAGGGGCTCCTTGCCCAGCAGCAGCAAGGTCACCACCCCGATGTGCAGGGGGCTGAAGGCGATGCCGATGCCGAACAAGGACGACTGGGTGACCAGGGACGGACTCATCGGTGGCGATCCCAGCGTTTTGGAGTGTTCAACACATTTTGTCGTCTTCAACACATTACTGAGATCACCACGGCGATTGGGGCGCTGTTCCGCCCGGATCATTCCCGATCGCTAGGGCCCCTCGGATGCTCAGGGAGAACGCCTCCCATGTTGATGCCGGGGACGATTGGCTCTCCTTACGTCCCCGGCAGGCTTGCCCAGTCGGCGGCGTTCAAGTCGGGAAAGAGGCCGTCCTCCTGTTCCACGGCCTGCAACCAGAGCTCCGGCAGGGCCTTGCCCCCCTCCACGGCATCGAGCAGGCGCCAGAAGCGATCCAGGTGCCGGTGGATGCGCTCCCGGGCCAGCTCGGTGGTGGTACCGGCCCGCAGGATGAAGCTCCAGTCGGAACTCTGGGCCAGCAGCAGCTCCCGGCCGGCTTGGGTGAGCCAGCGGCGTTGGGCTTCGCTGCCCACGCCCCGGTTCACGCGCCGCACCATGGCTTGGGAGGCCCGCTGCCATTCGGCCACCACCCAGGCGTTGGTCTCATTCAGCCAGTAGTTGTGGTATCCCCCTTGTCCCCAGCTGGATGGGGAGGGCCGGCAGATCTGCAGGGCCTCGCCGCGGCCCAGTGCCTCCCGCAGGTGGGTGAAGCGCACCCCCGCTGCCGGCCCCTGCCGGAAGAGTTCCGCCAGAAAGCGGGGCCCCTCGAACCACCAGTGCCCGAACAATTCCGCATCAAACGGCGCCACCAGCAGGGGCGGCCGGTCGATCGTGGCGGCCAGGTTGTCGAGCAGGGCGGCGCGGCCCTCCAGATAGGCGGCGGCGTGCTCGACCACCCGTTCAGCCGCCCGCTGGGGGGCATAGGCCTGTTTCTGCTCGAGGGAGCAGGCCTGGGCCGTCACCCGGTGCAGCTTCAGGCCCAGGGGCCTGCGGCTGCGGATGCCAGCCTCCTCTAGGCGCTCCTCGGGAAGATCCCAACCCAGGTCGCGGTGGAATTCCCGGTACACCCCATCACCGGGATAGCCCTGGCTGGCGCTCCATACCGGCAAGGTGGATTCGTTGTCCCGGCCGAAGAAGGCCACCCCAGCGGGGGAGCAGATCGGCGCATACACGCCATAGCGGGGTCTGGGCAGGGCATGGAGGAGGCCATGGCCATCGAGGAGGCTGTAGCGGAGACCGCAGCGGGCCATCAAACGGTCGAGGCCCTCGTAGTAGGCGCACTCCGGCAGCCAGATCCCGAGGGGCCGCTCCCCCAGCAGCCGCTGGTGCTGCCGCACGGCCGTCACCAACTGGGCGTGCACCGCCTCAGGGGTGTCGCGCAGCAGGGGCAGATACCCGTGGGTGGCGGCACAGGTGATTAGATCGAGCACGCCGGCCTGCTGGAGGGCCCGGAAGCGGGGCAGCAGGTTGCCGCCGCAGGCGCGGAACTGGTCGGCTGCCGCCTGAAGCTGGACCTTGAGATCAGCGGCGGCTTCGGCGAAGCGGGGATCTGCTTCGGCCAGCAGCTCGCGGCGCTGTTCCAGCCAGGGTAGAAAACGCTGGTTCAGCTCGGCGTCGCTCAGGAGCGCCAGCAGGGTGGGGGAGAGGCCGAGGGTGAGCCTGGGCTGTGAGACCGGGTCGGCGGCCGCATTCTCCAGCATCTGCACCAAGGGCAGATAACACTCCTGCAGGGCCTGGAAGTACCAGTCTTCCTCCAGGGAACCGGGCACCCTGGATCGAACATAGGGAAGATGGGCGTGAAGAACCAGGGCCAGATCGCTGGAGGCCATGGCGCTTCCGCAGTGCCCGGACTTTAAGGGCTTCCCCCCTAGGCTCTGGCCCAGAAGGGTAAGGCGTTGCGAATGGGCAGGGTGCTGGCGAGAGTGTTGGCCGTGGATGGCCACAGCATGTTCTATGCCCAGCAGAAGGTGGGCTGGTTCTTCGATCCCCGCCGCCTGCTCGCCCTAGCGGCCGCCGGCGAGGAGGTGGAGCTGGCCAGCGCCTTTTGGTACGCGGGCCTGAAGGACCCCACCGACCAGCGCCCCTTCCGCGACGCGCTCACCGGTCTGGGGTTCACGGTGCGCACCCGGCCGCTGCGGGAACTGTCGAGCGGCAGCGGCGGTGGGGGCAGTGGCGGTGTCGGCGAGGGCGAATCTCAGCGCCACTTCACGCGCGCCAATCTCGATGTGGAGGTGGCTATCGACCTGCTCAGCGTCGCCGATCGCAGCGATGAGGTGTGGCTGCTCAGCGGCAGTCGAGATCTGGAACGTTTGGTCGAGGTGCTGCGCGCCCGCGGGCTGCGCACCGTGTTGATCAGCACCGAAGGGATGGTGGCGCGGGAGCTGCGCAATGCTGCTGATCAGTTCGTTGATCTGGCCAGCCTGCGGCCGCAGCTCGAGAAGGCGGACGCCCACCAGCAGCCGGTGTTCAGCCGCACCTAAGACGCTCTTGCACACCATGGCGCCATTCCAGCTCGGTGGGCAGTTGCTCTTCTAGCGAGGGATCCATCGATTCCTGGCCCATGCGGCTGGCGGCCCCCTAACGGAGGCCAGGCCGGGAGCCACCCCCTACAATGGGGCTAACTCATAGTCATTCCGCTTAACCCTTCTCTTCCTCCCATGGCGCGCGATCCCGGCCGGGTTCTGATCTTTGACACCACCCTGCGCGATGGCGAGCAGTCGCCTGGCGCCAGCCTGAATCTGGAGGAGAAGCTCGCCATCGCCCAGCAGCTCGCCCGCCTCGGTGTCGACATCATCGAAGCCGGCTTCCCCTTCGCCAGCAGCGGTGATTTCAATGCGGTGCAGCGCATCGCTCACGCGGTGGGCACCCCCGAGGGCCCGGTGATCTGCGGCCTGGCCCGCGCCGCCAAGGGCGATATCAAGGCCTGTGCCGAGGCGGTGGCACCGGCGGCCCGACGCCGCATCCACACCTTCATCGCCACCAGCGACATCCACCTGGAGCACAAGCTGCGCAAATCCCGCGCCGAGGTGCTGGAGATCACCGCTGAGATGGTGGCCTACGCCCGCTCCCTGGTCGACGACGTTGAGTTCTCCTGTGAGGACGCCGGCCGCAGCGACCCCGAGTACATGCACCAGGTGATCGAGGCCGCCATCGCCGCCGGTGCCACCACGATCAACATCCCCGACACCGTGGGCTATGCCACCCCCAGCGAATTCGGTGAACTGATCGCCGGCATCAACCGCAGCGTCCCCAACATCGATCAGGCCGTGATCTCTGTGCACGGCCACAACGACCTCGGTTTGGCGGTGGCCAACTTCTTGGCCGCCGTTCAAAATGGCGCCCGCCAGCTTGAATGCACGATCAATGGCATCGGCGAGCGGGCCGGCAATGCTTCCCTGGAAGAGCTGGTGATGGCGTTGCATGTGCGCCGCAGCTACTACAACCCCTTTCTCGGTCGCTCCGCCGAAAGCAGTGAGCCGCTCACCGGCGTGCGCACCGAGGAGATCACCAAGACCTCACGGCTGGTCAGCAACCTCACCGGCATGGCGGTGCAACCCAACAAGGCGATCGTGGGAGCCAACGCCTTCGCCCACGAATCCGGCATCCACCAGGATGGCGTGCTCAAGAACCGCCTCACCTACGAGATCATCGACGCCCGCACCGTTGGGCTCGCAGACAACCGCATTTCCCTGGGCAAGCTCTCGGGCCGCAGTGCCTTCCGCGCCCGGCTTGAGGAGCTGGGCTACAACCTCGAGGGCGAAGACCTCAACGATGCCTTCGTGCGCTTCAAGGAACTGGCCGATCGCAAGCGGGAGATCTCCGACCGCGACCTTGAGGCGATTGTGAGCGAACAGGTGCAGCAACAGGGCGAGGTGCGCTTTCTGTTGCGGCGGGTGCAGGTGAGCTGCGGCACCGGCCTGCTGCCCACAGCCACGGTGACCCTGGAAACGGGCGATGGCGCTGAGCACAGCGAGGCTGCGATCGGCACCGGGCCGGTGGATGCGGTCTGCCAAGCCCTTAACCGCCTGGCCGGGGTGCCGAATCAGCTGGTGGAGTTCTCGGTGAAGAGTGTCACCGAGGGCATCGATGCCATGGGTGAGGTCACGATTCGGCTGCGGGCCGATGGGGTGCTCTATTCCGGTCACGCGGCCGACACCGACATCGTGGTGGCGGCGGCCCAGGCTTTCGTGAATGCCCTCAACCGTCTGGTCGCGGGGGGCCAGCGGGCTCCACTCCATCCCCAGAAGGCTCCGCTGCCGGTGGCCGAGATTCCGCGCCTGTGAAGGGCTGGGCCCAGCGGCCTCCAATCTGTTGTGGTGAGATGCCCAGACCTTCCATGCCCCCAGCTACCCCCGGCCCCCAGGCTTCCGCCCGGGCCGTGGCCCTGCAGCTGACGCTGCTGCTGCTGCTGGCCCTGGTGGTGTTGCTCCCCCTGGTGTGGCTGGTCAGCACCTCATTGAAGGGTCCGTCCGAAGACATCTTCACCAGTCCGCCGGCCCTGCTTCCCTCCCAGCCCAGCCTGGCCGCCTACGGCCAGCTGTTCGCTGCCAACCCGATGCTCACCTACCTGCGCAACAGCGCCTTGGTGAGCGCTGTTGCGGTGCTGGCCAATCTGCTGTTCTGTTCCCTGGCGGCCTATCCCCTGGCCCGCCTTCGCTTCCGCGGCCGCGGCCTGGTGCTCGCCTTGGTGGTGGCCACCATCTTGATTCCCTTCCAGGTGGTGATGATCCCCCTCTATCTGCTGATGGTGCAGCTGGGGCTCCGCAACAGTCTTTGGGCCCTGATCCTTCCCCAGGCGGCCACCGCCTTCGGCATCTTCCTGCTGCGCCAGAGTTTCCTGGGGGTTCCGGTGGAATTGGAGGAGGCGGCCCGTATCGATGGCTGCTCGCCTCTAGGCGAGTGGTGGAACGTGATGATCCCCGCAGCTCGCTCCGATCTGATCACGCTGGCGATGTTCGTGTTCATCGGCAGCTGGAGCGATTTTCTCTGGCCCCTGATCATCCTGGATGATCCCGGCCTCTACACCCTGCCCCTGGGCCTGCAGCAACTGGCCAGCAGCTTTTCCCTCGACTGGCGCCTAGTGGCAGCCGGTTCGGTGGTGTCGATCCTGCCGGTGCTCGTGCTGTTCATTCTCCTGCAGCGTTTCATCCTTCCCAATGCAAGCGGCGATGCGGTGAAGGGCTGAGACGGGGGGATGGTGCTGGGGCACTCCCCGTCACAGCTCCCCATCACGGTTCCGTGGGGATCGGTGGTGGCGGAGTTGGACGCAGCACCGTGGCGCCGGGCGTGGGCAGCCGGGTGGGCTGGGGATCGCGGGCTGCGCCGCTTTCGCTGGGCTGCGGGCCAGGGCCGCCAGCCTTCTGGCGCAGCTCGCCTAGGACTTGCTGGAGCCGCATCCGTTCCGACTCCGAGCGTTCCTGTCCCTCCGTGGTCCGGGACTCCAATTGCTCAAGCCGCTGGGTCAGGGTGCGCAGCTGGCCGTTCTGGTCGGCGGCCTTCTCCAGGGTGCGGCTGTTCTCAAGGGCCTCCAGACGCAGCCGCAACTGCCGCAGTTCCTGCCCCTGTTCCCGGCTCCAGGCGAGCACCACCGAAAACAGCACCGCCAGCATCGAGCTCAGGCCCAGCTGGAACCAGACCAACCAGGGCGGCGGCGTTGGGGAGTCCGGCGGCATGGGCATGGTTGGGGGCCAGGCGTTGAACCTTCCCTGATCTTGCCCTGCGGTTCAGCGGCCGGCCAGCATCAGGTGGTCGAGGCTTGCCGAGCGCCGCTGGCTAGCGCCGGCCAGCAGGCGTTCCACCGTGGCCTGGAACACGGCATCCGCCTCCTGATCATCACGGCCGATGCTGGTCATGCCCAACTTGCCGAATTCCGAGAGGCAGCCGAGCAGGTGAAATACGCTTCCCCGCAGGCGGGCCGGGTCGTAGTGGAGGCCGGCCTCCGCCACGATGTCGATCAGATCGACCGGCAGCAGGCCCCGCAGCCGTTCGTCGCAGAGGTTGTCGGTGGCCTGGTAGTGCAGGGCTTCCCCTGTGGGGGTGAGAAAGCGGCCGCTCGCTGGATCCAGCCGACCTGTGGTGAGGGCGCAGAGGGCCATGTAGGGGTGGGTGGTGCCCCCTTGGCGCAGGTTCACCTCAATCGCCTGGACATCCCACTGTCCTGCAATGCAGCGGGCGATGAAATCCACGCCGAAGCGTTCCAGGGCACCTTCGGTGGCCAGGGCCTGACCCACTCGCAGGCCGTGGTCCATCAAAACCTGGCGGTAGGCGCCATCGGCCGGAAAGCGGCAGCCGAGGTAGGTCTGGCCACTCGGTCCGCCGAGGATTTGTTCATGGGTGGAGAGCACCTCCACGGCGCCGCCGGGATGGATGAACCCCTGCACGCTCGGCGAGCTCAGGCCCTCCCCTCCCTCCAGCCAGGCCTCCACCAGGGCCCCCTGCTCCTCCACCCGTTGCCGCCAGCTCAAAGCCGGCATTGGCAAGGTTTCCAGGGCCTCCCGCAGCCGCTGTCGCCGCTCCGGTGCGGTGAGTTCATGGAGCGCTAAAGGACTGAGCGCCAGGGGGGCGTTCCCCTCGCCACTGAAGCCTTCGTTGAGTTTCACCACGCAGCGTGCCAGCTCGGGCTGGCTTTCCCAAAGGGTGGCGGTCGCCTCCGCCAGCCCGTCTAGGTCCCGCACCAGATCGCTGCCAGCGGGGTGGGGCACCCCGCAGCGGGCGAACAGATCCCGGCTCCCCTTCTTGCTACCCCACCAACCCAGGGCCGGGTCGGTGCCCAGCAGGGGCACCTGCAGACGCTCCGAAAGTTCCCTCTCCAGTTCTGTCACCACGTAGCACTGGATGAAGCTGCGTCCGGGCCGCAGCAGCTCGGCGATGCGCTCCAGCAGGGCCGGTCGCTCCAGCAGCTTCTCCGTCAGGGGTCGGTCGGAGGCGTCGTCCGCATCGAAGAGGTGGAGGCGCCGCCGGGCATGGGAGGCGGGGATGCCCGGCAGCAGCTCCAGCACCGCATCCACCACCAGATCGGCCAGGGGCTTGCTGCTCACGTACACCATCCGCACTCCAGGATCCCGCAGCCGCACCAGAGCGAAGAGCTGGCGTTCCTCGTAGTGATGGGCTCCGGTCACCAGGGCCATCTGGGCCCGATCCATCGACAAGGAGGGCACCACCAGCACATCCAGATCCGCCCCCTCTCCACCGGCTGGGGCGATCCATTCCGGCCGGAGCTCCTGCTGGAGGTCTCGGAAGCTCAGGGCCATCGGTGCAGGGGGGCGGGATCTGGACCATGCTGAGGGTTCAAGCCCCCCCCGCCCATGGCGCCCCAGGCCGGTTTCGCCGTCACCCTGCTCGGCTATGCCGCCGCCGCCCTTACCACGCTGAGCTTCTTTCCCCAGGCCATCAAGACCCTGCGGGGCGCCGATGTCAGCGGCATCTCGCTGCGCAGCTATGGCCTGCTCACCATCGGGATTACGGCCTGGGCTGTCTATGGCCTGCTGGTGGGCGATGGACCCCTGATCGCCGCCAACTTGATCACGCTCCTGCCGGCCAGCTTGGTGCTGCAGCGGCGGTTGAAGGCGGAGTTTGAGCGCCGACGCGGCTGATCCCCCCGATGGCCTTGACCCCCCTGCCGCCGCCCATAGCGGCCCTGCTCGTGGCCCTCGGTGCCGTGCCGGGAGCCTGGCTCCGCTTCTGGCTGGTCAATCAGCTGGAGCCCCGCCTGCCCCGGCGTCACTGGGGCACTTTTGCGGTGAACCTGGCGGCCTGCTTCGGACTGGGCCTGCTGATCGCCGCCGGGCACCACGAGCGGGGTATGGCCGCTTCCGCCCTGCCCCTGTTGATCGGCACCGGCTTTCTGGGAAGCCTCAGCACCTTCTCAACCCTGGCCGCCGAGTTGGAGGGCTGTCTTCGGCAGGGGGAACGCCGGCAGGCCCTGGGCCTTGCCCTCGGTTCGCTGCTGGGGGGGGTGTTGGCGCTGCTGGCCGGCATGGGGCTGCCGGGATGGGGGCCATGACACCGTCGTCCGAGCGCGAAGGGCCACGGTTGCCTCCCTGTCCCCCCCGTCCGGAGGAACTGCTGCTGGTGGCGCTAGGGGCCGTTCCCGGTTCCCTGCTGCGCTGGTGGCTCCAGGCTGATCCGCTGGCGAATCTGCTCGGTTGCCTGGTCATCGGCCTCGTCTCCGGTTCCGCTCCAACCCGGCCCCGGGCCCAGCTGATGGTGGGCATCGGCTTCTGTGGTTCGCTCACCACCTTCAGCGGCTGGATCCTGGCCCTGGAGCGGGCGATGGGGCGGGGATCGGCCAAGGGGGCGGCCCTGCTGCTGCTGGAGCTGGTTGCGGGTGTCCTCGCGGTGCTGCTTGGTCGGGGTCTCGGCGGCAGGCTGGCCCGGCGGCGGCCACGGCTGCCGCTCAGGCGCTGAAGGCCTTGCGGGAGGGGATCGGATACGGGATGCGACGGTGGCGCATGCGTTTCCACACCCGCACAAAGGCCTGGATCACCAGTTCCAGTTCGGCGCGGCCGATGCCGCTGTCGGCGAGCTGGCCATCCACCTGACGAGCCTCCACGATGCGGCGCACCATGGCGCGGGCCTCCGTCTCGCTGGTGCCGGGCGGCAAAGAGCGCAGGGCGGCCTCACAGCCATCGGCGAGCATCAGAATCGCCGTTTCCCGGCTGCGGGGAATGGGACCCTGGTAGCGAAAGCGCTCCTCTGCCACCCGCGGATCCCGCTCCCGTGCCTGGTGCAGGAAGTAGCCCATCTTGAGAGTCCCCTGATGTTCGGGGATGAAGTCCGCCAGGGGGCGGGGCAAGCGGTAGCGACGGGCCAACTTGAGCCCCTCATCGACATGGGCCTGGAGAATTGCGGCACTGGCGAAAGGGTCATTCAGCTGGTCGTGGGGGTTGGCCGCTTCCTCCTGGTTCTCGATGAACCATTGGGGACCATGCAGCTTGCCCACGTCGTGATAGAGGGCACCGGTGCGGATCAGATCCACATCGGCCTGGATCGCCCGGGCCCCCTCCTCGGCCAGGCCACAGATCATCAGGGTGTGTTCGAAGGTGCCGGGCGCCTCGGTGGAGAGCCGCCGTAGCAGCGGCCGCTCCAGATCCGCCAGTTCCATCAGGCGGGCGCGGGTGAGCAGGCTGAAGAAGCTCTCCACCAGGGGGGCCAGGAGCACCCCGGCTAGTAACAGCCCCCCCACGAGCAGGGCCTCACTCCAGAGATCGGGTCCAGGGGCCGGTGAGAGCCCCGCCGCCCGCGAAGGCCCAACAAAATGGAGCCAGAGTCCCTGAAGCAGCAGGGCCCCGAGGGGGAGCAGCACAGCCAGTTGGAGCAACTGGGCCCGGTTCCGTTGCCGACCCGCCAGCACGGCCGCCAAGGCCGCCACAAGGGCTGCCAACACCAGGCGTTGATCGAGTCCGGCACCCAGGGGATAGGGCCACAGCAGGCTGGCCACCGCCAGCCAGGCCAGCCCGGCGGGAGTGCCTAGGCCCTGGGCCAGCAGCAGGGTGGGGGGCACCAGCAGGGCCAGGGGGCTCACCTGGTCTCCCAGCCAGAGCTTGCAGCTCTGCACCACCAGCAGCATCGCCAGGGCCAGCAGGGCCTGCCGGGGTTCGAGGCTGGCCCGCCAGCGTCTCATCACCAGCAACATCACGGCCGATGCTGCCAGGGCCTCGACCAGGTGCAGCAGCCATGGCAGCAGCAGGGGCCGGCGATTGATCAGATTGAAGTGATCGAGCACATCGAAGGCCTGGGGCGTGATCGGCTCGCCCTGCCGGGTGATCAGGTCGCCCCGTTTCACCTTCAGGGTGGGAAGCCCCTGCTGGGTCACGATCTGCTCGATGCGGCGCTGGGTGAGCAGGGCATCGGTGCGTAGGTTGGTGCGGCCCTGCAGAACTTCGGCCACGAGGCGGCTGCCCAGGCTGCGGGCCGGCGCGACCAGGCCGTCGAGGTGAAGGTTGGCCGCAGATCGCAGCGGCTCATCGGCCAGGCTCGCCACCACCCCCTGGGTGAGCATGCCCAGCTGGGCCTGGCGCACGGCCGTCTCCCAGGCGATCAGCTGGGCCGGGGTCTGCCCTGCGAGCCAGCGGCTCTCCTCGGCGGTGAGGTTGAGGGCATTGATCGGACTGACAGCGCCGCCGCTTTGCTGGCGGACCTGGCTCAGCCGCCGATCCAGATCCTCCTGCAGGATCCGGTTGGCCTGGGGGTCCACCACCTGCACCTGGGTGCGGGGGCCCATCTGGCTGCGCCGCCGCTCCAGGGCGGCGCTGTCGATCACGCGACTGTCCCGCGGGGCGCGGACGCTGAAGGGGGCGGGGAGACCCGGCCGCAGGCTGGGTTCCACCAGCCAGGGCCAGCTCGACACCAGCGCCACCACCAGGCAGGAGAGCACCACGGCGGTCATGCCGCCTGGCCGCCACCGGACCAGGGCCTGACGCGGCCGCTCCAGCCGCAGCAGTTGCCGCCACAGCAGCTTCAGCCCTTGTGCCATCGATTCAAGTTAGCCAAATACCCTGCCGAGGGGTTGGAGCGGCCTGGCGCAATCCCCGGGGCGGGCCATGCTGGCAACAGCTGTAAGGGTGTGATGGCCACTCTCCTCGACGGACGTCGCCTGGCCGCCAGGATCGAGCAGCGGCTGCAGGCCGTGGTCGATGCTGGCCTGGAAGCGGCCGGCCGGCCGCCGGGGCTGGCGGTGCTCAGGATCGGCGATGATCCTGCCAGCGGGGTGTATGTGGCCAATAAAGAGAAGGCCTGCAGCCGGATCGGCATCCGCAACCTCGGGGCCCATCTGGCCGCAGCCACGCCGGCGGTCGAGGTGCAGGCCTGCATCGAACGGCTCAACGCCGACCCGGCGGTCGATGGCATCCTGCTGCAGCTGCCGCTGCCGGCGGGGCTGGCGGAGGGCCCCCTACTCGCGGCGATCGACCCCGAAAAGGATGCCGATGGCCTCCACACCCTCAACCTGGGCCGGCTTCTCAAGGGTGAGCCGGGGCCTCGCAGCTGCACCCCGGCCGGGGTGATGGCCCTGCTGGCCGATGCCGGTGTGGAGCTGGATGGTCGCCGGGCGGTGGTGGTGGGCCGCAGCATCCTGGTGGGTCAGCCGATGGCTCTGATGCTCCAGGCCGCCCATGCCACGGTGAGCATTGCCCATTCCCGCACCACGGATCTGGCGGCCCTGACCCGCAGCGCCGATGTGTTGGTGGTGGCCGCCGGCCGACCCCGCATGGTGGGAGCCAAGCACGTGAAGCCTGGTGCGGTGGTGGTGGATGTGGGTATTCATCGGCTCGATCCCGATCCCGCCGAAGGACCCGGGGCTCGGAGCCGGCTGTGTGGCGATGTGCGTTTTGAGGACGTGGAGCCCCTGGCCGCAGCCATCTCCCCAGTCCCGGGGGGTGTGGGCCCGATGACGGTCACCATGCTGCTGGTCAACACAGTGGTGGCCTGGTGCCGTTGCCATCACCTCGATGCCACCCCCTTGGCCGATCTGCTGCTCTGATCGACGCCTCTGCCCCAGGCCCTACCCCACTCCAGGCACCAGTTTGGGTCGTCGCCGCTTGGCGCTTCGATCAAGTCCGCTCCATCGGGCGCCTGATCGAACCCGTGCGCCGGGATGGCGGTTGCTTCGCTCCATGACTCCGCTCCCCCCACGCGCCAGGGTCCGGGTCACCGGCCTGAGAGAATCGCTCCACAATCCATGAAGCCATGGCCACGGCGGTGAGCACGTCCCAGGACACGGCCGAGCCGGCACCCCCCTTCGTGGCCCCCGGGGCCTTCGATTTTGAGATTTATCTGAAGTCGGCCCGCCAGAGGGTTGAGGCTGCCCTGGATGCGTCCCTAGCCCCGGAGCGGCCGGAGTCGCTGCGGGAAGCCATGCGCTATTCGCTGCTGGCCGGGGGCAAGCGGCTGCGCCCGATCCTCTGCTTAGCGGCCTTTGAGCTGGCCGGTGGAGAGGGGGATCTGGCCATGCCCACGGCGGTGGCCCTGGAGATGATTCACACCATGTCGCTGATCCATGACGACCTCCCCGCTATGGACAACGATGACCTCCGCCGGGGTCGGCCGACCAACCACAAGGTGTTCGGCGAGGCGAAGGCGATCCTGGCCGGCGATGCCCTGCTCACCCGGGCCTTCGAGATGGTGGCCCTGCGCAGCCCCGGGGTGCCTGCCGAGCGCCTGCTGCAGGTGGTTGGGGAGCTCTCGCTGGCTTCGGGGGCGCCTGGGCTGGTGGGCGGCCAGGTGGTGGACCTGGAGTGTGAGGGCAAGTCTGTGGCTCTTGAGACGCTGGAATACATCCATCTCCACAAGACGGGGGCACTGTTGCGGGCCTGTGTGACCAGCGGCGCCCTGGTCGCCGGAGCGGACTCCCTTCTGCAGGCTGCCATGCACACCTATGCCCGCGGCATCGGCCTGGCGTTCCAGATCATCGATGACATTCTGGATGTAACCGCCAGCAGCGCTGTGCTCGGCAAGACGGCCGGCAAGGATCTCACCGCCGATAAAACCACCTATCCAAAGTTGCTGGGGTTGGAGGAGTCGCGTCGCCGGGCCGATGGCCTGGTGGCCGAGGCCAAGGCAGCGCTTGAACCCTGGCGGGACCGGGCTGGGCCACTCCTGGCCTTAGCCGACTACATCACTAGCCGCGACCGATGACCCCACCGATTTCCAGTGACTCCGGCCATCTGCTTCTGATGGTGAGGGATCTTTTCGACAACGCCGTGCTCTGGTGGGGTCTGGCCGCCTGCGGTGTGGCCCAGATCTCCAAGCTCGCGTTGGAGTTCGTGCTTCATGGCCGCTGGCGCCCGGAGGTGCTCTTCGAGACCGGCGGCATGCCCTCCAGCCATTCCGCTCTGATGACCGGCACCGCCGCGGGGGTGGGTTGGTATCAGGGCTACCAGGATCCACTCTTCGCCTTGGCGGCGGCCCTGGCTTTTGTGGTGCTCTACGACGCCAGCGGCGTGCGCCGGGCCGCTGGGGAAACCGCCGCCCGGGTCAACGCCCTGGTCCATGGCCGGGAGCGCAGCAGCGATGTGGGCGGCGCCATCTGGGATCAGCCGCTCAAGGAGAACATCGGCCACACCCGGCTTGAGGTGTTGGTGGGAAGCCTCATCGGTCCCCTGGTGGCCCTGCCGGGTCTGGCCCTGGTGGGCTCACCCCTCCATCTGGCCGGATTGCTTTCCCGTGTGCCGAGCCCGGTCGGGTGAGCGCCCTCCCCGGTGCTGGGGTCGGCACGCCCTCCCTCACCCCTGACCAGCAGGTTGTGGAGGCCGCCTTCGCCACCTGGCTGGCGGCACCGGCTGACGGCACCCCCTTCGTGCTCAGTGGCTATGCCGGCAGCGGCAAGACCTTCCTCTCGATCCGGCTGCTGGCCCTGGTCGAGAGCGCAGGTCTTTGTTGGACGGTGGTCGCGCCCACCCACAAGGCCGTGGGGGTGCTGCGACATCAACTCGATCTGGCCGGCCTGAGGCCCACCTGGTATCCCTCCACGATCCATCGCCTGCTGCGCCTGCGGCTGAAGCGGGAGCGGGATCTGGAGCGCTGCGAGGAAACGGAGCAGACCGCCCTGGCCCTGGAACACCTTGGTCTGGTGTTGGTCGATGAGGCCTCCATGGTCGACAGCGCCCTGCTGGAGATCACCCTGCGCTGTGCCCATTCCTTCCAGACCCGGATGGTGTTTGTGGGGGATCCTGCCCAGCTTCCGCCGGTGGGAGAGGCCACGAGCCCTGTGTTCGCCCTGGGGCGGGCCCGCTTCGCCAGCCTGCTCCAGGTGGTGCGCCACCAGGGCCCTGTGCTGCGGCTGGCCTCCGGCCTGCGGGAGGGTGCGCTTCCCTGCAGCCCGCCGCCTCCCTTAGCACCGGTCCGCACGGATCAAGGCATGGTGTGTGCCCTTGATCGCGCCAGCTGGCTGGTGGCGGCGCAGGAGGCCCTTCGCCGAAGCGCCGAAGCCGATGCCCCCGATCTTGCCCGGATTCTCTGTTACACAAACCGCTCCCTGGAGCAGCTGGTGCCGATTGCCCGGCGGGCCCTGCATGGCTCCATGGCCGACCAGCTGCCGGTGCTTCCCGGTGAAGTGCTGATCACCCGCACCGCCGTGATGGCGCCGGCCTGCCGCTCGGGGGAGGAGGGCGGCGAGGAGCCCGACATGGTGCTTGGTTCTAACCGGGAACTGGTGGTGCGGGATGTGGCACCGGAGCGTTGTGATCTGGCCGATTTCGGCATCGTCAGCGGTGCGCTGGGGGGAGTGGAGGTCCCGATCATCGACACCCTCACCGCCACGGTGGACGCCGGAGCGAATCAGCTGGCCCTGCGCCTCCTGCCACCATTGGGTTCACCGGGGCGCCAGGCGCTCGATGGGGTACTGCAGCGCTTGCGTCAGGAGGCTCGCGAGGCCGGCCGGCAGGAGGGCCGGGCCCTCTGGCGTCGTTTCTTTCTGCTGCGTGACTCCTTTGCCTGGCTGGGGCCAGCTGCGGTGCTTACCGTGCATCGCAGCCAGGGCAGCACCTTCTCGGAGGTGTTTGTGGCTGGAGATGTGTTCTGGCCGAAGGATCCGGTGCTGCGGCGCCAGCTGGTCTACGTGGCGGTGAGTCGGGCAAGCCAGGCTGTGACACTAGTGGCGCGGGGGGGATCCGATCGGGAGGGGTGGGGCACCTGGCTGCG
>Ga0209401_1000849_pt1 | contig 20631 bp, 20 predicted proteins | sample M_140807_MF_Meta_FD_187318 | JGI IMG/M metagenome (GOLD analysis project Ga0209401, IMG submission 187318) | Freshwater microbial communities from Lake Montjoie, Canada to study carbon cycling - M_140807_MF_MetaG (SPAdes) (version 2) | ecosystem: Environmental > Aquatic > Freshwater > Lake... | reverse complement strand
GGCAAGGCTTCTCTTAATATGGCTTCATGGTATCCCTCTGTGGCGATATATATTTCATAGTTCAATTTTTCCAAGGCCTGAATAAGGGGAATACACCGAGTGGCGTGCCCCAAACCCCAATCAATGGGTGATATACAAATTTTAGCCTTATTCATAAAGCACTAATTTAGTCATTATTATACATGTATAAAATGTAAATTTGGTTAAGGGAAAAAGGCCATCAATATAGCTGGTACTGCTGCCCATCAATAAAGAATCATATGTCATTACTGTCAAAAGATAAATCCATTGCACTTTACGCTGCCCTTGTGTCCTTTGGTACCTATGTATTTATTTTTGGCTTTAGAAAATCTTTTACGGTATGCACTTTTGATGGACTCAGCTTTGGTCCCATTGCGTTTAAGACAGCCCTAGTCATTAGTCAAATGTTGGGTTATTTATTAGCCAAATTTTATGGCATTAAATTTATTTCAGGATTGCAAAAAGTAAATCGATATAAAATTATTTTTTTACTCACGGGTATTTCCTGGTTGGCTTGGTTGTTATTTGCCGTTGTACCTGCACCTTATAATGTTATGTTTTTATTTTTAAATGGATTTCCATTGGGCATGTTATGGGGTGTTGTTTTTTCCTATGTAGAAGGACGAAAAAGTACCGATTTTATTGGTGCTGCCTTAGCAGTGAGTTTTATTTTTTCATCGGGTTGGGTAAAATCGGTAGGCGCATGGTTAATGGAACAATATCATATTACCGAATTTTGGGTTCCGTTTTTTACCGGATTGGTATTTGCAGTTCCATTAATTATTTGTGTGTATGGTTTAGAAAAAGTACCACCGCCTTCTGCAGAAGATGAGGCCCTTAGAACCAAGCGCATACCTATGACTGCATTGGATCGTAAGCAATTAATAAAACAATATTTACCAGGCATCATTGCTTTTGTAGCGATTTATTTATTCGCTACTATCTTCAGAGATATACGAGATAATTTTTCGGCAGATATGTGGAAGGAGATGGGCTATGGTTCAAAGCCAGCAATTTTTACCCAAACAGAAATCCCCATTACTATTTTTATTTTAGTAATTATCGGTGCTGTTGTTTTAATTAAAAATAGTTTTAAAGCATTAATGGTCGCACATGTTTTTATTTTATTGGGCTTTATATTAGCAGGTGTTTCCACCTATTATTTTACACAACAATTATTAGATCCTTTTTGGTGGATGATTTGGGTAGGGCTGGGATTATACCTTGTGTATATTCCTTTTAATTCCATCTTCTTTGACCGATTGATTGCTGCATTTTCCATGAAGGGTAATGCAGGCTTCTTTATTTATGTGGCCGATGCGGTGGGCTATCTGGGCAGCGTAAGCGTTATGTTGATGAAAGAAGGCATGAGTCTACAAATAAAGTGGACCCAGTTTTTTTCACAAAGCGTAATGATACTTTCTTTCGTTGGTGTTTTTATAACAGTTTACGCGATGTATTATTTTTTCTCCAAGGCCAAAACCACACCGTTAATACAATAACGCAAACCTGTAGGTGGCGGACCATCTTCAAAAACATGTCCCAAATGTCCCTTACATTTTCCGCATTGCACTTCGGTACGTGTCATGCCATGGGTATTATCGGGTGTATATATAATGGCGCCTTTGGTAATGGGATCAAAAAAACTAGGCCAGCCACAACCGCTATCAAACTTGGTATCACTTTTGAATAGTGGATTCCCACAAGCAACACAGTGATAGGTACCTACCTCCTTTGAGGTTTCAAAAATACTGGTAAATGGACGCTCTGTTCCCTTTTGTCTTGCTACAGCATATACTTCAGGGGATAATATTTGTTTCCAAACACTATCTGGCACAACGACCTTTTCCTTATTGGTAGTGGAATAATAAATGTTTTTTGACATAGTATTGTTTTTGGTATTGGCTTTATTGCTGGTTTGAGAACAAGCGGTTTGACTGATCAATAGTAATAAAAAAAGTAGTTTATACATAGACTAGATTGTAGTTACAAAAATACTAACAAGCATTCAGACAAATTGTTTAGTTTTTTGGTTTTTGTTGACTAAAATTTTAGGCGAGTTGTGTATATTTGTTGGCACCCTAATTATTTAGCATGTTCAATTTAATCTTATTCGGACCTCCCGGAAGCGGCAAGGGCACTCAAAGTGAAAATATTATTGCAGCTTTTGGCTTAAAACATCTTTCCACTGGCAATTTATTAAGATCTGAAATAACCCAACAAACCCCTTTGGGATTAGAAGCTAAAAGCTTCATGGATCAAGGTCAATTAGTTCCGGATGCGGTGGTGATTGGCATGGTAGGTAATTTTATAGATGCGCATCCAGGAGCAAAAGGTTTTTTATTTGATGGCTTCCCAAGAACTGCTGCACAATGTGTTGCATTAGATGCTTTATTAAAGGAAAAGTCAAGTGAAATTAATATTGTATTGGCATTAGAAGTGGCTGAGGAGGAACTAGTAAAAAGACTATTAGGACGTGGTGCCACTTCGGGTCGTAGCGATGATACGAATGAAACGGTGATTCGTGCTCGGATTCAGGAGTATCATGATAAAACTGCTGCAGTTGAAAAGTATTATGCACAGTTTGATAAAGTAGTAGCTATTCAAGGCGAGGGAACGGTAGAAAGTATTTATGCTGATTTGAAAAAAGAAATTGACGCAAGAATTTAATTCATTGCATATATGTATTGAACAAAAAAGAGTCCCAATAAATCGGGACTCTTTTTTTATTATAAAGCTTGCGCACGCTAAGCGTTTTATATATTCAACCCCCCACAAGTGCTAATTACTTGACCTGTGATATAACTGCTTAAATCACTTGCTAAAAATAAAGTAGTGTTGGCGACTTCTTCAGCTTTTCCAAAACGACCTAATGGTATTTTTTCCAAAAAGGCTTTCCCTGCTTCACCTTCATTCAAGTAATGGGTCATATCTGTTTCCACAAATCCAGGAGCAATGGCATTACATCTAATGTTGCGGCTACCTAACTCAAGGGCAATGGATTTAGTAAAGCCAATAATTCCTGCTTTACTTGCGGCATAACTACTTTGTCCTGCATTACCGCGAATACCAATGATGGAACTCATATTAATAATACTACCCGATTTTGCTTTCATCATGGGTCTAATAACTTGCTTGGTCATATTGAAAACACTCTTCAAATTAGTGTTCATCACATCATCCCATTGTTCCGCAGTCATTCTTAATAATAGGTTATCCTTTGAAATGCCTGCATTATTCACACAAATATCAATAGCACCAAATTCGGCTAGTACCGCATTTACCAAAGTTTCACAGGCTACAAAATCGCCCGCATTGGTTTGAAAGGCCTTTGCTTTAACGCCTAAACCGATTATTTCTTTTTCCAGTGCTGCTGCTTTTTCGGCACTGCTATCACTTACATAGGTAAATGCAATATTTGCACCTTGCTCAGCTAGTTTTAATGCAATTGCTGCGCCAATACCACGTGCTGCTCCAGTTACAATGGCTACTTTTCCTGTTAATAGTTTCATGCGCTTTTTTATTTAAACAGATGACTATGAATAATCTTATTTTCTAATATTTACAAAGATAACGGGTTTGGTCATTATAATGAAAATAGACTTATCTCTATCTTGCATTAATTTAGTAATCATAAAATATTAATTCAATTTCATGTAATTTTGTGGCGAAATAAGTTTTTAGAAATATGAAAGAAAGCATTGAATTCAGATCTCTTTGCCCAGTCGCTACTAGCCTAGATGTTATAGGAGATAAGTGGACATTGCTCATTTTAAGAGATATGATTTGGGGACATAAAACAATGTTCCATGAATTCAAAGAGTCTCCTGAGAAAATGCCCAGCAAAATGCTTTCCAATAGATTAAAAAAATTAGAAGGCATGGGTTTTATTTCAAAACAAAAAGGAACAGTAAATAAAAAAAGTATTTATTATTTATTAGAAAAAAGAGGCTTTGATACTTTTCCTATCATGATAGAGATGGCCATATTTACAACAAAACATTTCTTTGACCATTTGGGTACTACCTATACCGGGGATGTAAAAAAGAGAATGCTTAAAGATAAACTTGATTATACGAAGGAGTTGATTTCGAACTACAAGCAATTTGTTCGTCTTCAGACATTTTAACGCAGGATCCTGCGAAAGTATTATTCTGTAATTTGTTATTTATAACGCCTGATTTACTTTTTTTATTTCTTCTATAAATTGGCGCTCGTTGGATAATCTTGGCACTTTGTGTTGGCCCCCTAATTTTCCTCTTTGTTTTAACCAAGTATGAAAGCAACCCTTTTTAACACTTATTATTTGTGGCAATCCCAATGCAATATCCTTATGGCGTTTTGCTTCATAGTCGCTGTTGGCTGCTTTTAGGTTATTATCAAGCGCAATAGTAAAAGCATGTAAATCAGCAGGTTGGTTTTCAAATTCAATTAACCATTCATGTGCTCCTGAAGTATTGTCTGACATATAGATAGGCGCTGCAGTATATTCCTTGATAGCAACACCAAAACTAGCACAGGCTTCACTCATAGCCTTGTCACTATTATCTGCAATTAATTCTTCCCCAAATGCATTTATAAATTGTTTTAATCTACCACTTACTTTAATTCTGTAAGGTGCAAGATTAGTAAACTGAATCGTGTCTCCCACTAAGTAGCGCCATAACCCACCATTGGTACTAATCACAATTGCATAATTTTTTCCTACTACTACTTTGCTTAATCCCACGGTCATAGGTTGTGCTTTGCCATATTCTTCAATCGGCATGAACTCATAAAAAATGCCATGTTCTAAAAACAATAACATGCCTTCCTCCTTTACATTATCTTGTGCAGCAAAAAAGCCTTCACTTGCATTATAAATTTCTAAATAATTGCAATCAGCGCCGATAATTTTTTTAAACTGTTCTTTATAAGGTGTAAATGAAACACCTCCATGTATATATAATTCAAAATTAGGCCACACTTCTTTAATTGATTTTTTTTCACTCAACTCTAGAATTCTTTTTAATAAAACCAGGGTCCATGTTGGAACGCCTGCGATAGAAGTGACATCCTCGTTGATGGTACTTTGCGCTAAGCTTTCAATTTTTGCTTCCCACTCATCCATTAATGCAATGGACAACTCGGGGGTGCGAATTAAGCCTGCCCAAAAGGGAGCATTTTGTAACAACACTGCACTTAAATCTCCGTATTGAATATCTTCTTTAATGGGATGCACTTGATGACTCCCTCCAATGACCAAACCCTTACCTGTAAGTAAATCACTATCAGGCATTGTTTTATAATACAAGGCCAATACATCCTTTGATCCTTGAAAATGATTGTCCTGAATACTTTCCTCGGTTAAAGGAATAAACTTGCTTTTATCACTGGTCGTTCCACTGCTTTTAGCAAACCACTTTACAGGGGTATTCCATAAAACAGAATCCTCACCCTCCATTACTTGGTCAATATAGGGTTTCATATCATGGTACTCATGAATAGGAATTGTTTGTTTAAATGTTCGGATATTGAAGATATTGTCAAACTGGTATTTCCTACCAAATTGCGTGTATTGGCCGTGGGTAATTAAATCTTGTAATACCTCACGCTGCGCGGCAATGGGGTTATTTACCCAATGTTCGATATGCCAGTAACGGAAACGGGCCAATCTTGACAGTGCGGGGCTGAAAATTTTCATAGCGGTGTCACAATATACACTATACGCTTTAATAAATTAAGTAATAAGGGTAGCTTTAGTAGCGAAGCTTTAGGGGTTTACTTAGGCTTGTTGCCCATCTCAATAATCCAATCCTTGCGTTTTAATTCAAAGTTGGTTCCCAAATACAATCGGCGCACTTGTTCGTCCTCAGCCAATTCTTCAGCGCTACCATGTTTAAATATTTTTCCTTCAATCAACAAATAAGCACGATCACAAATGGACAAGGTTTCATTCACATTATGATCCGTTATTAAAATACCAATGTCTTTTAATTTTAAGCGCGCGACTACAGATTGAATATCTTCTACTGCGATAGGATCCACGCCAGCAAAGGGTTCGTCTAACAAAATAAATTTAGGATCCACTGATAATGCCCGTGCAATTTCTGTACGACGACGTTCCCCACCGCTTAAACTATCTCCAAAATTATTTCTGACCTGGTGTAAATTAAATTCATCTAAAAGGGATTCTAATTTATGTTCTCTTTCACCCTTTGTTAATTTGGTCATTTCTAAAACGGCCATAATATTATCTGCTACCGATAACTTTCGAAACACACTTGCTTCCTGTGGTAAATAACCCAGGCCCATTTGTGCACGCTTATACATGGGTAGTTTGGTAATATCTTCGTCGTTTAAAAATACACGGCCTTCATCGGGTGCGATTAAACCAACGACCATATAAAAAGTAGTTGTTTTTCCGGCGCCATTCGGCCCCAAAAGCCCAACAATCTCACCTTGCTTTACTGAAATGCTCACCTGGTCCACTACTTTGCGGCCCTTATATTGTTTAATTAATTTGTCGGTATGTATAGCGAGTATCACGAGGTATATTTATACAAAAATAAGGGTAAATATAGGATTTGACTCATTGGAAACTATTATTAACTATTTTTGTACACTATGCAGGTAATTGAACATTTAGCTAAAGCAAAAGACACCCTAGTATCCTTTGAAGTATTACCCCCTTTAAAAGGAAAAACAATCGCTTACATTTATGAGCATTTAGATCCACTGATGGAGTTTAAGCCGTCATGGATTAATGTCACCTATCATCGAAGCGAAACTATTATTCGCACCAATGCCGCTGGCATCGAGGAAAAAGTAGATGTGCGCAAACGCCCCGGTACGGTAGGTATTTGTGCAGCGATCATGAATCATTATAATGTAGATGCGGTGCCCCATATTATTTGTGGTGGCTTTTCCAAAAGAGAAACGGAAGATGCATTAATTGATTTACAATTTTTAGGCATTGATAATGTATTGGTGTTAAGAGGGGATGCGGAGAAAGGACAAAAAACTTTCGTGCCAGAACATAATGGAAACAAACAAGCCATTGAATTACTAAAGCAAGTAGTTGGATTGAATAATGGTATCTATTTGGATAAGGATATTATTAATGGCAGTAAGAGTAATTTTTGTATGGGCGTGTCAGGTTATCCTGAAAAACATTTTGAAGCCCCAAGCATGGAATTTGATTTACTAAAAGCCAAAGAAAAAGTAGATGCTGGTGCACAATATATCATGACACAAATGTTTTTTGACAACAAAAAATATTTTGAATATGTGGACGCTTGCAGAAGTATGGGCATTAATGTTCCAATCATACCAGGCTTAAAACCCATCACGAATAAAAAGCAGTTGACTATTTTACCTAATATTTTTTATGTAGATATACCTACTGATTTATCTGCTGCAATGTTGGCTGCCACTACCGATGAGGCTTGTGAGCAAGTGGGTACAGAATGGTTGATACAACAAAGTAAGGAGCTGAAAGCCGCTGGCGTACCGGTATTACACTACTACACTTTAGGAAAACCAAAAGTGGTGAAAGATGTAGTTGCCGCTGTATTTTAAATAAATAGTATTGAAATAATTTAAAGAGTGTAATTATTTACGCTCTTTTTTATTGCCGGTATTGACCAAAAAATCATTGAACTGTTCAATGCTTAAATTTTTGGCAATAATTTTTTTATTTGCATCGAGTAAATAAAAGGTGGGTGTTTTAAATACATCGTATAATTGACGAATGGTGGTGGGTTTGCCTTGTTGAATTTCTTTATTTAAATCAGCTTCGGTTTGGTAGGCATGCATCCAACCTGCTAATTTATTTTCTTTGATAAATGTTTTCCAAGCTGCTAATTCTTTAAAATTGATATTGACTGAAAGTACTTTTACATTCAGCTTGCTCCAAATTGCTTTATAAAAAGAATCCACCCTTGGGATTTCCACTTTACAATGACTACAAGTGGGATCCCAAAATGCAACAAAAGTATATGGCGAACTGATATCGTATAAGGATATTTTTTTATCATTTATATCGTTTAAAACCAATGGCGGTGCGGCCAAACCAAGCTGGTTGGCCATCATGCTGTAGGCGCGTTCGGTGATTGATTTTTTTGAAGCCTCGTTTAATAATGTGGTATCCCCTTTGGCAAAAAAGTTTTGATAAATATGCAAAAACACTTTGTCCTGCCCCATGAATTCGGGGGTAATATATTTATTGGTAAATTTAAAAAGTAAAAATGGATAAATTTCATTACCAGTTTTTGCAACGGTTAACATGTATTGCACTTCCTCAATAATAGAATCGGGTTCTCGGGAAACATAATTTTTAAAATACTCATCTAATTTAGCTTCAAAAAAAGGCGTTCTTACTAAGCGGTTATCATTAAACACTACATTGTCCCAAAAGTGATTTTTTACAAAATAAAAAGGGTAGGTGGAATCCGCTTTGCCATTCACTATCGGAATAGCAGGTGCATCAGGGCGTTGCATTACATTTAATAAATAGGCAGTCATCGAATTCGGCTGCCCCTTCATAATTGCTTGGCGGTTATCGTTCATTTCCTTTTTCTTGTCATTATATTTATTGGTAAGTGTAGTTGAATCATTTTTATTGGCTGCTGATTTGAATGCTTTTTCAATTTCAGTTAACTGCGCACCAATTTCATTCATCGATTTCGAATAATTTTTAAAAATGATATTATCATTTGAACCGATAATAGTGACATCTGTTAAATTGGAGGTATCTGCAATAATTTTAAATTTTTGATTTTCATCCACTAAAAAATCAAATAAGATGGCATACTTAGGAGATACCACAAAATAGATGCCTGGTGTTAATTTTTTTGAAGATGCAAAAACGCCCTCACTTTTATCATTTAAGATGGCAGAATCGGCGAGTACGCGCGAGTTACCATAGTTGGTACCAATATAAACCTTGGTATTTTGGTATGGTTTTAGGCTAATTTGAATACTGTGTCCTTGTGTGTTAACTGCTGGCTTATTAACAAGAGTGCTTGTACTACTTTTTGTAATTGGCTTTTTGGTTTGTGCAAAGCAAAAACTTGGTAAAAACACAAATAAAAGGATCGCTTTTTTAATGCTCATTTTATTAAAATCGGGTTATTTAAAAATTGCTGTAAAAATAAGCGATTATCAATAAAACAAATCACAATTAAAATTCAGTTTTACCCTTATTTTAATCCATCGGTATTACCTTTGTTAACGTGAGAAAAAAGAAAGAAGCCCCTTTATTAGAAAATGTCCTTATTGAAGATTATGCAGCCGAAGGAAAATCACTGGCAAGGGTGAACGGCAAAGTAATTTTTGTGGAAGGTGCAGTTCCGGGTGACGTGGTGGATGTGCAACTCCAAAAAAACAAAGCCGATTGGGGTGAGGGGTTTGTAAAAAAATTTCATACTTATTCCTCCATTAGAGTAAAACCCTTTTGCACGCATTTTGGTGTATGCGGGGGTTGTCAATGGCAGATGTTGCCTTATGAACAGCAGTTGGTATACAAACACAAGCAGGTGTTTGATAATTTAACGCGCATTGCTAAAGTAGCTTTACCCACTATTCCACCCATATTAGGTGCGAAGGAAACACAGTGGTATCGCAATAAAGTAGAATATACTTTTGCCACTGAAAAATTTATACCCTTTGAGGAGTTCAAAGCGATGAAAGCTGCAGGCCTTGAACCTGTTAAATCGATTGGTGCAGGCGGTTTTCATGCAAGAGGTTTTTTTGAAAAAGTAGTGGAGATAGATACCTGTTATTTACAATCTGAGCCCACGAATGAAATTAGAAAAACAGCAGTTCAGTTTGCGATTGAAAATGAAATGCCTTTTTATAATATCAAACAACACCAGGGCTGGCTGCGTAATATGTTTATCCGCAATACGACGAAAGGTGAGTGGATGGTCAATATCATTTTGGGATACGATGGTGGTGAAAAAAGAGAAGCCTTACTTAATTTATTTTTGAAAAAATTCCCACAAATCACTACGCTATTATATACCATCAATGAAAAGCGCAATGATAGTATGCAGGATTTGGTGCCGCAAGTTTATTTTGGCAATGGTTATATTACAGAATCCTTAGAAAATTTTGATTTTAAAATAAGTCCTAAATCATTTTTCCAAACCAATTCAAAACAAGCGGAAAGCTTATATCAGGTTACGCGCAGCTTTGCTGAATTGACCGGTAAGGAAGTGGTGTATGATTTGTATTGTGGTACAGGTAGTATTGGTATTTTTTGCAGTCAAGAAGCTAAAAAAATTATTGGTGTTGAATTAGTGGCAGATGCCATTGAGGATGCAAAAGAAAATGCGCGCATTAATAACTTAACAACAACCGCATTTTTTGCAGGAGATGTTATTGACATATGTGATGATGCATTTTTTGATGCGCATGGCAAACCAGATGTCATTATTACCGATCCTCCACGCGCAGGTATGCACGATAAGTTAGTCAAAAAGTTATTAGAGATACAGGCACCGCTAATTGTTTATGTAAGTTGTAACCCTGCAACTCAGGCACGTGACTTATCTTTATTAGGTGAAAAATATACGGTAACAAAAATACAACCAGTGGATATGTTTCCGCATACCTTACATATTGAAAATGTAGTACAATTAAAAAGAACCGATTTATTATAAAATATATTACGAATGAATCAATTTAGGCCCACCCGATTTGAAGTATTACCTACCATCATTAAAAATTTATTAATTATTAATGGATTGGTTTTTTTAGCTCAAAATACATTTGGCGGCCCCATGAGTAGTTTTTCACTTGAAAACTATTTAGCATTACATGCATGGCAAAGCGAACTGTATCAACCATGGCAATTAGTTACCCATATGTTTTTACATGGGGACTTTGGCCATATTTTAGGAAACATGTTTGCCCTTTGGATGTTTGGTTCTATTCTTGAAAATGTATGGGGACCCAAACGCTTTTTATTATTTTATTTTTTATGTGGTTTGGGTGCAGCCGTCATACACCTGCTTATTTTATCCTATGAGTTTATACCCTTAAGCAATGAGTATCAAACTTTGTTAACATTAAGTAAATCCAATTCGCCAGGCTTTGCGGATGCGGTATTAAAGTATGCACAAACACATCGTATTCCATTGTCACGCATATTAAGTGATAATAAAGTGAGTTTGTCTACACCGGGAATAGCACCTGAATTAATGGATTTAATCACTACTTATTATAATAAAACAATAAACACTGCCACCTTAGGGGCTAGTGGAGCTGTGTTTGGAATATTGATTGCATTTGTATATTTATTTCCTAATACCCATATTTATATTTATTTTCTATTTCCCATTAAAGCAAAATGGCTAGGTATTTTATATTTTGCTTTTGAATTATATAAAGCATTGGAAAATTCAGCAGGTGATAATGTAGCTAGATGGGCCCATGTGGGCGGTGCTATTGTTGGATTTGTATTGGTGTATTTATGGAAGAAAAAGGGGAACTCGTATTAATAATCGTTGATTAAATAAGCAGTATATGCAAGCAGGTTCAAATCAAAAACCATTATTAGGGGCAGACAATAATGCACTCGTTGCTTTATTGGCAGTCAATTTGGTGGCCTTTGTTCTTTTGGGATTTTTTAAAGTAATTTATTTTTTAGACGGCACCCCTATTGAATTATTTTATAAAAATATATTTCATTTATTTACCTTACCCACCAGCGGTGATCAATGGCTTACACAAGCATGGAGTTTGTTTACTTTTAATTGGATACATGATGGCTTTTGGGAATTATTTACCAATATGATTTGGTTAACTGTATTTGGATATGTGTTACAATTGAATCAATCCAATAAACATTTATTTCCTATATATTTTTACGCTGGTTTATTGGGGGGTCTTGCCTATATCGTTTTGTCCTTTGGCGTAGGATCAATTTTTATTCCCTTTCCATTAATGGGCGCGAGTATGAGTGTGAGTGCGTTAGCGGTTGCGACTACTTTAATAGCACCTCGGTTTAAACTTTTAGCCAATATTGGCAGTGGCATTCCGCTATGGATACTTAGCCTCCTCTATTTTACATTACAAATTGCAATACTTACGAAATACCCATTTGCGAATACCATAGTAGCAATAATTTCGGTTATCATGGGCCTTGTTTATGTGTTGTTATTAAAAAAGGGGGTTGATTTAGGAAAATGGATGCATAATTTATTACATTGGTTAAACAATAGAGCAGCACCAAAAACCAATGGCTAAAAAATCACGCATAAGACGCATCGGTAAAAAAATATTTTTAATATTACAGCTGCTACTGACCTTTTTATTTTTATATCCGTTATTTATAAAACCGCTTCCCTTCATTTGGATCAATGGTTTTTTAGGATTGCTCGCCCCTTATATTGTTATTGCACAACTATTATTATTTATTTTTTGGTTGTTGGCAAAACCTTGGCTATCGCTTATCCCTTTGCTTACATTGGTTATCGGTTGGGAAACCCTATTTTCCTTGGTGGCTTGGCACCCAGGTATGTCCATCGCACAAAAAAAGAAAGATAATATATGTCGTGTGATTAGCTGGAATGTGAAAGGGTTTAATGGTAATCAGGCTTCAAGCACTTTAAAATTACGTACACAGGATATTGCTTATTCCATTCAAAAATGGAATCCAGACATTATATGTATGCAGGAGTACAACACCAATGATCGGCCTAATGATATTGCCAATCACGCCACTTACTTCAATAAAAATTATCCCTATAATTATTTTTCCAAGGATATTCAGATTGCCGATAAATCTTATTTTTTAGGCTGTATTATTTTTTCAAAATATCCTATCATCAAAGCCCAGCGCATTGGTTATACCAATCAGGAATCTTTGATTTATGTTGATTTATTAAGAGGAGATGATACCATTCGTGTTTTTACAACGCACTTAGCATCCTACCGGTTTAAACAGAATGATTTTATCGCTTTAGCCACAACGGCAGAGGCCAACGCAATAGATATTAATGGTAAAAAAGGAGTCCTGCGAAAAATGCGTACTGCTTTTGTAGAACGTGCAGTGCAAGCACAAATGGTTAAAAAATATTTAGACGAAAGTCCCTATCCAACTATTATCACAGGCGACTTTAATGATGTACCGAGCTCCTATACGTACAAAACAATTAGGGGCAATTGGTCTGATTCTTTTTTAGAAAAGGGATTTGGCATTGGTGCATCTTATTTGGGTATTTCACCTACCCTTCGCATTGATTATATCTTATCTAATGCGTCTTGGAAAACAAAAGGCTGGGAATCATTGGACGAAAACCTAAGTGATCATCATATGATTATGGCCGACCTACAATTGATTAAGAATTAACCTTAATTATTTATTGAAAATAAAATATCTTTGAAGCAATACGCATTATGCCACTTAAGATATATAACTCACTCACACGTCAAAAGGAAGTTTTTGAACCATTAAATGCACCCAATGTGGGCATGTATGTTTGTGGACCTACTGTAAGTGGCGAAAGTCATTTAGGACATGCACGTCCGTTTATCACTTTTGATGTGGTGTATCGCTTTTTAATGCATCTAGGATATAAAGTGCGCTATGTCAGAAATATTACAGACGCAGGACATTTTGAAGAGGAAGGAAAAGTAGCTGATGATAAGATTGCTTCAAAAGCCATTTTAGAAAAATTAGAACCCATGGAGCTGGTGCAAAAGTACACGCACTTGTATCATTGGGCCATGGATCAATTTAATAATTTACCACCCAGCATTGAGCCTACTGCTACTGGACATATTATTGAACAAATAGAAATGATTAAAAAAATTATGCAGGATGGTTATGCATATGAAGCAAATGGCTCTGTTTATTTTGATGTATTAAAATACAATGAGGACTATTCTAAAAAAAATCAACCCTATGGTATTTTGAGTGGTCGTAATTTGGAAGACCAATTGGATACAACGCGTGCGTTAGATAATCAAGACGAGAAAAAAAATAAAGTTGATTTTGCTTTGTGGAAAAAAGCACCGGTCGAACATATCATGCGTTGGCAAAGCCCCTGGGGGGAAGGGTTTCCGGGTTGGCATATTGAATGTTCCGCAATGGCCACCAAGTATTTAGGTAAAAAGTTTGATATACATGGGGGCGGAATGGATTTACAATTTCCACACCATGAATGTGAAATTGCGCAAAGTACGGTATGCAATCACGAAATTCCTGCACGTTATTGGATGCACAATAACATGATTACGATCAATGGTCGTAAAATGGGAAAAAGTTATAATAATGTGATTAAGCTAAGTGAATTATTTTCAGGTAATCATCATGAGCTAACGCAATCCTATACACCTATGACGGTGCGCTTTTTTATATTGCAAAGCCAATACAGAGGTACACTTGATTTTAGCAATGAAGCATTACAGGCTTCTGAAAAAGCATTGCGTCGATTAATGGAAGCCTACGAATGGTTAAAAGCGCAAAGTTTTGCTAAAGGTGTAAATGCAAAGGACGACAATTTAGATGCACAAGTAAATACTTGGTTGAAGGAACTTACGGAGTTTATGGAGGATGATTTTAATACCGCAAAAGTGGTCGCTAATTTATTTGAAATCATTCCTACGATTAATTCATTGAAGGATAAGCATATCGCGATAGATGCACTATCTGGTGCAACTTGGATATTTGTACAGGAACAACTTACCTTATTCATCGAAAATATTTTAGGTTTAAAAGTGGATATAGGCGCCAATCGACAACAATTAAACAGTGTGATTCAGCTGTTGATTGAGATTAGAAAAGATGCCAAAGCGCGCAAGGACTTTGCAACCAGCGATAAGATTAGAAATCAATTAACCGACATGGGCATACAGCTCAAGGATGAAAAGGATGGAGAGATGAGTTACACTTTTGCTTAGTGATCGCAGTCATCCTCGTGTGCATGGTTATGCATACGACAGCTATTATGATTATTGATATGTGCAATAATGATAAAAAATGCAGCAGGAAATAATAAGATTAAATCCAAATCACGAAATAGCATTCTACTTAACATCAACCCAATTCCAATTGTAAATAAAATAATGGGTCTGTAGGAATGATGGTGTTTTTTATAACCGTGGTATAAGGAATAGGCGCCAATTCCAAAGGAAAGTAAAATCATGCCAAGCTCAAATGGGACATTGTGTAAAATATTGATTCCCAGTAATGGCAAACTGCTAAAAAACAAGGGTAGTAAAGCGCAATGAATGGCACAAGCCAAAGAAGCTCCAATACCTACTGCGTCCCAATTCCAATTTTTAAACATACCTCAAAGATAATCCAATGTTGTTATATTAGCACATCCTGTCGTGGTTCCTATAAAATAATATTACCTTTGTTGTGTAAAATTCAACAAGGATGTCACAACATCATTGTATCACCAAATCGAATTTGAATAAATAGTTAACTATGTCTAAGAAAACGATATTCTATCTTTTATTTTTCACCGTTTTATTACTCGGATTTTATTATTTTTTATTTAAGGGTACGGATAATTGGAAAGTAAAAATGCCCATATTAAGTTATGTGCAACCCTTTAGTTTTACCAATCAGGATGGGGGAGCGGTTACGGATAAAGATTTATTAAATAAAATTACCGTTGTTGAATATTTTTTTACGACCTGTAAAGGTATTTGTCCAAAGTTGAATACAAATATGAAACAGGTGTATGAAATTTATAAAAAAGAGCCCGACTTTCAAATTCTTTCACATACCTGTAATCCAGATACAGACTCAGTTTCAGTACTTAAGCATTATGCCGATTCCTTACAAGTAGATACAAAAAAATGGATTTTTTTAACAGGACGTAAGGATAGTTTATATCAAATGGCGCGTGGCTCTTATTTATTAGACGACCCCAAAAATAATGTAGAAAAAATAGAAGACCAATTTATTCATACCCAATTTTTTGCTTTAGTAGACAGGGAAGGAAAAGTACGTGGTAAAATTTACGACGGACTTAAAGTATTGGAAGTGGAGCAACTCAAACAAGATATTTCTAAATTATTAAAAGAGTAAGCCATGATTTTTGTAACAGGGGCAAGTGGTCTTGTGGGTTCCCATTTAATAAAGTCGTTGCTAGCCAAAGAAAAACAAGTAGTTGCGTTTTATCGTCAAACCATTCCTAGTTTTGAAGGTGCGGAAAAAGTCAACTGGATATTAGGGGATATTTTAGATGTTGTTTCATTAGCCAAAGCAATGCAGGGGGTGACGCAAGTGTATCATTGTGCTGCCATAGTTTCATTCGCCCCTAAGGACCAAGAAAAAATGTTAATCGCTAATCGGGAAGGAACAGCGAATGTGGTGAATGCTTGTTTAGAACATAAAATACAAAAACTAGTTTATGTAAGTTCGGTGGCAGCATTAGGGCGCATACGTATTGGAACGCCTATTGATGAAACCATGAATTGGACGGAAGCATCTAGCAATAGTGAATATGGGAAAACCAAGTATTTGGCGGAGATGGAAGTATGGCGCGGTATGGCGGAAGGATTAAATGTAGCTATTGTAAATCCAGTGATCATTTTAGGTGCAGGAGATTGGACCAAGGGATCCTCTGGCATTTTTAAATCAGCCTATGAAGCATTTCCATGGTTTACCACTGGTGTTAGCGGTTTCGTGGATGTAATAGATGTGGTGGATGTAATGCAATTATTAATGGATAGCCATATTTCAAATGAACGATATATTGTCAGCGCCGAAAATGTGCAATACCAATACATATTTAGTATAATCGCACAAGCATTTAACAAGCGCCCTCCTTATCGTCGCGTAACACCTTTATTAACGGCCATTGTATGGCGCTTAGAAGCAATCAAAGGATTCATCACAGGAAAGTCACCACTATTAACAAAGGAAACGGCAGCTACAGCGCAAGCGGTAGTGCATTTTGATAATACGAAATTATTAAAAGCTTTTCCTGATTTTAAATATCGCCCATTACCTGATAGTATTACGCGTATTTGTAAAGAAATAAAAGCGCTATATCATTTAAGCGACTAGGCTTTGCATGCGCATCTATTTTTAAAAATTGCTATTCCATCACCTTTTTCCATAATTCAGGAATGCGTTTTATCCAAACAATTTCTCTTTTTTTAATGCCAGCATCTTCGGCGGGGAATCCCATATATACTTTATTACCAGCCAAACTACCTGTAACCCCTGAGTGACCTAATACGGTCGCATTTTCACCAATAGTTATAGTTTTGGTTACCCCCACTTGGCCCCATAAAGTTACCCCTGACTTTATTTGAACACCACCTGCAATGGCAACCCCTGCAGCAAACAAACAATTGGCTTCAATTTGGGTATCATGTCCAATATGTACCATATTGTCAATCTTTGTACCTCTACCTATAACGGTATCACCGCTCACCCCGCGATCAATGGTACAACCGGCGCCTATTTCCACCTTATCTTGAATCACCACCCTGCCGCAGCTGAGTAGTTTTTTATACCAATCCTGGCGGTTCTTTTTTGTATTATAATAAAATGCGTCACTTCCAATTACCGTATTGGCTTGAATAATTACCTCATCACCAATAACGGTATCTGATAAAATAGAAACACTCGGATGCAACACACAATTTTTACCAATTTTTACATTGGGTCCAATAAAAACATGTGGCATGATAATGGTCCCTTCTCCGATAATTGCATCATCACTGATTGCTTTTGTACAAGGAATAAAGGGTTTAAAATGCGCTACAATTTTTAAATATGCTTCAAAAGGATCATTACAAAATAACAAAGCCTTTCCTTCAGGAACCGTTACATTTTTATCATTTATAATTATACAACTTGCTTCGCTGTTTAAACAAGTATTATAGTATTTTGGATGATCAACAAACACAATATCGCCTAATGCAACCTGATGAATTTCATTCACTCCAGTAATTTCTAAGTGTTGATTACCGATAATTTCAGCATTGGTTAATTTGGATAACCATGCAACAGAAACGGGTGTAATTAGCTTCATAAGTAGTTTTTTGGCCTAAATCAAAGGTAATGACCCTTTTTTATAAAAATATTTTTTTCCTGCATTAGTGTATAAATTAATACCCTTTTTTTATAAAAAATCATAACATTTATCAACATTAATTTATAAAAATAGTAATAACGCTAGTTAATAAAACCCTTTATTCATCAATGTTTCAGGCAATTAAAAAATTATATGCCTTCTTCAATTTTATATTTTTTACATCTAATAAAGTCATTTTTTTATTCTTTAATAATTCATTGAAAAAGGCAATATGTGGATAACCGCAATAAATTTGTTTAAAATAATTTTTGAATTAGAAAAAAGTATATTTAATATTGTGAAGGGAATTCAATTCCCGTACTTACTAACCCATCCATATACGAGGTCCTCTTGAGCATTCAGGAGGACTTTGTTTTTTCATACTACTGTAAAAATGGAATATTATTTAATATACAAGCCTTATCAAGTTTTATCACAGTTTACATCGTCGGATGGTAAATTATGCTTAAAAGATATCTTGAATGTACCCAAGGATGTTTATCCAGTAGGTCGATTAGATTATGATAGTGAAGGTTTATTGTTATTAACGAATGATACCAGTATAAATCATCAATTATTACATCCAAAATTTGCACATGCACGAACTTATTGGGTGCAAGTGGATGGTGCAATTACCCATGATGCAATAGAAGCACTCTCTAAAGGCGTGACCATTTCAGTAGATGGTAAAACCTATGATACTAAAAAAGCGATACTTAAAATATTACCCGATGGCTTAGCGATACCTGAAAGAAATCCGCCCATTCGAGTGCGAAAAAGCATTCCTACGAGCTGGGCATCCATACAACTTACCGAAGGTAAAAATAGGCAGGTCCGTAAAATGTTTGCAAGTGTTGGATTTCCGGTAGTAAGATTAATTCGGTCCCAAATTGGACAGTTTTCTATAGCGCAAATGCAGCCCGGCGATTGCCTATCGCTCAGCTTTGAGGAGGTTCAAAATGCTTTATTCGTTAATTGATCCTTAAGTTTTACTTTTGTACTATAATATATACCATCCATGAGTCAATCATTGTCAGAACAAGAAATCATTAGGCGCGAAAAATTACAACAATTAGAAGCTGCAGGCATCAATCCCTATCCAGCGCCTTTATATCCGGTGACCCACTATTCAAGTGATATAAAGCAAAATTATACGGAGGAAACCAAGGAACTATTTGCGGCCGTTTGTGTTGCGGGTCGTATTATGAGTGTGAACGATAAGGGTAAAGTGTTATTTGTAAAGATTCAAGACGACAAGGGGATTTTTCAATTATATATAAAGAGAGATGAAGTTTGTCCGGACGAGGATAAAACCTATTGGGATATAATGACTAAAAACGCCATGGACTTAGGTGATATTTTAGGTGCAACTGGATATGTGTTTGTTACCAAAACGGGTGAAACCTCATTGCATGCGAATACCATTACCTTATTGGCCAAATCATTAAAGCCACTTCCGGTAGTGAAGCGTGATGAAGATGGTCATGTGTTTGATGCGGTGACAGATCCTGAATTTAGATACCGTCAACGCTATGCTGATTTAATTATTAATCCAGATGTAAAGGAAACCTTTGTAAAGCGTACTTTATTAATGACCACCATTCGGGAGTTTTTAAATACGCGTGGTGCATTAGAGGTAGATACACCTGTGTTACAAGCCATTCCTGGCGGTGCTGCTGCTAGGCCCTTTACAACACATCATAATGCACTAGATGTTCCATTTTACTTGCGTATTGCGAATGAATTATATTTAAAGCGATTAATTGTCGGTGGTTTTGAATGGGTGTATGAGTTTAGCCGCAACTTTAGAAACGAAGGAATGGACCGTACACATAACCCAGAGTTTACCGTGTTAGAATGGTATACTGCTTACAAAGATTATTTCTGGATGATGGAAATCACAGAACAATTGTTTGAAAAAATTGCAATGACCTTACACGGAAAAACAGAACTAACAGTAGGCGATACCACCATCAATTTTAAAGCGCCTTTTCGTCGTATTACTATTATGGAGGCAATACAGGAAAATACGGGTATTGATATTTCAGCAATGGATGAAGCAGGATTAAGAGCCGTTTGCAAGCAATTAAATATTGATGTACCAACCACTATTGGCAAGGGTAAATTAATAGATGAAATTTTTGGAGCCACAAGTGAATCTAAATATATCCAACCCACTTTTATCATTGACTATCCAGTGGAGATGAGTCCGCTAACTAAAAAGCACCGTTCAAAAGAAGGCTTGGTAGAGCGTTTTGAATTAATGGTGAATGGAAAAGAATTAGCGAATGCTTATACGGAATTAAATGATCCTATTGATCAACGCAAGCGTTTCGAGGATCAAATAGCACTCATGGAAAGAGGAGATGATGAAGCGATGTTTATTGACCATGACTTTTTAAGAGCATTAGAATATGGTATGCCGCCTACTTCGGGGATTGGTATTGGAATAGATCGTTTATGTATGATGATGTTGAATCAACCATCCATACAAGATGTATTATTCTTTCCGCAAATGCGCCCGGAGACCTTTGACTAATCTCTGTACCCTCGATGCGCCCGTTTATTGGGCGCC
>Ga0209401_1000848_pt1 | contig 20650 bp, 20 predicted proteins | sample M_140807_MF_Meta_FD_187318 | JGI IMG/M metagenome (GOLD analysis project Ga0209401, IMG submission 187318) | Freshwater microbial communities from Lake Montjoie, Canada to study carbon cycling - M_140807_MF_MetaG (SPAdes) (version 2) | ecosystem: Environmental > Aquatic > Freshwater > Lake... | reverse complement strand
CCTGCCTCCGAGTTCCGTCGGTGGGGGTCGACGGAACATAATTGAGCTCGGAGGAGCTATGGGAAGACCGAAAAAAGAGCTACCAAAAGCATTTCATTTCGTCGAACTTCAGGCATACTTCCATGCTATTCAAGACTTGGAGGAACGCATGGCGAACAAACACACCGCAGTGATGGTACGCGGAAAACAGTATCGGTCGATTGCAGCCGCATTTATGGCGCTCGGACTCCCCATGGCTCGTCATCAAATTTTCCGTAAGAAGCTCAAAGAGGAAAAGACTGCAGAGTTCGAAGGCATTGTGTTTACAGTGGTCGAATGAACTTTCGGCCGTGTTGCCTTATACCATGAGTTGGCCGCATAATTCGCCTGAGTTGTTAATTATGAAACAGGCATAAAAATGCAAGACACCGCTGCAGTCGAACCACCGAAGCGTCGCGGTGGGCGTCAGAAGGGGCAGGTGGCGCTGAAACGGCAAGCTCGTGAGCGGCTGCTGGGCAAGCTCGAGATGATGTCGGTGACGCCTCTCGAGGTGATGTACCTGACCATGAAGGACTTCTGGGACAAGGACGAAAAGATTGCCGCGTGCGCAATTGCGCGTGACTTGGCTCCGTACATTCATCCGAAGTTGACCGCGATTCAACAACAGATCGTCACGACTGAAACTGACAAGGTCGCCGACCAGCGCGTGTTCGACAAGCTGCTTGACGCGCTAGAGATTGGTGTGTCGATGCGTAATGAGATGGCGAATGGGCGCACGTCTGGTAAGGTCATCGCGCAACAAACCACGTTCGTTGAGGAAGACTGCGAGGAATGAACTCGGTAGCCGTCGATCCAGCGATCATTGCGGCGGCACGCGAGAACTTCCCACTGCTCGACGCGCCGAGCCAAGCCGCGCTCGAACGGCGCATGTCTTGGCTCAAGACTGCCAAGCCGCATCAACTCCCGCCGAAAGAGATCTGGTGGAGCATCTGGTTGCTCCTCGCAGGGCGTGGCGCCGGGAAGACGCGCAGTGCAGCGGAGTGGATCTGGTGGGCAGCGTGGCGTGCGCCGCAGACGCGGTGGCTTGTGAGCGCCCCGACCTCAGCCGACGTGCGCGACGTGTGCTTTGAAGGTGATTCAGGCCTGATGAATGTAGTCCCTGCCGAGATCGTGCAGGATTATAAAAGCTCGCTGCACGAGATCACACTCATCAACGGATCGATAATCAAGGGTATACCCGCGTCCGAGCCGGGCAGGTTCCGAGGTCCGCAGTTTCACGGCGGGTGGCTGGACGAACTCGCCGCTTGGGACTACCTCGACGATGCGTGGGACATGATTCAGTTCGGCATGCGGCTCGGTAAGCACCCACTACTGCTTTGCACGTCGACGCCGCGTCCCAAGCCCAAGATCATGGAGTTGGTTGAGCGTGACGGGCAGGACGTGGCGTACACGATTGCGTCAACGTACGACAACAAAGACAATCTGGCTCCGAAGTTCATGGAGCAGATCCTGCAGTACGAAGGCACTAAGATTGGTCGCCAAGAGATCTATGCTGAGATCATCGACCCAGAAGAGTCGGGCGTAATCAAACGCACGTGGTTCAAGCTCTGGGACGCCGAGACGCCATTGCCGAAGTTCGAGTACGTGGTGCAGTCATACGACTGCGCAACTTCGGACAAGACCAAGAACGACCCGACTGCGTGCGTGGTGCTGGGAGTGTTCCGACCCAACGAGGATGCGCCGATGTGCGCCATGCTCATTGACTGTTGGGAGAAGCACATGCAGTATCCCGACCTGCGCCCCCATGTGACCGAAGAGGCCACGGTGATCTATGGCGACGTGAATGAGTTTGGCGTCGGTAAGAAAGTCGATCTGATCCTGATCGAGGACAAGTCTGCAGGAATCTCGCTGATTCAGGACTTGCAGCGCACCGGGCTGAATGTGCGTGCGTACAATCCAGGCGGTGCTGACAAGATGCAGCGTCTGAACATTGTCTCGCCTATAATTCAGCGCGGATTGGTTTACATCCCCGAGTCGATGCATCGTCCTGGGTTCGCTCGTGACTGGGCCGACCCGCTCATCGGGCAGATCTGTGCATTCCCCGAAGTGCGCCACGATGACTTGGTCGACGCAATGACGCAAGCTCTGAGGGTGCTGCGCGACATGGGCTTTTTGATCGTCGACACCCCGCAGTACGACGATGACGATTGGGCTGACGAAACAAAACCACGACGCGTGAATCCCTACGCAACTTAGCATGCAGATCTTCACACCTCAACAATGCGCAGAGCTGGTCACTGCGTTCGATGCGCACGAGCACAAGACTGCTGAAGGCGACCTGAAGAACGATCCGTACTACCGCAACAGCTTCGGTGTGTACCAGCTGCCTGAGTCGCTCAAGCACGCGGAGCACGTGACGCGCATCGTTAAGCAAGTTCACCCCAACATCAAGTTCGACAGCGTGTACACGCGGTCGTACCACAATGGGAGCTATCTGCTGGTGCACACGGATCGTCCCGATCTGGACCTCACATTGAGTGTGTGCCTTGAGAACAAGCGTGGCTTCCTGTGGGATCTGAAGATCAGCAACGTGCCATGGGTGGGTGATTGGAAGAACGGCATCGACCACACGCCGTGGACGGGCAGCTACAGCACGACGCACTTGGGCATCGGTCAAGGCGGGTTGTGCGAAGGAAGAAAATACCCGCATTGGCGCGATACTTTGGTTTGCGCGCCTGACGAGCGGGTCGTGTATGCGTTCTATCATTGGTCGTTTACCGAGCCTGTCGAGCAGTCCGAGCCATTCACTCGCGAGCAACTCGCGATGGATGTGCTGGCGCGGTTGCTCGTTGACACGTCCTTCGCAGTGGCTGACAAACTACTCGACCGATTGAAAAATGGCTGATCCTAGCAAACTCAAAGGCATACTCGGACTTTTCAGCAAGAGCGCACCAGCTGAAGAAGCGGTGAACCTGTCGCGCCGTGGCGTGCTCGGGTTGCCTCGCCAGTCGAGCGTGATGCTGCCAGCTCAGGCCGAGACGCACCTGCCAGCTGTGGTGGCGCCAGCCGAGTCGCCTCCCGTCATCGGCGCGATCGAGCAAGTGATTGCTGAGAAGATGGCTAAGCCCACGACGCGTCGCGAGTTTTTGGGCGAAGGAGTCAAGGCGACAGCATCAGCTGCATTGCGCCGCACTTTGCCCGGTGCACTCAAACAAGCCACCAAACAACTCACCAAGCCTGTCATTGACGAGGCAGCGGCGGCCAGCAAGATCGCTGACTACGTCAGTTCAATTTATAACAATGAGCGTAACGCAGCAGAAGCTTACAAAATTCTTTCCAACTGGGAACGCAGGATGGAAAATTTTGACCTGCTTAATCCCATTGACACGTCTATCGAAATGCTTGATCCTGAATATGCAACCGCTGTTTGGGCTGAGCTAATCAATCTTGAATCCAGACGCGGTGCCGAAGCAGCGCGTGCGATTGGTCTCGATCCGCAGACCATTGCAAGAGAGACGGGCTTGCCAGCCAGCATGGTCAAAAAGATGGTGGGAAGTGGGCAGAAACTTCTCGACGAGCTGTCAGACACAGCAGGTACCGAACTCCGGATACAGGAAATCCTCGAAGATGGTCGTGGCAGGGAAGCTGCAAGATCTTCTTCATATGTCGATTTGTTTGAAGATGAACCGTTTGTAAATGAAAGCCTGCAAAGGGCGATGAAAGAACTCGGTCCAGACGCCGACCCGAATGACGTCATTGCGAGGTCGCACGACATTCTGTTCGATCGATTCAAAGAAATGGAGCGAGGACCAAGCGACAATCTTTTCTTAGGTGAATTGCGTAAACGCATAGTTCCTGACGAAATGCTCGACGACGTTTGGCGGCAAGCGGGTGACGAATACAATACTCCCGAGCTGATAACTGATGCACTGAAAAACATTAACACGCCAAAAATCAAAATTGATAGTAATCCGTACTCGAGTGTTTCTTTGAAACAGAATGCCTCGCAAGCACTTAGTTGGCTTAACAATCTTGAGAATCCATATTTTAAAAAAGCGTATTCTGAATTAGGTCCGCAAACTTTCATGCAGCATCGGTTTGCAAACACTAATCGTGATTTCACCAAAGCTCTTTCCGAACAAGTTAGCAAACGGTTTGATGAGATCAAATCATCGAACCCCAACATGCCTGACAACATGCAGTTCGAATTGCTGCGTTCTGAGTTGAACTTTCCCGCTGAACTTTTGAATGTTGCACTTGATAGAGTTCCAAGGTGGCCTGGAGTAGATCACACCATTTCGTCGAGAGGAAAGGCATACGACCTGATCGACAGTCTTAAAAATGAAATGCCAGAAACCGACCCACAAACAATTGTGGACGAGCTTTTCAAACGGCACGGCGAGGCTTATAAAGACAAGTGGATAGAGGACATTGCAAAATACTCAGATTTTGCAAAGTCTAAAAATGAATTGCCATTTTCTCCTGAAGACAAAATGAAAGTGATGACCACTTACTCAGGTTTGCCAGCTGAGTTTATACAAAGCATTTTGAAGTTGACTCCAGAATGAAAGAGCAAACCAACCCGTTCTTCGATCTGGCCAACATTGTCGACTTTGGCCAGTACAAAGAAAAGCCGGTGCGGACGCTGCAACCCGGCGACACGGACATCATCCAACCGATCAAGCGCAATCCGCTGTACGGAATACCCGCCGATCTGCTGCAGGCAGCGCACAACCTGACGATCCGCAATCCGGACGAGATGACTGGTGCCGAGTTTCTGAGCCAGCTGGCTGGCATCCCTGCAGTCGCCAAGACGCTAGACCGACTCAGCGGCGGGTTCCAGCTGCATTCTGGCTCGGGGCAAGCCACCCAGATGCTGCCAGAAACGCGTGACGCACTTCTCGCTGTGGCGCCACTCGCCATTAAACCAACTGTGGCGGTGGCTAAGGCTGCGGTGCCAGCAGCCAAGGCGGTTGGGCGTGGCGCATTGGCCGCTGCGCGGAGCGACACCGCGTACGACTTAGCTAACCGCGTGGCGTCTGCCACAGGCGCAAGTCCGCTGTACGCTGTCAAGCCGAAGGGCGGGAGCTGGGCTCCTCCTATTAACTTGGATTTGCCGTCGAAGCGTTTAGCTGGGTCGGAAACTGAATTAAAGCCTGATAGCGTAACTCGAGCTTTAAGCCCGTTACGAACTTATTACCAAGGCCCAAACCGCGCACCTGCTGAGATAGAGAGCCTTAATGCAAACGTCGCGGACCCACTCAACCGTTGGCTCGACAAAAAGCTCGCGCCATACGTGCGCAATGAGATGGGCACGCCAGATGACCCGATACGTCTTATGCATGAGCAAGGTTACTCGCACAGTCCTGCAATAAGAGGAATTGAATCAAACGTGGTGGGAACTTCGACACCACAGCGCGTTACTGAAGCTCGTTTTTCAGCTGGTTTCCCAGAAGAGGGTTTTGCGGTTCGAAGGCACGCTGAAGCTGGTTACCCTGAAGAGAATTCGCTCAACGCACGTAGAGCCGAAGAGTGGGAAGCCATGTCTGATCGATTGATTGACCCTAACATTGCTGGGAATTATCAAGAGGATATTCAGTTAGGTCGCCAGCGACTTGAAAACCGTAAGCCAGAATTCAAATCGATCCTTGGTGATTGGGATCCTAATGTTGAGATGGCGGAGAATAGTCCTTGGATCGAAAAGATCGACCCAAGCACTCCCATTTACAGGATAGCCGACTCTCAAACTTTCAGTTCTGATTTAGATTTTAACCACCTCATAGACGAGTTGCGCGCATCGCTGTCGCCCAACTCAGAGCTACCAGCGCACCTGCGACTCACGCCCGAAACGCTAAACAAGGTGAGTGTTGCGGACGCGGTCAAGCGCGTTAGCGAGATCAATGACTGGCGAGCTCTCGAGGCTGCCAAGGCCGAGCAAGCTGGCATGATGGAGAACCTTAGCTCCAACGCTCGGCTCGTTGATCCAACTGCTAAGCTGTCGTTCGTTGAAAAGCCTGGTCTGACTTGGGCCGACATCCCTGAGGTCGTTGACGAAAAAGGCACCAAGCTCTGCACCAGCATCGGTAAAGCGGGTGGCTGGTGTACCATGAACACTGACATAGCTCAGCACTATGGTTCTGGCGACAAACGGCTCGTCGCGCTTCTCGATGCCGAGGGTCGCCCCCATGCACAGGCGATGATTTCAACTTCTAAATACGATCACTCGCAGATGCATCTGGGTGATGTTTTGGAAGGAGAGGACGCTGTTGGTGATCAGTACTATCGTAATTTGCAGACCCTGCTAGAGCGCAGAGGTATAAATCCAGAAGACGCCCAGCGTTATGTGGAGCTTGAAGCTTTTGGTAGCCCTAGCGAAATCCCTGCTGAGATTCAGGAATTGATGAATGGGCTTTCTTTGGAAGCTGAATCCATGATTCCGAAGAAACAAATCGATCTGCCTGACATCGAAGAGCTCAAGCCTCCGGGCAATTCATTCGACAGCGATCGATCGAAGGCATACGAGAAACGCGATCCTGAATACAAGAAAAAAATCAGCGATTCTGTAGTTAAGTTCCTCAACTCGGGCGACTGGGGAACTGTCAATGACTTGGACTATTACAACATTTTCGACCTTAGAGACCCAAGCAGCTATGGAGGTTTAACAAGACTGTTCGGCGAAGAGGGTGCTGATAAAGTCTTTGCAGCGACTCGAGCGAATGGTGGCACTCCGCCAGTTCGATTCATGACTCGAGATCAGGCGAAAGATTTTATTGAGCAGCCGGAAATCGTTTATCACGCCGGTGCCGAGTTCAACGAACCGCGACCCGGCTTGTTCACACACCCAGAGCGGGAGGTTGTTGAGAAGTTCCAGTCTTCGACCAATGCTCCTCAGCTGCACACTTTTGAGGCGCGACCCCGTAGATCTGGCACTGAGGAAGATGTTTACCGAGTCGCTCGCCAGCTAGGCATTTACGACCCTGAAATTCCAGTTGGTCAATACCTGGAGCAGGGCGAGAACGCAATATTCCCGCAGTCGGCTCAAGTTGTTGAAGAGCTGCGCAATCTCGGGTTCGATTCTCTGCGGGTGCAAGACGCAATGAGCAAAAAGCCTTCGCTCGTGGCTCTTGATCCTTCGGTGCTTAGGCGCGTGCCACCAGCCGAAGGCTACGCCAAAGGTGGCTCGGTCAAGTCCGACTTCTTTCTCGACCCATCGTCGTACGCGCAGTCGCGCTCCAAGCAGATGTTCCCCAAGCAGAAGTCTGAATGGACGCAGCAAGACGCCGCACGCCACATGCTTGCCTCTGGAATGATGGCGCAGAAATTCGGACCAACTGTCGCTAAGATCGCCGGTCTGGCGCATGAGCACGGGAATGCGCCGGTCAAGACGATTGGCTACATGCTCGGCATCGGTAAGATGCCGCCAGACTACGACCAAGACCTTCACAACAATGCGTTGGGCGTGCAGCTCGCCAAGGACGCGGCGTCGCAAGAAGACTTAGAATCTCGTATTCAAGCTATATTGAACAGCGCAACCAAGCAGCCCACCCCCGGCAAGCCGTGGATCGGGCGACCGAATATACCCGCGCAGATGAGTGACTATGCCCGAGGTGGCCGAGTCTCAACCAACCCGTTCGATCACTTGGTTTAACCAGAAGACATCATGCCTGAAATGCCAATCGACCCGATGCAGGAACAAGACCCCACCACCCAGCCGGAGGACGAAGAGGGGCTGGTGCTGGACCTGGACGACGAGTTCGCGGAGGTTGAAGAGCAGCCCGACGGGTCAGCGATCGTCCGCATGGACGATTTCAAAGGTCCCAAGGAGGATCAGGACTTCTACGCCAATCTGGCCGAGGAGATTGATGATTGGGACCTGGACAAGATCGCGCTGAAGTACATCGACCTGATTGAAAAAGACCAGGAAGCCAGAAAAGAGCGCGACAAGCAGTACGAAGAGGGGCTGCGGCGCACCGGGTTGGGCCACGATGCGCCGGGTGGGGCGACCTTCTCGGGTGCGTCCAAAGTGGTGCACCCTGTGATGGCTGAGGCTTGTATCGACTTCGAATCTCGGGCGATCAAAGAGTTGTTCCCGCCCGACGGTCCGGTGCGCACCAATATCATAGGCGACGTGGATCAGGAATCCGAAGCTCGCGCGGACCGCAAGCGTGATTACATGAACTGGCAGCTCACCGAGCAGATCGAGGAGTTCCGTGACGAGCAGGAGCAGATGCTCACTCAGCTGCCATTGGGTGGAAGCCAGTTCATGAAACTCTGGTACGACGAGAAGAAACGTCGCCCATGCGCTGAGTTCGTGCCGATCGACAACATCATGTTGCCGTTCTCGGCTGCCAACTTCTACACCGCGCAACGCGTGACGGAAGTTCAAGATATCACGCAAGAAGAGTTCGACGACCGGGTTAGTCGTGGTCTGTACAAAGATGTGGTGATCACTCGGGCCACGCAAGAACCGACCATGACTGCTTCTGAAAAGGCCAACGACAAGATCGAAGGCAAGCAGTTTCAGGACAACGAAGACGGTGTGCGCCGAGTCTTCCACGTCTACACGAACTTGGCGCTCGAAGACGACAGCTACAGCAAAGGCGAGTTGGCTCCGTACATCCTGATGATCGACGACTTGAACACCGAGGTGTTGGGCCTGTACCGCAATTGGGAGGAAGGCGACGAGTCGATGGCCAAGTTGGATTGGCTGATCGAGTTCAAGTTCATCCCTTGGCGCGGTGCTTACGCTATCGGTTTGCCTCATCTTATAGGCGGTCTCACTGCTGCTCTTACAGGGTCATTGCGCGCTCTGCTGGACACCGCTCACATCAACAACGCCGCGACAATGCTCAAGCTCAAGGGAGCTAAGATCTCGGGGCAGAGTCAGAACGTTGAAGTCACGCAGGTGACTGAAATCGAAGGTGCTCCCGGCGTGGACGACATCCGCAAGCTCGCCATGCCGATGCCGTTCAACCCGCCTAGCCCGGTGTTGCTGGAGCTGCTCGGCTTCCTCACCACTGCGGCCAAAGGCGTGGTCACCACGTCGGAAGAAAAGATCGCCGACGTAACCAACAATGCGCCGGTGGGCACCACGCAAGCTCTGATCGAGCAGGGCGCTGCAGTGTTCTCGGCGATTCACGCTCGGTTGCATAACAGCCAGCGCAAGCTGCTCATGGTGCTGCAGCGGATCAACCGTTGGTACCTGGACGACCAGCGCAAAGGCGACATCGTTGCTGAGCTCGACATCAAGCGTGAAGACTTCAATCGCAACACCGACGTGGTGCCGGTGTCCGACCCGCACATCTTCTCTGAAACTCAACGCATGGCGCAGAGCCAAGCGGTGATGACGCTCGCCGACAAGTTCCCAGACCTGTTCGACCGACGCGCAGTCGTGCAGCGGATGCTCAAGCAGATGAAGATCCCGAACATCACCGAGCTGATGCCGGCAGTCGCTGAACCCATGGAGATCAATGCGGCTGAAGAGAATGCCGCCATGTGCATCGGTCGGGCTGCGTTCGCGTACCCGCACCAGAACCAACTCGCGCACCTGCAAGCGCATTTGGACTTCGCGCTCAACCCAATGCTCGGCGGCAGTCCGTTCATTGCGCCGACCTTTTTGCCGATGTTCCTGGAGCATTTCAAACAGCACATCATGCTGTGGTATCTCGGGCATATGAATGGGTACGTGGAGCAATCGCTCGGCAAGCCGGTGAAAGACTACGACATCGCCGGGATCACCGGCGAGATCGATAAGCTGTATGCGCTGGCTTCGCAGCACACCAAGGAAGACTCTAAAATCGCATTCGAGCAGGTTATGCCCGCAATGCAGCAGATCATGCAGTTGCTGCAGAAGCTCAAGCCCACGCCGCCGATGGATCCGGGCGATCAGGTCATCCTGCAAACCTCGATGGCCGAAACCGAACGGCGCAAGGTCAGAGACATGGGCGACCTGACACTGCAGAAAGAGAAACTCAAAGCTGACATGCTGGCTAAGAACCGGCAGCAGCAGATCGACATCGCACTTAATGCGTCCGACCGACTCACTGAGGAGCGAATCAAATCCGCAGAATTGACGCACGACGCTGCGATTCTGCAACACGAGCAGCAGCAAACCGCTCTGGCCGCGCAACAAAGCGCACAACAAGCCTTAGGAGGGCTAAATGGCATCCAATGACTCTCAGCAAATGAGCGAGATGGTTCCCCAGCACAAGCGCATGGCTATGGGGGTGAAAATCAACGGCTCTTCGATGAAGGGTGGGTCGGCTCCAGCCAAACCCGCAGCAAAGTCTGGCGGCCTGTCTCAGGCCAAAAAGAAGTAAATGCGATACGTCGGCGACTACATCGGTGCTGTACAAGCCGAAATGCAAAAGATCTCAGAATCTTTGGTCAGTGGCAATGCCACGACCTTCGATGCCTACCAACGGCTAGTTGGCCAGCACCAAGGGCTTGTGAAAGCTCTGGACATTTTGAACGACCTTTTAAGGGAAGAAGACGATGACAATTGAACGGGACGCTTCGAATGAAGCAGCGTTGCGGGAAGCATTTCCTGCAGTCGATCCCGGTGCAATGCCCGTCGGTGGACGTATTCTCGTGCAATGGCGACAGACACGGAAGACGGTGACCAACTCCGGCATTATGCTTGTGGAAGAGACCAAGGAAACCGAAAAGTGGAACAACCAAGTAGCGAAAGTCATCGCTCTCGGCCCACTCGCTTTCAAACAACGCGACACTCTCGCTCCATGGCCCGAGGGCAACTGGATCCAGGTGGGTGATTACGTGCGTATGCCTAAGTGGGGTGGCGATCGCTGGGAAGTGATCTATGGCGACCCGCATCTGGGCGAAACCGCACTATTCAGCGTGTTCAACGATCACGAAGTCATCGCAAAGGTGACAGGTGATCCTTTGAAAGTGAAGGCATTCCTATGAACTCTACGGAAAAACTAGATCTCCAGGTTTCGGAAAGCAACGATGGGTCCGCAGTCGTCTCAGTTGTCGAACCTGGATTTCCCAATATCGACGTGGATTCAAATCGTCAAGAGTCCTCGTCGAGCTCTGACAACTTCGACAACGGAGCTGATAACATTCCGGATATTGACCCGGAACGGGAAGCAATCCGGGTCGCTCGTCGGGAAGAGCGACAGCTCAAGAAACAGATTCACAAAGCCAAGGCGAGTGAGTCCAACCACCTGATCAATGCGCTCAAGCGTCAAAATGAGCAGATGGCTGACCGGCTCGCTGTGCTCGAAAAGCGCACCGCTGGCTCGGATCTCGCCCGGATCGACAAGGCGATCGAGGATGGCCACTTGAAACTTCAGTACGCAAAGCTGAAGATCAAAGAGGCTACCGAGATGGCCAATGGCGCTGCTCTGGCCGACGCGCAAGAGCAATGGTATGAGTCTCGGCGGCAAGTCGAAGCTCTTGAGGCGCTGAAAAAGAAGGTGGTCTCCGAGCCTCAGCAGAAGAATGTTCCACAAGCACCCGACCCCATGCTCAAGCGGCATGCGGGAGATTGGATGGCGCGGAACGATTGGTTCGATCCCGAAGGCGGCGACACCGACAGTCAGGTCGCCACCAAGATCGACGAAAGTCTGGTCAAAGAGGGTTGGGACCCAAAAAGCAGTGAATATTGGGAAGAACTTGACAATCGTTTGTCGAAATACCTTCCACACCGTTATAATACCGAACAAGATGACAGATCTTCAAATAGGAGGCCCCGATCTGTGGTAACTAGTTCTGGTCGAGAGAGTCGAGCGACTACCAAGTCGAACGAATTCTATCTTTCACCAGACCGCGTGAAAGCGATCAAAGATGCTGGCCGATGGGACAACCTCGCCGAGCGCAACAAGATGATTCGCCGCTACGCTGAATATGACCGCATGAACCGGAGCTAACCATGCAAGATACTCGACTCAAAAAGAACCTTCTCGCTGGTGGACGTGAATCCCGCGCATCGCAGGATAGTAAACGTGCACCCGCCAGTGATGATTTGGCAAGTCAGCAGGAACGTCGCAGAATGTTCCGCAACGAGTGGATCCAAGAATCACTCCCGACCCCTCCGGATATTCCCGGATTTCATTTGTGCTGGTTATCCACCACCAACGGCTACGACCCAATCCATAAACGCATGCGCATGGGCTACCAGCCTGTCCTGGTTGAAGAGGTTCCCGGTTTCGAGAACTTCAAAGTCAAATCAGGCGAGCACACTGGCTTTATTGCGTGCAACGAGATGCTGCTATACAAGCTCCCACAGGACGTGTACCAGCAAATCATGGAAGAGTTCCATCATTTTGCGCCGCAGGACGAAGCGGACAAGATCCGTGTCCAGGTAGAGAATCTACAAGGCGCTCGCGATAGCAATGGTCGACGACTCGGTTCGGTAGAGGGTGAAGGCATAAATGAGCTCGACAACGTCAAGCCCGTTCCGGTCTTCACCTGACGGATTTTAATACTCAAGGAGTTTATTATGTCTGCGACTAATGCTCCGTTCGGTATGCGCCCAGCGTTTCATCCAACAGGTTTGGATCGCGCGGCGGCGCTCACCGACGGCATCGCTTCTGCGTACAACACGGCAATCCTCAAAGGTCAGCCTGTCAAGTACGACACCAACGGCAACATCGTTGTCGCTGCGGCTGGTGACGCTTTTGTAGGTGCTTTTGCAGGCGTTGAATGGACTGACACCACGGGTCGCCGTCGTGTTTCCAACAACTGGCCAGCCAACACCGCTTATGTCACTGGTTCTTGCATCGCTTATTTCTACAACGACCCCAACATCGTTTACGAAATCCAAGCTGATGGCTCGCTGGCTCAGACCTCGATCGGGGACGAAGCCAACCTGAGCAACACGACTGCGGGTTCGACGACGACTGGCCTTTCGGCTTGCACGCTTTCGACCACTCTGGCGGGTGCTAACGCACAGGCTCAGATGCGCATTGTCGATTTGGCCCCCTATGTTGACAATGCATGGGGAGACACCTACACCGTTGTACGCTGCACGATCGCGAAGTTCCAGTTCGCACAGATCTACACAGCCGCCAACACTGCAGCCTACCCGGTTGCAATCTAAAGGAGGCTAAGTCATGGCAGCCCCAATGCGCAGTACGGACTTTAGAAGTATTGTTGAGCCAATCCTCAATGAATGCTTTGATGGAGTCTATGACCAACGTACCGACGAATGGTCGCGGGTTTTCCGCGAGCAACAAGGTATTCCCCGCAACTACCACGAAGAGCCTGTCCTTTATGGATTCGGCGCTGCGCCGCAATTGCCCGACGGAACTCCGGTTTCGTACCAGCAAGGTGGCGTGCTCTTCCTCCAGCGTTACGTGTACAACGTCTATGGTCTGGCGTTCGCGCTGACCAAAGTGCTGGTCGAAGACGGCGACCACATCCGTATTGGCCAAGTTTACGCTCGTCACTTGGCTCAGTCCCTGATTGAGACCAAAGAGACTCTTAGCGCAAACGTCCTGAACCGTGCGTTCAACTCGTCGTATGTTGGTGGTGATGGCGTTTCGCTGATCAACACCTCGCATCCGATCGTGAGTGGCACGTTCTCGAACCAGCTCGCAACCGCCGCCAATCTCAGCCAGACGTCTCTCGAGCAGATGCTCATCCAGATCCGTCAAGCTGTGGACAACAACGGGAAGAAAATCCGTTTGGTCCCGCGTCAACTGGTGGTCGCACCGGGTAACGTGTTCCAAGCCGAGGTCCTCCTGAAGAGCGTGTTGCGTGCCGGCACGGCTAACAACGACATCAACCCAGTCAAGTCCATCGGGCTGCTGGACGAAGGTGCCGCTGTTCTGTCGCGTCTGACCAACGCCAACTCTTGGTGGGTTCAGACTGATGCTCCAGAGGGCATGAAGCTCCTGATGCGTCGTGCGCTTGAGAAGACCATGGAAGGTGACTTCGAAACCGACTCCATGCGTTACAAAGCAACCGAGCGTTATCAAGTGGGCTGGACCGATCCACGTGCAATGTACGGCACGCCGGGAGTCTAAGTCGGTGGGGGGCTAATCACCCCCCGTTTTTGTTTTTGGTTGGTCAAACTTTTCAAGGAGCAGACCATGCCTCAGTTTTCAGATGACCTGTTTTTAGGTCCCGCAGTTACTTACATGGGTACGGGTATTCGCCCGTATTCGACGACTGTCGCCGGAACGATTTCTTCCACGACTTTGAATGTCACCCAACTCCTGCAGGGCGCACCGCTTGTAGTCGGGATGTATCTTGATGGCACAAGCGTCACCAATGGCACTTACATCACTGCATTCGGCACGGGCACAGGCGGCGTAGGCACTTACACTCTGAGCGCATCGTCGACGGTTTCTAGCACCGCGACTTTGACTGCTCATGGGAATATCAATTTCGACAACCCTTCGCCAATGGACCTTGGCGTTGGTCCTCTGGGTCGCACCTACGTTTGGGACGTCGTTCCTCAAGCATTGACCGCGAATAACATCGCAGCGTCGCAGACTCCGGCAGCAGCTGGTGCGTTGACTCTGACAGCTGGCACTTCGGTGAAATCAGTTACGACTTCTGCGGGTGTCGCGGCATTGGCACTAGATGTCCCACGTGCAGTTAGCGTGACAACTGCAACCGCCGCTGTTGCTACTCTGTCAAGCGTGGCTGTAACTGGCACTGCAGGTCAGATTTCCTACACCTCTCAAGCAGGTTTGGTAACTGGTCAACGTGTGACTGTGACAGGTACGTTGAGTGGTACTGCAACCATCACCGGTTACAGCACTCCCACCACTTACATCTTGACTGCCGTCACGACGACTACCGCGACCCTGACCACTACGGCGGGCGCTGCGGTTGTGACCACCGCAGGCACTACGACTGGCTTGACCTTCACTTTGGGTGTAGCTCCTGTGATCGTCACGGTCTCCGGGTATGACTATTACGGCCAAGCAATGAGCGAGGCGATTACTTCAAGTGCTGTTTTGAGCACAGCGGTCACTGGTCTTAAAGCGTTTTACCTTGTGACTTCGGTCTCGGTTAGCGCGGCGACTGGTACGGCATTGACAGTTGGAACTGCAGATGTGTTCGGGTGTCCGGTGCGGTTCTTTGACAAGTCCTATGTGCTCCGGTACGGCTGGAACAACGGCACGACCGATGACACGTCTGGAACGTTGACTGTCGCCGACACCGCGACTGCTACCACCATCACTGGTGATGTTCGCGGCACTTTCGCTCCGAGTTCAGCAGCTGATGGAATCAAACGTGCAGTTGTGACGCTGGCGCTGCCAGCAATCGCAGTTGGTCCAAATGCAACCCGAGTTGGCGCCCTTGGCGTCACGCAAGCCTAAAGGAGGCTAACATGGGTCAGTTCAAGCCAATGGTAAAGATGGAAACAACCGAGCCATCGGTTATTCTCCATCTTAAGAAAGGTGGATCGGCTAAAATGCCGGTTGGCAAAATGAACGGCGGCGCAATGGGTGCAGCAGGTCCGGTTACCCCTGTAGCCAACCCCGCCGCTGCACGTGCTATGGCAGCCCGTAGGGTGGCTCGTACGCCAGCTCCTATGACCAACCCTACTGCACCGGGTCGCATGCCTATGCCGGCAGCTCCTATGGGACGTCCTATGATGAAAGAGGGCGGCTCCATGGACAAGGCGCAGGACAAAGCCATGATCAAGAAGGCTTTCAAGCAGCACGACACCCAAGAGCACAAAGGCGGCAAGGGCACCAAGCTCAAGCTCGCTTCGGGTGGAATGGCTGGGAAATGCGCCACTGGCGGCGTGGTCAACGGTCAAGGCGGTTACAAAAACGGCGGCAAGGTTGCAGCCAATGGAATCATCAAAAATGAATCCGGCGCTGCAACTTCCACCAAGATGCGTACAGCTCGCCCTGACAATTCACCTGCCAAAACCGGCGACGTGAAACTCGGCAACGGTGGTGGTTACAAAAAAGGTGGCAAAGCCATGATGGGCGGCGGCATGAGTGGGTATGCTACCGGCGGTGTTGCAAAATCCAACGGCGGTGGATACCGCAAGGGCGGTGCCGCAAAAAAGTTTGCTGAGGGCGGTCGCGTCCAAGACGACGGCGGTCCGGAGCAGATGAAACAGGGTAAAAAACCGATGTCAGCACCTGTGGCAATTTCGATGCTTTCTGGCACTTATAAGAAGGGCGGCAAGGTTGCGCCGAACAACGCAAAATTGCAGGCCATCAATAATGCTGAGTTTGCACCCACGATGAAGGCTGCGAAGAAGGACAGTAACGAAAAGTACGGTCCGGCTCGCAACTTCATGATGCCAAAAAAGGCTGGCGGCGCGTGTTAAGAACAGGGGCTTCGGCCCCTGTCTTCATTGGAGATTGAGATGTCAACATTAACTAATGTATTTTCGGCGCACAGGGATGCGACGGGAACGATTTACGCTGGCGCGGCCAATCTTGCTGGGTACCAAGCCTTGTCTGGCGGAACGGCTGGAGAGATAATTTTTCGGGATGGCGGATCCGGCGGCACCGTTCTTTTAAGATTTAATATTCCAGCCAATACAAATAACCCATTTGCAAACATAATTCCCGGAAACGGGATTAGATTTAAAACAGACATTCATGTCACATTGCCCGGTACTGCGGCAGTAACTATTTTTTGCGGCTGATCATGCCAAGCAAATCACCAGCCCAACACCGCCTGATGGAGGCGGTTGCGCACAACCCGAAGTTCGCTAAGAAAGTTGGCATCGCTCAGTCGGTCGGCAAAGAGTTTGCTAAGGCTGACGAAGGCAAGAAGTTCAAAGACGGCGGGGTGGTTAAGTCTTTGAAAAAAGAAGGCTTTTACGACGAGGGGAAAAGCAAGTCAGAGCGTCTGAGCATTATCAACAAAGAAACCACTAAGCCAGAAAGATTGGAAATGGTTGATAAGTTGTTCTTGGGTAAGAAAATGAAAGGCGGCGGGTTGTACGCTAACATCCACGCCAAACGAGAGCGCATAGCTGAAGGGTCTGGCGAGAAGATGCGCAAACCCGGTGCACCCGGCGCTCCAACCGCCAAAGCATTCCGTGAGTCTGCTAAGACTGCAAAGATGAAAGAAGGTGGCCCGGTGCTTTCTGTCGGTCGTGGTGAGAAATTGCCTGTTTCTCAAGGCGCAGGGCTGACTGCAAAAGGCAGAGCGAAGTATAATAACGCCACAGGAAGCAACCTCAAGGCTCCTCAGCCTGGGGGTGGGCCAAGGAAGGATTCGTTCTGCGCAAGAATGAAAGGTCATCCAGGTCCGATGAAAGATGAGAAAGGTCGTCCTACTCGCAAAGCTGCGTCATTAGCTCGGTGGAAATGCTAAATGTCGACATCTGGTACGTACGCCCAAACGATAATCAACGTACAGACATTCATTGATCACGGCGCTCGCCGGTGCGGGAAGCTCGCCGAGGAGCTGACTTCTGAGCAGCAGCTCTCGGCCAAACAAAGTCTTGGTTTCCTGCTTTCGAATCTCATAAATCGCGGCATCCAGTACTTTGCTATCACCAAGCTGGTGCTTGGCGTAAATGCGGATCAGTACATCTACTCGCTCCCGGTGCAGGCTAATGATGCGCTGAATGTGCTTTACCGCACCATGGCGCGACCTGTAGGGTCATATTCATCCTCGGCGGGTGGGGTCGTAGCTAATCTTTACGACGGAGACGTTGACACTTATTGCCAGCAGACAAGTGCAAACGGCAACTTCACAGTCAATTTCGGCACTGCTAACCCGATTTATGCTGGTTCGATCGGGTTTTTGCCCTACATTGCGGGTGGTGGTTCGGCAAATTGGAACATCTCGCTGCAGTATTCCATTGACGGTTCGACTTGGTTGACTCTGAACAACTTAGGCGCAGTCACTGTCACCGACAATCAGTGGGTCTGGACCGACATCGATCCTGGCCAGAATGTGATTTATTACAGAATTGTTGCTTCCGGGGGCACCACGCTCGCTCTCCGCGAGTGGTACATCGGAAACAACAGTCGCGAAATCCAGATGGCACGGCTGAATCGTGACGATTACACCAATCTGCCCAACAAGAATTTCACCGCGAACCAACCTTATCAGTTCTGGTTCGATCGGACCATCCCATACCCCACTCTTTACCTTTGGCCGGTGCCTTCTGACCCATTCGTTCAGATGGTGGTGTGGTATTCGAGCCAAATTCAAGACGTTGGCGCTCTGACTGACGAGCTTGCCATACCACAAAGGTGGTATTTGGCGGTGCAATCCATGCTTGCACACCAGATGAGCATGGAATTGCCCGGTGTTGCAGTGGAGCGGATCCAATACCTTGAGTCTCAAGCTGAAAAGTACTTGTATCAGGCAGAACAGGAAGAGCGCGACCGTTCCCCGATCTTTTTCACTCCCGGAATCGGAGTGTACACAGCATAATGCCAGTATTCCTCGATACTCGTGGGTTGAATAATCTTGCAATCGGTGTTTGTGACCGATGCAAGATGAAACGCACGTTTGTTTCCTTGGGTCCAGACACTAATTTCCCCGGTTTGAGGGTGTGTGATCAAGGTTGCCGGGACAATTTGGACCCATACCGACTCCCCGCAAGGCAAACCGAGCGAATCAATTTGCGTTTTGCTCGTCCAGACGTTAGCGTCGCTGCTAATGACGATTACCTGATCACAACGGGCAATAACGAGTTCTACATCTCGACTCAGCAGAACACGCAGACCCCGGAAACGAACGGGAACAACGACACCATTGCACCGAGTCCGATCTAATGTCAGCACAAGTCACGATCACTCAGTTACCAGCCGCAGGAACGATCACTGGAACAGAAGCTGTCCCGATCGTCCAGAATGGCGTTACCGTTCAGACGACGACTGCCGCGATCGCTGCTTCTCCAGCTCAGACGCAGACTTTCCTGACGGTAAACCAGGAGCCAACTCTTGCGAATAGCCGTCGTCTCGGGGCGACTAATGGTCTGACTCTTGCAGACGGTGGCGCTCAGGGCGTGCTCAATGTCACGACCACTGGCGCTCTGTTGTCTCTGGTGAGCTCTGGCACTGGGCTACAGGTAAAGACCAGCTCCACCGCGCTCACTTCGCGGTCGATCACTGTCGGCAGCAACGGTATTTCGATCACGAATGGCGACGGGATTTCCGGGAATCCAACGCTGTCTTTAACTGGTCAGGTTCTCGGGTTTGCCAATGCTAGTGTGAATGGGCTGGTGACCCTGAGCACGGGTGGCACAGTCTCGAGCACCCAGATTTTGGGTACTTCGAGCCAGATCGGGGTCGCGAATGGTAACGGGATCAGCGGTAGCCCGACGATTTCGATCAGCGATAACGCTGTCCTTCCGGGCACTGCATCGGTCACGATCCCCTTGGGTACCACAGGACAGCAGCCGGGAGGGTCGCAAGGCCAAATTCGTTTCAACACTGATACGCAGACTTTTGACGGGTACTCTTCTGGGTCCTGGAGGCAGTTCTCGACTGCAGGTGGGGTTACTACTTTCAGCGGTGGCACGACTGGTCTTCTGCCCAGCTCCGCGCAGTCCGGAGCCATCACACTCAGTGGTACATTGAATGTTGCGAATGGCGGTAGTGGGGCAAATACACTGACCGGGTATCTGGTCGGGAATGGCACGAGCGCATTCACTGCCGTGGCTACGATTCCAAACGCGGGGCTTACGAATAGCGCGATCACAATTGGTTCGACCTCAGTGTCGCTTGGTGGCACGATCACTACGCTGACCGGCACGTCCATTAACGGTTCGACAAATACTCTAACGAATATTGCGAATGGCAGCCTGACAAATTCAACAATTACGATTGGCAGCACGGCGGTCAGCCTCGGCGGCACGATTACGACGTTTGCCGGCACTTCGATTAGCGGTGCGACCAATACGCTATCAAACATTGGCAACGGCAGTCTGACAAATTCGTCGGTCACAATTGGAAGCACCGCGGTGAGTCTTGGCGGCACCGCATCCACGTTGGCTGGGCTGACTTCTGTGGCCGTAACGCAAGACCCGACATCTGCTTTGCAGTTGGCAACCAAACAGTATGTTGATTCAGTAGCGCAAGGACTAGACCCCAAGGCTTCTTGCGTGGCGGCAACAACGGCAAACATCACGTTGTCTGGAACGCAGACGATTGATGGCGTAGCGTTGATTGCTGGGGATAGGTGTTTGGTTAAAGACCAGACATTGAGCCAAAACAACGGAATTTATGTGGTTGCGGCGGGTGCATGGACTCGCGCAACGGATATGGACAATTGGTTGGAAGTGCCGGGAGCGTTCACCTTCATTGAGCAAGGAACCGTATACGCTGACACTGGTTGGGTCTGTACCTCCAACGCTGGCGGCACTTTAGGCACAACCCCCATCACTTGGGTTCAATTTGCTGGTGTAGGCTCTTACACCGCAGGCATAGGACTGACCCTCACGGGTACGCAGTTCAACATCACCAACACGGCAGTGACTGCTGGCGCGTATGGTTCGGCTTCTTCTGTTCCAAACTATACAGTCAATGCACAAGGTCAATTGACTTTAGCATCTAACACAGCAATCGCAATTAACGCAAACCAGATAACCTCTGGCACATTGCCCGTAGCAAACGGTGGTACTGGTAGAGCAGTAGGTAACTACTCTATCTACGCAAATGAGATTCATGTTGGCAAAGACGGAAACGACACAACAGGTGACGGCACTTTAATAAACCCCGTATTAACAATTACTAAGGCATTGACTTTGGTTGGG
>Ga0209401_1000847_pt1 | contig 20651 bp, 16 predicted proteins | sample M_140807_MF_Meta_FD_187318 | JGI IMG/M metagenome (GOLD analysis project Ga0209401, IMG submission 187318) | Freshwater microbial communities from Lake Montjoie, Canada to study carbon cycling - M_140807_MF_MetaG (SPAdes) (version 2) | ecosystem: Environmental > Aquatic > Freshwater > Lake... | reverse complement strand
GGTGGTGCAGGCTTTGGCCGAAGGACGCTCCATCCCGGTTTACGGGGCCGGGGCCAATGTGCGGGACTGGCTGTACGTGGGCGATCATGTGCGGGCCATGGAGGCCATCTTCCACAGGGGTCGCAATGGAGAAACCTACAATGTGGGCGGTAACAATGAATGGAACAACCTAGACCTGGTGCGGCTCTTGTGCCGAGTTTACGATCAATTGCACGATCGGACCTCCGGAAGTGGCGAAGCCCAGATAGCCTTTGTTACGGATCGCAAGGGCCACGACCTCCGCTATGCCATTGATGCCTCCAAAATCACCCAGGAACTGGGCTGGACCCCCCTCATGGATTTTGAGCAGGGCCTCCAAGAAACCGTACGGTACTACAGCCAAGAACCATCTTAAACCAAGAGCCCCTGCCCCGCTTTAATTCTTTCTGATGTTATGAAAAACCAAACTCATCCACCCACCATGCGACGAGCTTTGCAGACCCTGGTCCTATTGGTTCTGTTGGGCGGCAGTTCCTGTATCCGTAACAAGGATTACATTTACCTTCAATCCCCGGCCGAGCAGGCTTATTGGGAAACCTCTCCCTTTCGCAGAAACCAAATGCGCAAGGCAGCCGAAGCGCTGCGTATGCAGGACAGCGGGTCCTTTGTCCCTTACATGAACCCCGAGGACTACCTGATTCAATTCAACGATATATTGCGGGTGGATATCAAGAGTTACGACGAGAAAACCTCCTTGCTCTTCAATGCCTTCAGCGCCCAGAATATGCAGATGGGCGGTATGGCAGCCCAGGGCGGTGGGGATCCGTATTTTATGTTCGGGTATTCGGTGGACGATTCGGGTTACCTTGAATTGCCGGTCTTGGGTCGGCTAAAGGTTTCCGGCTTGAGCATTAATCAGGCCCAGGCTTCGGTGCAGGCCGAAATCGACAAGTACTTCACCCAGGCCTTTGTCAAATTGGGTCTGGGCGGCATCCGCTTCTCGGTGATGGGGGAGGTCTTGAGACCCGGCAAATTTGCGGTGATGCAGAATCGCATGACGGTCCTCGAAGCCCTGGCCACGGCAGGGGAATTGCGGCCCGAAGCCAACCGACGCCGGGTTCAGCTGATCCGTCAATACCCCGGGGGCTCTCGGGTGGTCACCCTGGATTTGACGGACCGCAAACTTTTGGAATCACCCTATTATTTTATCCGGCCTAATGATGTGTTGTATGTGGCGCCGATGCGGGTACGGGAATGGGGTACCGGTATCACCGCCCAACAATCCTTGGGCACGGTGCTCACCACCATCAGCCTGCTTGTAAATTCGATTCTTTTGTATAACACTTTACGAAATCTTTGATGGAAACCAAGTCCAACGATTTGTTGAGGGAACGCGAAGCCCTGCAGGCCAACGGTGAGCAGGAACAGGGGGGTCTCAACCCTATGGTTTATGTGTTCAAGCTCCTGTATTTCTGGCCTTACCTCTTGCTGGCTCTGGTAGTGGGTTTGGCCGGCGCTTTTATCTACAACCGTTACGCCACCCCGGAATACAAGATCAACGCGTCCCTCTTGATCAACGAATCCAAACAGGGCGCAGGAGGTCTCAAGAACCTGGATGCGGCCCTGCTGAGTGGGGGCTTGGGGGGCATGACCTCCACCACCGATAACGAGATGGGGATTGTCCAATCCTTTACCTTGGCGGACTTGGCCCTCAAGGAATTGGACCTGGGGGTACGAATTACCCAGCTAGGCCAATTCAGCCGCGAAGAAGTCTATCCTCACCGGGATTGGGTGGTAGAGGTGGATAGTTTCCATCCCCAATTGGTGGACTTGACGGTCTTGATTGAAATGGTCGGCCAGAATCGCTACCGCATCGTTGAGAACGGCAAGGAGGGTCATCGTTACCAGCCCTTGCGCTACGATTACGAGGACCAGGACCCCGAACCCGCCGAGGTGGCCTCGGATATACGTACCGGCACCTATTCCTTTGGGCAATGGGTGCAGGGCAAGGAGCATCGCTTCCGATTGCGCAAAGTAACAACGGGCATTATTCCCGATGCACAACGCTACAGCCTGCAATTCCGGTCTCATCGCTCGCTCACCGATGAGTTTTTTGGGAAGGTCAAGGTGGAGCCCTGGAAAAAACTAGCCTCCCTCCTGTACCTGACCATCGAAACCAACAACATCGTCAAGGGACGGCGTTACCTGGACAAGTTAATGGAAGTCTATCTGAGGCAGAACCTAGAGCTCAAGAACCAGACCTCCCTCAATACCGTGAACTTCATCGACCGAGAATTATCGGGCATCAGCGATTCGTTGCAGACCACCGAATCCCGCCTGGAGCAGTTTCGCTCGGCCAACCGAACGGTGAATATCTCCACCGAAGGCCAGGTGATTTTTGGGCGCTTGGAGGAATACGAGAAAACCAGGGCCCTGGAGCAGGGCAAGCTCAAGTACTACGATTATTTGCGCCAATATTTGGGCGAGAACCGGCCTGCCGGGGAGGTGGTTTCTCCCTCTACGATGGGCGTGGAAGATCCGGTCTTGGTGGAATTGATTCAGGAACTGGGCAAGATGAGCGCGGAGCGCAACGCCATGGCCGTGGGGACCCGGCGTTCAAATCCGTATTTGGAGCAGTTGGACGAGAAAATCCGCTTAACCCATTCGGCCATCCGGGAAAATCTCCGCAACCTGGTGCAGAATTCACAAATTGTGATCAAGGACCTGGACAGCCGGATCAAAACCACCGAAGGTCTATTGTCCACCCTGCCCCGCACCGAGCGGGACCTGGTGAATATCAAACGCAAATTCACCCTCAACGAGAATCTCTTTGTGTACCTTCTGCAGAAGAGGGCGGAGGCGGGTATCACGATGGCCGCTAATTTGCCGGATGCCCGGGTGATTGATGCCGCCAAGAAAGAAAAGCAAATCGCCCCCAACAAGGCGACCAATTATGCGCTGGGGGCTTTGTTGGGCCTTCTGGTGCCCATTGCGATTATCCTCATCCGGGACAGCCTGCAGAATGCCCTCATTGACCGTCAGCAGATTGAGTCGGCCACCAGGGTACCGGTCCTGGGGGTCATTGGGAACAACAACAAGGCCACGGCCTTGGTGGCCCTTCAGCACCCCAAATCAGTGATTTCGGAGTCCTTCCGATCCCTTCGTACCAACATGCAGTACATCAACCCCGGGCACGAAAAGAAGGTGCTCCTCATCACCTCTTCCATATCCGGGGAAGGCAAGACTTTTATTTCGACCAATATCGCGTGCATCCTCTCCCTATCCGGCAAGAAGACCGTACTGATCGGAATGGACCTGCGCAAGCCCAAAATCTTCAATGACTTTGGCTTGACCAACCATGTGGGGATGTCCAATTACCTGTCCCACAAGGCCGAGAAGGAAGAAATCATCCAACATACCAATTACCCCAACCTGGATTTGATTACGGCAGGTCCGGTGCCGCCCAATCCTTCGGAATTGGTCTTGTCGGATCGTTTTGGGGAATTGATTGATTGGCTCAAGGAACGCTACGACCATGTGGTCATCGATACCCCGCCCTGTACCCTGATTGCGGATGCCTTTGAGATGATGCGCTTTTCGGATATCAATTTCTATGTGATGCGGCAGAACTATACCCGCAAAGAAATGGTCAAGATTCTGGAAGGCATGCGCCTCAACGGCCAAATGCAGAATGCCTGCGTTGTGGTCAATGATTACAAAGTCGAAACCGCCTATGGATACGGGTATGGCTACGGGTATGGATATGGCTACGGGTACGGATATGGCTACGGGTACGGATATGGCTACGGGTACGGCTACGGGTACGGCTACGGGTATGGCTACGGCTATTACGAAGATGAAGGTCCACGCAAACCCAAGGCGTGGTGGAGGCGGTTGCTTCCCTAAAATAATTCACCCTTCGATTCTCTAATCCTTGGATTATCAAAAAATGGCTTATGGAAACAAAATTCGCTAATCCAAAATCCATAAAAATAGGGATTGTAGGTTTGGGCTATGTGGGTCTGCCTTTAGCGGTGGCCTTTGCGGAGAAATACCGGGTTGTCGGCTTGGATATTAACGCATTCCGGGTGGAGGAATTGCACAAGGGCATCGATAGCACCCTGGAGGTGGACAATAAGTCCTTGGAAGAAGTTCTGGTCAGACCGGGTTCATCACAGGCCACCGGTCTATTGTGCACCACGAACCCCCATGACCTGAACGATTGCAACGTGTACATTGTTACGGTGCCTACCCCTACGGACCGCCATAATCGTCCGGTTCTGACGCCAATGATTAAGGCGAGCCAAAGTATAGGTGCCGTCCTGAAGCAAGGAGATGTGGTGATTTACGAATCTACGGTTTATCCCGGGGTTACCGAGGAGGAAATGGTTTCGGTTCTTGAGAGGGCTTCGGGATTGCGTTATAACAAGGATTTTTTTTGCGGGTATTCTCCGGAAAGGATTAACCCCGGCGACAAGGAACATACAGTCACCAAAATCCTTAAGGTGACCAGCGGATCCACCCCGGAGGTGGCGGATTTTGTGGATGTTATGTACCGTTCGGTGATTGTGGCTGGTACGTATCGAGCCTCCTCCATACGGGTAGCGGAGGCGGCCAAAGTGATTGAAAATTCTCAACGCGACATCAACATAGCCTTTGTAAACGAGCTCTCCAAAATCTTTAATCGCATGGGGATTGATACCCAGGAGGTTTTGGAGGCAGCCGGGACCAAATGGAATTTTCTAAATTTCAAACCCGGCTTAGTGGGGGGTCATTGCATCGGGGTGGACCCGTACTACCTGGCCCAGAAGGCGCAGGAAGTGGGGTATCACCCGGAGATTATCTTGGCTGGGCGCCGCTTGAACGATAGCATGGGGGCCTATGTGGCCGAGGAATTGGTCAAGGGTATGCTCAAGGCGGGTCTTGGGGTCAAGGATGCACGTTGTTTGGTCCTGGGCTTTACGTTCAAGGAAAACTGCCCCGATGTCCGCAATACCCGGGTTATCGATATTGTACAGGAGCTTGAATCCTACGGGATGCAGGTCATTACTCACGACCCTTGGGTTCAATCCGAGGAGGTGGCCCACGAATACAAAGGCTTGGTGGTGCATTCAGCCTTACCACAAGGGACCTACGATGCGGTGGTTTTGGCGGTGGCTCACCGCGAATTCGAAAGCCTGGATCTTAGGGCCCTGACGCCTCAGGGCTTGGTTTATGATGTCAAAGGCTTGCTACCCAAAGGGGCTTCGGATTGGCGCTTATAAAAAATTCGTAAAAAAAATATTTGATTTGATGTTCAATCCCGATTTGTACTTGGAGCCCTATAACCACATTGATTTGTCCAAATACCGAATTTTGGTAACCGGTGGTGCTGGCTTTATTGGCTCCAATTTGGTGGAGTATTTCCTCAAATACGGTGTGGGTAAGGTCAGGGTTTTGGATAATTTGTCCAACGGCTATTGGGAGAATATTCAGGAATTTGTAACAATGCCCAACTTTGAATTTGTGGAGGGGGATATTCGGGACTTGGAAACTTGCAAGGCGGCCGTTTCGGGTATGGACTTGGTGGCGCATTTGGCAGCTTTGGGTTCGGTGCCCAGGAGCGTGGCGGACCCCATCACCACGAACGAAGTGAATATTGGGGGATTCTTGAATATGCTAGTGGCCTGTAGGGACGAAGCCGGCTGTCATCGCATGGTCTATGCCGCCTCGTCCAGTACCTACGGGGATAGCGCAGAACTACCCAAAGTCGAAGGACGAGAGGGCAAGCCTTTGAGCCCCTATGCGGTCACCAAGGCGGTGAACGAAATGTATGCCGATGTTTTTAGCAGGGTTTACGATATGCATACCATTGGGCTTCGCTACTTTAATGTTTTTGGACCGAAACAAAATCCGAACAATCCCTATGCCGCGGTGATACCCTTGTTTTGTAAACATTTCTTGGATGGAACTCGACCCACGATCTATGGCGATGGGGAAACCAGCAGGGATTTTACCTTTGTGGAGAATGCCGTACAGGCTAATGTTTTGGCATTGTTTCATGGTTTGGATCAAGCAGACTCCAATGAGTTAAAGTCCCATGAGGTTTACAATGTTGCATGTGGGGACCAAACCACCCTCAACCAAATGGCTCAAATCCTGCAACAAATTACCGGGAAATCTTTGGAACCTTTTTATGGCCCAGAGCGAGCCGGAGATGTCAGGCACTCCAAGGCATCAATTAGTAAAATCGTAGAACAGCTGAAATATCAACCAAGAAAGCGGTTTGAGGAAGGTCTTGGTTTGGCTTTGGGGTGGTATAGGAATCAAAAATAAGCCATTGGGAATTCCTACTAAGAGCCTTTGAAAGAAGGTTAATTAGCAGAAATAAAGATATTTTACAAAATTATATTAGAGCAGTTTACGGCCAGCTAAGTGATGTAAATGTGGGTCACTCAAAAGTAAGGAAAGAATAAATTAGGAAGAAAATCACAAAAACCGAAGGTAAATTAGAGTATTTTATTTATTTCGATTATTTTATTTGGTATATTATTTGTTACTTCATCAGCTATTCCACTGTTTTTAAGGAATATCACTTCAGGTTAGTATGATATTTGAAGCCGATATCTGTAGTATAAATTATTGGAGAACCAGGTTGACATTGGCTTCTCATGAAAAAATTGTAAACAACCACATTGAAGAGCTTCAACAATACCATCAAGCTAATAAAAAAGCTGACTTCACCTTCGTCAAAGAAAAACTATTAATTGACATCCTTAAATATGCAAGAAAACATTCCCCTTATTATAGGGAAATATTAAGAGAAGCAAAAAGAATTTCTGCTGACACAATTAAGGAACTGCCCTTTTTAACAAAAGAATTAATACGAGAAAATGAACAAGCCATCAAGTCTACTATAGTACCGCCAAATTTATTTTTGAGACGAAAAACTGGTGGAAGTACTGGTGAGCCATTGGCTTTTTGGTCAATTGGCAACACAGAAATACCGCATCAAAGTTTTTTATTTAAATTGTTTGGGTATAAAGAAGGCGATAAGATACTTGCGATGGATGGTACTTTTATTGAAGAAGATCTAATCGAAAATAAAACATATTGGAAAGTGAAGAATGAAGGAAATATGTTGCCTTATGGCGGTATGGCCCTCTCATCGATGTACCTAAATAAGAAAAACATCAACGAATATTTGAATTTTATTATTGACTTCCGACCAGATTTCATAAGAGGTTACCCCGCATTCATATCGGAAATTGCTGCTTTTGTAATTAATAACAATATTGACATCAACTTTCGAATTAAAGCTATAGAGGTCACCTCAGAATTATGTACTGATAGTCAGGCAAACTTAATAAGTAAGGCATTTAAAGCTAAAGTTATTGGTCAATATGGCCACACTGAGGCTTGCGTATTTGGTTACACAATCGATGATACGATGACTTACTACTGTTCCCCTTTGTATGGGTGGACAGAAATTATTGATGATGACAATAGTCATGTTGATTTAGGACATGAAGGTGAAATTGTAGTGACTGGATTTTCCAGTTTTGGCTTTCCTTTGATAAGATATAGAACAGGAGATCGAGCGATTTATGGTGGAACCAAAAACGGAATTGTTATACTTAATAAGGTTTTAGGAAGAACTGCAGATTACGTTGTTGGATATGAAAATGAAAAAGTACTGCTTACCGCATTAGTGTTTGGACAACATTACAATGCATTCTCTAGAATTAACCGTTGGCAGATAATTCAGGATTCACCCGGCATTGTAAAGATTGTAATTGATAAGTCAAACGAATTCTCATTGAAAGATGAAGAGGAAATTTCTAAAACTTTCTATAAGGTTGGTAAAGTAAAAGTTGAATTCGATTATGGTTACAATTTTATTAAAACCAAAGCCGGTAAAATGAAATTTGTAGTTCAGAACATTGCTATAAACCAAAATTAATTATTAACCCAATTAACTCAATATTTATGACTGATTGATTTTTATGAGTAATGTGAATAAAGTTGTTTTTAATTCTGCTATTTTATATGCAAAATTATTAATTAGTGTAATTGCGGCATTTATTACTTCAAGATTGGTATTGAATGCACTTGGAGAAGTTGATTATGGTATCAATTCGTTGGTTGCAGGAGTTATTGGAATGTTGGGCTTTCTGCAATCAACCATTTCAGCAGCTTCTGTAAGGTACCTGGCTTATAGCTTGGGGCAAAATGACATTGAATCTTTAAAAAAAACATTTAACTCTTCATTAATTGTACATTTAATTTTTGGGTTTATAGTTTGGACAATTATTGAAATTGGTGGGGTTATCATGTTTGATTTTATACTTAACATACCCGATTTCAGAATAGCAGACGCAAGGGCTATTTATCATTTAATGGCTTTGACAACTTTTATTTCCGTTATTTCAGTTCCTTACGATGCTGTTCTTAATGCCTATGAAGATTTTCTGGCATTCTCAATTATCGATGTAATTGGCATATTTTTAAGTATTGGAATTGCTTTTTGGATTACTTATAATACGAAAAATGCGTTGGTTGTTTATGCGCTTTTAAATGCGGCAATACAGCTTATATTAAGATTAATCAAACAAGACTATTGTACCCGAAAATACCCGGTATGTAAAATACAATTTAGAGGAGGTACAGATAATTCCATTATTAAAAGCATTCTTTCATTTGCTGGCTGGAAAACGTTAGACGCAGGGGTCTCACTTTTATATGTTCAGTTGAAAAGTGTAATTATGAATGTCTTTTTTGGTGTAGTTGTAAATGCGGCCAATGGGATCGCGACAAATCTGACCATGCAAATCAATAATTTTTCTTCAAATTTGACAACAGCCGTTAATCCTCAATTGATTAAGTCTGAAGGAGAGGGAAATCGGAATAGACTGATAGAATTAACCAAGCTTTCAGCAAAATTTTCCTTGTTTATTTTTGCAATTTTTTCTCTACCAATTTTATTTGAAACGGAATTTTTGCTGAATTGGTGGTTAAAAAAAGCACCAAACTACTCTACAATATTCATTAGATTGATATTGATAGAAATGCTGATACAAAAATTGACACATCCATTGACAACTGCAATTCAGGCCGTAGGAAGAATTAGAGGCATTACTTTAATTGTAACACTAAATATGCTAATTCAACTATTAGTTACTTATTTCATTTACAAAGAAGGGTACGGTCCTCCTGTAATTTATACGATTGCAATTATCGGGTCATTGTTTTTAAGCACAACAAGTCGCCTATATTATGGGAAATTAATAGTAAAAATTGACATAAAAGATTACATTAAATCTGTTTTTCTTAATGGGTTATTTCCAATTATACTTGCTTCATTAATCGCGGTATTGCCAATTATATTTTTGGATGAGGGATTTTCGAGAATGATAATTACGGGTTTCGTTAGCACAATTAGTTTACTAATTACGATTAGGTTTTTTGGATTAACAAATACCGAATACAATAAACTTAATTCCTTAGTGCTTTCAATTCGGTCAAAAATTTTACTTTAGTAGTTTATATGAATATTAAAGCACCAATCCTGTTTATAGCATTTAATAGGCCAGAAACAACTGAGGTTGCTTTCAACAAAATTAGGGAAATTCAACCCTCCAAACTCTATATCGCAATCGATGGACCTCGGAAAGATAAATCAAATGATATTGAACTTTGCAAACAAGTTGTGGAAATTACTAAAAGAGTAGATTGGACTTCAAATGTATATTATTTGATTCGAGAACAAAACATGGGATGCCGTGACGCAGTTGTAGGTGCAATATCGTGGGTGTTAAGTGAGGAAGACAGGGTAATAATTATCGAAGATGATGTTGTCCCAGAAACATCATTTTTTCATTTTGCTGATGATTTACTGGAATTATACAAAGACAATGAAGAAATTGGGATGATAAGTGGAAATAACTATACACCATTCAAAAATCCCGATAGTGATTACTTCTTCTCAAGGTATGCCCATATTTGGGGATGGGCAACCTGGGCAAGGGTTTGGGATAAATTTGATGTTTCTTGCCCAGACATGAAAAATTCCATTAAAAGTAGTAAATTGAAAACGTTTGTTTCGCATGCCGACGAATTAAATTACTTTAAATGGTTCTTTACTTTTTGGTATAAAAAAATGGCAAAGAAAGAAGCCAATGCTTGGGGCCCCTTTTTTTTCTTCTATATTTTTTCTAAAGGCCTCTTTTCGATTGTGCCAGTTTCTAATCTAGCAAAAAATATTGGGACAGAAGGACTGCACACAAATAAGCAATCAAACCAACATTATTGGCCTACTGATAAAAATTTCATAATTAACAAACATCCGAAAAGAATAGTTCACTCCGTTGAGTATGATAGATTACATTTTACTCAGCATATTAATGAAGCAATACCACCGGGTCTTTTCCATAGGATACTTAATAAATTCTTTGTATGAATAGGAAGTTGAAAGTATTGTGGATAACTAATTTTCCTTTACCTGATGTTTGCATTGAGATTGGTGTTTTACCACACAAGGGTGGCAGTTGGATGTATAGCCTTGCAAATCAATTGAGTTCAATTGGGGAAATTGAACTGAGTATCCTATCCTTTTACAATAATATCCAATTTGAAGGTGTTGTTAAGGGTATAAATTACGTTGTGCTACCAACTAAACTGTTAAACGATATAGACCAACTTTATTTTAAATATAGGCAACTTACGAAAAGAATAAAACCTGATTTGTTGCACATTCATGGTACTGAAAGTGTATTTGGGTTTTATTATTTGGAGGCATGCCCAAATGTAAAATCAATTGTAAGTATTCAGGGGTTGGTTCAAATTTACTCAAGATATTTTTATGGATCAATCGGTTACCTTGACATGTTAAGAAACACTAGTTTAATTGAGTTCCTTAAAAAAAACACATTTTATCACCAAAAAAAACGTTTCAAGCTTAAAGGTGAGATTGAGCTAAAGTATTTCTCGAAGGCCGATCTAGTGCTAGGACGTACAACTTGGGACTATTCCCATTCAAAATGTTTCAATAATTGCGTAAATTATCGTTTCTGCAATGAAACTTTAAGGAATGAGTTTTATGTATCTAAAAAGTGGGATATCCAAAAAAAAGTAAATTATTCAATATTTGTTAGCCAAGCAAGTTATCCAATTAAGGGATTTCATATTCTTCTAAAAGCTGTTAGTCTTCTGAAACGCGAATTTCCATTAATTGAAATTCGCGTTGCCGGTGAATCCTTCTCACGAAAATCATCAATTAGCGATAAACTAAAGTTAACAGGATATTGGTATGGAAAATATATCTATTCATTGATCGAAAAGTCCAATTTATCAGTTACTTTTTTAGGGGTATTGAATACAGAGAAAATGCGTGATGAATTTTTAAATTGTCATGTTACTGTTTGTGCATCTAGTATTGAGAATAGTCCCAATTCTATTGGAGAAGCACAAATACTTGGAACTCCAGTTATAGCCTCCTATGTTGGAGGAGTTCCAGACATGGTACACCATGAGAATACAGGATTAGTTTATCGCTTTGAAGAGCCTGAATTATTAGCAAATTGTATCCGAAGGTTATTTACAAATAATGACCTGACCAGTGAAATTTCCATGAACGCTATTGTTCGAGCCACAGAAAGACACTCTTCAAAAAAAATTGTAAAAGATTTATTATCGATATATTCTGAGTTAAGCAATGTAAGGGAATGATAATTAGTTTTATATCCAAGTTTAAGCTATATTTTCTTCTACTACTTGTCGTTTTTGTAGGTTTTTCCCAGATATTTTATTATATTTTCATAATATTCTCAATCATTCAGTTATTGAGGTATTCGAAATCGGTAATTGATATCAATTTCATTTTCTTATTCTTTTTTTTAGTGGCCTTCGACCTTTCAACAAATACGGGAGGTCCAATAGGAAGATTAGTTAGTATTATGTTCCCAGTTTCATTTTACATTATCGGCAAGTCCTTAACAAAACGAATCACGGGAGATTATCAAATAATAGCACTACTTTTCTCATTTATTTTTATTTTTAACTTAATTCCAATAGTTAGTTACTTCTATAATCTTTTAAACTTTGGATTTGATTTTTCAAATTTGCGATTACTCGGAAAAGGTTCAGAATATATATCCTTTACGAACTATGCTTCCTATTTTGCCTACAATTTTTCTTTATTTCCTCTTGTCTTTTATAGCACAAGAAATAAAAGTGATAAAATTATCAGGCGTAATGGGCTCATCCTTAGTATAATAGCTATATTTATAATTGGATCTATTGGACAGCGAACGGGATTTTTTATTCTACTAATTTGTTTATTCATCTTTACAATTTTTAAAAGTTTTAATTTTTCGAGGGTTTCAATATCCAACTTTTTTTTCATTGGAACTTTGATTTTTATAGGATTAATTTTAGTAAATTTTGATTTTATTTATAAATCCACTATTTATGAAAGACTATTTGTTTTGGATTCGGATAAGGGTATCCTGAAATCGAGGTCTGAAATTTGGGAGATTGGACTCGAAGAGTTTTTTAATAGGCCTGATGGTGACATTGACTTCTCTGGCTTTGAGGGTGGTTATAGATATGCCCATAACTTATGGCTGGATGTTGGTTTGCGGTCTGGTTATATTGTGCTATCGTTACTCACCATAAGTACCGTTCTATACCTAACTAACCTAGCAGCACTTTTAAAGAAAACATTCTTACTTGAGACTAAAATGATTTTTCTTTTTCTTTCAATTGCCATTTTTTCTACATTTATGGTTGAACCTATTATGGAGGGTTATACACTCTTCTTTTGTTCTTATGCTTTTGTTTATGGTGTTATGAGTGGTGCTAGATTTTCGTCTATTGTTGGAAAGTGAGGAAATGGGAAACTTTAAAAAAATTTTGTTTATCGATGCAACGCTTCACAAAAAGAACGCAACCGCTATAACCTTATCCAATTTATTTGGTTCTTGGCCAAAAGAGAATCTTTTTATGGTTGGAAGTCAAGAAATGATTCAGTTATCAAAACTTGATGGATATTTAAATAATTATGGTCTAGATGATAAAGACTACTATCACAGGTTTCCATTGGGAATTTTTCTCAATCTATGGAAATTAATTAGGAAAAAAAATTTTGTCTTAACCAAAAAAGAAACACCTAAAACTAGGTTAAAAAGTTTAAATACTACGGGAATAAATAACAAATATTCTTTTAGGTCATTATGTTTTGTTTTTTTTCAACGACTTGGTTTTAATCATTTTTTTTTTAGACAAATTATCGGCAATGAATTAAGGGGTTGGATAAAAAAGTCTGACCCTGATTATTTTTATGCTGTTCTATCCACGAGGCATTCAATACTATTTGCTGAAAAATTATTAGTTGAGTTTAACAAACCTATAATTATTCACATTATGGATGATTGGCCTTCAACCATCGGGAGTGATTGTGTTTTTAAAAAATATTGGAATAAAAAGATAAATCTAGAGTTAAAGAAACTTCTTAGTAATGTTTATAAAAGGGTTGCAATTTCAGAATTGATGGCTTTAGAATTTGAATCTAGGTTTGGGGGGAAATGGGATTACTTTCATAACCCAATATATCTTCGTAATTGGTTACCTTATCAGAGGAAAATAGTTTCCACGAATTCCGGGATGATTAAAATTGCTTATTTTGGGAGGATTGGACGAGCTAATGACGAAGCGTTTTTGACATTTGTAGATGCCATAAAAGAGTTAATAGAGGTCCATTTAGTATCTGTTCAGATCAATATCTATAGTAATAATTTGTTGCCTAATGCTTATTTGGGTCTTGATTTTATTAAGGTTCATGGATTTATAAATCATACGGAAATTCCTAGAGAAATTGTGGTATATGACTACTTAATCCTTCCCCTTTCTTTTAATGATAAAGATTTAGCTTTTTCAAGACTTTCAATTCCAACTAAGCTTTCAGAGTATTTAATAAGTGGTGTGCCAGTGATATTATTTGCTCCTAAAGAAACAGCAGCTTATAAATTTGTAGTTGAAACGAACTCTGCATTTGTTATAGATACCCCCGTAGCATCTGATGTTGCAGTGCGTCTTCGTCAGTTTTTCTCCGATGAAAACAAGCAGTATGAAGTTTCAAAAAATGCCAGAATGGTGGCTAGTCAGAATTTTTCAAGTGAAATAATTGATTATAAGTTCCGCAGTTTGTTTACCTAGATGTGAATATCTTAATTCTTATCAATCACAATCCATTTTGTTCTTCTTCAGCATCCGCCAATCGCTGGCTTACGCTAATTGAAGGTTTAGCCAATTTAGGAGTACAAATTAAGCTTTTGATATACGGGGGCTATCAATCAGAAAATGAAGTTGTAAACTGGAAAACATTTGGCAAAAAAAACGGTATCAACTATAAATACCTTGAACCTCGACTTGTTACAGGGTTTTTAAAACAACGCTACTATATATACATAGGTTTTGAACTTCAAAGGCGTAGATTGTCAAAATTGATTTTCCAGGAATTAAAACATTATGATGGTCTTGTATGGACAGATTCGAGTCATTTTGGGTTTGAGCTCGCAGTCAAAATCCGAAAGACGATCTCTGAATTAACATTATTACTCGAAATGAGTGAATTTCTTGACCTTCACCATTATAATAAAAGTAATTTTCTTCAAAGATGGCAAGGTGATTCAAAACAACTTTTTTTCGAAGAGAAAGCATATTATTCCTACGATGGTATGGCTTTGATGACTCAAACTTTAATGAAGCATTATCAAGCCTTTCCGAAACCACAACCCAAACTTTTGCATCTACCAATGACGGTGGATCTGGATAGGTTTCAAATCCCACCTGAATTAATGGAAGAATTCAAACCGCCTTACATAGCTTTTGTAGGTTTAATGAATGATACTAAAGACGGTGTAAGTTTCTTGATCAAAGCTTATAATTTGATTAAAAGTAAATTTCCTTTACACCGAGTTTATTTAGTAGGCGGTTGGCACTACGATACCCCTATTCATTTGCAATTGATTAAGGATTTTCATTTGGTAGAAAGGGTTTATTGGGTGAACGAATATCCACGAGACGCTATACCAAGTATTATTTGTAATGCAGATTTGTTGGTATTACCGCGTCCCGACTCCAAACAAGCCCAAGGGGGATTTCCGACTAAGCTTGGAGAATACTTAGCCACAGGTAAACCAGTATGTGCTACAAGAGTAGGGGAAATACCCAATTATCTAACGGATAATGAGTCTGTTTTTTTCGCTGAACCTGGCTCGGTGGAGTCTTTTGCAGAGGCTATGGACAGAGCTTTGGGTGATTATGAAAATGCTGTAAGAGTAGGAGCGAATGGAAGAAAAGTGGCGGAAGAGTATTTTAATAAGGATTTACAGGCGCGGAAGTTGTTGGCGTTTTTAGAGGAGTTGATGGGTAAGAGCTATGGCAAAAGTTTAGAGATCGAAGATATCAAAACACAATAAAAGTGAATTTTAGACTATGATACAAAATAAGACGCTTTTGATTACTGGGGGTACGGGGTCTTTTGGAAACGCTGTATTGCAGCAATTTTTGCATACAAATCATTTTGCCGAAATACGTATTTTTTCACGCGATGAAAAGAAGCAGGACGATATGAGGAATACCTTAAAGAACTCAAAGCTAAAATTTTATATCGGTGACGTCCGTGATTTTAATTCGGTAGAACCTGCAACCCGAGGAGTAGATTACATTTTCCATGCAGCGGCTTTGAAACAAGTACCATCTTGTGAGTTTTTTCCTATGCAGGCCGTTAAAACCAATGTTGAAGGTACACAAAATGTAATTCGTGCGGCTGCTTCCAATGGAGTGAAAAAGGTGATTTGTTTGAGTACGGATAAAGCCGCCTATCCCATCAATGCTATGGGTATTTCCAAGGCTATGATGGAGAAAGTAGCGATTGCAGAAGCAAGAAATTTGTCCGAAACCACTGTTTGTTTAACACGTTATGGTAATGTAATGGCTTCTCGCGGATCGGTGATTCCTTTGTTTATTAATCAAATCAAAAGTGGATTGCCGCTTACCATCACCGACCCCAATATGACTCGTTTCTTAATGAGTTTACATGATGCTGTAGATTTAGTTTTGTTTGCATTTGAACATGGTAATTCTGGTGATTTGTTTGTTAATAAAGCGCCTGCCGCGACCATTGGTGATTTAGCCCAAGCCGTCAAAGAATTGGCCAAAGCCGATAATGAAATCAAAATCATAGGTACTCGTCATGGGGAAAAGCTCTATGAAACTCTTTGTACACGCGAGGAAATGGTCAAAGCAGAAGATATGGGCGAATTTTATCGTATCCCTGCTGATAACCGTGATTTGAACTATGCGATGTATTTCTCAGAAGGGGAACAAGATGCAGCAAAAATTGAGGATTATCACTCTCACAATACGGAACGTCTAGATGTAGAAGGAGTAAAAAAGTTGATCAGTGGCTTGGCATTTGTTAGAAGAGAGATTTTTGGTGAGAGTGTGGATGAGTTTTTGGTCTGATCTAGATCATTCATTAGTTTGAGGTTTATTCAATATCATTTCACAATTCAAATTCACAGCCCACAATTTAAAAATGCTTATAACCGGCAATACCCATACCGACTTGCGGGGAGCAATACGATTTGTAAACGACTTCGATATGTCTCAAGTAGTTCGAATGTATTGCATTGAACCAAAAGTCGGTGTCATTAGAGCATGGCAGGGTCACAAGAATGAAACCAAATGGTTTTATGCGGTGAAGGGTAGTTTTATGGTGAAGACCATAAATATGAATTTAATAGAAAAGACGGAATATCAACTGAGAGATTTGGAACCCAAGGTTCTTGAAATTTCTGGAGGGCATTACAATGGATTTGAATCATTGGAAGAAGGAAGTGTACTGATGGTTTTTTCAGATTTTGGATTGGAGGAGTCTAAGCGTGATGATTTTAGAGAGTCTTTGGAGAACATAAATTGGTGAGACTAGAACGCGTATATTTCATACCTATTCACACTTAATAGTAGACAAGACCCGTTTGATTAGATTCATCCACGTTCTAAAATAACAAATAATGAAAAAAATAGGCATCACAGGTCAAAGTGGATTTGTTGGGTGTCATTTATATCAAACACTTAATCTTTTCAAAGATGAATTTACGCTTATCGACTTTGATCGTTCTTTTTTTGAGAATGAAGCGGAGTTAGATAATTTTGTATCCCAATGCCATGTCATAGTTCATTTGGCGGCCTTAAACCGTCACAACGACTCCGAAGTAATCTATGAAATGAATACCAGTCTTGTGAAGAAATTGGTAGCTTCACTTGATAGGAACCAAAGCCAAGCACATATCTTGATTTCTTCTTCTACTCAGGAAGAGCGAGATAACCTTTACGGTAAATCCAAGAAGGAAGGGCGCTTGATGCTGTCAGATTGGGCTAATAGAGCAGGCGGGAAGTTAACAGGAATGGTGATTCCGAATGTTTTTGGCCCCTTTGGAAATCCTTATTATAATTCTGTAGTGGCTACGTTTTGCCATCAAATTTCACACAATGAAACACCTAACGTTGAAGTAGATGGCCTATTGAAGTTGATTTATGTGGGTGAACTAGTGGAGGAGATTTTAAAAGCGATTCGTAGGGAGGACAACACCCACGAGCTTCAAATTCCGCATACCTCCGAAGCTAAGGTATCAGAAATATTGGATTTGTTGCAACACTTTAAATATGTCTATCAGGAAAAGGGAGAAGTTCCAGCCATTAACAGTTCATTCGAACACAAGTTGTTTAATACCTACCGCTCCTACATGGATATAGCGAGTTACTTTCCACGAAAATTTACTCAGCATACCGATAACCGAGGCGCTTTTGTAGAAATAGCCCGTTATGGCATAGCAGGACAAACATCTTTCTCAACCACCGTTCCAGGTATTACTAGGGGAAATCACTTTCATACCCGTAAGATAGAGCGCTTCGCAGTAGTTAAAGGAAAAGCCCTTATCCAACTCCGCAGGATCGGAACCGATGTAGTTCGCGATTTTTACCTAGACGGGGAAGAACCCGCCTATGTAGATATGCCCATCTGGTACACCCATAATATTAAAAATATAGGCGATGAAACATTGTATACCATTTTTTGGATAAACGAACCTTATGACCCAGCAGACCCAGATACGTATTTAGAAAATGTTTAGAATGAAAAAATTAAAAGTAATGACGGTTGTAGGAACACGACCTGAAATAATCCGATTATCAAGAGTCATGGCAGCATTGGATGCCAGTCCCGCAATCGAACACATTACGGTTCATACGGGTCAGAATTATGACTACGAACTAAACGAAGTATTCTACGAGGACATGGGTGTTCGTAAACCGGATTTTTTTTTAAATGCCGCGGGTACAACTGCTACAGCTACCATCGGGCAAATATTGATTAACATCGATCCCATTTTGGAAGAAGTTAGTCCAGATGCCTTTTTGGTATTAGGAGATACCAACTCTTGTTTGTGTGCCATTCCAGCTAAGAAGCGTAGAATTCCTATCTTTCATATGGAGGCAGGCAACCGCTGTTTCGATCAACGTGTACCTGAGGAAACCAATCGTAAAATTGTCGATCACATTGCGGATATCAACCTGACTTATTCAGATATCGCCAGAGAATACTTACTCCGAGAAGGTTTACCCGCAGACCGTATTATCAAAACAGGTTCACCGATGTTTGAGGTATTGAATCATTACATGCCGAAGATTCAATCTAGTGATGTATTAGCTCGTTTGGGATTAGAAAAAGGCAAATACTTTGTTGTCTCTGCCCACCGAGAGGAAAATATCAGTAACGACAAGAATTTCTTCGGATTACTTGAAACTCTAAATCAGATAGCTGAAAAGTATCAGTATCCGATAATTGTTAGTACCCATCCACGTACACGGAAACGCCTGGATCAATTAAATCAAGGCAAATCCGATCAACCCGTGTCATCCGCGTACCATCTTCATTCGCTGATTCAATGGCAAAAACCCCTCGGATTCTCCGACTACAACGCACTACAAATAAATGCCTTTGTCGTCCTATCTGATAGCGGTACCATCTCCGAAGAATCATCCGTCATGAACATTAGAGCACTTAACATCCGCGACGCCCACGAACGCCCCGAAGCCATGGAAGAGGCCTCTGTAATGATGGTAGGACTCAATCCTGAACGAATCCTTCAATGCCTGGTCCAACTCGAACTTCAAGCAATTGGCGCAAGATCCGCTAACAACCAAACCGAGCTTAAAGATCACCGCTCACAGATTACATTGTTCCGCCCCGTCTCCGACTACTCTATGCCCAACGTCAGCGAGAAAATGGTGCGAATTATATTAAGTTACACGAGTTATATCAAAAGAGTTGTTTGGGGTGATTAATTTTAAGTCTTTTATTTCAAGCCTTCATACTAATCTTTCTGGTAAAAACATATCTAAGAAGATAGTTGTATTTGAATCGGATGATTGGGGGGCTATTAGGGTACCATCAAAAGAAGCAATTGATAGACTTAAAAAAAAAGGGCTAGATCTTACAAAAAATGCTTACACCAGATTTGACGGCTTAGAGAGTAATTCTGATTTAGAATCACTACTTGAAATTTTAGATAAATACAAAGATATAAACGGCAATCACCCTATTATTACAGCCAACTTTGTTACTTGTAATCCTGACTTTGAAAAGATAAAAAGTTCAAATTTTGATCAGTATTTTAATCATAAAATATCAGCTACCTACAGCAATTACTCAAATAGCGATAAGGTCTTAGATTTAGTTTTTTCAGCGAATTCAAATGGTCTTTTTTTGCCTCAATTCCATGGAAGAGAACATGTTAATGCAGAGTTTTGGATCTCGTTGTTGAAAAATAATGATCCTTTTTTTAGAATAGCTTTTGAAGAAGGTATTTCAGGCCTAGGACGCGAAAGTGTTCCACATATTTCAAGAAGTGTTCAGGCAACTTATGACACTTTTAATACTGATTTTGCAAGTATATCTTTGGAGCAAGGGTTAAATTATTTTGAAGAAATATTCGGTTTCAGATCCTATTCCTTTATACCAAATAATTTTGTTTTAGACGTTAAATTATTGCCTTTTTTATTTTCCAATGGAGTCAAAGTTAGTCAGGGCATGAGGTATCTTTTACCTCCAAAACAAATCGGAAGGAACAAGATTAAAGTTTTTAGAAAAAATGGTTTCAGGAGCCAAGGAAAACAAATCGAAATTGTAAGAAACTGCTCCTTTGAGCCTACAGAAACAGGTAGAGATTATTTATCTACCTTAAAAGAGATTAGTTTAGCATTTTCATTAAAGCAACCTGTAGTAATATCTACACATAGATTAAATTTTTCATCAAGAATATCTATTGAAAATAGAGACAGGAATTTAAAGTATTTTGATGCCTTAGTGAATTCAATTTTAAAACAATGGCCAGATGCTGAGTTTTACTCAACCTTAGGTTTAGCAAAATATTATAGCGGAAATTTTAACTAAAATTTTTTCAATATTAATTTTAAGTGCATGTGATAAGTAGTGTACACCTGTAAGTACCCCTTTTTCCAGACAGGTTTAAAGTGTTAAGTTAAGGTTGAATTTGTTGTTTCCATTCGGAGGGTGTTCGGTTCTGTAGTGCTTCATGGGGTCTTCGTTCGTTGTATTCTTCGATCCA
>Ga0209401_1000844_pt1 | contig 20709 bp, 20 predicted proteins | sample M_140807_MF_Meta_FD_187318 | JGI IMG/M metagenome (GOLD analysis project Ga0209401, IMG submission 187318) | Freshwater microbial communities from Lake Montjoie, Canada to study carbon cycling - M_140807_MF_MetaG (SPAdes) (version 2) | ecosystem: Environmental > Aquatic > Freshwater > Lake... | reverse complement strand
GTGAAGGCCGACAACATCCCGGCCGCCACCAACGCCATCTCCAAGTTCAAGGGCCTCTGGGATACCGCGGCCCCCGTGGTCAAGCTGGCCGCTGGTGACAACTACGGCCTGATCGACAAGGGCGTGAACCTGCTGACCAAGACCTTCGGTGGCGAGACCGCTCCTACCAAGGACAATGCCCTCACCGCCCTCACCGGCCTGATCGGACCTCTCAAAGCCCTGCTGGGCTGAATCCAGGTACCAGACCCGGACCAGGCCTGAGCCCCATCAGCTCAGGCCATCCCGTCGGGATCGGAAGATTCTCAATCCATCCTCAAGGGAGCAGCAACGCTCCCTTTTTTTGTGGTCGCTCCCTCCGCGCGCCGGGAGCCTGCGGCACCAAAACCCTCCCGCCTGCCCCGGGTACCAGAAGCGGAGCGACCTGATGTCAGCGCCCGTTACACCGGCGCCTGGATCTGTATTGGTTGTAACGAGATGCCCACAAAGCTGGCCGGACGGCCCAGCCCCTCTAAAAGGAATCGGAACACCGCTTTTCTTCCATGCGCCCGATCAGCGCCATCCGTCGCTCCACGATCGCCGTTGCCGCCATGGCCGCCATGGCCATCACCGGTTGCTCCGGCACCCAGGAAGCCGCCCGCCAGGCCGGTGACCAGGTAGGCCAAGCCGCCAAGGATGCCGCCGCCACCACCGGTGAGGCCGCCAAAACCGCCGCCACCGCCACCGGCCAGGCCGCCCTCGGCCAAGCCGTAACCCCCGTGCTCGATCTGCTCAAGAAGAGCGAGGGTGAAGTGAAGGGCGGCAATATCGCCGCAGCCGTCGCTGCCATGGGCGGCTTCCAGGCCCTCTGGAACACCGCCTCGCCCGTGATCAGGCCGATCGCCGGCGATAAGTGGCCCCTGATCAACACCGCAGCCAACCTGGTGCTGAGCACCTTCGCCAAGGGCGCCACCCCCGCCCCCGCCACGGCCAGCTCCGCCCTCACCGGCCTGATCGGCCCCCTGAGCGCCCTGCTCACGGAAGTGAGTCCGGTTCGGACCAGGGCTGCAACCCTGGTCCGACCAGCCCACCAGCTCGAACCATGTCAACAGCCCGGGGTTTTTAGGAACTCCGGGCTTTTTGCCGACTGGGGTCTGGCGCGTAGCCCTGATCGCCAGACAGCCGCGGTGACACGCTGGAGGCCCCAGCCCTCAACCCCTGGACCAGGAAACCCTGCTGTTCGAGCCCGCCAGACCCGTGGCGGACGCCCTGCGGGTGGTGCTGGCCTTCCCCAGCACCTACGCGGTGGGCATCACCAGCCTGGGATTCCAGGTGGTGTGGGCCAGCCTGGCCCGCCGCGCCGATGTGGATGTGCGACGGCTCTTCACCGACCGGGGGGATCCGCCGCACCGAAGCAAGGGCGGTGGCACCGATCTGTTCGGCCTCTCCCTGAGCTGGGAGCTGGATGGACCCGTGCTGCTCGACCTCCTGGAGGACGCACGCATCCCGCTCTGGAGCCACCAGCGGGGTGACGACGATCCGATCGTGTTCGGCGGCGGACCGGTGCTCACCGCCAATCCGGAACCCCTGGCCCCGTTCCTGGATGCCGTGCTGCTCGGCGACGGTGAATCGTTGTTGCCGGCCTTTGTAGACGCCCTGCAGGCCTGCCGGGGACAGCCCCGGGCCCAGCGACTGCGCAGCCTGGCCCAGGTGGAGGGGGTCTACGTGCCGCCCCTCTACGCGCCCCGCTACAGCGGCGATGGAACCCTGCTGGGCATCGAACCCACCGAGGCCGGCGTCCCCGAGCGGATCGCCAAGCAGACCTGGCGCGGCAACACCCTGAGCCACTCCACGGTGATCACCCCGGAGGCAGCCTGGCCCTCGATCCACATGGTGGAAGTGGTGCGCAGCTGCCCAGAACTGTGCCGCTTCTGCCTGGCGAGCTACCTCACCCTCCCCTTCCGCACCCCCTCCCTGGAGGATGGCCTGATCCCGGCGGTCGAGGTGGGTCTGGCCGCCACCCAACGGCTCGGCCTGCTCGGCGCCTCGGTGACCCAGCACCCGCAATTCGCCGATCTGCTGACCTGGCTCGATGGCGACCGCTTCGAGGGCGTGCGCCTCAGCGTGAGTTCCGTGCGGGCCGCCACGGTGACCCCGCAGCTGGGGCGGATCCTGGCCAAGCGCGGCAGCAAATCGCTCACGATCGCGATCGAGAGCGGCAGCGAGCGGATGCGGGAGGTGGTGAACAAGAAGCTCGCCACCGAGGAGATCTACGCGGCGGCCCGCTACGCCCGCGAAGGGGGGCTCAGCGGTCTGAAGCTGTATGGGATGGCCGGTCTACCGAGCGAGGAGGAGGGCGACATCGAAGCCACCGCCTCCCTGCTGCTGGACCTGAAGAAGGCGACCCCGGGGCTGCGGCTTTCCCTGGGGGTGAGCACCTTCGTGCCCAAGGCCCACACGCCCTTCCAGTGGGACGGGGTGCGGCCGGAGGCCGAGCAACGACTGAAGCTGCTGGCCCGACGCCTCAACCCGAAGGGCATCGAGCTGCGGCCGGAGAGCTATGGCTGGAGCGTGATCCAGGCCCTCCTCTCCCGCAGCGACCGGCGGCTCGCGCCGGTGATCGCCGCGGCCCGGGGCACACACACCAGCCTCGGGGGCTGGAAAAAGGCCTACCGAGCGGTTCGATCCGGTGAAGCCGAGGCCATCGCGGCGGCACCGCCCGGCCTGCCGCCGCCTCCCCCATGGGATGGGGTGGTGCATGGACGCTGGGAGGAGGGCACGGTGCTGCCCTGGCAGCACCTGAAGGGCCCGTTGGATGGCGCAACCCTGTGGCGGCACCGCAACGGTGCTGGGGCCGGGGATGGGAGCGGGGAAACGGCCGAAGGTGCCGGCCCCATCCCACCGGCATCGGACAGCAGCGAAATGTGAGCCTCAAGCAGCGGGTGCGAACGTCCGGCTGGGAGCCGGCACCCCTTCAGGATCCGCCGGCCTCCATGGCCACCGGACCCTCCGGCCGCACCATGGCCCGCAGCCCCGCCAGCAACACCCAGCCCGCCACATTGATGCGGCTGTCATAGAAGGGCATGTCGGTGGCATGGAGGGCCGCCAGCACCAGGGCCGCGGTCCACCAACCGCGATCAAACACCCCACCCCGCAGCAGGGCGGGCCCCAGGGCCCGCAGCAGCAGCGCCACAACGAATGCCACCAGCAGCAAAGCCACGGGCACGCCATGGCTCAGGGCCAGATCGATCGGCAGGTTGTGGGGATGGCCATGCCAGTGGCCGGTGCGCAGGGGGTAGATGAGGCTGAAGGCCGCAGCGCCCCAGCCCAGCCAGGGGCGCTCGGCGATCAAACCAAAGGCAACCTTCCACTGGGCCAGCCGGGTGATCTCCTGGGGCCGCTGACCGGCGTAATGGAGATCGCTGAGCCTGCCCCAGATCCCTTCCGGCACCACGGCCCGGGCCGGAGCCTGGATGAGCTCCGGAACCCCCACCAGGCTGGCGGCGGCAATCACCGCCACGGCCAGGGCCAACAGGGGCAGCAGCCAGACCCAGCTGAGTGGTCCTGCCACCAGGGGCACGGCCAACAGCAGGCCGCCCCAGGCATTGCGCGAATCGGTGAGAAACACGGCGGTCACCAGAGCCACGGCCAGCAGGAGCACCACGGCGCGGCGGCGGGGATCCAGGCGGGGCTGCAAGAGGGCCGCCAGCAGCAGGGGCCAGGCCAGGACCAGCCAGGAGCCGGCGATGTTGGCGTAGTCGAACAGACCGGCCAGGCGCCCGGGAGGGTTGCCGCCGGGCTTGAGATGCCAGATCACCAGGCCGCCGAGGGCCTGGAAGGGTCCGTGCCAGCCCCACCAGAGCTGGCCCAACCCCGTGAGGATCACCGGCACGGTGGCGGCCACCAACACCAGGGCCACCCGACGGCGGGCCGCGGCGGTGGCGAGGTAGGGCTGGAAACCCCAGAAGGCCCAGAAGAAGGGCAGCCAGTTGCCCAGGCCCACCCAGGACAGCCAGCCGCTGTAGGCGCCAAAGCAGCCCAGCGCCATCAGGGCCGCCACCAGCAGGAGCAAGCGGTTCGTCCCTCCAGCCAGCAGGGGGCGCCGGCCCCGGCTGCCGAGGATCAGGGCTACCAGCAGGAACAGGCCACCGAGAAAGGCACTGGCGGCCAGGAGGAACAGACCGATCTGGAAACAACGCCAGCCCAGGGGGGCCGCAGCGGCAGGCCTCTGGGCCAGCAGCCGGCGATCAAGGGCTTGCAAAAGGGCGGACAAGTCGGCTGAGCGGTGGAGGTTGGAATCGGAGCGGGAGGGAGGAATCCGCGGGGGAGGGTGGAATCGGCGGCAGAGGATTGAATCAGTGCGGGCCAGGGCGTTCCGTGATGGCCAACTCCGCCCGATTGCAGGATCGCACCAGGCGGTTTGCGGCCGGTGGGCTGGCCGCACCCCCCCCGCCCGCAGGCGTCGATCAGGCAAAAACGGCGGTACGGCCCCGGTAGACGATCACCTGGCGGCGTAGGACCAGGCGGACGGCCCGGGCCAGGGCCAGCCTTTCGGTGTCGCGGCCGAGTCGGATCAGATCCTCAACCTCATCGCGATGGCTCACGGCCATGGTGGCCTGCTCGATGATCGGACCGCCATCGAGTTCCTCGGTCACGAAGTGGGCGGTGGCGCCGATCAGCTTCACCCCCCGCTCCCAGGCCCGGTGATAGGGCTGGGCACCCTGGAAGGCTGGGAGGAAGGAGTGGTGGATGTTGATGACGGCCGGAAAGCGCTCCAGAAAGCCGGCACTCAGCACCTGCATGTATTTGGCGAGAATCACCAGCTCGATGCCGTTCTCGGCCAGCAGCGCCAGCTGGGCCTCCTCGGCCTCGGCGCGGTTGGCAGCACTCACTGGCAGGTGCACGAATGGAATGTCGAACCCGGCCGCCACGCCACCCAGGTCGGGATGGTTGCTCACCACCAGCGCCACCTCCATCGGCAGTTCGCCGGACCGCGTGCGCCAGAGGAGATCCACCAGGCAGTGGTCCTGCCGGCTCACGAAGATCGCCACCTTCGGGAGGGCATCGGAGAAGTGCAGCTGGCCCTCGCCGCCGAGCCGGGCCGCTAGGGCTGCCGTGGCGGGCGCGATCGCCGCCCGGGGCATGCCGAAGCCCTCCAGATCCCATTCGATCCGGCTCAAAAACAGGCCGGCCCCCGCATCGGTGTGGTGATCGGCATGGCGAATGTTGCCGCCGTTGGCCGCAACCCAGCCGGAGAGCTCACTCACCAGCCCGGGGCGATCGGCACAAATCAATTGCAGGATCGCCGAAGGGGTGCCCATGGCCAGTTCCAACCTCGCCCCATTGTGATCTGGGTGAGGGGTAAGAGTGAGGAGGACGGATGAGGCGTAGAAACCAGGGGAGGGCGAGCCTGGGAGGGCCAACCGGCCGCCTTCGGTAGACCCTGGGGGCGCTCCCGCTCCAGGGCGGCGGTAGCGGGCTGGCTGCGGGTGCTGTTGCAACCGGCTAAGAAGCCTTTTTCCGCCAGGGGGAGCCTGGGTACAGTCGCGGCATTGCCACAATCCGTTCCATGGTCCGCCCCGCCAGTCCGGTCGCCCCGGCCCCCGCAACCGCCCTTGAGGGCCCGGGCCTCCTGCGCCGCCTGGCGGCCCTGCTCCTGGCCGTGGTGCTGAGCGTTTCCGTGGCGGCCTGCAGCGGCGGCCGGGCGAGCACTCCGGCCACCCTCTCCCCCGAAGCGATCAGCGCCATCACCCGTCAGGCCGAAGGCTTCCTTTCAGCCCGGGACCGACTGCCCGACTTGGCCAACCTCGTGAACACCCGCAACTGGGTCTTCACCCGCAACCTGATCCACGGCCCCATGCAGGAGGTGGGTCGCGAGATGCTCTACATCAACAAGCTGCTGCTCCCCTCCGAGCGGGCCGAGGCCACCCAACGGGCCAACGAGCTCAAGACCTCCCTGGCCGATCTCGATGAGGCAGCTCGCCTCCAGGATGGTGAAGCTCTGCGCAGGGCCTACATCAAGGTGGCCAGTGGCTTCGGCCTCTATGCCCAGCTGCTGCCCGAGGACGTGAAGGTGGCCCTGAAGCAGGTCTGAGCCGGCGGCCCTTCGCCATGACAGGCCAGCGCGCCGGACCCAGGCCCGTACCTGCGCTGGAGCGAGACGGAAGGGGTAGCGAGCATCCCTGCAAGTCCTCCACGGTGGTCGTTGTGGGGGCCGGCCTGGTGGGTGTGGCCTCTGCCTGGTGGCTCTTAAGCCATGGCTACCAGGTCTTGATCGTGGATCCAGGCGATGGCGCCGACGATGAATCAGGCGACGACGCCAGCTTGAGCGGCAGTCAGGCGGCCTTGGGGGTGCTGATGGCCCGGGTGTTTCATCGCAGTCGGGGTCGGGCCTGGCGGTTACGCCAGCACAGCCTCGACCTGTGGGGTCAGTGGCGCAGGATCCTGGCAGGGCGCGGTCACCCGATCCCCTGGAGGCCCGGACTGCTGCTGTTGGCCAGCAACCCGACGGAGCTGGATCGGCAGAAAGCGCTGGTGAGCGACCCCCTGCGGCAGGGGATGGGCCTTGAGCTCTGGAGCCAGGACAACCTGGCGGAACTCAGCCCGGCAGGGCCCGCCGCCGTGGGTGGCCTGTTCTCGGAAGCCGACGGACAGCTGGATCCCGGCCTGGCCCTGCACGCCCTCCTGAACGATGGCATCGCGGCCGGGCTTTGCCGCCAGACCGGTCGGGCGGTGGCGCTCGAACCCCGCGGCGGTGGCTGGCGGGTGCACCTGGATCCAGGCGGCGTGGTCGAAGCCGAGTGGGTGCTGGTGTGCGCGGGGGTCACCTCCGCGGCGCTTCTGAAACCCCTGGACGTGCTGAAGCCGATGGAGCCGGTGCTGGGACAGGCCCTGGAGCTGGAACGGGCTCCCGACGACGACCGCCTGTCGTCCCAGCTGGAGAGCCTCTGGAACTGGCCCGGAGCGGTGGTTCACGGAGGCATCAACCTGATTCCCCGGCCCGACCTCCCTGGAGGCCGGCGCTTCTGGCTCGGAGCCACGCTGGAGCCGGGCCAACGGGCGGAACCAGGGCGGCTGGACACCATGCGAGAGCTCGCCGGGACTGCGCCGGCCTGGCTATGGGCAGCCCAGGAACGGCGCCGCTGGCAAGGTCTGCGCTGCCGGCCCGTGGGGCAACCGGCTCCGCTGCTGGAGGAGGTGGCGCCGGGGCTCCTGCTGCTGAGCGGCCACTACCGCAATGGCGTGCTGCTGGCCCCGGCCAGCGCGGACTGGGCGCTGCGCTGGATCGAGGGAGGCGGCCGGGGCTCCTGAGCGCGGCTCCCGTCGGAGTCAATGCCATCCCCCAGGGACAGGCGAGACGACGCGCCTCAGGGACAGGGACACAAAATAAGCCCCCCTAACGGGGGGCTGGGCGAAAGGGGACGGGCAAGCGGCGGATCAGATCCAGCCAGCCCGGCTCACTTGCTCTCGGTGAATTCGGCGTCGATCACATCATCGGCGGAGCTGCCGGAGGCGGAGGCGCCGTTGCCATTGCCAGCGGAAGCGCCGGAGGACGCACCATCGGCTCCAGCCTGCTGGTACACAGAGGCACCGGCGGCATAGAGGGCCTGCTGGAGTTGTTCCAGAGTGGTCTTGATCGCATCGGTGTCTTCCTTCTCGACGGCGGCCTTGAGGTCGGCGGTGAAGCCTTCCACCTTGGCCTTGTCGTCGGCAGCCACCTTGTCGCCCAGTTCGCCGAGCTGCTTCTCGGCCTGATAAATCAGGGTTTCGGCCTGGTTCTTGACGTCGATCTTCTCGCGCTTCTCCTTATCGGCCGCGGCGTTGGACTCGGCATCCTTCACCATGCGGTCCACCTCGTTGTCGGAGAGCGTGGAGGCGCCGGTGATCGAGATGCTCTGCTCCTTGCCGCTGCCCTTGTCCTTGGCGGTCACGCTGAGGATGCCGTTGGCGTCGATGTCGAAGGTGACCTCGATCTGGGGCACGCCGCGGGGGGACGGGGGGATGCCGTCGAGCCGGAAGGTACCGAGCGACTTGTTGTCGCTGGCCATCTCGCGCTCACCCTGGAGCACATGGATCTCCACGTTGGTCTGACCATCGACCGCGGTGGAGTAGGTCTCCGTTTTCTTGGTGGGGATGGTGGTGTTGCGGGTGATCATCTTGGTCATCACGCCGCCCAAGGTCTCCACGCCGAGGGAGAGCGGGGTGACATCCAGCAGCAGGATGTCCTTGACTTCACCGGCCAGCACACCGCCCTGGATAGCGGCGCCAACGGCCACCACCTCGTCGGGGTTGACCGTCTGGTTGGGATCCTTACCGGTGACGCGCTTGACCAGCTCCAGCACCGCTGGGATGCGGGTGGAACCGCCCACCATCACGATCTCGTCGAGCTCGCTGGTGGAGAGCTTGGCGTCCTTGAGGGCCTGCTCCACCGGCACGCGGCAGCGGTCGATGAGCTTGGAGGCCAGCTCCTCGAACTTGGCCCTGGTGAGGGTGAGGTCGAGGTGCTTGGGACCCTCCGGCGTGGCCGTGATGAACGGCAGGTTGATCTCGCTCTGGGTGGCGCTGGAGAGCTCGATCTTGGCCTTCTCAGCCGCCTCGGTCAGGCGCTGCAGGGCCTGCTTGTCCTGGCGGAGGTCGATGCCCTCATTGGCCTTGAAGTTATCGGCCAGGTAATCAACGATCACCTTGTCGAAGTCGTCGCCGCCGAGGTGGGTGTCACCGGAAGTGGAGAGCACCTCGAACACGCCGTCGCCCACCTCGAGCACGGACACGTCAAAGGTGCCGCCGCCAAGGTCGAACACCAGGATGCGCTCGTTGCTCTTGCGGTCGAGGCCATAGGCCAGGGCCGCGGCGGTGGGCTCGTTGATGATGCGCAGCACCTCAAGGCCGGCGATCTTGCCGGCATCCTTGGTGGCTTGACGCTGGGAGTCGTTAAAATAGGCGGGCACGGTGATCACCGCCTGGGTGACCGTTTCACCGAGGTACTTACCGGCATCCTCGGCGAGCTTGCGAAGCACTTCGGCCGAGATCTCCTCGGGGGCGAACTGCTTGTTAAGCACCGGGGACTTGATCTTTACATTGGCACCGGCCTTCTCTACGGTGTAGCTCACCTCCTTCGATTCCTCGTTGACTTCATCGACGCGGCGGCCGATGAAGCGCTTAACGGAGTAGAAGGTGTTCTCGGGATTCATGACCGCCTGGCGCTTGGCGATCTGCCCGACCAGCTTGTCCTGGTTCTTGGTGTAGGCCACCACCGAGGGGGTCGTGCGGAACCCTTCGGCGTTGGCGATCACCGTGGGCTTGCCGCCCTCCATCACGGCGACGCAGCTGTTCGTTGTGCCGAGGTCAATACCGACGACCTTTCCCATGGGTTACCAACTCCTGGAGTGGAGAAATGCGGACTGAGAGCATCTTCAGCAGGGCCCCTCCCCTGAGGCGAGGCGTGGTTCCCGAACCGCAGCCAGGGCGGTGAAGGCAAGAAAGGCAGTGTCCACCTAGGTTTCCAGGGGCTGAACCAGGGCCGGGCCCAGACCTGGCGGAGTTCAAAAAACGGCCGCAGGCTCCGAACCCGGGGTCCTTTGTTGCCGTTCACGCCCCTGATCACGCCCCCGACGCCTGCCCATCCCTCCACCCGCCCTGCCTGATCCGCCATGCCTGCCGAACCGCAGCCAACCCTTGCCCCTGCAGCCGCCGCCAGACGCGGACCCGGCGGGTCCACCGCCCTGCTTGGGGTGCTGGGGGATCCGGTGCACCACTCCCTGTCACCGGCGATCCACAACGCCGCCCTGGCGGAACTCGGCATCGACTGGATCTATCTGGCCCTGCCGGTGACCGCCGCGGATCTGGCATCGGTGGTGCCCGCCCTGGAGGCCCTGGACTGCCGCGGCCTCAACGTGACCATTCCCCACAAGCGCGCCGTGGCCGCCCTGGTGGCCGAGCTGAGTCCGCTGGCGCAGCGACTGGGGGCGGTGAACACCCTGGTGCGGCGGCCCCAGGGTGGCTGGCTGGGCACCAACACCGATGTCGAAGGCTTTCTGGCACCGCTCCGCGACGGTGATTGGCAAGGGCAGCGGGCGGTGGTGCTGGGCTGTGGTGGCAGCGCCCTCGCCGTGTTGGCCGGCCTGGAGCAGCTGGGCTTTGGCTCGATCACCGTGGCGGGCCGCAACAGCGCCGCCCTGGCGGCCCTGCAGGAGGGCTGCCGGAGCTGGCTGCCTGCCCTGGAGCCCCTCGCCTGGACCACGGCGGACGAGGCGCTTCTTCTGCAGGCCCTCGCCCAGGCCGACCTGGTGGTGAACTGCACGCCGGTGGGCATGGCCTCCAGCAGCGACCCCATGGCAGCGAGCCGATCACCGCTCAGCGCCGCGGCCCTGGATCGGCTGCGACCGAGCTGCAGCGTCTACGACCTGATCTACACGCCGCGGCCCACGACGCTGCTGCAAGGGGCGTCGGCGCGGGGGTGCCGCACCTGGGATGGCCTGGAGATGCTTGTGGCCCAGGGGGCGGCCGCCCTGCGCCTCTGGAGCGGCCGCGACACCGTGCCCGTGGCGGCGATGCGCCAGGCCGCGCTGGAGCGTTTGGAACCCTCCTAGTTTGGAAGGCAAATTGCGCTGCCATTCAGCCACGCTGCCCATGCAGGAATCCCCCCTTTGGCAACGGCTCCTGGGGGCCCTGGCCTATCTCCTCCCCTGGAGCGACGCCATCCCCTTCGGCCAGGCCCTCTTCGGCCCGTTGCCCTGGCTGCGCTGGCTGGCTGTTCCGGCCCTGCCGGTGCTGCAGTTGCAGGAGAACATCCCCCTCGGCGGCCTGGTGCTCTTCCTGGTGCTCTTTCTGGCGGTGGTGCGGAACCCCCAGGTGCCCTACCCGATCCGCTTCAACGTGCTCCAGGCGATCCTGATCGACATCGTGCTGGTGCTGCTCAGCTTGGCCTTCAACACGCTGCTGGGGCCCCTGGGGGGCAGCTTCCTGGTGCACACCCTGCAGAACACGGTGTTCCTGGGGGCCCTGCTGCTGGTGCTGTTCGCCGTGATCCAGAACCTGCGGGGCAAGGAGGCCGAAATCCCCACGGTGTCGGAGGCGGTACGCATGCAGCTGTTCTGAAACCGCCGGCCCCTACTCGGCCCCCCGGCCATACCCAAGGGATCAGAACCAGAGGGAGGGCGCTGCGATAGGTTGTGAAGTCCGTCGCTGGCGGGCACGAAGCCCGGCAGCCCCTGCGGTTCCTCCAGGCCAACCCTGGCGACTCCCCCTTTCAGGCGACCATGACGCAGCCCTATTACGAAACGATGTACATCCTTCGTCCGGATATTCCGGAGGAAGAGGTGGAAAGCCATGTCACCAAATACCGGGATTTGGTGATTGAATCCGGTGGCGAGGTGCTCGACAATCAGATGCGCGGCAAGCGCCGTCTGGCCTACACGATCGCCAAGCACCGCGAGGGGATCTACGTGCAGCTCAACCACAATGGCGATGGCCAGCAGGTGGCCCCGTTGGAGCGGGCCATGCGGCTTTCGGAGGACGTGATCCGCTACCTGACGGTGAAGCAAGACGGCCCGATGCCGGCGCCCCGCTCCCTGCCAACCGGCAGCAGCGAAACCGTGGTCACTCCAACAGAACCGGCCCTCAGCACCGCCGAGTAGGGCCTCCTACGGGACCCGCAAGGAACCCACCCCAAGAGCCGCCGATCCGATTTCGACCTCGGATCGGCGGCTTTTTCGCTGCAAAGGTCAACTCACCTAAAGTTTTGGGCTATCGGCCGGCGGACCCTGCCGAGGTGTCTCCAGTGACGATGAACCCCAGCAACCGCGAAACCCCAGGAGGCATGGGCCAACCGCTCCGGATCCCTCCCCCACCGCGCCGTTCCCTGGGACACCCGCTCCACCTGGTTGCCATGGGGGACAGTGGACCCGCGGCCGCAACCGATGGTGGTGGTGATCCCCAGCGTCCCGCCGTGGTCACCGGCAAGGCTCCCTCGACCGCGAGCCCCGAGCCAACCCTGGCCTCAGCCAACCGCCGGCTTGAACGCGAACTGGCGGATATCCAGGAGGAGGTGGCGGCCCTGCAGGAGATGCTCCAGGAACTCCCCACCATTTTCGAGCGGAAATTCCAGGGTCAGCTGCAGCAGATGCTGGATCACCATCACAGCCTCGAGGGGGAGAACCGAGCCCTGCGCAAACGTCTAGTGGCGATCGACCCGGGATCCGAGAACGACCCGCTGCCCCTGCGTCCTCGGGGCCTGCTGCCTCCGGCCATCCGCACCACCCTGAAGCGGCGTGCGGAAGCCGGAGATGGCAGCGGCGACCTCAGCGGTGCCGAGCCGACCAGAGCCGAGTAGGCAGACCCCAGACGTAAATGAAGCCCTCCGCGGCCCGGTGGTCGAAACGGTCGTCGCTGCCGTAGGTCGCCATGTCGCTCACATAGAGGCCGTCGGAGGCGCTGCTGCGGCCCACCACGGTGGCATTGCCCTTGTGGAGCTTGACGCGCACGCTGCCATTCACGCTGGCCTGGGTGCGATCGATGAAGGCATCGAGGGCCTCCTTGAGGGGCCCGAACCAGAGTCCCTGGTACACCAGATCGGCCCAGCTGGCCTCGATCTGCCGCTTGTAGCGCTGCACGTCGGCGGCGAGGGTCAGCGACTCGAGATCCTGGTGGGCGCGGATGAGCAGCAGCAGGCCCGGCGTTTCGTAGATCTCGCGGCTCTTGATCCCCACGACCCGGTTCTCGATCACATCGAGCCGGCCGAAACCATGGCTTCCGGCCAGCTCATTGGCGCGCCGCACCAGGCTCACCGGATCGAGCCGCTGGCCATCGATGGCCACGGGATTGCCGGCTACGAAGTGGATCTCGACGATCTGGGGCTCGGCCGGGGCCGCGTCCACCGAGGTGGTCATCGCATAGACCTCCTCAGGAGGCTCCACATTGGGATCCTCCAGGATTCCGGCCTCGATGCTGCGACCAAGCAGGTTCAGGTCGATCGAATAGGGCGACTTCTTGGTGACGGGCACCGGAATACCGCAGCGCTCGCCGTAGGCGATCGTTTCCTCCCGGCTCATGCCCCATTCCCGGGCCGGGGCCAGCACCTTGAGTTCGGGAGCCAGGGCGCCAATGGCCACATCGAAGCGAACCTGGTCGTTGCCCTTGCCGGTGCAGCCGTGGGCCACGGCATCGGCACCCACCTCGCGGGCCACCTCCACCAGGCGACGGGCAATCAGGGGCCTGGCCAGGGCGGTGGAGAGGGGATAACGGCCCTCATAGAGAGCGTTAGCGCGGATCGCGGGAAAGGCGAACTCGGTGATGAACGGTTCGATCAGGTCACCCACGATCGACTGGCTGGCACCGGCATCGAGGGCCTTGCGGCGGATCGGCTCAAGCTCATCCCCCTGGCCGAGGTCGGCGGCAAAGGTGATCACCTCGTCCACACCCCACTCCTTCAGGAGGTAGGGGATGCAGACACTGGTGTCGACACCGCCGGAATAGGCAAGCACCACCTTCTTGGCCCGTGGCGCGCCGCCCTGTGCCGTCGCCGTCATCGCTGCTGCTCCTGTGTTGGTGCCTCCGATTGTCCCCCCTGACCGGCAGGGGGCAGGGACCAGCCCCCCAGCAGCCACAGAGCCATGGCGAGGGGGGGAAGCAGCAGCAGGGTCCAGATGGGCCCGGAGGCAAGCGTCAGGGGATCGGGCCAGCGACGCCCTGCGCCCACCAGGGCAGCGCTGAGTCCGAGGGCCAGGAACCAGAGCAGACCGATCTGCTGGAGCTTGCTTGAGGGGTGGGGCATGGCACCTGGGCGGCAGGAAGGTAGATTGGAAAGTCACCCCATGATGGGATCAACCCAGGCCGATCCAGCCTCGCCGCACCAGCTCGCTGCAGCGGCGGGCCGTCATCATCGGCGCCTCAGCCTCCCGACTCACCCGACCCGGGCCTGCGGACCTCCGGAACGACGGCGGGAATGGCGATCCGAACGGGCACGACCCCCAAGCTGGCGCACCACCACCCCGGATCCAGGCGGAGCCTGCGATCCCGCGACCAACCGCTCCCCCACCCAAGCCCCCCGGCATGAGCATCCTCGACACGATCAATCCCTCCCTCACCCGCTACCGGCGCGACGAGCCGGCGCCGGTGCTGCCCCTGCGGGATGAACCCGACCTGCTCAGCCTGCTCGAGGCCAGCGGCCGACTGGTGGCCGACGAGGAGACCGCCGGCACCGACGTGAGCACGGTGGAAGAGGAGGAGCTCTCGGCTCTGATGGGCGAGAAGGAGGACTACAACCAGCCCGACGAACAGTCCGAGGAAGACTGGGAAGACTGAACCAGTACCCGCCCCATGTTCCTCAACGACGGCAGGATCTCCGCCTCACTGCTTGCGCTTCTGGCGCTGATGGCCTGCCTGGCCAGTGATGGCCTGGTGGCCAACTCAGCCCTCACGCTGCCCCTCGTCGTGGCGGCCCTAGTGAGCGCGGCAGTGGCCCGCTGGGGTGTGCCGAAGCTGCGCCAGCTCAAGCTGGGGCAGGTGATCCGCGAGGAAGGTCCCCAGGGACACCAAAGCAAGGCTGGCACCCCCACCATGGGCGGTTTGCTGGTGGTGCCCGTTGGGGTTCTGGTGGGAGGCCTCACCAGCCCCGGCGATCCACGCCTGCTGGCCGTCGCGGCCGTCACCCTGGCCTATCTGGCCATCGGCGCCTTCGACGACTGGCGCAGTCTCACCAAACGCACCAACACGGGCCTCACACCCCGCGGCAAGCTGCTGCTGCAGGGCGGAGCGGCCCTGCTGTTCCTGCTCTGGGCAGGCCTGGGCGGCTGGATGGGGGGTGGTGATCCCACCGCCATCTCCCTGCCGTTCAGCTGGCTGTTGCCGGTGGGTTTGCTGATCTGGCCGCTGGGCCTCTTCGTGTTTTTGGCCGAGAGCAACGCCACTAACCTCACCGATGGCCTCGATGGCCTGGCAGGCGGCTGCGGGGCCGTGGTGTTCACCGGCATGGCGCTGCAGCTGATGCTGCGGGGCAACGGCGGCGACCCCTCCCTGGCGGCCTTCTGCGCGGCGATGGCCGGCTGCTGGCTGGGCTTCCTGAGTCAGAACCGCCACCCGGCCAGGGTGTTCATGGGTGACACGGGATCCCTGGCCATGGGCGCATCCCTCACCGCCGTGGCCCTACTGAGCGACAGCCTCTGGCCCCTGCTGCTCATGGGTGGGGTGTTTCTGGCTGAATCGCTATCGGTAATCCTGCAGGTGTGGGTGTACAAGGCCACCAAGGACGACACCGGCAAGGGGCGGCGCCTGTTCCGCATGGCGCCGCTGCATCACCATTTTGAACTGGGTGGCACTCCCGAACAGGGCGTGGTGCTGGGGCTGTGGGGAGCCAGCCTGGTGCTGGTGGCGCTGGGGCTGCTGCTGAGACCCTGAAGGGGGTAGGCGACCTCGCCGGCTCGAGCGCGATGCAGGCTGTGTCGACAACACCAAAGCCATTGACCTGGAACGGCTAATAGGCAAGATTCAGCCCCTGCTGCAGGGTTGATGAGCCACACCGGGTGGAGCCGATCACCCTGCCTAAACTTCAGGTCGCCGCGCCACGGGAACAGGATGGCCTACTTCACCTGGAAGGAAACGGGCCTGACGGCCGACTGCGCCAGCCTCGATGCCATGGCGGCCCGCTTTGAGGAAGCCGCTGCCCTGATGCGTCGCATGGCCGCCGAGGGCTTCTGGTTGGAGCGGGAGGCGGATGGGCCCCACATCAACCATGCCGATCCGGCCGTGTTCGAGGCCTACGGCTTCGTGAGCGAGGAATCTCCGGAACGGCAGCTCACCCTGCTCAACACGCCGGACTGAGAAGGGGACGCCCCTGGAGATTGCCGCAGCGGCAATCAGCGGCGGCGCAAATAGCCCAAAACCCACACCACCACAAAGGCCAGGGACGACAGGCCCAGGTACACCAGGGTCCAGGTCTGCAAATCCCCCATCGAAAGGCCGAAGGGGAGGGCTTCGGAGGCCTCGCCCGCCGTGCTCAATCCCAGGGGCAGCAAGGCCATCGCACCCATCCTTGAGGCTTCCCCAAGCATTTGCCCATCAGGTTAGGCGAGCAACCAACGCCACCACGCGGCAGGATCAGGGGGGTTTTGGGCGCCGATCCGTGGTACTTCCATCGCAGGAACCACCGCTGCAACGGACCAGCTGGGGTGCGGAACCCGGAACTGCGCTGCTGCCGCGCACCCTGATGCTCCTGGGCAGCGGCGAGCTGGGTAAGGAGGTGGCCATCGCCGCCCAGCGGCTCGGTTGCCGGGTGATCGCGGTGGATCGTTATGCCGATGCCCCCGCCATGCAGGTGGCCCACGTGGCCGAGGTGGTGGCCATGGCCGACCCTGAGGCCCTCAAGGCGGTGGTACGCCGCCACAGGCCCGATTTTGTGATCCCCGAGATCGAGGCCCTCGCCGTGGATGCCCTGGCGGAACTGGAGGCCGAGGGCATCACCGTGATTCCTACGGCCCGGGCCACTGCGGTGACGATGAACCGCGACCGGATTCGGGATCGGGCCGCCGGGCCCCTGGGCCTGCGTACCGCCCGCTTCGCCTACGCGGAGAGCGCCACCGAACTGGCCGCCGCCGCCGCGCCCCTGGGCTGGCCGGTGGTGGTGAAACCGGTGATGAGCTCCTCGGGCAAGGGCCAGAGCGTGGTGGAGGGGCCGGAGCACATTGCGGCGGCCTGGGAGGCCGCCCTGGCGGGCGCGCGGGGCAGCGGGGCGCGGGTGATCGTGGAGGAGTTCCTGCGTTTCGAGTTGGAGATCACCCTGCTCACGGTGAAGCAATGGAACGGACCCACCCTCTTCTGCCCCCCGATCGGCCACATCCAGGAGCGGGGCGACTACCAGTGCAGCTGGCAGCCGGCGGCCATGGGGGAACGGCAGCTGGCGGCGGCCCAGGCGATGGCGAAAGCGGTGACCGACGACCTGGGCGGCGCCGGCCTGTTCGGCGTGGAATTCTTTCTCTGCGGCGACCCCACCGATCCGGAGGTGGTGTTCTCCGAGTTGTCGCCCCGCCCGCACGACACGGGCCTGGTGACCCTGGCGGGACAGAACCTCCATGAATTCGAGTTGCACCTGCGGGCGGTGCTGGGGCTACCGATTCCGGCGATCCGGTCGCTTGGCCCCGCCGCCAGCCGGGTGATCCTGGCTCCGGAGGCGGCAGCCAGCGTGGCCTATGGCGGTGTGGAGCAGGCCCTGGCGATCGAGGAAACCCAGGTGCTGCTCTTCGGCAAACCCGATGCCCGGCCGCAGCGGCGCATGGGGGTGGTCCTGGCGCGGGGATCCAGCGAAGCGGAGGCCAGGGAACGGGCCGACACCGCCGCCGCCGCCGTTCAGGTGCGCTACCGCATCTGATTTGGGAGCAACCCCTGGTTAAGGGGAGAAACAGACCGTAAGGTTCGGCCAGCATCGATCGCCATGAGCCAGGCCCCGTCCCCCTCAGAGCCCACGGTCAGACGGCGCCAGCGAAGCAAACGGGGTTCCACCCGTCCAGGAGCGACCACAGCCTCGAGCCTGGCTGCGGTTCCCGAGTTCCTCGGTCGACGCCAGGGAGCCGCAGCGCCCCAGCGGAGACGACTCCCCCTGCGGAGCTTCGGGCTTGGGATCGCCCTGGGCTTCGTGCTGGGGCATCAACATGGCCCTTGGCTGAGCCAGGGCTCCCCGCTCGCGGCCCTGGAGCAGCTGCAGCGACAGCTCAACAGCCTGCCTCTGCAGTTCGGCCTCGGCCAGCGGCGGGTGCTGGTGCTGGGCAGCGACGTGGTGAGCGGCAGCACCGATGTGATGGCCGCGGTGCAGGTGGAGAACGGCATCACCCGCGTCATCCAGGTGCCACGCGATACCTATGTGGAGACCACTGACCACGGCGTCCTCAAGGCCAATGCCCTCTACGGCGTGATCGGGCCAACGGCGGTGAAGCAAGAGGTGAGCACCCTGCTGGGAGTGCCAATCGACAAGCACCTGAAGGTGAATCTGGCGGCGGTCACCAAGGTGGCCGATGCGCTCGGCGGTGTGGAGGTGGACGTCCCCAAGCGAATGGTCTATCAGGACAAGGCCCAGGGCCTGTACATCGACCTCTATCCGGGACTCCAGGTGCTCAAGGGCGAGAAGCTGGAGGGCTTTCTGCGCTTCCGCCACGACGAATCGGGAGACCTGGGCCGGATGGATCGGCAACGGGTGGTGATCAACCAGGTGTTCCGCAAACTGGCCCAACCCACCACGCTCGCCCAGCTGCCGGCCCTGCTCAAGATTGCCGGCGAGGACATCCACACCGACCTCTCCCCCCTGGAGCTCACCCAGCTGATGTCAGCCATGGCCCACACCAAGCTGAGCACCGAGCGGCTAGCGGGCCGGGAGTACTGGGAGAACGAGCTGAGCTATTGGATGCCGGCCTCCAATGCGCACCATCCCAGCGGAAGCGGCGAGGTTCCCCCCAACTGAGGGGAGGTCGCCGCGGGGCGGGGCGAGGCTGGGATCGGGCCGCCACCACAGTCCCGCAACCGACCGATCGCGGCCCTCGCCTCCTTGAGGTAGGCGGCCCCATGGGCTTCCCAGCCATACCACCGCCCGACGGCCTCGAGGCCATTGCGGCTCCACTGCCGCCAGCGGACCGAATCCACCAGGCTCCGCTCCAGGGCCAGCCGCAGGGCATCGGGGCGGGTGACATCCACCAACAGGCCGTTGCGGCAGTGACGCAGGATGTCGCGGGGCCCGCCGTCGTCGGTGGCGACCACCGGCAGACCGGAGGCGGCCGCCTCCAGCAGGGTGAGCCCGAAAGGTTCGGTGAAGGCAGGATTCACAAACACGCCCCCCAGGCGGGCGGCCCAGCGGTATAAAGCCGGAATCTGCTCCCTGCGAACCTGGAGGGGCAGGGCCACCCGGCCATGCAAGGCCGGGTGGCGCAGCCAGCCCTCCACCTGATCGAGCACCTCCCTTCTCTCACCTCCGCAGGGGAGCCCGGCGGGCTGATCCCCCATCACCAGCACCAGATTGTGGTGGCGATGGAGGGTGGGGGAACGGCTGAAGGCCTCCAGCAAGGCGGGAATGTTCTTACGTCGGTCCGGACGGCAGATCGCCAGGAGGGGCGGCCGCTGGGACTCCTGGAGATGAGCCTGGAGCCGCGCCTGCAGTCCGGAGCCGGGGCCCCGCTCCCGCACACCGGGCCGGGGAGGGTGGAAGCAACGGGAATCGACCCCAGGCGGAATCACCCGGGCCCACTCCGGCCGGAAGCGGAAGTAGTGGGCGTACTGCTCCTCTAGTTCCTGACGGGTGCTGGTCACCACCAGGGCAGCCTGGGAGAGGGCGAATTCCTCGGCCTCGATGCGGCGTGACAGGGCATAGCGGGCCTCGATGGCGGAGGGATCCAGACCTGAGCTGAGCAACCGCCGCCGTTTCTCGCGACCCAGGGAGTGGGCGGTGAACAGCAGGGGGACGCCCAGGCGCTGGTGGAGCCGGGCCCCCACGTAGCCGGCATCGGCGTAGTGGGCATGGATCCAATCGGGCAAACGCGGTGCCGCCAGCAACGAAGCGGTCAGGAGGCTGACCAGTTCATCGAGGTGGGGCCAGAGCTGCTCCTTGGGCAGGTAGGCACGGGGACCGAAGGGGATGCGGTGGATCGAAAGCTTGGGCCCCAGTTGCTCCTCGGGCTCGGCGTAATCGGGGCCGACGGTGGGATCGTGGATGCGGCGGGTGACCACCTCGACCCGGTCCACCTCTGATCGTTCGACTAGGGCCCGGGCCAGCTCGAGCACATAGAGGGTTTGGCCACCGGTGTCGGAATCGCGGCCCAGCTCCGGATCATGGCCGCGAAGCAGGCCATGCAGATGGAGATGGAGCACCACCAACCCCATGAATATCCATGGTGAATCCCTTAGCGATAGCGGGATTGGCGATTGTCGTTGGCGGAAGGGGAGCGCTGGGGGCGAAACTGAAGCCTAATTGGGGCAGAGCGCGGCTCAACCGTCAACAGGTTTGTGGGTCCGCTGTCTCCGGCAAGTGCCAAAAACAGGGGTACCCAACCGCCGATCAGCCGACTATGTCCAATTCAGGCGTTTCACTGGAATCGAGACTGAATCAGACGTAGCTGATACTGCCAGCCTGCAATTGTGGCGCACCATCCAGCACAGCAAAGATGCCACCAGCGCCAAATCCGACACCACTACCGTTTTGGTTGAAGTAAAGCGATCCGTCGCCAGAGTTATACACCAATGTGGAAGTTGAGGCTAGGGCAGCCGCGAGATCAGAGTCCCTGCTGACGGCCTGGAAAGTCGGAGAAACGTTCGTCGAAATTCCAAAGGCTTTCTTGCTGATTTGCAATCGATCACCTTCCGCTGAGCTGAAGTCAGTGATGTGATCAGCCACGCCATCGCCAAAAGAGGTGACCACGGAGAAGAGGAAGGTATCGGCACCCTCATGGCCAGTCAGGCTGTCGACGCCATCTTTTCCATCAAGGATGTTGCTGCCAACATTGCCTTCGATCATGTTATCAAGTTCATTTCCAGTGGCATTAATGTCATCACCTCCGGCCAGCATCAACATCACACTCTCTTGCTTTGGCGCAAGTTCGTAGGAAACAGTGGCTTGAATCATGCCCAATTTGTCGTCGACTACCCCATCATCATTGATGTCAAACCCTGAATTTGCTTCTTCTTCCAGCAGCTGAGACTTCGACAGGAACTCACCTTTTACAATCCCGCCTTTGTCATCAACGTGCCATTTGGCATACTTATCGG